>Ga0181520_10009201_pt1 | contig 13722 bp, 11 predicted proteins | sample PEATcosm2014_Bin_29_FD_132451 | JGI IMG/M metagenome (GOLD analysis project Ga0181520, IMG submission 132451) | Peatland microbial communities from MTU Mesocosm Facility, Houghton, MI, USA - PEATcosm2014_Bin02_30_metaG | ecosystem: Environmental > Terrestrial > Soil > Wetlands > Peat | place... | reverse complement strand
GAGTTGGCTTTCGGTCCAGTCGGCCACCAACCAGGTAACCAACACGGCGCCGGCGATGCTAACCTTCACCGCCAACGCAGCGGGCCTTTCGGCGGCGGCAAGTCCCTATAACACGTCCGCAACAGTGAGCTACGGCAGCAGCCAATCGCTGATCATCAACGTAACGTTGAACGTGACCGCGAGCGCGGTCACCCTCACTCCCAGCGCGCTGGCCTGGACGTACTCCAACAGCGCCTTGTCCCCCGCCAGCGCGCAAAGCGTGACCTTGACCACGCCGAACAACGACGCATACTCCGCCGCGGTCTCTTACCCGAGCGGGGCGACGGCGACCAACTGGCTCCAGGTGAACAACGGCTCCGGCGCGAGCGGTCTCGGCAACGGCAGTACGCTTTCGATTTCGGTGGTGAACTACACCAACCTGGCGGTCGGCACGTACTACGGCACCGTAGCCGTTACCGACACCAGCAATTCCAGCGGCTCCGCCAGCCTTGCCGTCACCCTGACGGTGTCAGGCTCAACCTCGGGCGGCGTGACGATCTCGCCCAATCCAATCAGCCTGAGTTCTACCAATAGTTACGAGCAGTTGGTGACGGTGAGCAGCGCCTCCGGAGGCGCGTTCACAGCGACGCCCTCCACCAACTGGCTGAACGTGTCGCTGAGCGCGAACAGCATCGTGGCCGGCGGACAGGCCTTTCTGACCGTGACCGCCAACACCAGCTTGAGCGGATCGGGGTCGTTCACCGGCTCCATCGAGGTCCAGGTGGGATCGGTAAGCCAGCAGGTGACTGTGAACCTGACGGCCGGCAGCGGCGCCGGCGGGACCACTTCGGGGTACGTGGCGCCCACCGCGCTGAACTTCGTGGCGCAATCGGGAGGCTCCGAGGTAACCCAGCAGATCGTGTTTGCGGGCACCGGCAGCTTTGCCATCGCGAATTCGCCGACTTACAGCGCCAACAGCGGGAGCGTGGCCTGGTTGAATTCATCCCAAGTCGGCGGCAGCATGAGCGTGGCGGGTTCGCCCGTCACGATCTACGCCAATCCCAGGTATCTGTCGCCCGGGACGTACACCGCGACCGTGGCATTGGGGATCATAGCCAACGGGGTATCGGTGAATCCCCCTCCTTCGCTGCAAGTGACTTTCGTCGTCACGTCGGGCGAGGTACTGTCGTCCAACCCAAGTACGGTGATCCTCAATAGCGGCGCGGCGTCGCAGAACGCCACGATTCAGATCACGTCCAGCGGCAGCACGGCGCTGCCGGTCAGCGTGTCCACCGACCAAACATGGCTGAGCGCGACAATCCAGGGCGGCGTCACCAACACGCCGGCTACCGTCACCGTGACGGCCAACTCGAGCTCGCTGAACAACGGTCTGTACGCGGGCAACGTTACGATCACGGGAGGCAGCGAGCAGCCCCTCTATGTGCCCGTGGTTCTGGTGGTGTCGGGGGCGATCAACCCGACCGGCTTGACCCTCAGCGCGCCGTCGCTGACCTTTGCCGCGCAGGTGGGGGGCAGCGCGCCGGCCGCTCAGACGTTGACGGTCAGCTCCAGTCCCGCCGGCACCGTGTTTACGGCGGCGACTCAGGTTTCCACGCCGGCCGGCGGCACCTGGCTTTCGATTTCGCCCACCGGCAACCTGTCTACCAATCAGGGGCTGACGGTGTCGGTGAATCCAGCCGGGCTGGCGGCGGGCAGTTACTCCGGTGACATCGGTCTGACCGCCAACGGCGCGTCGCTGACCGTGCCGGTGAACCTGGTGGTCAACTCGACCGGTACAACCGGCGGCAACATCGCGGTGAGCGCTTCCGCGCTGAGTTTCTCGGCGGTGTCCGGGGGCTCCGCGCCGGTAACACAGACGCTGACGGTATCGAGCGCCGCCGGGTCCGCCGGGGTGCCATTCACGGTGGCAACCTCGAGCACCGGCAATTGGCTGTCGGTCAGCCCGACCTCGGGGACCACGCAAACCAGCCTGACCGTTTCGGTGAATCAGACCAACCTGAGCGCCGGGAACCACAGCGGCAGCATCACGATCACGCCCACCGGCGGCAACGCCGTGGTAGTGCAGGTGACGCTCGATGTATTGAGCGAGCCGGCTGTTTCGGTGAGCCCCGGGTCGCTCAGCTTCGCTTTCCAGGCCGGCAGCGGCGGCACTGTGGCGCCAGGGCAGTTGACCGTCAGCGCGACTGGTGGCGCGGCTAACTTCCAGGCCAGCGCCAGCAGCTCGGGCAACTGGCTTTCGGTAACCCCGACGTCCGGGTCCACATCCACCTCGACCATCCTGACGGTGCAGGTGAACCCGGCGGGCCTCGCGGCCAACGCCACGCCGTATACAGGCACTATCACCATCGTTGGGGTGAGCGGCACAGAGGGCTCGCTGACGGTGAACGTGTCTTTGAGCGTGACCGCCCCGCTGCCCACCATCGCGTCGGTCTTGAACGCGGCCAGCTTCTCGAGCGGGCCGGTTTCGCCGGGTGAGATCGTGTCCATCTTCGGAACCTCGATTGGTCCGACGAATCCCTCGTTCCTGACGCTCGATTCGACGGGCAAGGTGTCGACTTCGATCGGCGGGGTTACGGTCAGCTTCAGCGGCTATCTGGCGCCTCTGACTTACGTCGGCGCGACCCAGATCAACGCTATCGTGCCCTACGGGCTCTCGGGGAACAAAGAACCGTTCGTGGAGGTGAAGTTCGCCGGGCAAACATCGAACGATCTCACCCTGCAACTGGCTGCCTCCGCGCCCGGGATCTTCACGCAGGGCTCGACCGGCAGCGGAACCGGCGCCATTCTCAACGGCAACAGCACTGTCAACACGCAGGCGAACCCGGCAGCCAAGGGCAGCACGATTCAGATCTTTCTCACTGGAGAAGGGTTGACGACTCCCGCCGAAGCCACCGGGGCGGTAACCACGGTGAACACCTCCGGGTCTGGTCCGCTAACGCCGGCGCCTCAGCTTGCGGTAGCGGTACTGATCGGCAACCAGCCCGCGCAGACGGTCTTCATCGGCGAAGCGCCGGGCTTGGTGGCCGGCGTGTTGCAGGTGGACGCGGTGGTGCCGCCGACGACGGCCTCCGGCGCGATCCCGATTACGGTGCAGGTGGGCAAGCAGATCAGCCAAAACGGCGTGACGGTCTGGGTGCAGTAGGGCTGTTCAGTAACTTCTGCGTAGGCCGCTCCCTGGCCGTCGCGGCTCCGAATGCACACCCGGAGCCGCGACCAGAGGGAGCGGTGCCGCTGATCAGAGCGGCTATTTCCGCACACATCCCCACCCGGCGCGCCATAACTTCTGCGTAGGCCGCCCCCTGGCCGTCGCGGCGCCGAATGCACACCCGGAGCCGCGACCAGAGGGAGCGGTGCCGCTGATCAGATCGGCTATTTCCGCACACATCCCCGCAGGCGCGCCACAGTCTGTTGTCGCGCACCCTCCGCCTTGTTCTCGAATCCAGGCCGGCGGCAATCCTGCTAATGTGGAACGTTTGGGCACCAAACCAGCGAAATGGGGGAAACAGCGTGCAGATAGTCGCCGGAATCGATCTTGGCGGAACCGCCATCAACTACACCCTGGTGAACGGGCAGGAACAGTTCCTCATCGAGGGGCTGTGCGAGCATCCCGCACTGGCCCGGCAGGGGCCGGAAATCTGCCTCCAGCAGATTGAGGACGGCCTCAAGGTCGCCGTCGCAAAGGCGGGCGTGGCGCTCGACCGTGTGGTCGCCGCCGGGCTGGACACTCCGGGTCCGGCCAATGCCGAGGGCGTGCTGAGTGCGCGCGGTTCGACGAACTTCGTGCACCGGGACTGGGCCTCGTTCGACATCCGCGCCGGTCTGGAAAAGAAGCTCGGCATACCGGTGACCTATTTGAACGATGGGAATGCCGGAGCGCTGTGGGGGCACTTCAATATCTTCGGCGCCAGCCGCCGCGAGACTTCGCTGACGGTGGTGATCGGGACCGGCCTGGGCGGCGGCATCATCATCGAGGGCAACGTTCTGAAGGGCCGCGTGGGATTCGGCGGAGAACTCGGCCACGTGCTGCTTCCCTACCAGAGCATCGCCGCCATCGCCGGCCTGCAGCCGGGGTGCAATTGCGGGCGCACCGGATGCCTGGAATCGGTGTGCTCGCTCTCGGCGATCGAAAGGTCCTTCCTTCCGTTCTTTCTGCCGAAGTATCCGGGCCACCAACTGGGCGCCATGGGCAACCTGCACAATGCGGCCAAGCTGGTGCGCGGCCTGGCCGAAAACGGCGACCCTATGTGCAAGGAGATTTTCCGAGTGCAGGCCCACGCCCTGGGACTCTTCTTCGACGAGATGGTGAACACGTTCGATCCGGACGCCTTCATCGTGGGCGGCGGCGCCCTGGAAACCAGGGAAGAATTCCAGCGCTGGTTCATCCAGGAAATTCGCACGGGCATGCCGCCGCAACGGGAGGAGCAGGCCGGCATTCCGATTTACATCATGCCCAATGGCGACACCGCCGGAGCCCGCGGTGTAGCCATTGAAGCCCTGAAACGTGCCCGCCAGAGCGCGCTGTAGAGCTGCCCTTGGTTTTCCCAAGCATAGCCATTTCGCGATTCCGATAGCGTTTTGTCGCGCGGACGCGGGGGCGAGGCGTACCTCGCCCCCGCAGCGGGCTCGTAGGGGCCGGGCACGCCCGTCAGGCGCCGCATCGGACCCACGCCCGGCGATCCTCGCGAGTGGCGTTATCATGAGCTTGGGACATGGCGCTGATCGCGGTTTCTGGGCATCCGGGGTGCAGGTTTGAGGAGGTCGCGCGCATCACTGCGCAGCGGCTGGGTTTCGAGCTGCTCACGCAGGCGCGGCTGGAGGCTCTGGCCGCGGAGGAATTCGGCGCCGAAACCCGCATCCCCGACAAGGCCTGGGCCAGTCTGGCCACTTCCGTCCTGGCGCGCCTGGCGACCGCTCACCATATCGTTTACTGCGCCGCCGGCGGCGAACTGCAGTCGCAACACTTCCCCGGCATGCTGCGCGTCCACGTGGTGGCCCCGGAAAACGTGCGCATCGGCAACATCATGCTGGATTGCCGCCTGGAACGCGCCGCCGCGCGCCAGCGCCTGCTGGCGATCGAGTCCGCCGACCGCGCCGCCCGCAAAGCCAGGTTTGGCAAAGCCCGCGCCACCGCCGACCTGTTCGACCTCCTGCTGAATGCCGAGACCGTCAGCGGCGAACAAATGGCCGAGCTGATCGGCCACGCCGCCGCCACGCTGGCCCTGACCGAGCGCGGGTTTCTCTCCGCCGCCGCCGAAGCCCAGCTCCAGTTCCAGATGCGGCTCCGCCTCGCCCGCTACGGCATCGTGCCGCCCGACAAAATCACCATTCGCAAGAAAATCTTCGCGAACCCCAGCGAGGAAATGTTCGCCAACCTGCTCGATTTTTACCGCATTGCCTGGGAATACGAGCCGCGCAGTTTCCCCATCCAGTACGACCGCGATGGCAACCCGGCCGAATCGTTTACGCCGGATTTCTATCTGCCGGAATCCGACTTATACGTGGAGCTAACCACCATGAAACAGTCGCTGGTAACTCGCAAGAACCGGAAAGTCCGTTTGCTGCGCGAGCTGTATCCCCACTTAAACATCCAGGTGTTCTATCTGAAGGATTTTGAGAACCTCGTCTTTAAGTACGGCCTTGCCCAGCGTCCGGTGACCGCATGAGCGCCCCTCCGCCGCCCGGCATTGAACGGGTCTTGTTTACCGAAGAGGAAATCGCGCAGCGCATCGGCGAGCTGGGCGCCCGCATCTCGCGCGACTACGCGGGCAAGACCCTGAAGCTGGTCGGCGTGCTCAAAGGCTCGGTGTTCTTTCTCACCGCCCTGGCCCGCGCGATCGAAGTCCCGGTCAAGATGGATTTTCTGGGTATCTCCAGCTTCTCCAATCGCAGCGGCGCTCCCGGCGTGGTGCGCATCGCCAAGGACCTGGACGACAGCATCGAAGGCGAGGACGTGCTGCTGATCGAGGATATCGTCGATACCGGCTTCACGCTCCGCTACCTCTTGCAGAACCTGGCGGGCCGCGCTCCCAATTCGCTCGCCGTTTGTACGTTTCTCGATCGGACCAGCCGCCGCATCGTGCAGGTGCCCGTCGATTACCGCTGTTTCGAAATTCCCGACCGCTTCGTGGTGGGATTCGGTCTGGATTCCCAGCAGCTTTACCGCAACCTGGGCTATGTGGCGGTTATGAAACACGAGAAGACGGCTTGATGTGGAACGGGTTGCTGACCTGCGCGCCGATTGGCAATCGGCGCAGCCGGGCGTCAGGCCGGCCGTCTTCTCCGTTCCCGGATGTCCGCAAAAACACCTGAGAATTCCCTCTCCGCCGTTCACCACTTAGCCGGACATCGGGGAAAAGTGTTAATTCGCGCAGTGGAAGCGTTTCCCGGCCTCGCGATCCAGGATTTTGTCACCCGTCCTTAGTAATTCGGCATTAGAATGAAAAAAGAAAAATCAAGAAAGGCAAGTGTGCACCAATGAGGTCTCGGATACTCTTCATTTCCGGGCGTCATGACGATGCCCGCCAACTTTCGCGGATGCTGGGATCTCTTCCCGTTGCCCTGGAGCACGTCGAAACTTACCAGCAGGCACGCACCCTGCTTCAGCAGTGCGACTACGATGTCTTGTTGACCGAAGCCATACTACCCGATGCAACCTGGCTGGATGTTCTGCATCTGGCCCGCGAGCTCCCAGGCGACCAGGAGGTGATCGTCACCGATCCCCACGCCGACGCCCGATTCTGGGCCGAAGCCCTCAACCTGGGCGCCTACGACTTGCTGTCGCAGCCGTTCTACGCGCCCGAGGTGCGGCGCATCTTGTACAACGCCTGTTCGCGGGCGGACTACCAGAGGTATTCCGCCGCGGTGTAATCGTTCAGGAAGCCAGCCGCACGCCAACCGGAACTCTGTCCGCCTCCATGGCGAGGGGAAATCCTTCGTCCGTTTTTCGACCGCCAGTTCGACGCCGACGTTCGAGCGGAATACCGTGCGCCGGCAATGTCGGAAGTTCCGCCGCCAAGTCCCGTTGTGCTTCGCGTGCGGGAAAATGGGTCGCCGGACGAATGCGAAAAGCCCTCCGAGGCAGGCTGTCAGCCGCACGCCCGATATCCCCCAGTCCGCATGGTACCAGTCCATATCTGCCAAACGGGCCCAAAAGTCTGAAGAAAGTTAACTGTCCTACAATCATTCGCTTATGGTTGATGGCTCAAAAGAAAGGACGAACTGCGGACCATTTTCCCCGCCATTCGCGCGAATTCTGCGGGTATTTTGTTAATTTTGCGGGTATTTGTTAATTGACTTTTATGGGGGTTGCTAGTATCCTCAGAACTTGCAGCACTATACCGTTGTTGACGTGAACCGGACTGTCTTTGTGTAGCACGATGACCGCCGCGACCAAGATAGCGTTAATGGGCCTCAAGCGGCGTTGCGTATGTGTACGCCAGTGATGTTGATGCTGACCATACATCTTCGGAGGATGGAATGCTCAGACGTCTATTGATAACAACAATTCTGGCAGGCTTCGGCCTGTCCGGCCTCGCATTGGCCGACAACATCGCGCAAATCTCATCAGTCGCGCAGGGTAATGTCTATAACCTCTTAAACCCTGATTCGCCCTCGGGAACACTGAGTTTTACGGGAGCGGACCAAGTCGACTTCGCCTTTGATCCGACCCTGGGCATCACCGTCCCCGGAGAAACCTCTGGAGAGACATTAGCCACCCTCACTTTCACCGCAACGACGACTACACACGCCAGCAGCGTCCTCCTCTACGGGACCGTATACGAGGACATCCAGGGCGGCTTCACCGGCTCTTTCTTGGTCACCGACAACACCGGCGGCGGTACCCTCCTGAGCGGAAACTTCGGGCCCAACGGTGTAATAACTGGCATCGACGGGGGGAACGGAATGACGTTTCAGGACTCCGCCTCCGGGGGCAGTCCCGAGCTCACCTTTTGGTCGCCGTATGTCAATTTCAGTTACTACTCAGGCAGCTTGGACTTATCGTTGGGCTTTTCCAATCTCGCACAGCCCCTAGCCGTCGTTGATAGCTTCCTGGGTGGCACTGGAACCGTCCCAAAGAACAGCGACACTGGAACGTCGAATAACAGCGGTACGGCCGTCTACACTCTCTCCGCCACTCCGCTGCCCCCTGTGACTGCTGAGCCCGGGACCGTGTTGCTGAGCGGCGCAGCGCTCCTGGGAATCGGTCTCTTCCTGCGGAAACGCAAGCTCCAGCCGTACTTCTGATCGACCTCGCAAAGCACCCTGCATTCTCCCGATTTCTGCTCTGTAGCCGCACGTCCAGCGTGGCGCGCGCAGGTCCTGCGTGCTGTGTCGAGATCCGTGAATCCCGCTGCTCGGAACGTCGCCGCCAATGGCGACACTGGATGATATGACCGCCCGCTCTAGGGCGCGGCGGCAATCCCGCGAGGGCAGGCGCTTCAGTGCCGCCCGAAGTGCCTCGGCATGCTGGGCGGGCGGAAGGCGGGGCGGGGCATGGGGCGCGGCGCGGCATGAAACCCTGGTGCGTGCGGTTCTTCCGATCCGCCATGGCCGAAGTGGCGCGCGCTGTGATCGGCGTTCGGGTCGTGCGCTCCCGGCGAGGAGTACGGGGAATTGCGGTAAGAGCCGCTCTTCGAAGCGTACTGCGAATCGCGGAAGCCCCCGCTTTTGGCATAGCTGGAGCCGGCGTACCGATCGTGCGTGACGGTGCCCTGCGAGCCGTACTTCGGCGTGCCGGCCGCTTCATCGCGGCCGTAATAGGTCCGCCCGCTGCTCTGCGAGCTGCGGTAGCCTTCCCACTCGTAACGGTCGATGGGCCGGTAGGAGCGGTTGAAAAGCAGGTCGCGCATCAGCGCATACTGGCCGTAGAAGACCCAGAAATCGCGTCCGTCGCGATGGTCCCAATAGCCGTATTGATTGGACCCCTGGCCGGGCGGCGCCATGTAAGCGAAGCCGGCGGGTTGCGCTACCCGCTCGGCTTCGGAATCGAACTTGCCGGCGGGCTTGTGTTCGATCGCCATGCCCAGGTCGTTGCGCATGGCATCGTAAGTGGCGCTGGAGACATCCACCCACGCTTCGCCGGATGTGCTGGTGCCGGCTTTGGCCGCGGCATCATCCACGTGCGTCTTTACGGTGCGGATCTCCTGGTCGTACCGGCGCGCGCTGCCGGTGCCGCGCACTTCCATGTCAACCAGAATCTTGTCCCACGAATAATAAAGCTGCCCGTCGAGCGAGCGGACTTCGTCGGCCTGCTGCGGCAGCTCCGCGGCGGTGTTATGCAGTGCGTCCTGCGCGGCGACCAGCGCGCCAAAATCGAGATGCGCGAAATCGGCGGCCGCCGCTTGCCGGCGCTGTTCGGCGGTCGATTGCCACAGGACGTCGCTTTGCGTGACGATGCCGTGAAGTCCGGCTGCGCGCGCGTCCAGATCGGGCTTCTTCTCCGGCCAATCGGTTTCCCCCTTGGCGACCGCGGCCTCGACCGGCGCCAGATCGAAGCTGTGAACCGCCTGGTAATCGCGTCCCATCTGATCGAGCCGCTGTGGCAGTTCCTGCTTCAGTTCGATCCAATGGGCCGCGTCTTTCCGGATGTCGGTGGCCGAGCTAATCGCGGAAGCGCGCACGCCGCGCTCCTCAGCCAGCAGCGATTCCACCTTCTCTCGGTCCTGCCGGCGATTCTGCTTTTCGAGCCGCGACAGCTCGTCCACATCACGCTGCGCGTCGCCAAGCCGCGACTCCGATAATGCCAGCCCGGCGGGCCACTGGATGGCGGCAGGGATGGCGTGGAACAGCGCGCGGTCCGACGCCACCTCGCCGGTCACTTCCGCCGTCGCCTGGGCGACCTGTTGTTGCGCACTCGCGAGTGCGGCACGTTCGCCGTCAATTTGTTGGCGCAGGTTGCGCGGCAGGTTATCGAGGCCGGCGGTGAGCACCACCCCGATCGACACAGTCAGCAATACCGCGAGGAACTTGAGTCCGGATCGAGTCATTGAATGCCGCCACCTTTCCGGATGCGGCGTGGCTGTCCGTTTCGTAATTAACCGCTCCCTATGGTCGCGGCTCCGATAGGTCAGCCTTTGCTTCCCCGGTAGATCGTCACGTCGGCGGCGGGGATTCCTTGGTAACGCGTGACGGCGAACGGCTCGGCCTGCTCCTTGCGGATGAAGATGAGCCCGGAGCCGTTCTGCTCCCGATATTCCCAACAGTAGAATCCGGCCGGCTGCGGCTGATCGCTGCGCGTGGACTGGACCTCGCGGCTCATCCGGTACTGCCAGACCTTGCCGTCGAAATCGAACGAGTCGCCGGTGTTCTGGCGCTCGTCCATTTGCGCGAGGTCTTCTTCGCTCAGGCCCAGGTCTTCGATCGTAGGCTGGCGCGCCTCGGTCGAGATGCTGACCGCCTGGTCGCCGCTCGAGTCCACGCGCATCGCCACCCGCCGCTCTTTGTAGGGGCCGCTCAGCTCGAACCAGTTGTGCGCGCCGGCTTGAAACCAGGTGCAGCGGTCGGAGTTGAAATCGAGGTCGGTCATGTTATCGCCCGCTCCGGCGATCGAAATCACGTCGCCAGCGCGCGCTTGCGTTGGCTGCAAATTGGCCAGGTCTTCCACCGGCGCCGCAGCGGGCGGGGGGGCGTGAGGTGTTTTAAAGAGGTTCATCAGCACAACCACCAGCAGGGCAACCAGAACGCCGGTCAGCGTGAATGTGATCGGACCCATCCCGGTTTACGCCTTGGCTTTCTCGCCGGCCTGCGCGCCAGTTGTGATGGACGGGCTGCCGCTGGGCAGTTCCTTGGGAAGGTAAGGCGGCTGAGCAGGCGCCTTGGCGGCTTGCCGTTCCGCTTTGAGCGCGGCCAGGTCGGCATCCACGCCGTGGCCGCTCAACTCGGCAAACTGCTTTTCCAGGTTCTCGTCCTTGCCGGTCGAGGCCAGTTCGTCGAACGCCTTGGCCGTGGCTTCTTCCTTGGAGACCGTATCCTCGAAGCGGTTGAGCTGGGCGAAAGCGTTGTCGGCGTTGCCCACCCCGGCCATGGCTTCGGCCACCTTACGCTGCGCGGCGGCGGCGTTCTTGCGCGCCACCAGCGTGGTGGCGGTTCGCTCGCCTTCGTCGATTTTGCTCTTCAGCTCGCCCACCTGGCTCTTCAGCTTCTCGCTGGTTTGCCGCGCCGCATCGACGGACTGTTGCATGGACGCGATCTGGCGGTCGCATTCGGCCTTCTTGGCCAGCGCCTTCTTGGCCAGGTCTTCGTTGCCGGCGTCCAGCGCCTGGCCCGCCCGGTCCTTCCAGTCCTGCGCCTGCCGCACGTACTTCTGGTATTCGGCGTCCAGGCGGTTGTAGTTGCTCATGGCCACGGCCGAAGCGCGCACCACGTTGTTCAACTCGTTCCGCATGTCCGCCACCGTCTGATTTACGGTGGCTTCGAATGTGGCGTCCTCGATGGCATCGACGCCCGAATTGGCCTGGCCGCGCGCCACGCGGCCCAGTCTCGACATGAAATCGCCTAGAAATGGCATCGTGTTCCTCGCTTACGAACTCAACCCACTCAATACCTTGCGCGCTGTCATCACATCCACCAGCAGGAAATGGACGCAGGAGAGAACCTCGTCCTCGTCCTCCGGTCCCCAGTCCAGCAGTTTACAGAAGTTGTTCAGGGTCACGGCCAGCTTACCGTCGCCCGCGTCATAAAGCTGGAAATAGGAAGTGGAAATGCCGTTGTCGGCAGCCAGCATGCTCGCCATGATTTCCGGCGTGATGGCCGCCTTGGGCGCCACCGTGCATACCAGCGAAAGGAACAGGATGTCGCCCTGGAGCACCGCGCGCGCGGTGACTCCGCTTTCGACCTCCCGGATGGTCAGTGTATCGGGCGCTGGCTCGGAGACTTCATAGCCTTTCTCCGCCAGGAGCGCGTGAATGGGGCCCAGAAGCGGGCTGGTTGTGGCTGTCATAAAGATCTCGATGGTAATACGCGGGCGCGCCCGCGAAAGTTCCGTTGAGGCGTGCTGCACAGACTATTATGGGGCAGGCGTTTCCGCCTGCCAACTCGTAGCGCCTAAGTTCGCGGTATGAAACAGCCAAACGCCAACTCATTAGGCGCCTGCCCCCTTAGTTCACCCACGGTCCGCGGTTGTCGCGCTTCTTCATGAAGGTCTGGAACTTCTTCTTCGCGCGGCGGAGTTTCCATTGGGCGTACGCGCCGCCGACATCGGGCAGGGGCAACCCCGGCACGCCCCGCTTTAGATACAAAAAACCGAAAGCCGCTCCGCCCAGGTGGGCGATGGTGCTGATGCCGGTGTTCGGCCCGAATGTGAGCAGCAGTTCGATGGCGACGTAGATCATCACCAGGTATTTGGCCTTGATCGGAAATATGATCAGCAGCACGATCTGGTTGGGGTACATCACGGCAAAGGCCACCAGGACTCCGAAGATCGCCCCGCTGGCTCCCAGCGTAATCGTGCCCCAGTCGCCCAGCAGTATGTTGACCACCAGCACGCACACTCCCGCCGCAATCCCGCAGTAGAAGTAAAACTTGAGAAACCGGCGCGTGCCCCAGTCCCGTTCGAGCGGCGACCCGAAAAACCATAGCGTGAGCAGGTTGAACAGTATGTGCAGGATATTCCCATGCAGAAACATGTAGGTGACAAGCTGCCACACGAACAGGTTTCGCACCGCGGCCTGCGCCGAAAGCGCCAGTACCAGCCGGATGTGCTGCTGCAGTTGGAAGGGGCTCAGATAGGTCAGCACGAAGATGACCGTGTTGACGATCAACAGCCACTTCACGCCGGGCGGGAAATAGTCATGGATGAAAATGTTGGCAGACGAGTACCGGGCGTAGCGAGCCATGGCGATCTCTCAGTGTCCAGAATAACAGATGAGTTACCGCGCCCCGCTCAAGCTGTCATCGACCGCTTGCCGTCATCGCGCTTGCCGTAGCGCGCCAACATGCGCGAGCACACCTGCAACAGCACCGCGAGCACCATCCACACTTGCCAGTGGGAGAACATGCCGGAGGCGATGGCGAACTTGGCCGTGAAGTTCAGATCCGCGGCGATGCGCCACAGCGCCAGAACCGACGCCAGAAACGCCCCCGGCGTCAACAGAGCGGATACCGCCAGCGCCACCCGCTTGTTCCTGCGGCGCGCCCTGCCCACTCGCAACGCCTTGCCGAACCGGATCCTGACCAGCATGGTCTCCGCGTGCGCCCGGCGCACGCCCGCTGCGCGAGCCCGCCTCCCGCGCATCGCCTTTCGCGCAACTACCAATCTAACAGCAATTGCGTTAGATTAGAGACCATCATGCATCGTTTCAGAACCGCAGTTTTCGGCACCGGCTTCGTCGGCCGCGTCCACCTGGAAGGCATTCGCCGGCTCGGCTTCGTCCACGTCTACGCCATCGGCGAAAGCAACGCCGAAAAGGCCCGGCAGCTCGGCGAAGAATTCCACGTCGACAAGACCGACTCCGACTACCACAAGATCCTGGAAGACCCGGCAGTGGATGCCGTCCATGTGTGCACCCCCAACGTCCTGCACTTTCCCATGGTCCGCGACGCGCTTCAGGCCGGCAAGCACGTGATTTGCGAGAAGCCGCTGGCAACTTCAGTCGAGCAAGCCGCCCAACTGGTCGCCCTCGCCCGCCAGACCGGCCGCCGCAATTGCACCTTTCACAATCTCCGCTTCTATCCCCTGGTGCAGCAGATGCGCCGCATGCGCGAAGCGGGCGACCTGGGCGAAAT
>Ga0181520_10009199_pt1 | contig 13723 bp, 16 predicted proteins | sample PEATcosm2014_Bin_29_FD_132451 | JGI IMG/M metagenome (GOLD analysis project Ga0181520, IMG submission 132451) | Peatland microbial communities from MTU Mesocosm Facility, Houghton, MI, USA - PEATcosm2014_Bin02_30_metaG | ecosystem: Environmental > Terrestrial > Soil > Wetlands > Peat | place... | reverse complement strand
TGAAGTGCCGCAGGGCACTCAGTTGCTCATCGGAGAGGTCACGGACATTTCATCCAGCGAGCCCTTTGCACGCGAAAAGCTCTGTACTGTGCTAGCCCTTTATCGCGCTCGTGACTTTGAGGACGCAGTCGACAAAGCCGCTGCGTTAGTAGCTTTGGAGGGTATCGGTCACACGTCTGTTCTCTATACCGATCAGGACGGCCGGCGTGATCGTGTGAGCGCTTTCAGCGCCAGGATGAAGACCTCCCGTATCCTGATCAACACGCCGTCTTCGCAAGGTGGCATAGGCGACCTTTACAACTTCAGCCTCGCGCCGTCGCTTACGCTGGGCTGTGGCTCATGGGGTGGTAATTCCGTGACAGTCAATGTTGGCCCTCAGCAGTTGCTCAACATCAAGACCGTCGCCAAAAGGGCCGAGAATATGCTTTGGCACAAGCTGCCTCCTTCCATCTACTTCCGCCGCGGCTGCCTGCCGGAGGCGATTAAAGAGCTCGCAGGCAAGAAGCGCGCCCTCCTTGTCACCGATCCATATCTCTATCATCACGGTCACGCCGATGAGCTGATTGCGCACTTGAAGCACGAAGGCCTTGAGGTGGAGGTATTTTCTCAGGTCGAGGCAGATCCTACGTTAGCCATTGTGCGCCAATGCACCGAGGTGGCTGCTGCATTCCGTCCAGATGTGATCGTGGCTTTTGGCGGAGGATCGCCGATGGATGCCGCCAAGATCGCCTGGGTGCTCTACGAACATCCAGAGGTGGACTTCCACAGCCTGGCTATGCGATTTATGGACATTCGGAAGCGCATTTACCACTTCCCGAAGCTGGGCAGCAAAGCCACACTGGTTGCGATTCCCACTACCTCTGGAACCGGCAGCGAGGTAACGCCTTTTGCCGTGGTGACCGATGATGCCACTGGAAAGAAGTATCCGATCGCCGACTATGAACTTACCCCGCGCATGGCTATTGTCGATCCCAACCTGGTTATGAACCTGCCCAAGCCACTCACTGCCTTTGGCGGTATCGATGCCGTCACGCACTCCCTCGAATCCTATGTTTCGATCATGGCGACTGAGTTTACCGACGGCCAGGCACTCCAGGCGCTGAAGCTGCTCAAGGATTATCTGCCCCATGCCTACCAGCGCGGCGCCAGCGATCCGATGGCCCGCGAGAAAGTCCACTATGCTGCTACGATTGCCGGCATGGCTTTTGCCAATGCTTTTCTGGGCGTTTGCCACTCCATGGCCCACAAACTGGGCGCCGAATTCCATCTGCCGCACGGGCTGGCCATCGGGCTGCTGGTAGCCAACGTCGTCCGCTATAATGCCAATGACAATCCCACTAAGCAGTCTGCTTTTTCGCAATACGATAGGCCCAAGGCCCGCTGCCGCTATGCAGAGATCGCCGAATCCCTCAGTCTCGGTGGACGCGACAACGATGAGAAAGTGGAGCGCCTGATTGCCTGGATCGAGGGGCTCAAGCGCGATCTCGAAATCCCAGTTTCCATCCAAGCTGCCGGCGTGCCAGAAGCAGAGTTTCTAAGCCGTCTGGACCACATAGCGATGGAGGCCTTCGACGACCAGTGCACCGGCGCCAACCCGCGCTATCCGTTGATCGACGAACTCCGCTCGATCCTCCTCGACTCCTACTACGGCCGGCCGTTCATTGAGTTTGCCGGCCGCGATCTCTCACAGACACTGATCGCGCCGGGAAAAGATTCAACGACCTGCGCCCTCGAATAGTAAAGAGACCGGCTTGTCAGTAGGGGCCGGATCGAAGCCCCTGTTTGCAGGCATCCGACCGGAACCGACGCCCCCTACCGATGGTAATGCTGCAAATATTGTTCACGAATCGTTCCCTAAATCCGCGCTTCTGCTCCCATATAATGACGATAAGTAAAATAGAATGACTTGGTTACCGCAAGCAGGGGAACAGATTGAAATTTCCATGCCATACGGCTTTCATCAGTGATTCGCATTCCCCTTCGGCTGCCGACGCTCGGCCTAGTCCTAAACCCACGCCTTGAATCCGTTGCATAAGCGGCTGTAGATGAGTGAATTGCGATTTGGCGTCAATGGACATCTGTTTCAGGAGAACGATGCTCCACCATTCACCGAGATGGTCTGGCCGGTAATATAGCTGTTGGTAACGACAAGCATTACCGCCTGCGCGATCTCTTCAGCCGTCCCTGCTCGACCAGCCGGTACACGAGTGGCGGCGATGTCGGAGTCGATGAGCGTTCGAGTCATCTCCGTGTCGATCAAACCAGGAGCTACGGCATTTACGGTGATGCCTTCCTTCGCGAGTTGTAGAGCATAGCTTCGGGTCAGACCTTCCAGACCCGCCTTGGCAGCTCCATAGGCGACACTGCGGGATCCTGCGCGGGCGCCCATCGCGGATAGTTGGACGATCCTGCCCCAATGTCTCTCCCGCATCCCTGGCAAAACCGCCTCCGTACAGAGGAAGGCAGACTTCAGATTGATCGCAATCGTTCGATCGAAATCCTCTTCTGTAGTCTCGTCTTCGTGCGACGCCGCTATGCCCGCGTTGTTCACCAGAATATCGATCGGCCCCAGACGCTCCTCAACGGCCCGAACCATGGCCTGCACGGAGGCGCTTACGGAGACATCGCAGCTGAACGCTTCAGCACGACCGTTGTGGTCGCGTATCTGACCTACCAAGGCGTTTGCATCACTGACGCGTTCACGGTAGTTGACCGCGACTGCTGCGCCTGCCTCTGCCAACGCCAGAGTGATAACCTTGCCGATTCCTCGCGAGCCGCCGGTGACCAGAGCCACACGGTCTTTAAGTTCACTCATGCTGAGATTCTCCATCTATGTTAGATGCCATCAAGCGCACGATTTACCTCGACGAGGGTAAAGTTCTTGCAAAGCCCTTTTTCGGAAACTACGAGTTCAGGTGGTGACAATAGGGCAATGCACTCTTCCACAATCGTTACGCACGAAGTGCCTTGGCGATTTGCACTTCTTCTATGAGAACGGCCAGATTGTCAACCGCGAAAACGAACCCTGCTTCTATCCGCACTCGTTTGGCGCCCGTGGCGCCCGGTGCATTATGTGTTCCTTTTCGTTGCGGTGCTGCTATCTAAGCCACGGTGTAATTGAAGCTTTGCAACCTCACTCACCTGTTCAAACGGCGCAGTCACCGCGGAGCGGTTTCTATCCGAATGCATCTCGCGCTTTCAGGCAGCGTGGGGTACGGGTTTGATTCCAGGGAATGGAACAAAAGCCGTTTGGGTCTTCCACAGCTTGTGCATCAGGATCAGGAGTTTTCGAGCCACGGCGATCACGGCGCGCTTTTTGGCGTTGCCACCGCCGCGCAAACAGAGGGACAGGCCCCATTGCCGGAGAGCAGAATCCCTCCCAAACCTACCAAGCATGAAGTGGGAACATTGCACCGCCAGGCTTCGCATAAGCTGATCCCCAGCCTTAGTTATTCCTAGTTGGGATACAAATGTCCCCGAGTCTTGCTGTTTAGGTTGGAGCCCGAAGTAGCAGCCCAGATCTCGACTTTTGGAAAAACGATTTGGATCATTGTCGAGCAGCAGGACGAACGTGAGTGCGGTCAAAGATCCAACCCCTGGGATGCTTAGGATTGACGCGGCTTCGGGATACTCATCATTGATCTTGTGTTCAATCACTCGATCATACTTTCGAATCTCGACTGTCAGTTGCTCAATGATCCGGAGTAATGGAGTGAGGGCATCACGCAAAGTAGCTGGGCAGCTCTCCAGTGCCTTTTTCGCAAAAGCTCCAGTGGAACAGACAGTTAATCTTGCCCCTGTGGACTTGACGATACCACGCATGGCCGCGACCATGCGGCTGCGCGCTTGTACCGCAGTATCTCGAGCCTTGATGGTTGCCAACTCCAGTTGAGCATGCTCGGAACGATGATGAACTCGCTTCAACAGACCAGGTGCGGCCTGCGCGACTGTCGCTAATGTGCGAGCATCGGCCTTGTCATTCTTCCGATTGCTTTCGGCGATCAGTCGGAGGCGACGCGGATTGACCACGATTACATCGTGTCCCAGTTCCTGCAACAGACGGTTCACCCATGGAGAATGAGTCCCGCACTCGGTTGCAATCCGCATTCTTACTTTACCTTCAAATGCCATGCGCAATCCGCGGTCTGTTGTCGACACCACACCTTCATCCAGATCGCTGCCATTAGCATCCAGGGCGCAGTAAGCGCTTTTCTTATCCCCGAGGTCAATTCCAATCACAGCGGCGATCTCCGAATGCAGCGCCGCCACTGGCAAATCACCGCTCAGCTGGTGGATGGACTTGATTGTCGCTTCCTTCTTAGTTGGAAAGGTTTTTGTCGGCATCGTCGAACCTCCTCTGCATCAGTTTTACCTTCAGAGGCCGTTCTCATTCCATCTAAGCCGCTAGCGCGGCAGGGTATGCTTCTGTGGCGTTTGGATAGAGTGTTGGACACCGCGAAGGAGGTGTCCATGACACAGCTACGCCAACGTATGCAGGAGGATCTCCGGTTACGGAACTTCTCCGAACGCACGGTTCGCCACTACACACACACCATTGCCGAGTTCGCAACCTACTTCCACAAGTCGCCTGATCAGCTCGGGCCCGAGCATATTCGGACCTTTCTTCTGCATCTGCTCAACGAACGGAAGCTTGCCTGGGGAACGATCCAAGGGGCCCGGTCGGCATTGAAGTTCCTCTATACGCGGACACTGAAGCAGACCTGGTTCGATCAGGAAGTCATCAAGCCCAAGGTGCGACGCAAGCTACCCACGGTCTGGAGCCGGGAGGAAGTCTGTGCACTGCTCGATGCCGAGATGAACATCAAGCACCGGGCGTTGCTGGCCTTGTACTACAGCGCCGGTCTGCGTTGTCAGGAAGCGCTGGATCTAAAGGTAACCGACATCGACAGCAAGCGGATGATCATTCACGTTCGCGAGGGCAAGGGCAAGTTCCCGCGCCAGGTGATGCTGTCGGTCAAGCTGCTGGAGATTCTGCGCGTCTACTGGCGCGGGCGCAAGCCCAAGGACTGGCTCTTTCCCGGTAAGCGCGCTGGACAGCAACTGAAGGCGAACACAGTGCGTGTTGCCTGCCAGAAGCTGCGCGAACAGTTGGGTATTAGGAAGCCTCTCAGCCCGCACGTGCTGCGGCACTATTCCGCATGGTAGATAGGAGGCACAGCTTCGCGACGCACCTGCTCGAAGCTGGCGCGGATCTTCACACCATTCAGCTTCTGCTCGGACATGCCAAGCTGGCTGACACGACGGTCTATCTGCATCTATCGTGTCGGCACCTGCAAGCTGTCGCCAGTCCGCTGGAGGCGCTCACGGTTTCGACAACGAGCGAGGCGAAGCATTCGAGGAGACGCCTGAAGGGATGAGCCGGCCCACCCTTGAGGTGGCCGACATTCTGCGTGCCTCCGGCAGCAGCTTTCTGGAGCAGCATGGATCGCATCTCGCTTCCCAGCACCGCAAGGTGATGGACGCCATCGTCCGCTGCCGCACGGCGGCGCTCGGCGGCCATCGCGATTGATGCTCCGGCTGCGGACATCAGGCTATCTCCTATAACTCGTGCCGCAACCGGCACTGCCCCAAGTGCCAGGGCAACGCACGCGCCAGATGGCTGGCCGCGCGTTCCGCCGAGCTTTTGCCCGTGCCGTACTTCCACATCGTCTTCACGCTGCCGCATGAGCTGTCCGCACTGGTGCTGCAGAACAAGAGGCTGCTCTACGACCTGCTTTTCCGCACCAGTGCCGCGACGCTACTTGAGGATGCTCGCGACCCCAAGCACCTGGGAGCCGACATCGGGCTGCTCAGCGTACTGCATACTTGGGGACAGAACCTCGAGCATCATCCCCATGTCCACTGCGTGGTGCCGGACGGCGGTCTCGCCCACGACGGCTCCAGGTGGGTCGCAGCCTCATCTCGCTTCTTCCTGCCCGTTCGGGTTCTGAGCCGCGTCTTCCGCGGCAAGTTCACCGCGGAACTCAAGCAGCTTCTGCTCCAGGGCAAGCTGCAGTTCCATGGTTCGCTCAAGGAACTTGCAGCACCGGAGCGACTCCAGCGTTTTCTCCGGCAGCTCTTCTCCAAGGGCTGGGTCGTCTACACCAAGTCGCCGTTCGGCGCAGCCGAACATGTTCTCAACTACCTGGCCCGCTGCACGCACCGAGTCGCCATCTCCAACCATCGCCTCGTCAGCTTCAAGGATGATCGCGTCTCCTTCCTATGGAAGGACTATGCAACCGGCAGCAGGCAGAAGATCATGACGGTCTCAGCGGATGAGTTCCTGCGACTCTTCCTCATTCGCGTCCTGCCCAAGGGCCTTGTTCGCATCCGCCACTTCGGCCTATTCGCCAACCGCAAGCGATCCGCATCATTGCTGCGCAGCCGCTTGCTGCTCAACGCTGCTGCGCCATCACCACCGCCCGTTCCCACAGCTCAGATGAAGTGCCCGCTCTGCTCAGGGCCCATGCTCGTTGTCGAACGGATCACCAGTTTTCAGCTGCGGGATATTTCGACCACCTCACCGCCCAAGCCCAGCTTCGATAGTTCCTGATCCAACATGACAGACGCCGCTCCCAACTCGGTCGCGTCAAGCTGTGCTCACGCACGCAATGCACCCTCGCGCTCACTAGCACCGAAACAGCTCCAAAGCTGCCCTGCCTCAGTAGCAGTCCAGGAGCTTTCTGCCGTCACGCCTCACCACCGCCTGCGTTCCACACCTTGCCAAGCCCAGGAAAAGACGCCATCCGAGCAGGAATCGCCCATTGAAATCCCATAGCCTCCCACCGCATCCGCCGCGCCAGCGGCTTCCTTCAAACGGCCCTATCAAAACTGCCCCGTGAGACTGCCTCTCAGGTCCCAGCTTCGTGTACGGGGCAGCCCTGATAGGGTCCTGACGTTTATGAGGACTTATCGTTCAAACTACGGTGCCGATATTTTTACTTCGCTGGATCGAATTGCGCGGCGATTGGGTTGATCGTCGTGTTGTGAGCTGCGCGGATGAGCCACCGCCCGTCGGGCTGCTTCACCAAAAGGAGAGTCATGCGGTCATGCATATCTTTCTCCAGCTTGCCGGTTGGATCGCGAAAATCCCCTATGCGGAACGTCCTCACCGCCAAAGCAATGCCAGGAGCGACATAAGAGAGCTTCGTATCTAGCGGATACTGCATGACGTCCTTGAACATGGTACTGAGGTATGCCGTGTGGGCCTTCATCACTGCGGCCTTGCCGTCCCAGTGCATCCCAACAATGTTGATCCAACTGCAATCGTCAGTCAGTTGCGCCGCGTACCCTGGCATGTCGTTGTGGTTCCATGCATCTTCCAGACGCTGCAGAGTAGCGTTGATCTCTTGAGTTTCTGCTGCTGCCAGCATTCTCGTCCCCTGGGCCTTAATCGAAGAGGTCAGACTGGCAATGACCAGCACGGCGGTAGCGATGGTTCGAAAGGTTCTCATGCCCTGAGGCTAGAATGTCCGCCCCGCGCCGGATAGGAAAAATGCGACATCGCGCTGCGAGGGTGGCTGATGCAGACTGCGCCACACACTCTTACCAGCAGCCGCCATGGCTGCAAACCGCACCGGTGTTTCACCCGTCATCAATCGAAAGTCACGCCCGAGATGCGCTTGGTCGAAGTAGCCGCAAGTCGCGGCGATATCGGCCCAGCTTAGCTGCGGGTTCTGACTTCGTATGCGCAGAGCACGCTCCAATCGCTGGAGCTTTGCAAATGTCTTGGGCCCAACACCGACTTGATCAAGAAATTGTCGTTCCACCTGCCGCACGCTTCTTCCGAAGTGATGAGCCAGCGTACTCACATCTGCCGTGCCACCCAGGCGCTGCAGCGCTCCCGCCATGGAGCTAACGATTTGAACCTCAGGAGGGCAGCCGATTCGCGACAAACACCCAAGGAGGAATGCCTCCGCGGCAGCAACCATCCTGGCTAACGATCCACCGCAGTCGGCCAGTTGCTCGTGCAACAGAGAGACCTCCGAGCCAAAGATTCCGGATGCCTCCACGGCCGTGTTGGCGATCTCTTTCGGCGAAAGCGCGGCTAACGCGCGCAGGCCGACAGGCGTGAACTCGATGCTGAAAACCAGCAGGTTCCCCGTGTACACCAGATCTTCCAACCGTTGCGTATGTGGCCCAACCACCACAGCAGCGGGCGACTCATGCATTGCTCCTGTCTCCACCATCACAATCTGGTAGCGATCGCGAAGATAAAATTCAAGGAAGCAATCGCTTCGCGCAGGGAGCGGGAAGTGAACCCAGCGCTGCCGCATGTGCGCAGACCGTAGTGCATACCGCCGTACCCATGGCAGCAGCGATACATTAGGTTTTGCAAAAAGCACGCCCATATTGGCCTCTCAAGATGTTCGCCTGTCAGAAGCCTATCAGCAGCGCATCCTCGGAGACTTATCCTGTTTCGGTATGGCAGAATGCTGTCGCCGCAGCGGCTTCGTTCAAGTCGGCTTATCGGAACTGGTGCAGCGCGATACGCCACTGAGCCGATATTTAGGTCAGCGTGGAATCGAACCGCCGAAAGTGAGAGCAATCGTTCGGCTTTGCCAAACACCTGTGTTTTCAAGCTGCATTCTCTTGTCCTCGGCGATTCTGAGCCGGGGACGGTTTTCACCAGTGATTCGCATTCCGATTCGGGTTCCGATGCTTGATCTGGTCCTGAATCCACATCTTCAATCAGCCGCATAGAAATGTCACACCTGGCACAGAGGATGTTCCGTGTCATTTTGGATGCGGCCTGCAACTAATTGAAATTGCTTGACATCAACCGCGATAGAACACGGCAAGATGCACATATTTTCCCCGCCATTGGCCCCTTAGTCGCCACTCGAAATGCCCTTCCCCTCGATGATCGATGGTTCAAGGCGAGGGCCTGCCACGTCACGAATTGCTCGTCAGGAATGGTTCACTGGGCACGCCAGAACGGATTGCCTATATTACTGCTATCGGCGTAATGAGGACACCGTTCCGGAAGATACGGCAGCTTGGTACTTGCCTCGATTGTCCGGCGATTTCCGTCGTACTCAAGCAGTGGTGTGTACGCGCCCTTCTTGAACCAAGGCGTCATCATCTGCATGAAGAAGCCAACCGCGGTAGAAGCCAGAATTGCATTGGGCCAGATGACCTGCGGCCTCGATCCGGCGCTGCCATATCTCAGTGCTTCTTCCACCAAAAGCTGGTGCGGTAGTAGTCCCAACACACTTCAGACAGGCTCGTCCCGGCATGGACAAGGCAACCTGGCCGGTTATCGCGTAAGCGCCCTCTGAGCCGTGGACGTCCATGCCAATATCGATGAGCGGAATAAGATAGCGCCGTGCAAAGCTTTCGAGTTCACTGCGACAGATCAAAGAATCGACGCAACCGAAGATGACCTCACAGTCTTGGAGGGCGAGTGCCTGCTGTTCCCAGTCGGATGCAGCCATCACAATCTTCGCTTGCGGATTCACCGATTCAATTATGCGCTTGGCGATCAGGACCTTCGATGTTTTCTGCTCGATGGCGGCAAAGCGCGCACCGACGAGACGATTGAGATTGGTGTCCTCGATGGTGTCTGGGTCCAATAACAGGAAATCTCCGACACCTATATGCGCGAGCTGCTCAGCGACGTGCGAACCTCCTCCTCCGAGGCCCACGATTGCCGCCCGTGTGTTGTGCAAGGCGTCGCTGCTGTTCGCCCCCAAGAAGCTCTGTCGCTGGAGATTGAGTCGATGCTCGTGACCTACTGTTTCCATGTCTGCCTCAAAGGAGTTCCGACGATTGAGAAATTTTCGATGTCGATGGGCTTCGCCATGCCGGGCTACCAGCACCTCCCCCAAGCCGAGTCATCGCTGAAGACGATAGCTCCGTGAGGTGGAGACGGCTGAACATTCCAAAAATCTGGAACGAACAACGCCGATTCGCGAAAGTCGGTGCGGCTGAATCGTGGGCGACCGGGATGCCCGTGGAGATGGACGTGGAACATGGATGTCGTTTCTCTATAGGAGACGGCGAGGGCCTTGCGAATCGCAGCCGGCCCCATCGTCGCCCCAGCAGACGGATCATCAATGTAGTCTTCGTCCTCCACCGCGTGCAACGAATGCGCCAACACGATGAGATTTCGTTCGGATGCGCTCAGTTGGCACTTTAGGAAAGCGACGCGTTCTGCAGCGAACGGATGCGGTTGTCATTGCTGAAATCTCCTTTGGTCCCTCGTCTCTGAAGCCGCTCGGGACACACCACGCGAAGCGATGCGAGGGGCCCGCCTCCCAAGGCAAGCGGGTGCATTTTCGGAAGGTTCGGAAAATGCTTTCGTCCGCGTTCTGTGCGGAGGTTTGCCGAAAAGATTTTCTGAAAGCCGAAAAAGCAGAGGCCGCGCCGTCCGCAGGGCGGCGGTAGAGACCCGAAGCAGTGTCCGGGCGATGCACAGAGATGGGGGCTGGAGATCAGACGGGAACGACCGCGGGAACCCGGACATTGGGCCACGCTGCAGGATTGTTGACGGTTGTGGAATGGTCTGCGCGAAGAGATAACTATCGACGACCGAATCCGAACCTACCGTGAACTTGTCGGCACGAAGGGACGCGATTTTCTGGCATCCCTTGCATCTGCGCGCAACGCGGAAATCGGTGCCAACGGGAGGTTCGCGTGGCGGACAACGGTCGGACGGACATGATGGAGGTATTCGAGCCACTGCTGGATAGTCAGCAGGCAGGCGAGTTGATGCATTTGCATCCAGAGAGCGTGAAGCGGCTTGCAGGACAGGGGAGATCGTTGCCGCGAAGATGGGCGGAGTGTGGCGTTTTCGGGTGTCTTCGCTAGAAGCCTATATGCAGAAAATCACCGCGAAAACACAGGCGAAAATCGCGGAAAGTATGGCACCATCGAACCCAGCGGTTGATGTCGTGCGGAACTGGAGAAGGTAGTGTCTCAGCGCACACGATATCAGCAAGGAATGGTGTACCGCGTAAAGCGCAAGCAGGGTCCGGATTGCTGGATTTTCCGTTGGCGGGAAGAAGACCTCAACGGAAAACGGATTCGCCGTAAGGTTACGCTCGGCACGGTGAAGCAATATCCCACCAAGTCCAGCGCGCTCAAGGCCGCCGAAATTTTACGCATCACGATCAACGAAGAGCAATCGAAAGCGGGCCGGCAACCGATTTCGATTGATGCTCTCATTGACCACTTCAAGGAGCAGGAGCTCTCTCTTGACGAAGGCATCGATGACGAGGAAGGGCGGGCCTACTCGACCCGCTGCAATTATCGGGAAATCCTCGATTTTCATATCAGGAAAAAGTGGGGGAAGTACAAGCTACGCGATGTGCGAACCGTCGAAGTGGAGAAGTGGCTGCGCAAGCTGAAGCTGGCTCGCGGCAGCAAAGCTAAAATCCGAGCGATCATGAGCGTCCTGTTCAATCACGCCATCCGTTACGAGTTCATGCCGCAGGGCACGAACCCGATCACGTTGGTGCGGCAGAGCGGAAAGCGCATGAAGACGCCGAACATCCTCGAAGTGAGCGAGTTGAATGAGTTATTCAATCAGCTCTCCCATCGAGACCGGGCGATGGCGCTTCTCGACACGGTGACGGGGCTTCGCAGGAGTGAATTGATCGGGCTGAAATGGAGCGACGTGGATTTCGAGAAGCTGGAGCTCTCGGTGATCCGGTCGGTCTACCGTCAGCGGGTGGGCAGGTGCAAGACGGAGATCTCGAAGAAGCCTGTTCCGCTCGATCCGTGGGTGGCCGAGGAGTTGCTGGCCTGGAAACGGGCTGCTCCTTATAGCCAACCGGACGATTGGGTTATTGCCAGCACGCGCAAGAGAGGCAAGCGGCCCTATAGTCCAGACCCTATCCTGAAACGGTGCATTCGTCCCGCGGCAGTGCGGGCGAAGATCACCAAGCACATCGGCTGGCACACCTTCCGGCGCACCTTTTCGACCTTGTTGAAGGCGAACGGGGAGGACGTGAAGGTGGTGCAGGAGCTCCCGCGGCACGCGACGGTGAAGATGACGCTTGAGGTCTACGCGCAGGCGGTCACTCCGGCGAAGCGGAAGACGCAGTCGAAGGTGGTCGGGCTGTTGAGGGAGGGGGCGAAATGAGGCTATTTGCCTCTTGGACCCTTAATGGACAAACACCCAAGCATGAAATCGAGCTGGTCAAGGATCGATCAAGAACCAAAAGTGGCACCTGCGCGTCGGAGCGCGGCGACGGTCGTCTCTGACACTCGGCTCAGAGTCGCATGTTCTTCATCAATGACGTCGGTGAGGTGGTCAACTTCCTCCGCAGTCAACTCAGGCGCAACCTCGAGCGCCTCGATATTGTGGCGCAGATGTTCAAGAGACTTCGTGCCAGGTATCGGGATGATCGCAGAAGAGCGGCGGAGCAACCAAGCAAGCGCAACCGTCGAGGCGCTGACGCCGAGCCGATGTGCCGGGGCAATGAGCTCGGGCACAGCGCCCAGGTTGCCGAAGGCGAGGGGCCAGAACGGGACGAATGCGATACCGAGCCGTTCACAATCGACCAGCACCTCGACTCCGCTTCGGTCTACTAGGTTGTAGCGATTTTCGACCGCCGCAATGGGCGCCATCCTCAACGCCTGTTGCAGGGCCTCAGGCGATGCGCCGGACAAGCCGATGTGAGTGATTTTACCTTCGTCGCGCAGGTTGATCAGAGTGCCGAGCGATTCTTCCAGCGGAATCTCGACAGGGGGAGCTTGTCCGTCTCCACCGAGGCGGAGATAGGTCAGACAGCTGACATCAGCGCGAAGATCACGTAGCGCGTCCTCGACCTGCGATCGCAGGAATTCCGGACGGTGATCCGTTGTCCAATCGCCATCCGGACTACGCCAAGCCCCAACCTTGTTGCCGATCACTATGTCGTCGGGGTATGGGCTGAGCGCTTCCCCAATGAGTTGATTCACGATGCGCGGTCCGTATGCGTTCGCCGTGTCGAAGAAGCGAATGCCAAGATCGACCGCCGTTCGCAAGACTGTGATTGCGTTCGGGACGTCCTCTGGTAACCCCAAGACGCGTGGACCCGCCAGTTGCATGGCCCCGTACCCCATGCGCGGGACACGAATAGTTGCTCCAACCTCGTGCATTGCAATGAAGGAGTTGTTCACTCGGGAGTGTTCCTTGCCTCTTCCGTATGGTTTATGGGTGTATGAGGATCGCCGAGAGGCGCGTCTGCCCGGTCGGCAAGAGCGGTTAACCATTGACGCAATAGAGCTGTTTCCGCCGGGGTCAACGGATCGGCGGCCGTTCCGAGCGCGACCAGCAACTGTCTCGCGGCCGTCGCGGTGCCCTCGATCCTCGCTGGCAGCCCGGTGAGCTTTGTGATTAGCGCATCCCGCATCACGTGCGACACCGCGCTGTCGGCCGTACCCCCCTCGCGGATCAGTTGCATCACGCATCCGATTGATGTGGCAAACGTCACAGCAGCAGCCCTTTCGGGAGCCATCTGGAGCAATCCGCATTCGGCGAGCTGATTGAGCTCGCGAAGCAATGCTTCCTCTGCGACTTGAGCAGCCCGTGTACGCCGCGGCCGCGATGTGCCGTACATGACCATGTACAGCACAGGGTTCTCCACCCCGAACCGGATATGCATGTCCCTGAGTTCGCTCGTCTGAATTGGCCCACTTCGCTCATCTAAACTGGCCCACCTGTACAAGCCCGGATGTAAGGATTCGGGGATGGACAGGAGGCATAAGGTGGAACTATTTGAAGTGATCCGGC
>Ga0181520_10009198_pt1 | contig 13724 bp, 12 predicted proteins | sample PEATcosm2014_Bin_29_FD_132451 | JGI IMG/M metagenome (GOLD analysis project Ga0181520, IMG submission 132451) | Peatland microbial communities from MTU Mesocosm Facility, Houghton, MI, USA - PEATcosm2014_Bin02_30_metaG | ecosystem: Environmental > Terrestrial > Soil > Wetlands > Peat | place... | reverse complement strand
TCCACCATCACGATCACCGGGACAGTCACAGGAACCTCCGGACACCCAGCTCCCTCAAACGCATACGGCGGCATCCTGGTCTACTCGATGGGGTATTACATCAACGAGATCAACGTTGCGCCAGGCTCCGGCACTACTTCGACCTTTGCAACCGTGCTCAGCAGCCAGGCTCTCCCACAAGGGGCGAACCAGGTTACGCTGCAATACACCGGCGACTCCGTCTACAATCCGTCCGCCTTCACGCTCAATGGTGGCAATAACATTGCAAATCCGCTCTCTGACTTTACGCTGGTAGCGAATACGACCATCGTTCCTGTCAGCATCAGTAGCGGAGCCAACAACAGCACTGACACGATCAACGTCGCTTCCGTCAACGGCTTTACCGGCACGGTCAGCCTGTCCTGCGCGGTACCGTCGCCGTTAAGTTGCACCATCACGCCGAGTCCGACATTAGCCAGCAGCGGCAGCGCAACTTCCACGCTGACGATCAACGTTCCCGCGGGTGCCGCCAACGGAAACTTTAATGTGGCGATCACCGGCAAGGACTCGACAGGCACATACATCCATACTCTCGGCATCACCGCAGACGTCACCGGCGAAGTTTCAACGCCCACCTTCGCCCTCACCAACGGCGGCGCCATCACGGTCGTCCAGGGAGCAACCACGGGCAACACCTCCACGATGAGCGTGACGCCGGCGAACGCATTTACGGGAACCGTCAACCTGAGCTGCGCGACAACCACCTCGCCGTCCGGCGCAACCAGCCCGGTCACCTGCTCCATCCCGGCGTCGGTAAGTGTTACGACCGCAAGTGCGGTGACCGCAACCCTCACGGCCAACTCGACTGCGACAACCACGCCAGGGTCCTACGTCATTACCGTCACGGCCACATCGGGCTCCGTGACGCAAACCTCGACGGTCAACGTCACAGTGACATCAGCTGTTGCTCCAACATTCACCATCTCGGCGACGAGCCCGTCTTCCGCAGTCTCGCCCGGCACCAACGCCACGTCCACAGTCACAGTGACCGGCACTGGCGGTTACCCGGGCAGCGTGGCGCTGACCTGTACGCTCACCGGTTCTCCCTCGGGCGCAAGCGATCTGCCTTCGTGCTCAATCACGAGCGGCTCACCTGTCACCGTGAATTCAAATGGCACCCCAAGCGCACCTGCGACCGCGACAGTCACCTCAACAGCGGCTACCGCCGATCTTGTCTACCCGAAGGTGGGCAAAGGAAAGGGCTGGCTCGGCGCAGGTTCCGGCGCGCTCCTCGCCCTCCTCGTCTTCTTCGGCATTCCCGCGCGCCGTCGTAGCTGGCGCGCCATGCTCGGCATCCTCATCGCGATGGCAGCACTCGGCGTGATGTCCAGTTGCGGAGGCGGGGGCAGCAGCGGAGGCGGTGGCGGCACAACCCCATCGAATCCAGGCACGACCGCCGGAACCTACACCTTTACCGTCACCGGAACAGGCACGCCATCCGTGGGCGGCACGCCCGCCGGAACGTTCACCGTGTCGTTCAACTAACTCTGCGAACGAGTCGCACGAATCGGGCCCTTCCTTCGGGAAGGGCCCAATCAACGACCTTGTCATTTCAATAAGCTCGTCATCCTTCGCCTCGCCACCGCCGTCCGATCAACTCGACGCGCCGAAGCTGACAACGAAGAGCTAAAAGCTGATCCCTGACAACTAAAACTGCCTTTTCGCGTCTCGCAACCCACAACCAGGCGTCGTTTTGGGTAATTCTCGGCAACCTTTTCGCTCAATTCCTAACTATTTGCGGTTCCATTTGCCCCCGATTCGTAACTATTTCCGGTTAATTTCATGCAGAATCGCAACCTTTCAAGCGACCATTTCGGGGTGTTTTGTAACCTTTTAAGCGACCATTTGGAGGGTTCGACACACCGCCAAAGTCAACATTTGCCTGCGTTGAGCCCAACTTTAGCCCATTTCGAAAATCGCGATCCCGCCAACTCCGAAATCCGGCTTTTATCATCGGGAGTATGCGGTTCGACATCGTCACCATCTTTCCCGAGTTTTTTGCAGGCATCTTTGAGCACGGCATTGTGCGCCGCGCAATCAAAGAGGAACTGGTCGCGATCGAAACGCACGACCTGCGCGCGCATGCTCACGACCGCCATCGCACAGTTGACGATCGCCCCTTCGGCGGCGGCGAAGGAATGGTTTTGAAACCGGAGCCGCTTGCCGAAGCGATGGAATCGCTCGGCATCGCAACGAAAACCGAGCGAGCTGCATCGCCGCCTGGGACACGGGTGATTCTACTTTCGGCACAAGGCAAAGTTCTCACCCAGGCCGTCGCGCGCGAGCTTTCCACTCTCGATCGCATCGTGCTGGTGTGCGGCCGTTACGAAGGTGTCGATGAGCGCATCAATGAGCTCTACTGCGACATGGAGCTTTCCATCGGCGATTACATATTGAGTGGTGGCGAGCTTGCGGCCGCCGTTGTCATCGATACGACGATGCGCCTGATTCCCGGCGTACTGGGAAACGAAGCTTCAGGCGAGTTCGAAAGTTTTGGCGTAGCAGACGCGGAGATTCACACGGATATAGATGGGGTTCCACGATCGCAGCATGGTGCAGGCGGTCTGCTCGATTACCCTCATTACACGCGGCCGGCGGAGTTTGCCGGCTTGCGGACTCCGGAGGTTCTGCTGAACGGCGATCACGCAGGAATCAGGCGCTGGCGGCGCGAACAACAGTTGCTAAAGACTCTAAAGAATCGGCCCGAACTGCTCGAGGGCGCCGCGCTAAGCGCCGAGGATCTCCGATTCCTCGAGAGGCATAAAGAGAGACTTCCCGGTTAGCGCCCGATACTGGCTCGGAAACGTCCCGAGCCTGCAACGCGAAAACTGTAGCGCGGCCAGCCGCGATACAACGAGAATGAGACTTCGGCCTTCCAACTTAGGCGATGGAGGGAACGAACGTGATTCGCAATCGAATGCTGTGGACGTGTGTCGCGATGGGCGCGTCAGTTGCCGCCACGGGACAAAGCCGCGAAGAGAACTGGGATCGGTGCACCTCGGTTAACGCGGAAATCAGCATCGCCGGATGTTCGGCTCTGATCAATAGCGGGCAGGAATTGCCTGCGACTCTTTCCATCATTCACTACAACCTTGGAGCCTCCTTCCAGGAGAAGAAACAATACGACGCGGCGCTCAAGAATTTTGACGAGGCGATTCGGCTGAATCCGAATTTTGCTCAGGCGCTGAACGGGCGCGGAGCGGCCTACCTCGAAGCCGGAAACTACGCAAAAGCGATTCAAGACTTCAGTACAGCGGTGCAACTGAATTCCTTCTACTCGATTGCTTATTTCAATCGGGGCCGCGCCTATAGCAAGCAAGGCGATTACGACCGCGCCATCGAGGACTACAACCACGACCTGAAACTTGTACCCACGCATGCCGATGGATTCGCGGAGCGAGGAGACGCCTATCGCATGAAGCACCAGGACGATCTCGCCCTCTCGGATTACGTCGAAGCTCTTCATCTGGATCCGAATCTCGCGCAGGCGGCTCTAGGGAGGGCATTGATTTTCGCGGCAAAAGGGCAAGACGAGCAGGCCATCTCGGATCTTGACTTATACCTCAAGCTGAAGCCAGCAGATGCCACCGGTTTTGCCAGCCGCGGCGATGCATACTGGCGCCAGGGCCAGTACGAGCAAGCCATTGCCGACTACAACCAGGCGTTGCAAATCAATCCGATCGATTCGGAACTGTTTCGCACGCTGGGGATGGACTACACCAAGTTAGGCGAGTACGACAACGCGGTGACAAGCTTTGGGCGAGTGCTCGAGTTGCGGCCGCAAGACGCGGATAGTTACATGGATCGTGGCTTGGCCTACTTTGAGAAGGGCCAATATGAACTGGCCATTGCGGATTTTGACAAGACGGGCACACTGGCGCCGAACAATCAACAGGCTCTGTTTGCACGTGGCTGCTCGCATCTCATGGAAGCCCAGGCCAGCGCAGCGGCAGAAGATTTTCGGCGCACCATTGCGACGGATCCGAAATCGGTGACGTCGGTTTACGCGGCGCTTTGGCTGCACTTGGCGGAGAGCCAGCTACAAACGGATGATGCGGCGGAACTGGGGTTGGCAGCGAAGGCTACAGATCTGTCACAGTGGCCGGGACCGGTGCTAAAGATGGACTTGCGAGAAGCGACAGATGCAGACGTCACGGCGGCTGCGGCAAATGCTGGTGCGGCGATGCAGAAAAAAGAAACTTGCGAGGCGAACTTCTATATCGGAGAGGATGCGAACCTGAATCAGCAGCGGGATCCGGCGATTGCGCGGCTGAAGGCTGCGCAGGACGGCTGCGCGAAGGACTCCGTCGAGTATAGAGCGGCAGTCGCGGAACTGCGGAGGCTGGAATCGGAAAGTCTATAAGACCGAGAATTGCGGCAGCCTGGTCAAAGGAGCGCAGACGGCGAGTCCCTTTCGGAAACCACCGTCTGCATGGGGAATGAATGAGGAGATTTGAGGGCTGATTACCGAACGATGTTCACGGTGAGGTTCATATCGACTGGAACAGGCGAGTTGCTGACAGTTCCGGGGCGATAGCGGAACTGGCGTACGGCGTCAACTACGCGAGCGTCCCAGAGTGGGTTAAGCGACTTCGTCACCTGGATGTTCTCCGGGTGCCCTTTTTCGTCGATGGTGAGAGAGAGAGCGACCTGGCCGTCGCCCGGTACGATTTGGTTACCGAAACCTGCGGGGACAGTGACGTTGGCGGAGTCAAGGAGTTCAGGACTAATGACCCCAGTGCTTACGCGAACTTTCGGGGTTGAGGCAGAGGCGTCGTCCACGGGCTGGCTGGCACTTGCCACTGCGGGAATTAACAGCGAGGGGAGCATAAGGCTGGTCGCGAGTATACGGCGCATATTGTTCCTCCAAGGCGACGATAGTCACCTTCACCATTTTTATCCCGATAACATTCGATTGTCAAGGAAATTATCTAGCATATTTATTTTGCAATAAATTAACGCCGCATTCATCAGCAAAATCCAATGTTTTTATGCGGGATTGGACGCTTTTCCACAGAAGGCGCAAAGGCCGAACGAGCGCCCAAGCTTGGCGCAGGAGGCTCGCCGAAAGGTCTGGATTGGGGGGCTAGATTACTTTGGCGGGGGCGGGCTGGATCGGTCCGACCTGTCCAACTTGAACGGCGGCGGCGTAGAAATCTTCTCCACGCGTTGGGGAACCGGCAAGGCGGCGGAGCATTGCGAGTTGGCCAGTATGGGTGAGTGCGTCGGCTATTGGGCCCTGCAAGAGACGATCTACCGGGGCGTATAGAGGGGCAGACGAGGCCAGGAACGCGTCGAATGCGGCAAGAGCGTCGAAGAAGCGCTGTTGCTCATGGTGCCATGATAGCGGCTGGGAATTGTGCCAAGTGGAATTGCCCTGCGCCAGGGAGAGTGCCCAATCGAGCAAATCGCCCATGTGGGCAAGAATCTGCACAGGATGCCGTCCCGCGCCATTGAAGTTAGCGAAGTTAAGGGGAGCATTCTCGAGCGCCCGTGAAGTGCGGTAAGCCAGGGTCGCGAGCGCGTGCCGGAGGAGCAAGCGTTTATCGCTCATGTGGAAACTATAACGCAGCACCGAGGCACGGGGAAGTATGACCAAGGATCCCTCCACCGGGCTAGGGACTTAGGAGCGAGAACGACCAATTCAACAGGAACGAGCCGGATTAGGCGCGATCCGGCAATCTTTGATAAACTTGAGTTTCTACGGCGATTCGAACGTAGGCGGTGCTCTGCAAAGTTCTTACTGAGCAGGTGGCTCCCCGAAGATCACGCCGGATTCAAAATAGCCATTCCGGGGCTACAAGTTCTGGAATTGCGACGAGATCAATCGCAGGAAACTACCATGTCAATCCATCCCGTAATGCAGCGCCTGGCTGATAAGCTGAAGCGCACCGATTTGCCGGCGTTTGTGCCGGGTGACCAGATTCGCGTCCAGGTAAGGATCAAGGAAGGCGACAAAGAGCGGTTGCAGGCCTTTGAAGGTTTGGTGATCGCGATAAACAACGGCCCCCAGGGGACGTTTACCGTGCGCAAGATGAGCTTCGGACAGGGGGTGGAACGCATCTTCCCCTTTAACTCGAAGGTGATCGACAAGATTGAGAAGATTCGCAGCTACAAGGTGCGGCGCGCGAAGCTGTTCTATCTTCGTGGGCTGCGCGGCAAGGCGGCGCGTCTGAAGGAAGTCGATCGCGAAACCGGCAAGGTGCGCGCGTAAAGTTCTTCAATCTTTCTTTCGACAATAGCCCCGGCTTCGGCCGGGGTTATTTTGTCAGAAGCCAAGAATCAGTGCAGCCCTCGGCGCTTGAACAATAGGGCCTGAGCTTTCCACATCGGCGGTTGCGGCAGTGGGAAAGATGGACTGCGCAACGCTGGTTTCCGTTCCTATACTGGACGCATGGCCAAGGCTCCGGTTTGCGGATGGAGGTTGGAACGCGCAGCACGCCGTTGCGGCGCTATGCACATCGCCGGCCTCGACGAAGTGGGCCGAGGGCCGATGTTCGGCCCGGTGGTAGCGGCAGCGGTGATTTTTCCCAAAGCCTGTCGACTGCAAGGTCTTAACGATTCCAAGCAACTCAATGAGAAGCAGCGCAACGAATTTGATTGGATCATTCGCGCCGAGGCCATCGCATGGGCAATTGCCGCGGTGGATGTTGACACGATCGACCGCATCAACATTCGCCGGGCGTCGCTCCTGGCCATGCGAACAGCAGTGGAACAACTGGCGGTCGCGCCGGATTATCTGCTTATCGACGGCTGCGACACCGTCGACTGGCCATGCCCCCAGCAGGCTGTCGTGCAGGGCGATGCAACAAGTTTTTCCGTCGCGGCAGCAAGCGTGCTGGCAAAAGTACATCGCGACCGAATCCTGGTTGAGCTGGACGCGGTGTATCCGGGCTATGGCCTGGCACGGCACAAGGGCTACTGTGTGGCGGAGCACCTGGAAGCGCTCCGGCGATTGGGTCCAACGCCACTGCACCGTAAGAGCTATCAACCGGTAGCGCAGACGATGCTCGCGTTTGAATAATTAGAAAAACTGGCCTGCGAGTTCGGCAGACTATCGTGATGCCGCAACCGCTGTCCGCGCTTTGCGCTTCTGTAGCCACGCAAGCACCGGGCGCGCCGCCAGCAAAACAAAAAGCACCAGCGTAAAGGGCGCCGGAGAAAGCACCCCTGTCTTAACCTTCCACCAATAATGGATCGTTGCGGCGATCGCGGCCGGATAGATCAGCGTGTGCAGGCGATTCCAGTTTTTGCCGCCGAGTTTGCGGATGGCCCACGTTGTGGACGTGAGCGCCAGCGGCAGCAGCAACAGGTACGTGGTAACGCCTGCAATGATGAATCGCCGTTTGGTGATGTCCGTCTTCATGACGCCGAGATCGAAGCCGGCATAGAGCGCGACATACGTCAGCATATGCAGCGTACCGTAAAAGAAAACAAACAGACCAATCAGTCGACGGAACTTGATGAGCCAGTTAAGTTGTTGCGGCAAAAGGCGCCGCAGCGGTGAGATCGCGAGTGTGATGGCCAGCATCCACAGCGCGGAAAGGCCCGTGACCGACGCGATCTCCGCGGTGGGGTCCGGTCCGAGAGTATTCGTCACGGCGGCCCATGCGAGCCACGCCGCGGGAGCGAGGCAGGCGAGCCAGGTGAGTGTCTTGAGAACGATCAGAGTAGAGCGTTTCATGGTGAGTGATTCGGCGGATCGGCAACTCCGCGAGCAGTCTCTTCCCTTCCCTTTTCAGAAGTTCCTGTTAAGATCCATGCCTGCATACATCGAAGCGACCTGGTCACTGTATCCGTTGAACATGAGCGTGGTGCGGCGCTGCGCGTAGAAGGGCAATCCAATGCGCCGCTCGGTTTTCTGGCTCCAGCGCGGATGGTCGTGGTTGGGGTTCACGTTGGAGTAGAAGCCGTATTCGTTAGGCGCCAGGTCATTCCATGTCGTCGACGGCATTTTCTCAACGAATCGCACGGTGACAATCGACTTTGCGGACTTGAAGCCGTACTTCCACGGCAGAACGACACGTACGGGTGCGCCATCCTGGTTGGGCAGGGTCTCGCCATAGAGGCCAAATGTCAGGAGCGTAAGCGGATTCATGGCCTCGTCCATACGCAGGCCTTCAGAGTAGGGCCAGTTGATTGAACTTTCGTCGGTCCACTTCTCTACGTGCCGGTCAAAGTATGAGAGGAATTGCACATACTTGGCGGTCGAGAGAGGCTGGCACTCCTTAATGAACTCCGAGAGAGAGTAGCCAACCCAGGGAATCACCATGCTCCACGCCTCAACGCAACGATGGCGGTAGACACGGTCTTCGAGCGGGTGCAGCTTGAGAAGCGCATCAATGTCGAAAGTGAGTGGCTTGGCCACCTTGCCCTCGACCTTGACAGTCCACGGCCGCGTAGGCAGTCCGCCTGCGTTCTTTGCTGGATCTCCCTTGTCCACACCGAACTCGTAAAAGTTGTTGTAGTGGGTGATGTCGTCGAAGGTCGTCAGCTGCTCGCCAGTTGTGCTCAGGGGGCTGGGGACGGTCTGCAGCTTGGTACCGGCAAAAACGTCACGCGGCGATGCCAGACTCGCGAGGCGTTCAGCGCCGAGAGCTGCAGCTCCTGCTGCGCCAGCGCCCTTCAAAAAGCGGCGGCGGCTAAGGTAATTGAAGTATGCATCGCGTGAAGTGATTTCTGACGAGGAAATATCATGCGGTTTGCCGATAAGCACGGGGTAACCTCACTGGGGGAAGGCTGCTGCTGCACCTATTAGACACCGTGGGGGAGTTTAACGTAACAAGAAATTGCGGGTTCTCAGAACCCTGCGGCCCAACTCTCCGCCACGTCCAAAGACGCAAGATGAACGAGCCTTTCAGCCTCACATCTCAAGTACGCGCGCAGGCTGAATTTTGGATTGGCAAGGCTGGTAAGGGCAGTAGGCTGGCCGGTCGGGCTCTGAAGCGGCCAGTTATGCGGGCTTGCGCCAAGTCAGGATGACGACCGGGTAGGTGATGCGAATCGCCCCTTCTTCCCGGCGTGCAGTCACTCCGAGCGTGTCGCCTCCGGACCGTATGTCTGCGTCGAAGAGCGCGCGAATCCGATCAGTATCGCCGGGATTGGGGAACGAACCAGCCAATAGATCTTCCAGATCTTTTGCGAATTCGTATTTTTCGAGGCGGTGAAGTTGGAGTCCAGCATCTTCGCCCAGCGCCTCAAGCTCCGTCTGCGTCAGGGCACGCGTATGCGATGGATCGCGAAGAACCTCCCAATGGTTAAAGGCGGTTTGTGTTTCCCTGCTCGGCGCGACGTCGCAAACCAGCACAATCCCGCCCGGCTTGCAGACGCGCTTCATCTCCTGCAACGCGTCGAATGGTTCGAGGAAATGATGAAACGAGAACCGGGTCACTACGCAGTCGAATTTGTCCATATCAAATGGCAGAGCAGTTGAAGGCCCAAGCTGCCAGTCGACGTTATTCAGATGCTGCTCCGCCTGAAACCGCCGCGCACGCTCGAGCATCGCAGGCACGATGTCTAGACCTGTGACGTGCCGGGCGCGCTTGGCGAAGAAACATGAAATGATGCCTGGACCGCAGGCAACGTCGAGAACAGCGTCGCTGGGGCTGACAGCGGCACACTCGGCCATCAGCTCAAGCAGCGGGTCTCTCTGGTAGCCGTGACGCTGGGCAAAGGGCTCGGCCTGACGGGTGAACTGGTCGAGAATCTCAGCGTCGTGTCGCGCAGATTGCATAAAAGAAGTATTGCATCGCCGGCCTCCGGCGCTCCGTGCGAAAGAAACGTGAGACCGCTGCTTTCAACGCAGATTGGCGGGGCGCGCGAACGGCCACTCCCGCAGATGGTGGGCGCGGAAGAGATACAGCAGCGTTCCGGAGGCGGCGATGCCCCCAGCGACGGCGAGCTCCCCGATGGCGTGGGCACGGTTGACGAGAATGAATGCGAAACCGGCCATGGCAGCCAGCGGCGGCAATGGGAATAGCGGCATGCGGAAAGGCCGCGGCAGGTTGGGCTGGCGAATGCGGAGCAGGATCACGCCGATTTGTTGCAGAAAAAACTGCAACAAAATCCGCGTGATGACGAGCATCGTAATGACCTGAGCGAGTGAGAAGAAGCAGAAGAACGCGCCGACCAGCCCGAGCGCCACGAGTGATCGGTGAGGAATGCCGTGACGTGGATGAACTGCTGCGAGGAAGCTGAAATAGTTGCCGTCGCGCGCGGCGGCGTAGGGGACGCGGGAATAGCCGAGCAGCAGCGAAAAGACGCTGGCGAATGCGGTCCATATAATGAGCGCGGCGATGGTGTACCCGGCCCACGCGCCAAACGCTGATCGAGCAATGTCCGCGACGAGCTGGATGCGTAGCGCGGCGCTTCCCGCGGCGTGAGCGGCGTCGCGCATCGAAGGTAGAGCGGCCAGGTTCATGGCGATATAGAACGCCGAGACGAAGAGCACCGAAAGCAAGATCGCGCGGGGAATGGTACGCTCGGGGCGGCGCACTTCGCCGCCGAGAAAGCAGATGTTGTAGTAACCCCAATAGTCATAGGTTGCGATGAGCGTTGCCTGGGCCACGCCGCCCAGCGCAATTGCCAGGGGGAGCGCAGGTGCGGCCGGCATGTGCCACCCGCCAGTGGCCGCAGCGTGGGCAAAACCAGAAACGATCACGCCAACGAGCGCGGCAATCACTCCCGCGAAAAGTACCCAGGCGAGGCGCGTGATGGATCTGAGGTTGCGGTAGAGGAGCGCGGTGACCAATAAGCAAGCGGCAGAGGCAGCGAAGTTGGCATAGTGCAGCGAAGGAATCATCCTGATCGGCACGGCTTCGAGCCCCGGCCAAAACCAGGCCAGAAAACTTGACAGCCCGATGCAGCCGGATGCGATCGAAAGGGGCGCAGTGAATCCGAGCTGCCAGACGTACAGAAAGCTGATCCAGTTGCCTGCGCCCGTGGGGCCGTAAATCGCGCGAAGGAATGCATACGATCCTCCCGCCTGTGGGAAAGCTGCCCCGAGTTCGGCCCACACAAGGCCGTCAGCAACCGCAATGACCGCGCCCAGCAGCCACGCCCAAACCGAGAGCCGGTAGCCCGCGGCAGCGATCACGAGCGGCAACGTGATGAACGGGCCAACGCCAATCATCTCGAGCATGTTGAACAGCACGGCCGAGCGGAGCCCGATGCGGCGCTCAAGGGTGGCGGGCGACCCGGCAAGGGATCTTTGCTCAACGAAATCGGCAGCGGAGGTCGAGGAAGGTTCAGGCATCGAGTGACTGTCAAAGATATTACGGCGTGGCGCGAAGGGATTGAAAGGACCAGGCAGGCTGAGTGACTTCGTGGGAGCGAGGCCGCGTGCGGGGCATTGACTAGACACTGTGCGGTGCAAGAGACTGGGGGCTCAAGTACACGTGTGCATTCAAGCGAAACCGGAGATTCTGCATCGTGCTTAGTTTTTTTTGAAGGTCGGCGCTCCTTGATCGTTATGTCGACGCCAGGAAATTGCTTCTGCGATTTCTCATCTTTGGTTTTGCAATAGGGAGTTTCGGCCATGCTGGACAACAACGGGGGCAAGACAACAGGAGCTGCGCGCGGTGGCGGGCTAAAGCGGGCGGTCCGGCAGCCCTCCATTAAGGACATAGCTCGGCTTGCGCGAGTCTCGCATCCGACGGTATCGCGCGCTCTTCAGAACAGCCCGCTCGTGAATGCGAAGACGAAGGCGAAGATCAGAAAAATAGCCGATGAGGCGGGATACCGAGCCAGCGCAGTCGCACGCGGCCTGGTTACGCGCCGCACCCGCACGATTGGGCTGGTTGTGACTACAGTCAACGATCCGTTTGCAGGCGAAGTGGCGCTGGGCATTGAGCAAGCAGCCAACAATCTCGGCTATAGCGTGTTTCTGGCCAATTCGAACGCCGAACCCGAACGGGAGCGCAAGATGGTTCAGACATTTGCCGAGCAGCGCGTCGACGGTATCGTCGTTACGTCGTCGCGCGTTGGCGCGTCGTATCTTCCCATGCTGGCGGAGCTGATGGTCCCCATCGTGCTCGTCAACGACCAGTATCCTGGCGAGTTTGTGCACTCCGTGATGATCGACAACATGGCCGGTACTCGCGCTGCCGTGGAGCATCTCGTCGGCTTGGGACACCAACGGATTGCCTACGTCGGCGACCGGTCGGGATATCAATCCGATACTGAGCGCCTGGCCGGATACAAGGAAGCTTTGGCCAAAGCCGGGATCGCGTTCGACGCGCAACTTGCCGTCCAGGGCGACGGCCGGCCCGAGGCCGCTATTGAAGCGGTCGACGCACTGGCTTCGCTCAAACTTCCTCCCACAGCGATTTGCTGCTACAACGACATGACGGCGCTGGGCGCGATGCGGTCGATTCATTCGCGCGGCCTGCGAGTTCCCGAAGATATTTCGGTGACCGGCTTCGACGATTTGTTTTTCGCTTCGTACCTGCAGCCGCCGCTGACGACAATCCGTCAGCCTATGCGGCGCATGGGAGAGACTGCAATGGAGAATCTCTTCAAGCTCATGTCGGGCGAGGAGTCGGTCGCGCAAATCAGAGTCGAGGCAAAGTTGATCGCGAGAGGATCTACGGGAAAGGTGAAAGCCAATGGCCAGCGGCGGGGCTAATCCGGAAAGAAGCACGAGCAAAACAACTGAGCCGGGTCTCACGCCGCTGCGTGTTTTCTGCGACGAAACACCGATTATTCCGGCGATCCGCAAGCCTGAATTCGTGGAGCAGGCGGCCGCTTCGCGCGGAAAGCTCGTTTATCTCCTCACTGGGGATCCTGAAAACATTGAGATGATGATCCAGCGGATTGTAGCCGCGGACAAGATTCCTCTCGTCAATCTCGACCTGTTAAATGGGTTTTCGCGCGACCGCTACGCGGTGAATTACTTGAAGAAGGTCGGCGCGCAAGGCATCATTTCGACTCACCTTGACCCGCTGCGGCATGCGTTGGCGATCGGGCTGTATGGAATTCAGCGGACGTTCCTGCTTGACAGCGGCGCCATGGATACGATCACCAACCAACTGCGAAATACGCCCGTGCACGCGCTGGAAATTCTGCCTGCCATGGTTGCACCCAAGATGCTGGAGCGTGTGCGATCCATCCATCTCGATTTGCCGGTCGTCGGCGGCGGCCTGATTCAGACCATGAAGGAAGTGGAAGAGCTGCTGGCGCAGGGTCTCAGCGCTGTATCCACGAGCAATCCGCAGATGTGGCTCAAGTGAAGCAGCGGACAGGCAGTAGGGAATAAAAGCCAAGTGGAATAATTTCGCATAGACTCACCTTTCGTCCAGGAAATCTGTCGATAGGCTAGGTCGCGCCATTGAATCGCCCGAATATCCGGGTTTCCACGCGGATCTGTTCCGTACCCCGTATTCCCTGTTCTCAGGTTATTCCGTGTCGGGGTTCGGTAGCATTACGTCGCGCACGATGGCGTTCATCTCGGCAACAGCTGCGATGAACTGGCGCAATGTGCGACGCGTCGAGCCAAAGGTGTCGAACTCGGCAGGCGACAACCCATCTTCAGAATAGGCACGCTCAAAGTCGGGGAACTTGCTGAGCAGCGTTTCGACGATTCTTGGCTCGACGGGAGTGTCGATCCGCGAGATCACTTCGATGTCGCTCTCGTTGTAGCGCTTTTGCCATACGCAGGGCGGAGAGATGACGACGTCGCCGCCGAT
>Ga0181520_10009197_pt1 | contig 13725 bp, 12 predicted proteins | sample PEATcosm2014_Bin_29_FD_132451 | JGI IMG/M metagenome (GOLD analysis project Ga0181520, IMG submission 132451) | Peatland microbial communities from MTU Mesocosm Facility, Houghton, MI, USA - PEATcosm2014_Bin02_30_metaG | ecosystem: Environmental > Terrestrial > Soil > Wetlands > Peat | place... | reverse complement strand
TTTGGCTGCCGCCCGCGCCCAGGTTGAAGTTCTGGCCGTCGCCCTCGACAAGACCCGCGAGCGCGTCGCCCTCCGGCAAGCGGAGTACGACCGCGAGCTGGCCGCGCTCAATCTCGAAGGGGAGGCGCTGCGTCCGCTCATCGAATCCGATGTGCTCACACGCTTCGACCGCCTTTGCGGCTCGCGCGGCACGGGGCTGGCGCGCGTTGACAATCTGCAGTGCACCGGCTGCCGCATGGGCGTACGCCCGCAGACCTGGAATCAGCTCCGCGAGGGAGAGCTGCTGACCTGCGACAGTTGCGCACGCCTGCTCTACTGGGATCCGGCGATGGCTCCCGCGCCCAGCCCTGTGCAGAGTGAGATCAAGCCCAAGCGCAAGACGCACAAAGCCGCCGAAGCGGAGTAGCTTCGCGGCAGAGATCGCCCCTTATATAATTGGGCTATGAGCGATCAACCATTGGTAGGCGTCGTGATGGGCAGCAAGAATGACTATGAGGTGCTTTCGGCTGCCGTTGAGATTCTGCGTGCACTGGAGATTCCCTGCGAGGCGCGGGTGTTGAGCGCGCATCGCACTCCCGATCAACTCTTCGAATACGTGGAAACGGCGCGGGAGCGAGGCATTCGCGTGCTGATCGCCGGAGCCGGCGGTGCGGCGCATCTGGCTGGCGTTATGGCGGCCAAGACATTGCTTCCCGTGCTGGCCGTGCCGATTGCAGCTACGCCGCTCAACGGTCTGGATTCGCTGCTCTCGATGGTGCAGATGCCCAAGGGAATTCCCGTTGCCACACTGGCCATCGGCAAGCCCGGAGCGGGCAATGCGGCGCTCTTTGCGGCGGAGATTCTAGCGTTGAATGATACGGCACTCTACGAGCGACTGGCTGCGTGGCGCGCGGCGCGGGCGCAGGAAGTGCTGGACGCGAAGCTGCCGGAGTGAACGGTGAATATCCTAATCTGAAAATCCTGATTCGGGGTACCAGACCTTCCGGTGTCGTTCATCGCGACGGCCACTCCCATCGAGGAGCATTGAACAGTGTTGCTCCTGACAATACGGTTTCTCCAAACGATTTTTCAAGATGAAGATGCCCACACGTGATTGATTGCTCCAGAGCCTGGAGGAGCAATTGCGCATGAGAAACGACGAGTATTTGGCTATGCTTTGAGGCCGCGATGATAAGGCGGGAAAGTGCTGGTAGCAGGTCAGGGTGAAGGCTGGTTTCTGGTTCATTGAGGACCATCAGTTCAGGATAGCGTGGTGTTAGCAGGGCTGCTGTTAACAGCAGGAAACGGAGAGTTCCATCGGAGAGTTCGGCGGCTGAAAGAGGCCGCAACAAACCGTGTTGCTGAAGCTGCAACTCAAATCTTCCGTTTTGCACGTTAATTACGATCTGACTTCCAGGGAAAGCATCTTCTACGGTTTGTTTCAGCGCTTCAGAATCGCCGATCTCAAGAATGGATTGAAGGGCCGCGGGTAAATCAGTGCCGTCATTGTTCAGCACTGGAGTGAATGTTCCGATCTGAGGAACTCGTACCGGAGAAGTCATGTCAGTCCGAAAGCTGTCGTAAAATCGCCAGCCACGTATGGACTCTCGCACCGCCAGCATTTCCGGTGCGCGGTGCGGATCGGCAATACTGGCTAACATACTGTCTGCCTGACTGAGGTTCGTAGTCAGAATTACAGGCTCTTCGCCTTTGGCCGCGGGAAGAGTCACAAGCGCATTTCGGCGGTCCACAAGGACTGCCGACTTTCGATAGGTTTTACCGTGCCAGATACATTCCCGCTTGATTGCCGGATCGAGGTTGAATTTCGTCTCCGGAGGAGGTGGTGGCGGATAGCCGAGATCGATGCAGTAACTATAAGTTTCACTGCCAAATCCGAGTTTGAGACTGGCCGGTTTACGTGGAGCCAGTCCCTCAACTTTGTATTCGCCCTGTCGTACTCCGCGAGCGATCTGTTCCGGACCCGCCCAAAGAGTGGACGGAAGGCCGCCTTCATGCGCGAGCGAAGCTACAACGGAGTTGAGAGCCGCGTCGCCAAGCAGCCTCAATGCTCGATACAGGCTCGATTTCCCGCTTCCGTTTGCGCCTGTGATGACGGTAAGTTGCTTCATAGGCAATACGAGATCGCGCAGTGAACGATAGCCGGAGATTGCAAGCGTTTCGATCATGAACTATAGAATAGCGTGGGTTACCGGATACTTTTATTGAGACCAGCACACAATTCTACCGTTGGCCCTGGCTATCCCGTCAGCTTGAAAAGGTTCCATCGAGGCCTGAAGGCTCCTGCTCCCTCCGGAATCCTCAATCTACAACCGTAGTACTAGAGCAATTTCGGAATACAAGTAGACTTATTGAGAGCGGTGAAAGGCGGCTTATTCTTGAGGGATAAGCAACTTGAGTCTGAGGTTTCGGAGTACAGCAATTCCGAAATTGCTCTAGCCGCCAACTGAGGTTGTGTTATCAGGCCCTCAGTGGAAGTGCGCGGGCAACGTCACTCTCCTGATCCTTATATTGCAATTGATAGAGCTTCCAGTAGAGACCGCGCTGGGCGAGAAGTTGCTGGTGCGATCCTATCTCGCGCAATTGGGCCTTGTGCATCACGAGAATGGTCTCGGCCCGCTGCACGGTGGAGAGCCGATGCGCGATCAGCACGCTGGTTCGCCCTTCGACCATGCGCTCCAGAGCGCCGCGAATGCGCAGCTCGGTGTCGGTGTCTACGCTCGAAGTGGCCTCGTCAAGAATGAGGATGCGCGGATTGTAGGCTAGAGCGCGGGCAAAGTTGATGAGCTGCTTCTGGCCGGTGGAGAGCGAGTTGCCGCGTTCCTGCACCGGTTCGTCGAATTGGCGGGGCAGGCTCTCGATAAAGTCCAGCACATTCACGTCGCGCGCCGCCTGACGGAGATCGCCATCTGTGATCGCCTCATTGCCGAAGCGGATGTTTTCCGCCAATGTGCCGGTGAAGAGAAAGGGGTCTTGCAGGACGACGGCGAAGTGCTGGCGGAGCGCGGTCAAATCATGCTGGCGCAGGTCGATGCCATCCACCAGTATCTGACCGGCGGTGACATCGTAGAAGCGCATCATCAGGCTGATGAGCGTGGTTTTGCCCGCGCCGGTGTGGCCAACGATGGCGACGGTCTGGCCCGGTTCGACGGTGAAGGAAACGTCCTTCAAAATCCATTCCACCTGCGGTGGGGCCAGCGGCGCCTGTGGCGCGAATGCAGTCGATCCGGATGCTTCTCTTGAACGGGAGTTGTCTTGTATGAAATCAGCCACCGCAGCCTGTTGCTCAGGCGTGAGCTTTTGATAGGTGAACCAGACGTGACGGAATTCGATGCGGTTGCTGCCGTCTCCCTTGAGCGGTACGGCGGGGCTGACGATCTCCGGTTCGGTGTCGAGGAGTTTGAAGATGCGCTCCGATGCGGCCATGGCCGATTGCAGGATGTTGTACTTATCGCTGAGGTCCTGAATGGGCCGCCAGAAGCGCTGCGAATACTGGATGAACATGGCGAGCACGCCGACGGTTACCCCACCGGAGAGCACGCCGAAGCCGCCGCGCCAGATGACGAGGGCGATGGCAATGGCGGAGAGCAACTCGACGGCGGGATAGTAGAGGGCATAGGCGAAGATCGTGTCCTTGAAGGCGATCATGTGCTGGCGATTGACATCTTCGAAGTCGTCGAAGGCGCGCTGCTCGCGGTTAAAGAGCTGGACGACGCTCATGCCGGAGATGTGTTCCTGGGTAAAGCTGTTGATGCGTCCGATGGCGGCGCGGACACGGCGGAAGCTGGCGCGGACGTGATCGCGGAAGAGGCGTGTGACCACGAGAATCAAGGGCAGAACCGAGAAAGCCAAGAGAGCCAGCCACCAGTTGATGGCAAGCATGACCCCGGCCATGATGGCAAGGTTGAAGAAGTCGTTGACGATGGCCAGGACGCCGGCGGTGAACATTTCATTGATGGCGTCCACGTCGGAGGTGATGCGCGTAACCAGGCGGCCCACGGCATGGGTATCGAAGAAGCCGATGTGCATCCGCTGCATATGGCGAAAGATGTCGCGGCGCAGATCGAACATCAGCTTCTGGCCGGTCCACTGCATCAGATAGGTCTGAACAAACTCAAAAAAGTAGGCGCAGAGTAGCGCGGCTAAATAGATCGCAGCCAGTCGCGTGATGCCCTGATAAGGATCGGCGGGAAGACGGCTGGTGAGCCAGTTGGTTTTTCCCAGGCTGTGCGCCAGAAGGCTGGTGGCGAGCGGCGAATGGGAGCCGGTGGGGAAGTAGCGGTCGATGGCTACCATGACCAGGTAGGGACCGGTCACGTCGCTGAGAGATTTCAGGCTGACGGCCAGCGTGGAGATGGTGGCCTGAATCCAGTAAGGGCGCAGATAGTGGCCGAGCCTGCGCATCAAGCGGGAGTCGTAGACCTTGCCAACCGGATCTTCATCGGGCTTTTGAGATTTCTTTTGTTTTTCGTCGGCCATCGGCAGGGCGGGGCTCCATCTTTATTGTACGAGGCGCTGCGATCATCCCGCAGGCTGAGTTGCGGAGTCGCGCTCCCGCTTTGCACCTTGTAGACGGATCGAGACATGAACCAAACCAAGCGCCGCTGGCGTCACGCCGGAGATGCGGCTGGCCTGACCGATGGTCGCCGGGCGCACGCGGTTGAGCGTTTCACGCATCTCCCGCGACAGCCCGCTGATGGCGCCGTAATCCATCCACTCCGGAATTGCTACGGCTTCGGCGGCCTTCAGTTTGGCGATGGATTTGGTCTGCTGCTCCAGATAGCCGGCAAACTTGATCTCGGTCTCGACGGCGCGGGCTTCGTTGCGCAACGCGGCACGCGCTTCGGGAGATAGATCGGGATTGAGGATCAACTCCGCGAGCAGAGGGTCTTTGGCCAGTACCTCACACATCGCGCTCATCACGTTCTCGATGCGCACCTCTGGGCGCTTGAGCAGTTGCGCCCAGGTGAGGCCGGCGGTCGCGGTCAGTTCGCCAAATCCGGCGGCGCGAAGCTCTTCCGGATTGACCTTGCCCCCGGTCAGAAAGCTCAACAGCGCGGAGCGCCTCGCCTGCTTGTGCTCATACTCCGCCCACGCCGCGTCATCGATCAGCCCCAGCCTGCGCCCGTGCGGAGTGAGGCGGCGGTCGGCGTTGTCGATGCGCAGATGCAGCCGGAACTCGGCGCGTGAGGTGAAGATCCGATAAGGTTCATTCGTTCCCTTCGAGATCAAATCGTCAATCAGAACGCCGGTGTAGCCCTCGGTCCGATCGATGGTGAAGGGCGGCTCGCCTTTCAGCCAGAGCGCGGCGTTGATGCCGGCCATGATGCCCTGGCAGGCGGCCTCTTCATACCCGCTTGTCCCGTTGATCTGTCCGGCAAGATAAAGGCCTGTAAAGGCCTTCACACGCAGCGAGCGGTCCAACTCGGTCGCGTCGATGCTGTCGTACTCGATGGCGTAGCCCGGTCGCAGCATCTCCGCCTGATCGAGACCCGGTATCGAGCGGACAATTTGAAATTGCACCTCCATCGGCAGCGAGGTGGACATTCCATTGATGTAGACCTCGTGGGTGTGCAGGCCTTCAGGCTCCAGGAAAAACTGGTGTTGCGTCTTGTCGGGAAACTTTACGATCTTGTCTTCGATCGATGGGCAATAGCGCGGCCCGATGCCTTCGATCCGCCCTGAGTACATCGCCGAGCGGTGGACATTTTCGCGAATAATCCGCAGCGTCTCCGGCGTGGTGAAGGCGATGTGGCAGGAGATCTGCGGCTGAATGATTTTTTTTGTGCGGAAGCTGAAGGGGGTCGGCTCCGCGTCGCCCGGCTGCTCTTCAAATGCCTCCCAGCGGATGGTGCGGCCATCGAGGCGCGGCGGCGTTCCGGTCTTCAAACGGCAGGTTCGCAGGCCGAGCGCTCGCAGTGCCTCGCCGAGCAGAACCGAGGCCGGCTCTCCGCTGCGCCCGGAGGGATACTGTTCCTCGCCGCAGTGAATCAGGCCGTTGAGAAATGTGCCGGTGGTAATGATGGTGGCCCCGGCCAACAGTTGGCGGCCATCGCGCAGTTTGAGGCCGAGGATGCGGTGTCTCTGTTCCCTGTCGTCGATCACCAGATCGACGACCTCAGCCTGGCGAATATGAAGCCCCGGCTGCGATTCCAGCACCTCGCGCATTCTGACTCGATAGAGCTGCTTGTCGCACTGCGCTCTGGGACTCCATACGGCAGGACCGCGCGAGGCATTCAGCAGCCGGAACTGAATTCCGACAGCGTCGGCGACCTCGCCCATGATGCCGCCCAGCGCGTCCACCTCGCGGACCAGATGGCCTTTAGCGACGCCGCCAATGGCGGGATTGCAGCTCATCTGCGCGATCAGATCGAGGTTCATCGTGATCAGCGCGACTTTGAGGCCCATGCGCGCCGCCGCCATCGCCGCCTCGCAGCCGGCGTGCCCAGCGCCCACCACAGCCACATCGTATTGCTCGGTAAATGCCATCCACTTCCCATTTTACGGAGTTTGCGCCTCCGGCGCGGAAGAGCTGCCGCAAAAGCGAGATTTGCCGCAAAAATAACTTGACATGGTGATGCGTCTCAGGTGGAATGTACCTACTTTCCGCCGTTGATTGCCTATTTTGCATCGTGCAAGCTGGCTGTCCAGGAGAAATCACGTCAAAGGAGCGAGTATGAGAATCCGAAGATTCAGCCGATTTTGGATGCGGATGGCGGTTGTACTGTTTCTGCTGGCTGGGGTTGCCTCCGCCGTCGATCCGCCGATGCAAGCCTTTACCTCCACCGATGGACGCTTCAGTACCCAATTTCCCGGCGCTCCGAAGCAGAATACCGAAGATGTCAGTTTGAAGAACGGAGGGACTGCCAAGCTCTACGAGTTTTTCTCCGAAGCCGACAATGGCAACACCAGCTACATTGTGATGTACAACGATTATGCGGCGGATGTTATCAATGGAGCTCCGCAGACAATGCTGGCTAAGACGCGCGATGGAGCGGTTGCGGGCAAGACGCTGCTGAGCGATGTGGAGATCGAACTGGGCGGCGTTCCGGGGCGCGCTTACACGGCGACCGACTCGGATGGATGGAATTACGACGTTCATGAGTATCTGGCCGGAGTGCGCTTCTACCAGTTGATCGTCACCACCGCGAAGGGGCATACGGCAACCCAGCGCGATGCGTTCATGAATGCGTTCAAGATTCTCTGAGCGGGCTGCGCTTTGCAGCAGAGGGACTCTCTTATCATGAGGCTGTCTCCCAATTTAGAGAAAGGAACGAGGGCTGCGCGGGCGTAATGAAAACCTGTTCCTGCGGCAATCTGATCGACGACCAAAGCTCTCGGTGCGCACACTGCGACGCTTTGCAACTTCTCGGCCTGGAGCCGGAAGCGGCAGAGAATGAGATACGCAATGCCTATCGCCTGCTCATCAAGGTCTGGTCTCCCGACCGCTTCGAGGGTGACGATGCCTTGAAAGAGTCGGCGGCTGCAAAGCTGAAGGAGATCAACTCCGCCTACGAGTTCCTGACTTCGACCTCAACCGAGCGCGGGCCGTGGCGACCGCCAGAGAACACGGCCCCGGTTGCAACATCGCAAGCGCAGACGAAGCCTCCAGAAGCTGAGAAAGCAGCTTCAACTGTCGAATTGACGCCGATTGGATTCTTGAATACCAAGCCTAGCTTCCGGCTTTGGCCTGCATTCAGAATTATCTTCATCGCGGTGCTGATTGTCGTCGTGATTGTCGTCGTCAAAGACGCCGGGATCGCCTTGAATGCTCCTTACTCCTCAGGCCCGATGAGTGTAAACGACCTTGCTTCCGGCAGAGTGAACCCGCTGCGTGGGATCGCGGGAGCAGAACAAAGATTTCTGGATGCCATCGAGGAGGATTTGCACCGTCTGGACCCGCGCAGATCCGCGCCCGCGGTCATCCCGCAATCCGAACAGCCCGCGCATCAGAGCGCAGTGAGCCGCCAGCCGGTGAAGAGCCTACCTCATCCGGCTCAGAGCGCATCTCATCTTCTCAAGCCCTATGTGACCGTCGGTTCCACCAGGGACGAGGTCATCGCGCAGCAAGGCCCGCCGACAGCTTCCTCGGAGGACAGGCTGGTCTACGGCAAGTCGGAGTTATTTCTCAAGGACAATGCGGTCATCGGCTGGCGCATCGACCCCGTCTCCTCGCCGATTCGCGTCAAGCTGTGGCCGAGCACTTCTGTCAATCCGGATATGGAGTATTTTTCGGTGGGATCGTCAAAAGATATGGTGCTGGTGGTGCAAGGAACTCCGACGGCATTTACCGAAGACAAGTTTGAGTACGGAGCTTCCGTAGTGTATTTCCGGAACAATCGCGTAGTGAGTTGGAGGAGCGGCCCGGCATCGCTCCCGCTCCGGGCTAGATAGCCGCAATCTTGACCGAAGGCCAATCTTTGCGGGAGGGTAAATAACGCAACCCAGTTTCCCCCTCTCTGCGTCTAATCTGACAGAAGAGCAAAGGGTACAGATCAAGATGCGAATTCGACGGATATTGGCGTTTCTGGCGGCGGGAGTGGCCTTGACCGCCAGCGCGCAGAGCAAGGACACTTTTACGCCGATGCCGCTGGACGCTGGCTTCGGGCGGATGGACATCAGCGCGCCGGCGATTGCGCCGGAGGAGATCATTCGCCAATTTTCCGCCAAGGAGAGCGAGTTTCAGCAGGCGTTGAACCACTACACCTTTCGCCGCGTCGCCCGCGTGCAGACCATCGACGACGACAACAAGATCGATGGCGAGTGGTACGAGGTGGACGACGTGATCTTCGACTCGGCGGGCAAGCGGAGCGAGAAGGTGGTTTATGCTCCGCAAGACACCCTGCAGCGAGTCTCCATGTCGCCCTCGGACCTGGTGGATATTCAGCGTGGATACTCTTTCGTGCTGACGACCGAAGAGATCGCACAGTACAACTTGAAGTATGTGGGGCGGCAAAAGGTGGACGAGCTGGATTGCTACGTGTTTGACGTCAGCCCCAAAGTGATCGAAAAGAAGCACCGCTACTTCGATGGGCGCATCTGGGTGGATTCGACCGACTTGCAGATTGTGGTGACCAATGGCCGTATGGTTCCGGACGACACGCGCAAGGGAAATGAGGACCTGCATCCTCCCTTCATGACCTGGCGGCAGCAGGTGGATGGCCACTACTGGTTTCCGGTGTACACCAAAGGCGAGGGGATTCTGCACTTCAGCGGGGGGCCTGGCTATATGGCTCAGGACGTGCATATCCGTGACACCATCAAGTACACAGATTACAAGCAGTTCGGCGCAACCATGAAGATCATCTACGAAGGCAAGGACATCACTCCCCCGGCAGCCTCGCCAGCAAAATAGATGCGGCGCTGCGATTGCTTTTCACGAAGACGGTGAAGAGGCCCGGCGCCTCCGGGACGGTGGCCGTACCGCAGCGGTTGGGAGCGCTCAGCCCGTCGCGGCGAATCACTTCGACGCTGAAGCTGGCGGAGTGAGGATGAGCCTGACAGAGCGGCTTTTTATTGACCCAGACCTGGAGCCAGGGCAGATTCGCCAACTGGCTGGAGAGCCGCACGCGGCCATTGGCGTCGGAGATCACCTCTTCGCGGAAGAGCTGAATGCGCAGATCGTGCTGGTCATAGCCCGCAATCAGAATCAGATGCAAATGGGCGAGCGGCAAACCATCGCTGCCACGTAGGATTTGAATGGTGATGGGATCGCTGTGATTGACAGGAATGGTCTCGACCGCGGCGTAAATCGGGGCGTTCAGGAGGGCCAGGCCGGCGGCAAACAGGAGCATGAAGGAGCGAATCATGAGTTATGCCTCAGAAAATCTATCGGCAAGACGGATTATTTCTGGAGTTTTCTAATGATTCGTGTCGATTGGCCGGCGCAATATAGACAGAATCAAATGGCGCGGATCAGGCGCATGGGAAGAAAGAAGATTGCGCGCACCAGTTCCAGCACGCCATTCACAGCGATACCTGCCATGCGAAAAGGCAGCAGCAGCAGCCAGATCAGCGGATAAAGCACCAAGACAGCCAGCGCCAGCGGCCAGCACAATACCAGCAGAATGCACCACAGCAGAAACTTCATCATGGGTTCCCCGGCTCACTGCGCGGATACTCCCCCGCGCCCTCGAAGAAGAATACGGATTTGCGCTGGGGGCAGTTCCCGGTCACGATTCTAGCGCTGCGCCGCCAACAGCTTTTTGCGCTCGCGGATGAGTTTGGCGCGCTCCTTTTCCGGCAGTTGTAACGCGGCCTGAGTGCGTTTGGGCAGCTTCTGATAGATCAGCGCGTGAGCACGGCTCAACTCCTCTTCGATCTCGCGCGACCTGAGCGCATTCCAACGCTCCAGCGCCACCCAAGAGGCTCTGGCCAGGTGAGGCGCAGGGCGGATTCCCTCGATCTCCAGCAGTTCGTGGTAGCGCTCTGGGCCGCAGTGGAAGCTGAGCACGGGAGTCTCCATGCCGTCGGCGTTGGTCAGGGCGAACATCTTGCCGCCAATCGCGCGGTCGCCCACCCAATAGACGAGGACATGGCCCCAGTTGAGGGTTTCAGCCGTGTGCGGCAGCGCCAGGCAGATGGAGCGGATGCGCTCGTTATCCATGAAAGGAGTGTAAATCGGAGGCGGATTTCAGGAAAGAGCGCTTGCGATTACTGCTTGGTCGAGCCGTAATCGGGAAGTTTGGGGGTTAATCTTCGGACGACGAACTCCTGGAAGAGATTCTGGATTGCGCCGGAAGCCTTGCCGGCGAGAACATTTTCGAGGGTCAGCGTCATTCCATTGCGGTTGGCAGCCGGATAGTAGAGGTTGGAGATTCCTGCTCCGGCGAAGCTGCCGATGATGCCGGAGTAGTCGGCCTGCCGGTGTCCGCTGTCGCTTCTGCAGATGACCGAGCTGCTGATGGCATAGAAGATGCGCGAGCGCTTGCTGCCCGTGCCTTTGTAGAAGTAGCGGGGGTCTTGTTTCAGCAGGGAGGGCAGTAAAGCGCCGCCGAGCATGGTTCCGATAAAGTTGTCGGCGTAATTGGCTCCGAAGCGCTTGGCATATCCCTCCGTGCCTTGTCCGAAGCCACTATAGGTGTTGCTGGCCTGCTCGACTCCCGCGACGAATCCGGAGCCAAGCAGCGTAACCGGGTCGATCGAAGACTTCCAGGCGAGGTAGAATTTTTGTCTGGAGGTGAGCGGCGGCGCGTCGGGCGCGTAGCTGACAAAGAAGTTGGGGATGAGGCCGAGCACACGCTGATGCTCCTCTTCCCGCACCTGCTCCAGGCCAATCTCCTGCTGCGATGCTGTCACCTGCACCTCGCTTTGCACGCGGTTGACCAGGATCGTGATGGGCGGCGCCTCATAGCTTTCGCCGGAGTGGAGTTGACCGGTGATGACCTGGGTCGCAAACCCCTGCGAAGAGATCGTGAGCTTGAAGCTGCCGGGGGGAAGATCGCCGAAGAGGTATCGGCCATCGCTTGCTGAGATTGCCGATCTCGGCTTCCCAGCGGCGGGGCCGGAGAGTTCGAGTGTGATGAGAGCGCCTTCGCAGACGGTGCCATCCCGGTCCATCACGACGCCGTGGATGCTGCCCGGCAAGTTGACGGCGGCCTCCGGAAGCGGAGCGGCGGACTGAGAACACAGCGCTACCGGAAGCGCAAAAAGAGCGATCAATAGCACGATGCTGGGATGGCCCAGCACGCGGCGGCAGAGACAGTCTCTTCCGTTCTTTCGAGTTCCGCGATTTCCGATCAGTTCCTCCCCCGATCCGCCACGCCGGAATTACTCTTCTTCAAGAATAATCGGCACATTCACCACTTTGATTCAAAGACCCGGAAGCGGCGTTCCAGCTCCCATTGCGCGGCGGCCTTTTCGCTGCCGTCTAGGAAGGCTTTGCAGGCGGGGGAGGGAATGTCAGTACTGGGTTGCGTTCTGCAGGCTGCAACGGGCGCGGTGAATGAGTCGGGCGCGGCCCAGAGGCTGGCTCCGGAGAGGAAGCTGTGTTCCAAGCTGGTGCGGGCCAGTTGCTTCAAATCCCGGTATGTGAGGTGATAATCGCGCGCGGCGCGCACGTATTCGTGCGTGATGTCGATGCGGCTGACGCCTTCATCGTCGGTGGAGAGGGCGACCGGGACGTGGGCGGCGAGATAGAGCGGAAAGGGATGATTAGTGCCTTTGACGCCCAGAATTGCTTCATTCGAGCTGAGATTGATCTCGACCATTACGTGCTTTTGGGCCATCTCCTTGAGCAATTCTGGCGCGTCATCCTCTTGCATCACATCGACGCCGTGGCCGATCCGCTCGGCGTGGCCCAGCTCGACGGCCTGGCGGATATGAAAGCGCAGCCCCTCGGGTGGCACCAGTCCGGGCGCCAACTCTCCGGCATGTAGGCTGATGTGAACCTGTGGATAGACCGAGTGCAGGTAGTCGAGCATCTTCATCTGCAAGTTATAGTCGCGCATGGAGATGAAGCCGTCTTCCGGCATGACGAAGTTGATGCCGACAAAACCGCTTTCGTGCGCTTCCATGCTCGCCTGCACGGTTTCAAAGCCGAGCATGGCCTGCGCAAAGACCTGCTCGGGCGGCGCGCCGCGGAGCACCTGGTAGATGTACCGGGTCTGTACCTGGCAGGCAGGCGCGGCTTGGATCGTGCCGCACTGCTCGATCTGGCGGCGCAGTGCCTCGGCTGCACGGACATCTTCGCGATCCACAAAGACCTCGTCGCGCAAGCCCAGCGCCAGCAGCGTCTGGCGATACTGGGCAAAATCCGGATTCAACGGGTTTTGCTTGGCAATATACGCGGCGTGGGTGAAAACCGGCGTCTCCATCAGCTCGATATATTGTTGATTCTGCTGGGCGGCTCGGCTGGCAACCTCATCGACCCACTCGCCGATATGCCTTCTGTTTATTCCGGCAAAGCGCTCAAAGGTCGAGAAGAACTGGTCGTGGCCGCTGAAACTGGCGGTGGGCACAAAGCTGCGCATTGAAAAGGCATCCACCAACCGGTCATAGAGCGGCTGATGGGCTGGCAACAGTGCGGCCGGTTCGAGGGGAGGAGTACAGGGGGAGGCGGCGAAGCGAAGGGCGGCCGGGTCCACGCACAAGCCGTCTTCGCCGGCGTCGCGGATGAAAGTCTCGGCATAGACCGCGCCGGAGAGGTGAACGTGCAGGTCGGCCCCTTTGGGAAACTGCGCCAGAAAGGCGCGCAACGCCAGCGGGCCGGCCTGTTGCGCGGCCTGATAGGCGTGGATGGCGCGGGCCTCCTGGACCGAAGGCTGCGCAGGCAGATTGGAAGCTGTGACAACAAGCAGGAAGATGGCGGCAAGAGAAATAAATCGGCGCATAATACTTCCAGTGTAGAGCACCACGGTTTCAAGCGGCCAGCCGGTGTGCGCCGCAGGCAGGCGCCATATGTTGGCGGGAATCGGGTTCAATGGTGCGTACGATGGTTTATAGGTGTGCCGGTTTGGCTTGGCAACCGGTGAGTTGATATACTGTTTTCAGTCGTTGCATCGCGCATCTTGCGGATTCGTGCCAGCCTCCGGTCGCGCTGGAATCCGGGCCGTGTATGCAGCACGAAGTTTGCACTGAGGCCAGATAGCTCAGTGGTAGAGCGCGGCCCTGAAACGGCCGGCGTCGGCGGTTCAATCCCGTCCCTGGCCACCACATTCCTTTCAATGTCCTGAGCCGTCTTTCATCGCCTCGCACAACCGCAGTTTTTTGTCAGAAGTTTCGCCCTAG
>Ga0181520_10009196_pt1 | contig 13727 bp, 10 predicted proteins | sample PEATcosm2014_Bin_29_FD_132451 | JGI IMG/M metagenome (GOLD analysis project Ga0181520, IMG submission 132451) | Peatland microbial communities from MTU Mesocosm Facility, Houghton, MI, USA - PEATcosm2014_Bin02_30_metaG | ecosystem: Environmental > Terrestrial > Soil > Wetlands > Peat | place... | reverse complement strand
GCCGAGCACGACGGCCCCGCCGATGAGGATCACCGCGTCCATCAGGAACCGGCCGAACGACGCCTCGCCGGAAAAAACGAATTCGGGCGCGACGACGGTGAGCAACAGGCGCAGAACGACGAGGACGCCGGCGGCGGTGGCCAGCACCGACCAATCCAGATAGCCGATGAGCGCGGCAATTCCGGCGAACACATAAAGATTGACGTCGCCTTGGGCGGCGGAACCGGCCAGTGCCGCCGCCAGCAGTGAAATCGAGCCCATGAGGCACAGCGCCACCACATGCTTGACCAGCGGGAACGGGCTGTCCACCAGAGTCAGCGCGGTGGCCGCCCCGGCGAGGACGGCCGAGGCCAGTGAAATCCATAAGATGCTGTTGCCGGCAAAATAGGCGGCGACGCCATTGATCAGGACATGCGCCCATAACAGCCGGACGACCCAAATCGTCACCAGCTGGCCGATCTCTTCCCTGTCGTCCATGAGTCTCCCCCCCGAGATGGAGTCCAGACGCGCCTTATCGGTTTGGCGCGTTGGGTCGATCATCGCGTAATCGGCGCGGCTTGGAAAGACCCGCGGCGGGATTTCGCCGTGGCAGAGGGTCGGCTAAGACCGCGCCCGATAGGCCAGCGCCTCGGCGATATGCCTCCGACGCGTCGTCGGCTCGTCATCGATGTCCGCCAGGGTGCGGGCGACGCGCAGGATCCGGTGGTAACCGCGTGCCGACAGGCTGAGCCGTTGGGCGGCGTCGGTGAGCAATCGGTTGCCCTCGGCGTCGGGCGTGCCGATGGCCTCGAGGAGCTGTCCGTCGGCTTCGGCATTGGTCAACATGCCGGCGTTGGGCGCCAGACGGGCGTAGCGCTCGGCCTGACGGGCGCGGGCGCGCTCGATCCGCCCGGCGACGACGCCCGAAGCCTCGCCCGAGCGGGGCCGGCCGAGTTTGGCGATATCGACCTTCGGCACGTCGACGAACAGATCGAACCGGTCGAGCACCGGGCCGGACAGGCGGGCGCGGTAATCGGCGCCGCACTTCGGCGCCCGCCCGCACCCGCGCTCCGGGTCGCCGAGATGGCCGCATTTGCACGGGTTCATCGCGGCGATCAGCTGGAACCGCGCCGGGTAGGTGACGTGGGCATTGGCGCGCGCCACCACGGCGCGGCCGCATTCCATGGGTTGCCGCAAGGCTTCCAGGCTTTGGCGCGGGAATTCCGGCAATTCGTCGAGGAAGAGGACGCCGCAGTGCGCCAACGACACCTCGCCGGGCTTGGCCCGCGCGCCGCCCCCGACCAGGGCGGGGGCCGAGGCGGTGTGGTGGGGATCACGAAATGGGCGGGCGCGCAGCAGCTTGCCTCCGGTCAGACACCCGGCGACCGAATGGATCATGCTGACCTCCAGCGCTTCCGCCGGATCGAGCGGGGGCAGCAGGCCGGGCAGGCGCGCCGCCAGCATCGACTTGCCGGAGCCGGGTGGTCCGACCATCAGCAGGTTGTGGTTGCCGGCCGCGGCGATTTCCAGGGCGCGCTTGGCGCTCTCCTGGCCGACCACGTCGGCGAGGTCGGGGGGCGCCGGTCCCGCCTCGGCGATTTTGGGGGACGGCGTGCCGAGTTTCTGGTTGCCCTTGAAATGATTGATCAGCGACAGCAGGCAGGCGGGGGCCAGCACCGGCGCTCCCGACCACGCCGCCTCGCCGCCTTGCGCCGCCGGGCAGATCAACCCGCGCTCGTCGGCGGCCGCGGCAATGGCGGCGGCCAGCACCCCGGCGACGGGGGCCAGGGTGCCGTCCAGCCCGAGTTCGCCCATGGCGGCGAAGGAGGCGAGCTCGACCGCCGGCAACACCTCCATGGCGACCAGCAGGGCCAGGGCGATGGGCAGGTCGAAATGGCTGCCCTCCTTGAGGAGATCGGCCGGCGCCAGGTTCAGGGTGATGCGTTTGGCCGGCAGGGCCAAGCCGAGGGCGTGCAGCGAAGCGCGCACCCGCTCGCGGCTCTCCGCCACCGCCTTGTCGGGCAGGCCGACCAGGGTGAAGGCGGGCAGGCCGTTGGCCACCTGCACCTGCACGTCGACCGGCAGAACCTCGATGCCCTCGAAGGCGACGGTGGCGATGTGGGCGACCATCCCCGTACTGTATCCGAAACGGAGACGGGCGACGACGGAATTCTCGTGGTGGCGGATTTTTGTCTAATCACGACAGTTCGTCGCAATCGCAATGGCGCCAGATCAGGCCGCCAGATCTTCGCGCTTGCGGATATGAGCGATGACGGGGAGCAGAGACCGCGCCTGAGGATTACCGCGCGGCCCAAACATCCGCATAAGACTCTTGGGCGGTGTGCCGACCTCGGCAGCAAGCCCCTCGAAGCCAATCGTGGCATTGATATAATCGCGAAGAATGGCCTTCGCGGTATCGAAGTCATTCGCAAGTAGGCATTCGACGGCTTCGTTTACCAGTGCTTTGCGAAATTCCGGGTCGCGCGCGGCGCGAGCCTTCACCGTTTCCTTGAAGTCTCGGGTAAGAGTCATCTGTTACCTCGGTATTCTGATCAGTTTCGTTATCGGCGGTTTTGGCGCTGTCGCTTTTCGCACCTTGTATTCTCGCCATCGACGCTGCGCTTCTTGGCCGTCACCACTCTCGCTGCCGCACGGGCTTCGAGATCATCAAACCATTCGGCAAAGTGACTGCGGCCGTTCGGGTCGACATACTCGCGAACATCCGGCATTCAATGGTAACCCTTATGTTACTATACGATAGCAGTCCGAGTGGCGCCAGGCAATGCCGGTGAGCGGCGGGGTCGGGGGGCGCCGGTCCCGCCTCGGCGATGTCGGGCAGGCCGACCAGGGTGAAGGCGGGCAGACCGTTGGCCACCTGCACCTGCACGTCGACGGCCAAGACGTCGATGCCCTCAAAGGCGACGGTGGCGATGTGGGCGACCATGAAAGCTCCGACCGGGAAGGAAAGGACGGAGAATAGCGGAAATTCTCTTTTTAGGATATTGTTTGATGCCGATTAAGCTCTGCGAGCTTGCCGGTTTCGATCAAACAGGGTGTCGTGGGCACGCCGACAGATCAACCGGGGCGTTCCGCAAAAAACGGCGCCGACAGGTGATTTGAGGGCAAAGCTTAGAAGTGCTACGAATGACGGTGCGTGTTTCGGTGTTTCCGGCAAAGACATGGTATTTTCGCCCGGTTGGCTTTCCGCGTCCTTGGCCCTGGCGGCGATCGCGACGATCGCCAGCGGGTGGGGGGCTTGGCGCTTGCCCGTCTTTCCGGGGCGTGCCCATTTCCTTGTCGTCGAACTGGCCCTGCTCTGGTGGACCGTGTGCGTCGCTATCGAGCACGGGATGCAATCGCCGCACGATGCCGAACTGTTCGCCGAGTTGGCCCATCTCGGCTTCGTCTCCGGCCCCATGTACTGGTGCTTGTTCGTCTGGAACTACCTCTACGGGCGGTACCGCCCGTCGCCAGCCATTCTCGACGTGGTCATCGGCCTGTTCACCCTGGTTGTATTAATTCTGGCGTTGACCAACGACAGCCATCACCTGATTTACAAGGACGTGGTGATGGTCTCGCCGCCGCCGCACGCCTTGTTCCAATACCTCCATGGCGGTGCTTATTTCGCCTATCATGCCGTGGGATACCTGTGCGCCTTCGCCACCTATGGCATCATCTCCTATGCCATCCTCCATGCGGACAGGGTTTTTCGCGGCCACTATATCGCGCTGGCCTTCGGCATGGCCCTGCCTTGGCTGTTCAACGTTCTCTATGTGGCCAATGTGTTGTCGAAGATTCCGTTCGATGTCACGCCGTTCACCATCGCCGTCACCAACTTGATCTTCTACTGGCTGATCCGCAACCGACAGCTGTTCGATCTCCTGCCGATCGCCCATGGATTGCTGCTCGACGTGATCCCCGATCCGATCTTGGTCGTCGACAGCGAATCCCGCATCGTCGAGTGCAACGACGCAGCGCGCCAGCTGGAAGGAGGTCGGTCCCTGGTCGGCGAGCGTCTGGCTAAATTGCCGAGTTTGGGGGAGATCCTGGCCGGTCTCTTGCGCGACAGCGCGCAGCCGGGCCGCGAAGTGAGCGTTGGTTCGCCGGCCCGATTTTTCGACATCGGCCAGGTTCCCCTCACTTATGCGAAACGCGACGTGGGCCGTCTGGTGTTGATGCGCGACATCAGCCATCGCAAGGAGGCGGAGCGGCAGCTGCAATCGGCCATGCGGGCCCTGGAACAGCAGCTGCACCAGAATGTGCTCCTGCAGCAGAAATTGCGCGAGGAGTCGATCCGCGATCCGCTGACCGGGTTGCACAACCGGCGTTTCCTCAGCGAGTTGGCACCCGTCCTGTTCGCCGAAGCCGATCGGGCCCAGATGCCGCTGGCTTTGGTGATGATCGACATCGATCATTTCAAACGGCTGAACGACGGCTACGGACATGCCGCGGGCGATGCCGTGCTCGAGGTCATGGGTGCCTTCCTGCGCCAGAACATCCGCCAGGCCGACGCGGTGTTTCGCATGGGCGGCGAGGAGTTCCTCGTGCTTCTGCCGCGAACCGAGGAGGCGCAAGCGCTGATCCGGGTGGACAGCTGGCGCGTCGAGTTCGCCGCCCGCCCCGTCGAGCATGACGGTCATGCCTTGGCGGTCACCTATTCCGCCGGCCTGGCCTTGTATCCCCGGGACGCCAAAACGCTGCCGGATCTCCTGCACCTGGCCGATCTGGCGCTCTATCAGGCGAAGACGGAAGGCCGCAATCGGACCTGCTGCTGGCGCCCGGACATTGCCGGCGCCGCCAAGACATTGAGCTAAAACCGCGCGTTCAACCGCGCGAAATAGGTCGCCCCGTCCAGGCCGTAAGGCGTGTAGGTCGGATAGTAGGCCGTCGCCTTGCCATGGGTGGCTGCCACCAGGGCGTAGGCGGGGCTCTCCGGGGGATAGGTGTTGAACAGATTGTTCGCGCCGATTTCGACGCGGAGCCAGTCGGAAAGCCGATAGCCGATGTCGAGATCGGTGATGGCGGCCGCGGGGATCTCCGACCAGATGTAGCCGATTCCGGTCAGGGACACTTCGACCGTATGGCCGTAAAACGTCTCGCGCAGCGTCACGTCGAAATCACCCACCTTCCACGTGCCGCCGAAGCTGACATGGGCGACGGGTGTCGCCTTGGAAAGGTCGTTGACCACGTTGGGCTGGCCGCCATAAGTCAATCCGGCTGCCGCCAGCCGCGCCGGCAGCGGGAGAAACCGGGTGATGGAATTGTGGTTCAAGTTGCCGTCGAGAAACCAATCGACCGTTCCAGCGGCGCCGAAATCGGTGGGGTAGGCGGCGGTGACATCGAGGCCGCGGGTCCGCGTATCGGCGCCATTGGTGAAGAAGTTGAGGTCGGCGACGTTGCCGGGGACGGCGGGGACGACGAACCCGTTCAGCCCTAAGGCCGTTTTGACCAGCGTATTGTTGGGATCGGCGGCCAACTGCGCCGCCGTCACGCTGGCTGCCGGATTGCCGCCGAACGTCGGGGCGCTGATGATGCGATCGTCGATGAAGATCTGGTAGGCGTCGATACTGGCGTGAAGCCCGGCCAGCGGTTGCAAGACGAGTCCCGCGCTCACCTCCTTCGATTGTTCCGGCTTCAGGGCGGGCACGCCGAGAGCGCGCGCCGCGGGAGAGTTCAGCGGAATATGAAAGTCGTAGTCCTCGGCCCCGCCGAGAGCGTACCGGAGGTTGTTCGCCGTGGCGATCTCGGTCGAAGAAAACCCTTCCTGGGCGAGAGTCGGCGCATGGAACCCGTCGCTTACCGTGCCGCGCACGGCGAACCAGCGGGAGAGATCATAGCGACTGGTCAGCTTGCCGGTGGTGGTCGCGCCCACATCGTCGTAATTCTCGGACCGTCCCGCCAGATCCACCTGCCACGCCGCGGTGACTCGCGTCGAGAAATCGAGATAGACGGCCTCCACATTGCGCGACAGCGTTGTGGCGTCGACCGGGGTGAAGCCGGAATAGGCCTGGGTTCCGCCCAGCAGGTAGGAGGCGGGATCCCCTTTCCCGATATCGTAGGTCTCATAGCGGTATTCGAACCCGCCGGCCACGTTGAGCGGACGGGCCAGCCCGACGTCGAACGGTCGGCGGAAATCGAGATCCGTCGTCAGTTGGCCGTTCACTTCGTCGCCGGCATGGACCGACTCGGAGTCATAAAGATAGGGTTGTCGCGCCGTCCCCGGGATGGGGCTGAGATTGACGGTGTGGGTGACGCCAAGGCCGTCGTGATCGCGACCGAAGGTGGCGCTGAGGTCCCACAGCCATCCGCCGGCCTCGCCTTTGGCGCCGGCGGTCGTGGCAAAATCAACTTCGTCCAGGGTTTCGCGCGGCGTGAAGCCGCTGGGATAAACGGTTGGGGCCAGATTGTAGGGACGGATGTTCTCGAAGGCATAGGCGTTCCGGTGGGATGCCGTGCCGAAGGCGTATATCGATGTCGTGTCGCCGAAAGGCATCGCCAAGTTGAAACCAAAGTTGGCGAGGTCGCTGTAGGGATCGCCGATCTGGCGGGCCCGCACCGCGAAAGCCGGTGTGGTCGCCGAGGTCAGACCCGGCCGAGGATCCTGACCGCCGCGGTTGGAGACGTCATGGTGCCGGTAATCGGCGCTGAGGTCGAAATAGCCGCCGGCGCCAAGGCCAAAGCTGGCGCTGACGCCGCCGGCGGCTTGCGTGCCATCGCCTCGGCCGGTGATCGCCCCGTCGAGATAGGCGTCCGTTCCCTGGTCGGCGTGCTTGAGAACGATGTTGATCACGCCGGCGACGGCATCCGACCCGTATTGAGCGGCCGCCCCGTCATCCAGCACTTCTATGTGATCGATCAGAGACCAGGGGATCAGGTCGAGGTCGGCGGCGTTCGACGCGATGTCGGGACCCTGATCGGCGTTGACATTGGCCGTGGTGTGACGGCGCTTGCCGTCGACGAGAACGAGCGTCTCATTCGGACTCAATCCCTTAAGCCGGGCGGACCGGACCAGCGCGCCGGTATCGAGGTTGTCGTTGGTTGCCGACAAGGACGGCAAGACGTCCTTCAGGGCGTCGAAGAGATTGGCCTGCCCGGTCGCGTCCAGGGTTTCCTTGCGGATGATCTGGATTGGTGCGGCGCTGTCCTCGACCGGAATGTCGCGCTCGCGGGTCCCGGTGACGACGATGCCTTCGCCGGATTCGTCAGCGGAAACCGGCACCATCGGCCAGGACGCGATCGCCAGCAGGACGAGGAGCGAGGGCATCCCCGGCCTGAAGAGAATTCGTTCGGACACGTCGTCCCCCAAGAGGTCCTTTGGACTTACAATAATTAATTTTAACGGCGTTTACAAAAATTGATAAAGTTTTAGGAAAATTGTTTGTTTTCCGGCCGGCTGCGTCGTGGATGGCGGGACGACGATCCCCTCGGAAACGACGAGGGCAATGGGGGCGACCACGGGCAATCGTCTCCAATATGAAAACATTTGGAAACCAATATCGTCTCGCCGTCAAGCGACCAGAGACAGTCCCTTCCGCCGCAGCGCCGGGACGGTGGGCGAAATCCATGCGATTGGGTCGACCATCGCATCTGCCATCTTCGCCCGATTGTTGACCATTCGTTAATTGCAACAAGAATTTTTCAGTTGCAATGACTTGTTTACACCATACTATAGCTCAGCGACATAACGAGATGGAATAGCTCAAATTTTTCTTCGTGCAGGAGGGGCCGGTCCGGCGAATTCCAGTCGGTTTCGTGGAATTTTCGCGGCGGGAGCAATGCGATGGCGTGGTGGACGAAACCTGGTCGTTTCCAATCCGTATTGACCTGGGCGAACCGTCTGCGCCTCGGCGCGACCAGCCCCAAGGTTACCACGCGTTTGGTGCTGCTCGTCCTGGTCAACTCCTTCTTCATCGGCACCGGCGTGTTGGCGGCGGTGATTGTCATTCTGCTCCATGAGGGCGAAACCGACGCCGAACGGTCGCTCGATCGCAATGTCCGCGTCGCCTGGAACGAACTGACACGGCAGGGCCGGGACATCGAATTGGCCGATGGTGTCCTCAGCGTCGGCGGGGTTCCGCTGACCGATGGCAACGAGGTGGTCGACAAGGTTGCCGCTCTGGTCGGCGGGGCGGCGACGATTTTCGCCGGCGACGTCCGCGTCGCCACCACGATCAGACAGGCCGACGGGACCCGGGCGATTGGCACCACCTTGGCGCATAACGCCGCCTATCGGGCGGTTTTCGAGCGGCACACGCCTTACCGCGGCATGGCCGAAATCCTGGGCGAGCCCTATGTCACTGTCTACGATCCGATTTTCGACAAACAAGGCGGCGTGGTCGGCGCGGTGTTCGTCGGAATTCCCCGCCAACAGTTCTTCAAATCGCTGGACCGAACGCTCGATTGGATGGCGTTGTCCATTCTGTTGACCGTTTCGCTGAGTTTTGCCCTGGCCATGCGTCTGGTCGGAAAATCGGTTTCCGTCCCGATCAAGGCGATAACCGCGACGATGAAACGTCTCGCCGCCGGCGACCATGCGCTGCACATCCCGGGCGTCGACCGCACCGACGAAATCGGCGACATGGCGAAAGCCGTCGAAATCTTCAAGAGGAATGCGATCGAACGGGCTTCGGCCGAGGAACAGGTCAAGGAACTGGCGTTCTACGATCCGTTGACCCGGCTGCCCAATCGCCGCCTCTTGCTCGACCGGCTGCGCCAGACTCTCGCGGTCGGCACGCGGTCGGGACGGGGCGGCGCCCTGTTTTTCATCGATCTGGACAATTTCAAGACGTTGAATGACACGCTCGGTCACGACAAAGGCGATCTCCTGCTGCAGATCATCGCCAAACGTCTGGTCAATTGCATCCGGGAAGGCGATACGGTGGCGCGGTTCGGCGGCGACGAGTTCGTCGTCGTGCTCGAAAACCTGAGCGAAAACCCGACGGAAGCGGCGGCCCAGGCGGAAATCGTCGGCATCAAGATCATCGCCTCGATCTGCGAACCGCTGCAACTGGCCGGCCACGATTATCGCGCCACCGCCAGCATCGGCAGCACCCTGTTCGCCGCCCAACGCGCTGATATCGAGGAACTGCTGAAACAGGCCGACATCGCCATGTACCAGGCCAAGGCGGCCGGCCGCGACCGTTTGCGCTTCTTCGATCCGGTGGTGCAGGCCGCGGTCAGCGCGCGGGCGACGCTCGAGTCCGATCTGCGCAAGGGCATCGAAAACAATCAGTTCTCCCTCTATTATCAACCACAAGTCGAATATTCCCGGGTCGTCGGCGCGGAGGCGTTATTGCGTTGGCAACATCCCGAGCGGGGTATGGTTTCCCCCGCCGACTTCATTCCTTTGGCCGAGGAATCGGCGCTCATTCTGTCCTTGGGCCATTGGGTGCTGGAAACGGCGTGCAAGCAGATCGCCGCGTGGGGGCGCCGGTGGGACACCGCCCAGATCACCGTCGCGGTCAATGTCAGCGCGCGGCAATTCCGTCAACCCGACTTCGTCGAACAGGTGACCGCGGTCGTCGAACGGACCAAGGCCAACCCGCGCAATCTCAAGCTGGAAATGACCGAGAGCATGCTGATCGACAATGTCGAGGACGTCATCGGCAAGATGACCGCGCTCAAGGCGCACGGCATGAAGTTCTCCCTCGACGATTTCGGCACCGGCTACTCGTCGCTGTCCTATCTGAAGCGGCTGCCGCTCAGTCAGCTGAAGATCGACCGCTCGTTCGTCAAGGACGTCCTGACCAATCCCAGCGATGCGGCGATCGCCCGGACGATCATCGCGCTGGGCAAGAGCCTCGGCCTCGGAGTCATCGCCGAGGGGGTGGAAACCGAGGCTCAGCAAACGTTCTTCTCCTTGAACAAATGCCATTCCTACCAGGGGTATTTGTTCAGCCCGCCGGTGCCCATCGAGCGCTTCGAAGCGCTGGTGGCCGGTCAATAGATCGGTTGACCGCAGTGCCGGGGCGACCGGACCCGGAAAAACACGCAATGCCGCACTGCAAAATTTTTTCCTCGTCACCGTTTGGCGACGGGCCCGAACGCGCTATGATGGGTCTCTGGTGACAGCGACAGGATGGACCGGCGTTCATGTGGTCACTGGCTCGTAAACAGCTTTCAATGCCCGCCCCGACGCAGTGCCTGCCTGGCCGCGACCGGCCGATCGCCGCGCCGGCCAGTCATTTCGTCAATGGCAACCCGCCGGCCGGCCCCTATCCGCCGGGGATGGCCCAATTGGTGGTCGGGTTGGGCTGTTTCTGGGGCGCCGAACGATTGTTCTGGCGGGTGCCGGGAGTGTTCGTCACCGCCGTCGGCTATAGCGGCGGCGCCACGCCCAATCCGACCTATGAGGAAGTGTGCAGCGGCCGGACCGGCCACGCCGAAGTGGTGCTGGTGGTCTACGATCCCGTCGCCGTCGCCGTCGAACAGCTGCTCAAAATCTTCTGGGAGGGCCACGACCCGACCCAGGGCATGCGCCAGGGTAACGATATCGGCACCCAATACCGCTCGGCGATCTATGTCGCCAGCGCGGCGCAACGCGACGCGGCGGTGGCGATGCGCGCGTTCTATGAGCGGCGTCTGGCGGCGGCCGGCCTCGGTCCGGTCACCACGGAAATCAAGGACGCCGGCAAGTTTTATTTCGCCGAGGACTATCACCAGCAATATCTGGCCAAGAACCCGTCAGGCTATTGCGGCCTGGGCGGCACCGGGGTGGCCTGCCCGCTCGAGGCCGGACGCGGCGCCTGAGCGGCGGGAATCGGCAGGGTTTCCGGGCGGCCTCACCCCAACGCGTCGACGACCGCCTGGAACACCGTCAGCGGCGACAGAACCCGCATGCACACCGGCTCGGTGCAGGCGGTCTTGCGGTGGTTGGTCGCCGAAACGCACGGCGAGCAGGCCAGGCCGGCGGTCAGCGCCACGGTGTTGCCGAGCGGGCGATAGAGCGCCGGAGTTTCCGGGCCGAACAGCACGATGGTGGCCATCCCCGTGACCGAAGCGAAATGGCCAGGGCCGGAATCGTTGGTGATCATCAGCCGGGCCACGCTGTAGAGGGCCGGCAGATCGGACAGTGCCAGACGCCCGGCGATGCTGGCGAGACGGGCGTCGTCCACCTGCGCCGCCAGCCGCGCCGCCGACTCCTCCTCGTCGGGCGAACCGGTGAGCAGGACGACGACGTCCGGCCAGCGCGCCAGGATCAGCCGGGCCAATTCGGCGAAATGCTCGGCCGGCCACCGCCGTTGCGGCAACATTTCGCTGGCGTTGGAGTTGATCAGCACCAGACGCCTTGTGCCGTCGGCGAAGCCGGGCACAGCCTCGCCGACGCGCCGCCGCAAATCGGCTTTCGCCGTTTCGCCGACGCTGACCTGCGCCACCTGGATTTCGTCGTCGCCGATCGCCGTTTTCGAATAGGGGATCTCGGGCGCCGGGCTGGCCAGGGCGTTGACCAGGGCGATGAAATTCTTGGCGATATGGATATGCGGGTTGTAGGCGACGCGATGGGTGATCAGCGCGCCGCGATAGAGACCCTCATTGTGAAAGCCGTGAAATCCGACCCGATGATCGGCGCCGACCAGCCCGCACAGCAGCGCGGTGAAGCGCGAAAACAGTTCGAGGTCGATCACCGAATCGATGCCGCGCCGCCGCGTCCACAACAGCAGCCCGAGCGTGTCGACGGCCAGCGCCACCAGCGAATCCTCGCGGATGGTATAGATGTTGGCGGCGGGCACGGTGTCGAGGAATTTCAGGCTCGCCGCGTTGCGCCGGAAGATGACGAAGAACAGCTCGGCGCCGAGCACGGCTCGGGTCTTGCGCATCGCCGGGTCGGCGAGGATGGTGCTGCCCATCTCGGAAAGTTCGATGAACAGCACGCGCCTGACCGGCCGGCGCGGGCAAGCGCCGCGGCCGAACAGGCGACGGATGACGGTGAGGACAAAGCACAGCGGCACGCCGACCCAATGGTCGATCGCCCGCATCGTATCGGGGGTCACAGTTTGGCCTCGATGGCCTTCCACAGCCAGGATTCGAGACAGACGCCGTCGAGGCGGTTGATTTCCTGCAGCCCGGTGGGCGAGGTGACGTTGATCTCGGTCAGGCTGTCGCCGATGACGTCAATCCCGGCGAAGATAAGGCCGCGATCGCGTAAAACCGGGCCGATGGCGGCGCAGATTTCCCGATCCTTGGGGGTCAGCACGCTTTTTTCGGCGCGACCGCCGACATGCAGATTGGCCCGGGCCTCGCCCGCCGCCGGCACCCGATTGACCGCGCCGGCCGGAACGCCGTCGACCAGGATGATCCGCTTGTCGCCGTCGCGCACCGCCGGCAGATAACGCTGCACCATCAGCGGCTCGCCGTTCCGCGCGGCGAACATTTCCAGCAGGGCGTTCAGATTGTCGTCGTCCGGTTTCACGTGAAAGACCCCCGCCCCGCCATTGCCGAACAGCGGCTTGACCACGATGTCCTCGTGCGCCCGGCGGAATTCGTGGATCTGTTGGCGGTCGGCGGTGATCAGGGTCGGCGGGATCAGTTCGGGGAAGCGGGTGATCAGCAGCTTCTCCGGGGCGTTGCGCACGCCGGCGGGGTTGTTGACCACCAGCGGCTTGGGATGCACCAGCTCAAGCAGATGGGTGGCGGCGATATAGGCGAGATCGAAGGGCGGATCCTGGCGCATCAGCACCACATCCATATCACGCAGATCGATCTCGATTTCGTCGTCCAGCGTGGCGTGATCGCCCGGATTGCGCCGCACGGTCAGCGGATTGGCGCGGGCGACGACGCGGCCTTCGCGGAAGGTCAGACGAGTCGGCAGGTAGTGAAACAGGCGATGCCCGCGGCGCTGCGCTTCGAGGGCGAGGACGAAGGTGCTGTCGGTGTCAATGTTGATGGACCCGATGGGGTCCATCTGAATGGCGACGTTGAGGTTCAAAATCTCTACTCGGACCGGTACCGTTCCGGAGAATTCCGCAGAATGACGTGGTTGACCACCTTTTTGACGCCGCTGACGTCACGGGCATAGGCGACGACCCGGTCAAGCTCGGCCTGATCGCGGGCGATGCCGAGGATGTAGACGATGCCGTTCACCACGTCGGTATCGTAATTGATGTTGCGGATGTCGCCGTCGAACATCAGCTTGGTCCGCAGTTTCTCGGCGATCCAGGTGTCCTTGGTGTCGTCCCAGGTGCCGGACTCGTTCTCCACCTGGATGTCGTCGAACACTTCGCGCACCCCGGCGGCCTGCCAGGTCATGCGCACCGCCTCCTCGCGCAGTTCCGGCCTGGCCACCGAGCCGGTCAGCATCACCCGGCCTTCCATGATGTTGAGCGACACTTTGCGGAACACGTCGAAATCATGCTTGGCCCACGACCCGTCGATGTCGGTCCGGATTTTGGCGTCGTCGACGGCGCCTTCCAGCCCGCGTTCCTGCGCCGCGCCCATGCCGACCGCGCCGACGCCGACCACGGCGGAGATGGGATCGCACCCGGCGGTGAGCAGGACGATGGCGGCGGCGGCGATGAAACGGGCTGTCACGGCGTAATCACTCCAAGGGGTCGGCGGGCGGAGTTTAACCTTCTTCCCGCCAGGCGTCGATGACATGGTGCGGCAGCCGCCAAGGCGCCACCAGCATGGCGTCGAAGCGTAACGCCAGGCCGGCCAGCTCCGGCCGCCGGGTGAGAAAGGCGCCGGCCGCGCGCAGCAGCCGCCGGCGTTGGCGGGCGGAAATGGCGCCGGCCGCGGTGGCCAGATCGGCG
>Ga0181520_10009195_pt1 | contig 13727 bp, 14 predicted proteins | sample PEATcosm2014_Bin_29_FD_132451 | JGI IMG/M metagenome (GOLD analysis project Ga0181520, IMG submission 132451) | Peatland microbial communities from MTU Mesocosm Facility, Houghton, MI, USA - PEATcosm2014_Bin02_30_metaG | ecosystem: Environmental > Terrestrial > Soil > Wetlands > Peat | place... | reverse complement strand
TGATCCACTTGGCACGTACCTCGGGTTTCGCTAATCCCATACCTCAACTGTGAGCCAGGGCGCGGCAGCTTCACAAGATGGGGTTCACGTATCGCTCACTCTCTACAACTCCGGCGATGGCCGGCTGATGCACAACGCCATCCACCACATCGACGACTCGCGCCGTCCCGACGGCCTTACCCAGAGCCGCCACTCCCGCCGAACCTTCTCTACACGAAGCCAATTCCAACATTTGCGGCGCCTCCCCCGATTTCAGGATCATTCTTGGCTTGAAATATGCTCCCCGCGCAGTCAGTCGCCGTGGGGTACAATGCAGAAAGGCAGGGAGGAGACCCTGGTTCGATCCATATGCGCCGAATCGCCTTGCTCACAGTAGTCGCGGCGACCCTCTTGGGCCAGAAGATCAGCACCGGGCCGGAGCCGGGCAGTACCGTGCCCGATTTCACGGCCCAGGACCAGACAGGCCGGACGCAGACCCTCAAGTCCATCATGGGACCCAAAGGCGCCCTGCTGGTCTTCTACCGTTCCGCGGATTGGTGACCGTATTGCAAAACCCAGCTCGTGGAGCTGGAACAAGATCTGAACAGCCTCCGGAAGCACGGCTTGGGGCTGGCGGCCATCAGTTATGATTCGGTGGCGATTCTGAAGAACTTCGCCGACCGGAAGAAGATCACCTATCCCCTGCTTTCGGATGCGGACTCGAAGATAATTCGCGCCTTCGGGATCCTGAACGGGACGGTGAAGCCGGGCACGGCCCAGTATGGCATACCGTATCCTGGCACTTTCCTGGTGGACCCCAAGGGAAAGATCGTTTCGAAGTACTTCGAGGACGACATGCGGGAGCGGGTGACGGCTTCCGACATCCTCGCGGGACGTTTCGGGGCGCTGGCGCCCGAATCCAGCAGGACGTTGGAGGCCAAGCACGTCAGCTTGACCACCGCGGCCAGCACGCCGGTCGCGCGGCCGGGACATCGCATCCTGCTCAGTCTGGAGCTTAGCCTCGGGCCGAAGATGCATGTCTATGCCCCCGGCGTAACAGGCTATCTTCCGATCGACTGGAAGCTGGAGGAGACGGGTGCGGCGAAGGCGTTTCCTTTTCAGTATCCACCGGCGCAGAAGGTGCGCCTGAAAGTCATCAACGAGACAGCGCTGGTTTATCGGGGACGAGTCCGGATCACGCGCGAGATCACCTTCGGTCAGGAAAGCGCGGTTAAGCCGCTGCTGAGCCCATCGGGCGAGCTGGTGTTGAAAGGATCGTTGCGGTACCAGGCCTGCGACGATCGGCAGTGCTACCTGCCGGAAACGGCGCCGCTGGAATGGCGCTTCCATTTCGAAGGAATGGAACGCGAACGTGTGCCGGCGGAGCTTCAGCGCAAAGCTCAGTAGGCCCCCGTCGGCGGAGCGCCCGGCGAAAGCGCCCTGGACTCTTGGGGTCGCATGGCCGAACGGCGCGGCCGCGTGGTCTGGCGGAAAAGAGTGGGAGTCGAACCCACCAGAAGCGTCTAACACCTCTCGCCGGATTTGAAGTCCGGGCGCCCCACCGGGGTGCGTTTCTTTTCCGCGGGCGTACGATTCAGCCGTGATCCATGGCCATTATATCGGACGGCTCTCTTCTCAGCCGTCTCCCAACGCCGCCCGCGCCGGACGGAGCACTTGATGCTCGTCGCCGATGCGGCGCGTGAATTTGATCCGGTCGAAATACTCCAAAACCTCAATCGCCAACCCCCGGCCGATTCCGGCGCGATCTCTAAGCGTGGCGGCGGTAACCAGGCCCCCTTTCGTCGCCGCAATCTCCTCGGCGAACGTGGCATGACGGCGCAGTCCGGCTGGCGGAAAGAAACGGTTCTCCGCCACTCTCACCACCAAACCAAGGCGCGACGCACGAACCAGAAACGATTCGGTGTTCTTCGGATCCATCCGCAGCGCGCTAGCAAGCTCGTGCAGGGACGGCGGCCGTAGGATGTTCTCGATCAGCAATGGCTCCGCCTTCTTCCACAAGACCGCATCCGCAAGGGTGAGCTGAGCCACGTGTGTCCTGAGACGCACGCCGGAAGGTTCGCGCGCGATGGCGCCTTCTTTCGTCAACTCGGCCGCCAGCGCAAATGCGACCTCCTTCGGCAATCGAAGTCCTGCTTCCAATAAGAGCCCCTCTTGGTTGAGAATCACACTGGGCGCGCGGCCGTGCAGCAACGCGAGGGATTCGAGGATGGCGGCCTTGAGCCGATTCCAGTTCGCCGGAGAAAAGCCGAGCGCGCCCGATGGCGTTGCCACCGACTTGGCGGAGGCGCCGGTGAACATCTGCGCGGATTCCCGCGCCGTGAGATTCCGACTCTGCGCGAATCTGGTCAGATTCAGCCCGCTGGGCGCGGTGTCCAAAAGACACGATAATGCCGTAGGCGCGTCATCGTTTTCCATCGCCGCGAGATAAGCCAGCCGCTCCGGTTTGGCGCGGCCGCGAACCGGCGGGAAGATGTCGATGATTCTTCCTCCGCCGATCGTCCTCTGCGCGGATTGATCCCGAAGGATCAGGCCATCTCCGCAAAGTGCGCCGATCGGCCTGTCGAGCACGAGTTGTACCAGGCCCGAGGCGCCCGGCGCAATGCTCGCACCCTGCAGAGTTGCGACCCGCCCCGTGACTTCCGCCGCGCCAAGGTGGACGTGCACCGGGGTCCAGTTGGCCAGTGGGCGCATCTCGCCTTCGAGAATACGAAGACGCGCATCGAACTTCTGGACGGGCGCCGGGACGTCCCCGGTGACCACCCAATCACCCCGCTCGATCAATTCCTGTTTCAGGCCGGAGCCGGCCAGATTGATAGCGCAACGTTGCCCCGCCCTGCCCGTCTCGGATCGAGCGTTCTGTGCGTGAATGGTGCGGGCGCGGACCTCAAGCCCCGCTTGCAAAACCCTCATGCGCTCACCTGCGGATACAGATCCGGCCACTGCGGTCCCCGTGACGATCAGCCCCGCCCCGGGGATGCTGAAACATCGGTCAATCGCCAGCCGGAAATTACCCGCGGTTGCTTTGGGGCGCCAGCTCCGCGCGGCGTTCAGCAAGTGCGCTTTGAGATCGTCTATCCCGTCGCCGGTGACTGCGCTCACGGGGAAAACGGCCGAGCCCGCCAGGGTCGTCCGGGAGAACAATGCCGCAAGTTCATTCCTAACCTCCTGAACGCGTGAGGCCGCCACCCGGTCTGTCTTAGTGAGGGCGACTGCGCCGTGGCGAATGCCCAGCAGATCCAAAATCGCCAGGTGCTCCCTGGTCTGCGGCATGGGGCCGTCGTCGACAGCGACGATGAACAAGGCGAAGTCGATTCCCGCCACGCCCGCCAGCATGTTGTGTACGAATCGTTCGTGGCCGGGCACATCGACAAATCCGATGGTCTCGCTTGACTCGACAGGCAGATAGGCGAATCCGAGATCGATCGTCATGCCTCTGTTCTTTTCTTCGGGCAGACGATCAGTGTCCACGCCGGTGAGCGCTTTCACCAGCAGCGTTTTCCCGTGATCGACATGTCCCGCCGTGGCAATGATCATTTGACGGGGGCGGCGCGTAGATCGAGGGCGCGCAGTTGATCGACGAACGCCGCCTCGTCCTCCAGGCAGCGGAGATCGAAAATGAGGGCGCCGCCCTGTATGCGGCCAATCACCGGGATGGGCAGTTCGCGGAATGCCCGCGCGATGCGCTCCAGCGCGGCGCCGGAGCCGCGCTTCCGATTGGCGGGCCGGATGGCAAGACCCGAGCTCGGGAGCTTGCGCGTGGGCCATGCGCCGCTTCCAATCTGGCTTTTGCACGGGCTTGTTTCCACCGAAGCGATTCCCTCCATCCTCGGGGCAACCAGATCCTGCATTCGATCGGCCAGTCCGCGGATATCTTCCACCGGACGCGCCAGCAGCCGCAACGTGGGAAGCCGGTTCGCAAGACGCTCCGGATTCGAGTAGAGGCGCAACACCGCGGAAAGGGCCGCGATGGTCATCTTGTCAACGCGAAGAGCCCGCGCCAGCGGATTGCGTTTTATGCGCTTGATGAGGTCCGCGCGGCCCGCGATAATCCCCGCCTGCGGCCCGCCGAGAAGCTTGTCTCCGCTGAACGTCACCAGATCGGCCCCGCTCGCGATGGACTCGGCCGGCGTAGGCTCATGCGGCAGCCCGAATTGCTGAAGATCGATCAACGCGCCGCTGCCCAGGTCCACGACGAAAGGCAAGCCGCGATCATGACACAGCCGTGCAAGATCCGCCTCGGGCGCTTCGGCCGTGAAGCCCTCGATCGCGTAATTGCTGGTATGAACTTTCATGACGAGCCCGGTTTTCGGACCGATGGCCTCTTCGTAGTCGCGCATGTGGGTTCGGTTGGTGGTTCCGACCTCGCGCAGCCGGCAGCCGGAGCGCGCCATGATATCGGGCATTCGGAACGATCCCCCGATTTCGATCAGTTCGCCGCGCGAAACGGGCGCTTCCTTGCGGTTCGCCAAAGTGTTCAGGACCAACAAGACCGCGGCGGCATTGTTGTTCACAACCGTGGCCGCTTCCGCGCCCGTCAGATTGCGCAGATGCCGTTCGAGATGAGCGTCGCGGTCTCCCCGCCGGCCATCGCTCAAGTTGAATTCCAGGTTCGTGGCCTCTCGTGCGGTCCGCGCAACCGCCTCAATCGCCTCTTCCGGCAACATGGCTCGCCCGAGATTCGTATGAAGCGCCGTGCCGGTCAGATTGAAGACCCGGCGCAAAGAGGGACGCGCATCCTCTTGCAGTTGCCGGGCCGCCATTTGAATCACGGAAAGATCGCTCGGGATCGTCGTGGCGCTGTTGGCGAGTAACCCCGCCCGCACGCGGGCCAATGCCTCTCGTATCGCCGATACCGCCGCCGAACGGCCGAACTCCGCGATCAAACCGGCGGAATTGGCGTGATTCAGGAGCCGCTCAACCGACGGGAGCGACGACAGCGGCGAAATATCCGGATTTGAGAGCAACGGCACTCTCGGATCACCCCTTAGCGCCGAAAAGCTGGGTGGACATTCATGCTTCTACCGTCATGCTAACTCAGTTTCGCGCGCTGAGTCTCGCGCGCTGACTTCGGCCGTCTGGCACAATGACGTAAACTGGGAGTTTGGGCTCGAACCCGCTGTCTGCACGGGGCGATCATGAACACAAGCAAGGAAGCTCATCTGGCAACGCCGTCTGTTCGGCTGACCGAAATGGCGCATGGAGGCGGCTGCGGCTGTAAGCTCGCGCCCACGGTTCTTTCGCGGATCCTGGCGAAGGTGCCAATGGCCGCCCCTGCCGCGCAGTTGTTGGTGGGCACGGAAACCGACGACGACGCCGCCGTTTACCAGATCAACGAGCATCAAGCCATCGTCGCAACGACGGATTTCTTCATGCCGGTGGTCGACGACCCGTTCGACTTCGGCCGCATAGCGGCTGCCAATGCATTGTCGGACGTTTACGCCATGGGCGGAACGCCCATCATGGCGCTCGCGGTGGTGGGCGTGCCGGTGGATAAGATGCCGCTGGATATGGCGCAGGATATTCTCGCGGGGGGAGCTTCCGTGTGCACGGCGGCTGGGATCCCAGTGGCCGGGGGACATTCGATCGATTCGCCGGAGCCGATTTACGGCCTGGTAGCAATCGGCATGGTCGATCCATCCCAAGTGATACGCAACAGCACGGCGCGCGCCGGAGACAAGATCGTTCTGACCAAGCCTCTGGGAGTCGGCATATACAGCGCGGCTCTCAAGCGCCAGGAACTCGACGCGCCCTGGTACGAGGAAATGGTTCGCTCGATGACGCAACTTAACGCCGTCGGCGCCGAGATACGGACTATCGGGGGCGTACATGCGATGACGGACGTCACCGGATTCGGCTTGCTGGGGCATTTGCTCGAAATGTGCCGGGGCGCATCGCTCGGCGCCGAAATCGAGTTTGAGGCTTTGCCGTTGTTCACCCACGCCCAGCGCCTGGCGGAGATTGGAATCGGCACGGGTGGCGCCAAGCGGAACTGGAAAAGCTACGGCCATGAGGTCGATCTGCCGGTGGATGCGCCGGAATGGTGGCGCGGTGTTCTTTGCGATCCGCAGACCAGCGGGGGTCTGTTGATCGCATGTTCCAGCGAGTCCGCGCCGAAAGTGCTCGAACTCCTGAGGAGCCGCGACTTCGATCACACGAGGGTCGTGGGCGAGTTCTGCGCCACCCCGCCGCGCGTCTGTGTTCGCTGAAGCCAGACGCTACCGGCTTTCTGCCTTACGGCCTGGACTGCGTGGACTGCGAAGCCGGCCCCGGCGATCGCGCTCCAGTAAACCAGCCGCAGGGTGAGGGTGAACGCCGTCATTCCAAAGGCCATGCCCCACATGAACGCCTCGCCGTTGAAGCCGTCCACCCAATCAGGGCGCGCTTCGCCGACCGGCACGGGCGGGTGCAGAGCAGGTATTAGGCGCGGGACCGCCCTGAAGTACTCGCGGTAGCTTTCGCCCTGCGATGCCAGCAGGCCCGCTTCCTCACGCAAGATCAGGCGATAGACGATGACGGGTATTCCCGCTACGGTGATGGCAAAACCAAAGCGGCTGGCCATGGTCCCAAGCCCAAGGGCGAGCAGGACCGCACCCAGGTAAAGCGGATTGTGGACGTAGCGATATGGGTCGCCAGCCATCAAGCGGTCGCTGTGCAGTCCTCCAGGATCTTCACATCGATGGTATCCGTCGGCTCATCCAGTCCGTTCCTGAAGGGCGGTTTGGCGTGCCGAGTGCCCGCCATGCCGGCTCGTTTAGCCCGAGAATGGCTTCCGATATTGGCGGATATCGGGCTCCTCGCGGATCGAGTGCCCCATAGCTGCCAAGGCTATCTGTCGAGTAGGCGAAGGTTCCGGTCGAGCGCAAATCCCGCATCATCTCGGCTGCTCCACCGGTCCCGATCAGCTCTCGCCCTGTGAATGCGGCATCCAACATCGGGAGCACTCCTTTCAACCCGAATCTCCATTTTGGACTTCCGCGGGTCCTGTCCAGCATATCTCCAATCTGCGCCTCCGGCTCCGGAAGCGTGGAATTACAGTATATGAATGGCTCAACGGCTAAGGCAGGGCGCAATAGCATTTCCACAAATTCGCATCATGGTCGCCCTACTGGCGCTTCTTGCGCTGTCCGGCGCCATCCCTGCGGCTGAGCTCGTACAGAAACCGTTTCAGGGAGTCACGTGGATCACCCGTTCCGAGGCTCAACCGCGTGAGATCCACATGCAGATCGTGCTGGTTGACCTGCGCGCGCCAGGCATCCGACTCAAGCTCACCGCGCCTGGCGGCGCGCTTGAGACGGTTCGCCGGACCACGCTCGAATTTCTGAGACAGGAACATGCGCAGATCGCCGTAAACGCCCATTTCTTCCTGCCTTTTCCGTCGCCCGGCCCCGATGCCTTGCTGGTTGGCTTCGCGGCATCTGAAGGGATCGTCTATTCGGGATTCGAGACGCCAGAGCAGTCGTACGCCATCGTGCGCGATGCTCCCGCCTTGAATATCGGCCCCACGAATCTGGCGGGGATCGTGCACCGCGATCCGGCTTTCGCGGATGGAAAACACGTAACGGAGGACACGCCCTTATGGACCGCCGTCGCGGGATCGGCGCAGATCATCACCGAGGGTGTAAAGACCATCCCGTTCTACGCGGACGCAACCCATCCCGGCGGACTGCTGACCCCAGGCGGGCCCGGCGGCTACTCCAACTCGAAATCCTGGTACGGCGCACTGAACGCCCGCACCGCTATCGGACTGACCCACGACGGCCGCACGCTCTTACTGTTCACGGTGGATGCGCACGGCGGGAGCGTCGGCATGTCGGTGGGCGAAGTGGCCGATCTGCTCATTAAGGACTATGGCGTGTTCAACGCCCTCAACCTGGACGGCGGCGGTTCTACAACCCTAGCCATGGAAAACCCCGCGACACACGCAGCCGAGATTCGGAACGTTTCCTCCGACAACCCAGCCGGCCGGGCGGTCGGGAGCAATCTCGCGATCTTCGCCGTCGCGGCAAAGAACTAAATGTTGAAAGCAGCATTGGATAGCTACCGATATTCGACGTTAACGCCGACCGGGGCTGTCCATGGCGCCTCCTGCTCGCCGCTAAGCACGTTGCAGAGCTTTGCGCTGCCGTGGCCGGCGCCCATCCACCGGCTCGGCCGACCTCAGTTGCTTTCGCATATAATTGCGTTAGCCTGAAGGAGCAAATCGGAAGTGGAAAGACGACAATTCGTGACCAATCTAATGGGCATGGCTGGCGCATTTGGCTCCGGACTGGCAATGAACAGCAGCTCGGCGGCGGAGCAAGCGGCAACGGGCGAGCGCCCCGAGAAGACTGGCCGGCCCGTTCGCGCGGTCAGCGTCGGTTTCAAGCCCGGGCTTCCATTGGAAAGGATCGCCGCCTTGCTTGACCGTGAGGGGGCTCAGGGATGTGACATTATCGCGTTGCCTGAGACCTGCCGCGGGCAGAACGGCGGGAGCCAGGAATCTCTGGACGGTCCTACAATTACGGCGATTGCGCGCCTGGCTGAAAAGCACCGGACCTACATCGTCTGTCCGATCGACCGGAAAGATGGCAACCTCCGGTTCAACTCCGCGGTGCTATTAGATCGGCGCGGTCAGGTAGCCTGCGTCTACGACAAGATTTATCCCGTCTGGCAGGGAGAATGTCTAAAAGACCCACCGGTTCACCCCGGAGAGGCGGTTCGCGTTTACTCAACGGACTTTGGCCGAGTTGGCCTGGCGATTTGCTTTGACGTGAACTGGACGCCGCTGTGGCAACAACTGTCAAACCAGGGCGCAGAATTGGTCATCTGGCCCAGCGCTTATTCAGCGGGCCGCTCCCTGCAGGCCCAGGCGATTCAGTATAACTACTACATAATGAGCGCCACGTGGGTTCCGGATTGCCTGATATACGACATCGATGGGGAACTGCTCGTCCACGACCACGAAAATGCCGGATCTGGAATCAATGTGACTCGCACCACTCTGGATTTCGACCGCTGCATCTTTCACCAGGATCTCAATCTTCCGGCCAAACGAGACGAGTTGCTGAAGACGCGCGGCGACGATGTTGCGCAGGAAAAGTGGTTGCCTATGGAAGGATGGTTCGTTCTGAGGGCCAAGCGACCCGGAGTGAGCGCGCGTGAATTAGCCCGGCAGGCGGGGCTGGAGGAACTCAGACATTACATCAATCGAAGCCGTTCCGAGATCGACAAATGCCGTGGATGGGAGTTTTCCTGACAGACCTCTTTCCCTGGCAAAGTGACACGATAGACAGCAGCGCAAACCATGGACCGACGTAGTTTCTTCAAAGGCGGCTTTCAAGCGCTTTCCGCGGCTGCGCTTCTGCGCGGCCAGGCGATGAATGCGCGAAGCCACAAGCTGCCCGAAACGGACAGCCACTATCGGAGCGTGAAGAACTACGTTGAAGAAATCCCTGTTCCCGAGTATCGCTGGGCATCGTCACGGGCGTACGAAGCCTTCCGCGATATGAAGGTGGGGGTGCGCGTTCACTGGGGCATCTATTCCATCATCGGGAAGCCGAATGAGTCGTGGCCGTATCTCACGATGCCGTTCGCGGAGCGCGACCGCTATAGCCAGCTCCACAAGAGCTGGAATCCGGTGGGATTCGATGCGGACCGTTGGACGAGTCTGTTCTCCGATGCCGGTTGCAGGATGTTCGCCTTCACCACGAAGCACCATGAAGGGTTTTCGATGTTTAACACGCGCACCCGCGTGCGGTCTCGCGCGAATTGGACGGCTCCGGGCGGCCCACGAATGGAGTCCTGCAATTTGGCATACAGCATCATGGAAACTCCATTCCGCCGCGACGTCGTGAAGGAACTCTGCGCGGCGGCCCACCGCCGTAATCTAAGAATCGCACTGTATTTTTCTCATCCCGATTGGTACGATGCCGATTTTCGCCCGTATTCTTATCATCCGCTCCAGGTTCCCTCGTCCAACCAGTTGACCGGGGTGCGCGCCTCGTCGAATCAGAGGCAGGGTGAACTCTCCGTCACTGTGGCCGACCCTACGCCCGAAGAAGTGAAGCGCATGATGGATCGACACCACGCGCAGCTCACGGAGTTGCTGACCAACTACGGACGGATCGACATGCTCTCTTTGGATATGTGGCTTGGCCCGTCGGTCTGGCCGGAAATGCGCCGGACACTGCTGCATTTGCGCACGTTACAGCCGGACGTCATGCTGCGAGCTCGCGGCATTGGCAATTACGGCGATTACTATACGCCCGAAGGCTTTGTCCCGGGCAACAAGGAGAATACGGACGTGCCGTGGATGGTGATCTCCCCCCTGGGCACGTCCTTTTCCTACGATGCCGAAGCTAAGAACTACAAGGGCGCAGCCTGGATCGTTCGCAACGTGGTCGATACCGTTGCGAAAGGCGGCAGCTTTCAGATCGGCGTGGGGCCGGACGCAAATGGAGAGTTTCATCCGGCCGCGGTCAGCCAGTTGCGCGATGGCGGACGCTGGTTGAAGCTCAATGGCGAGGCGATTTACGCTACGCGTCCCCGGGCCGGCGATCTGTGGCGCGAGGGTGAGGATATCCGCTACACCAGAAGTAAGGACGCGAAAACGACATATTGCTTCCTGTTGAGTTGGCCGGGACGTAGCGTGACGCTGACGTCTTTGCCCAATGACCCGAATGTGCGGGTTCACATGTTGGGGTATTCCGGCGATCTTCGATCCCGTTACGACTCTGCGAAGGGGCTGGTGATTGAGATCCCAGAAGCACTACAGGATCCAGCAAAGCGCCCGTGCGAATACGCCTGGACCTTGCGACTCACAGGTGCCTGATTGAGGATCGAGCCAAGCCATGGTTTTCTGACGCGCCGCCCGTTTTCCGGTCCCACCTGACTTAATGGAGAGAGCGTCCCGGCGGGAGCGCGGCTACCTGTCAGGGTATTGCCAAGGGCGGGCGTTTTCGCCAACCTCAACGTGTATCGCGAGCAAGGGCGGCGGCCGATCGGCGCTATTCGTCCGCGAGCAGGAGTTGAGACAGCTTCCGATAATGCCGCTTATCGAGACTCGCGCTGCCAAGCAGGAAGCGCGGAAAGAGACACGGCCAATCCCCGATGGCAGGCGACAGTGCCTGTCCCACCGAGTTGTGCCTCAGTTCCCGGAGCCGTAGTCCACGTCATCCGACAACTCATTCGTGTCGCTGTTGCCGTGGTAGGGGAAATGCTTTGCCAGGTCTTCGCCGACCGCTTCGATTCCGGCCACTAGGCCGCCCGTAAAATCGCCTTGCTTAAGCCTCTCGGTCACGGTGCCGACAATGTGATGCCAGAACTCCTGGCCCACCTTCTCGTGGATGCCGCTGTCGCCCAACACGACGAACTTGCGGCGCGCCGGCACGACGAAGAACAACACGGCATTGCGATGCTTCGTCGCGGTCATGCCGAGTCGCTCGAATGCCTTCTCGGCGGCTGTCCGAACATCGCCCCAGAATAGCGGTGACACGGAAACGCGGATCTCGCCGGAAGTCCGTCTCTCGGCTTTCTGAATCGCCTGCTTGATCCGATCCTTGTCGATGGTTACCATGATCCGCTCGCTCCGCCGCCGCCGGACCGTCCGCCGCCCCCGCCAAATCCGCCGCCTCCGCCGCCTCCTCCGCCACCGCCACCACCGCCCGAGATGATGTTGGCCAGGAAGTAGAAAGCCAGCGCCGGGTGGGTAATTGCGAAGGCCAGGATCAGGATGCCGATAATGCCGAACAAGATCCATTGAAACAGGGTCAACGGCTTGGAGGGCGCGGGCGGCCGCTCGGGCGCGGGCGCACCGGCCTGCCCGCCGATAGCTCCTGTCAGCGAGTCGATAGCCGCCGTTACCGCGTCATCGGGATGGCCGGTCTGTATCCCCGGCGCCAGCACCTCATTGATCACGCGGGAAGCGATCGCATCGGGCACTACGGCCTCGAGCCCGTAGCCTACCTCGATCCTCATCTTGCGATCCTGGGGCATGATGAACAGGGCTAGCCCGTCATCCAGCCCCTTCCGGCCCACCTTCCATTTTGCAAAGGCCTGGACGGCCCATTCCTCGATCGGCACACCGCCCGTCGTGGGGCAGATGTACACAATCAACTGATGGCCGGTGGCCTGCTCGTAGGCGGCGAGCCGAGCGTCCAGCGCGCGCACCGTATCCGGCGACAGGAGGTTTGCGGTGTCCGTTACCCATCGGGTGGGCGATGGAGGGATGGGCGTCTCAGCCGCGCATGAGAGCGCGGCCGAAGCGAGGACGATAAGGACGATCAATTTGCGGCGCAGGAGCAACTTAAAACTTCACCTCGGGCGCCTTTTCGCTCCCGGATTGTGCCTGGAAGTAAGGCTTGGTTGCGAACTTATCGCCGAAGAAACCGGCGATTATCACCGTTGGAAAACTGCTCCGGCGGGTATTGAAGGCTTGAGCTGCCTCATTGAATCTCTGCCGCTCAACCGTGATGCGATTCTCGGTGCCTTCGAGTTGCGCTTGAAGGTCGCGGAAATTGGCGGTCGCTTTTAGCTGCGGATAGTTCTCGGTGACCATCAGCAAGTGAGACAGCGCCGAAGATAGCCCTTGCTGCGCCTGCTGGTACCGTTGGAAGGCTGCCGGATCTTTGATGATGTCTGCCATTGCGGCGGATGTGACCTGTCCGACCTTGGCGCGCGCCTCCGTAACCGCCGTCATGGTGCTCTGCTCAAAGTTTGCGGCGCCTTTGACGGTCGCCACCAGGTTGGGCACCAGATCGGCGCGCCGTTGATAGGCGTTTTGGACCTGGGCCCACTGCGCTTGCGTTGCCTGATCGAGTTGCACAAGCGAGTTGTAGGTTCCGCCGACGGAAACTCCCACGATCAGCAGGAAGACAAGCACCACGCCGACACAGCCGATGGCTATCTTTTTCCCCATGTTCGCTCCATTCCTCACTTCAATGACAAGTGTAGCCGATTCCGAGGTCGGAACCCCCGAATTGCAGACTGGCGATCTTCACCATTTGGTCGTCTAGGCAGCCAGTCGCCATCGGAGACAGAATCTGCGCCGAGACCTTGGCCATAACGGGAGATGTCGTCAAACGAGTCCGTAGGCAGACTCCCCCGTCTCCAGCCTTGCTTGATGTCTACGCCAACCAGAGGTAAGGTCCACATGGCTACCGATATTGCCCATTATGAGGACCTAAATGACTGATTTGATTGTGGTTCCACAACCGAACCAATGGCAGAAACTCAAGGCCCTGGTGCTGGACAGCGTCTCCTCCCCGATTACCAAGCGGGTCTATAACCTGGGGTTGGACGAGTTCTTCGCATGGTTTGCCCAGGAGCCCCGGCCCGGCTTCACTAAGGCCACCGTGAGCGCGTGGCGGGTCGCCCTTGAGGCCCGCGGCCTCGGGTCCGTCTCAATCAACGTCCGGATCACCGCCGTCCGGAAGCTGGCAGCCGAGGCGGCCGACAACGGGCTGCTGGCGCCGGAACTGGCCGCCGGCATCGCCCGCGTGAAGAGTGCGAAATCGATGGGAGTGCGCACGGGGAACTGGCTGTCGCTGAAGCAGGCGCAGGCGCTCCTGAACGCGCCGGATATCTTGACCACCAAGGGCCTGCGCGACCGGGCGATCATCGCGGTGCTTCTCGGCTGCGGCCTGCGCCGGTCCGAGGTGGCGGCGCTTACGATGGGGCATATCCAGCAGCGCGACGGGCGGTGGTGTATTATCGATCTCCTCGGCAAGCACGGGCGCGTGCGCACGGTT
>Ga0181520_10009192_pt1 | contig 13729 bp, 7 predicted proteins | sample PEATcosm2014_Bin_29_FD_132451 | JGI IMG/M metagenome (GOLD analysis project Ga0181520, IMG submission 132451) | Peatland microbial communities from MTU Mesocosm Facility, Houghton, MI, USA - PEATcosm2014_Bin02_30_metaG | ecosystem: Environmental > Terrestrial > Soil > Wetlands > Peat | place... | reverse complement strand
TTTCTAAGTAGGCGCCGATGGGCTCCACCAATTGCGCGATCAGATGGCTTCGCTTGTAGGGCCGCGCACCAGGACCAACGACTGGTATGTTTTGTCGGCGAAGCTCCCGTGCGAGGTTGAAGAGCGAAACCCACCAGGAAGCCATGATGGCCACCTTGCCCAGCGGCACGCCCAGCTCTCTCACCGCGGGAAGGAAGTAATCGAAGATGCCGGCTGCCGGGTTGGCTACTGTGTGATGGGCTGGAATGATTGAGCAATCTGCATGCTCCCCGACTGCACGCATCGGCGGATCGGATGCGCACAATCGCTCGGCATGGGCACAGATGCTGGTCGAGGACCGGAAGTTTCCCGTCAGGCGATGGTCTGTATTTGCGTTAATGTGGCCTGCGAATTCCATGAGAAGCTCAGGCGATGCCCCGGCAAATCGATAGATGGACTGGTTTGGATCTCCGACGCAGAAAAATGTTGTTCGAGCATATTTGTGAATCTCCATCAGGATCAGAATTTGGCCGGGAGACGAGTCCTGGAACTCATCCACAAGAATCCAGGCGAAGCGGCTTGCAAGTGCGCTCGATATATGAGCATGGGCGCTGGCAAGACGCCCTGCGTGATAGACGATTTCATTTAGGGTAACGTAGGCGTTTTCATCGAGCCACTCGCACCATTCGCGCTGAAGATCTAGGGGTAGTGTTTCCACCTGTGAAGGATTTCCGTCAGGCGCACGCTGAACCCGTTCGAATTCCTCAAAAGCGAATCCCTTGAGCTGGTATTGCTGCATCAACTCTTTGACCTTGTCCGAGTATGCTTGCATATCCGGTGTGAGTATCGTGAACCCGTTTTGCAGTTCGGGAAGAAGGTGGTGAAACGGTCGCAGTATGTTCTGAAGTGCAAATCCGTGGATGGTAGAGATTTCGTAGTAGAGATCGTCATCGCTAAAACAGTTCTCACGAAGCCGGGAATCAATCTCATCGGCTGCGGCGTTGGTGTGGGTGATGCAAGCAATGCGTCTAGTGGTATCTCTTGCAGATTCGATGCAGCGCAGCAGTTTGGCTATAATGACGCGAGTCTTTCCGCTTCCCGGACAGGAAACAAGGCATACATGGCCGGGTTCCGCAACAGCGTTGCGCTGCTCATCCGTTAACTGCATTTGTGCCTAGCCATTCCACTGCACTGCGTATGTAGTCCGGTATCGCTTTCGCCTTTGTGACATGCTTGGAGACGACCTGAGCATATCGTGCCTTGCCAAACCTCTTTGCTGTTCGCAGGACACGGTTCTTCGCGGCGGAGAGATCAGACTGATTACCTGCATCAGATTCCTCCTTTAGCCGCTTAAGCGTAGCGGCGAGTCGCGGAGCGCCGATCTCCTGGGTGGCTGCTTCAAGCATTCCAAGAGTCCCGTGAAGCGTTAACTCTCGCTCGAACGTGCTTTCGCAGGTGAAGATTTCGACATAGGGTCCGCGCAACGAGTCCAGATCTTGACGCGATGGCGTCGGGTCGTCCTCCCCCTCTTCCGCGGCGATGCTCGGATCGGCATCAGAGGGTGACAAATCGCCATCGGTAAGGACGGCACATTTCTTCTGGATGCCTCCCGGCCCGAAGAGCTTCGCATAGGAAGCGAAATGAGTGCCGAAGATGGGGACGACAGCAATGCCCTCTTCATCCAGATCGATGCCCATGACCGTTTTCACCAGGCCAGGTATCACGAATTGCTCTGCAGGCCCTTCGACTAGAAGGACTTTACGGGCGTAAAGGAGAGTGGAGCGAGTCGCATCGAGATACCGTTCAAGGTCAGAAACATCTTTCGGGACGAGCGCAGGGATGGCGGAGGGTTTTGCGAAGGTCGAGACGGCTCCTCCGTTCGACGTCAGCACGACATGCGCGGATAGTGGCACACCGGATGTGATATGGGTGCTGTGCGTCGTGATGAAAACCTGAACATTCCTCTCTTGCAAGGCAATCAGGAGAACCCGCTGGAGTTGGGGATGAAGGTGCGCCTCAGGCTCTTCCACAAGAAGTATCTGACCAGCGGTCTTTTTCTCGGCAACGCGGCGTTCAAAGTAATATTGGAGCATGCTGATATAGAGGACATTGTTCAGACCGAGTCCATTTCTGCTTGGGTCGAGGTCTGTGAGGCCGTAGCCAGAAAGCAGGACTTTCAACCCGCGCGAAATATCAGCAAAAGACGGCTCTCCAAGGCCCAGAGATACGCCCATCGCAAAGGACTTACCTGCCGCCGCCTTGAATGAGTCGCTAAGCTGAGTGCTAAGGTCGCCGACAGTCGCACTCGCGTTAATGTTGCTGTTCGCCGTTTGAAGAAACCCGACAAGCGCAGTTTGCTCTGCCTCCGGTATCTTTCGCTGCTCCACGATTTGCTGGAGAGGCGAAGTGCGCGGAGCAGCGAGACGGCCCTCGACATCCCGCAATGCCTCCATTAGAACCACCAAATAGCCCTGTTGAAGATTGTCAGTGCTGAAGCGTGTTCCGAAAGAATCGCTCCACGTGACGGCATTTAGATCAATGTCGTCACCGCCAGCGGCAATTTCCCAAGCATAGTCATCAATACCGAGCCGCGGTACGGGATCACCCTCAGACAATTGTTCAATGGTCTCGCGCACCGTAACCTTTGGCCTGAAGCGATAGGAAATGCGTGCTTTTCCGTTCTTAAGAACCGCAGTGAAGGGCAATGCCTCCTCGTTCGGCTTCCCAGTAAAGTCAGAGAATTCTACCGAGATCAGAACGTGATCCGGGGCTGTGAAGGTGAGCCCGACGGAGAGATCTTCTGGTTGCAATCGACGCCGCTGCGCGCTGATATTTCCGTCCAGTACCAGCCGCAGTGCTTGAAAGATGTTGGTCTTACCGGAGTTGTTTTCTCCAATAAAACATGTCACGCCAGGGCCGATCTCGACATCAAAGTGTCGCAGATTTCGAAAATTCTTAATGAACAGACGGCTAATGAACATTGTGACGCCTTCATTTCTGACAAGTCAGCGGCAAGAGGTTCTGCCGACTAGAAAACGGTCTTCCCACATCGGGCCAGCTTCGCATTTACGGACGCACTGGCATATGAGCTATGTCGATCCTGCGATGAATCAGTGAAACTACGGACAATAAATCTTCGGCGTCCCTCTGCTCCATTGTCCAATGGATGCGGGGAGCGTGGGCGGTCGGGTTCCGGAACATACCAAAGACTCCCTTTACGAGATTGGCAAATCCGCGCTGCTCGCTCCACTCGCTCTCGGTCCGGAGAGGATTGATTGCCAATAGGGGACTATCTCCAGCCAGGACCTTGTCTACAAGCAAGCCTCCATCATCGGTTAGCCCCGTGCGGGTCCTGAGCTTGTCCGCAATACTCTTCGTCGCTTCGAGGACGGCGTGGAAATAGTCGTCTGCCAACAGCTCCTCACGGCAAAAGATAAGGATGTCAGGGTGAACGTCCCGGGCCGTGAGGTCTGCCCGGAGTTCTTGAGCACGTCGTTGAGCATCGCTAAGTGTTCTTACTTGATCGGTCGCGACGAGGGTTCCGGTAACGTCAACGGCTAAGCCAACAAAGGCAAGCGCGCGGTTGAGGTTTGCCCGCATCGGCTCGAACCGTCCGGTCTCTCGGGCGTAGCGTTCGGGCTTCATCGCCTCACGGATGAATTGCAGAATCGCCCGCCGGTTGCCGCTGAAGTTTTGCCGCTCGACAAAAGCGTTATGCAATCGCTTCCATTTGGTCATGGCTGGCGTTGGGTCGATCATTTTCAGCGAGGCAAGGATGTGGCCAATTTCCGACCCGGTCAACCCACTCGATGTGTCGGCTAGGGCTTGGGCAATGGCCTCAAGTTCGCTCTGGGTAAAGGTCCTTTCCATTGCTGCATCCCGCTTTCTCAACACTTCGTCACCAGTTCGTCCATGTCCCTGATCTGGATAAATTGTGGTGCATGGCTTCTCTCCGAACCAATCCCATTTTTCTATTACGATTCATAACTTAGGTATCGAGGGACTCTTCCCATTCGGCACCCATCACCCAAGCAAGGGATGATAACTTGCCACTGAGCAGGCCCCACTCGAAGTCATCCCATCCGAGGTTCTTACGGCCATACTTTCGCTCTATTCGTCGAGCTGCCTTCTTGGCTTGCTCCAGAATCGGCTTCTGCGCTTCGGTTAATGGCTCTTTCCCAGACTTGATTCTGTAGAGCCAGTTTTGGTGGCGATTCCACCATACCTTATCCCAGAACTCCTGTTGGGCCGAAAGGATCGCCTTATCATTCCGTCGAAGAATCATCGGCCATTCCTTGCCAGGAATTTCTTCGTCCGGAAGCCATTCCACTTTATCTCCCTCCTTGGTGTAGCCGACTCTATGGCCATTTGGTCCCACCTCTCCCGGCTCTACCGGGTCAGTGGTTTCGGCAGTTGAACGCCGCCTTGGTCCCAAAAGCTCTTCGCGATAAGCCCGGAACTCCTCGGGCGTTATCTTGTTCCGCCGATGGGTGAGAATCAGTTGAGTGATCTTGGAGGCCTGATCGAGTTTCGCGCTACGGGGGGAGGTCCCGCTCGGTTTCAATTCCCGGACCTGACTCATCAGGTCGCGCAGAAGTGTCCGCCGTAGTTCATCGACACTGCTGAACCCGCCTGTGAGCGCCTTCTTGTAAGTTGCATCCTTGAATCTTTTCAGCTTCTTGTGCTGCGTCAGGTCGATTTTGTTCGGGTCGATGGGGCGGCTAGAGAAGTACAGCAATGCAGGTTTTCCGGAAGCGACAAACTGATCGATTTCCTCGACGGCGCCCGACTCTGCAACCCCGGTGCTGGTGCCAATCTTCGTCCAAAACATGCCAACGAGAATGTCACAATCACGGACGAGTTGGCGATTGATTGCCTCTTGTGGCCTCACCCCAGCCTGAGGCTTGGCGTGTGTCTCCCACTTGACTGGCAGCAACACCACAGACTCGGCGACGGCGTGCTGAGCGTTCCAATCGTTGACCGCCTCCGTCGCCGTTTGCCGCTCCTCGGCTAGGTCCGACGGGGATGCGATCAGCACACGGAACGTTTGTGATTTGAAAGACATAGCCAGCCCTCCTAATCCGTCTCGAAGCCGCTATTGCCCGCGAACTTCACCCCCGGACACTATATTCGCATCTGGCCAGATTTGCATTCTCGAGTTCCTTGGTATCAAGACAGGGGCCTTCATTGGCGGGCTGCTCGCAGCGGTAACCCTAGTTCAACGGAATTGTCCGAAATCTGTCGTCTTGAAGAGCGTTTCCCAGCCCTGATCGAAAGAGAACGTCGCCCTGTTGCTCTCGAACGAGGATAACCAAAACAGCATACATGAATATATATAATACAGCAAACGTGTATTATAGTGGCGTGTACCCTCACTACCACGAGGTGGAAATGCCCCAAGTTCGGCCTTTTCAACAGTCCCTATTCCCGGAGCTGTCCGGCGCGTTCCAGGAATCCGAATCTTTCACTACACTGAACCATGAGGCAAGACATGACTCCCAGCAACGCATCCAGCACCATTCCCATCAACCCCGACTCCATTTCGGAGCTGATGAAGCTCCCGGCCTTCCAGAACCTGCTCGCCAAGGTGGAGACGAACTTTTACCGGAACCGCCCGAAGGAAGCGGCAGATCTGGAACTGGAGGGAACGATTCGATTCACACTTCAGGAACGGGCGGCCCAAGCGTGGGAGATCCTCGCCAAGGCGCGCTTGACGGGCCTTCCGCTGAACCAGGCGGAGGAGTTGGCGGCCGAACTGATCTACCCGCCGCTGGAATCAGACGACAACTGACGCTCGAAAGCGATGCCAAAGCCCCCGAGTTGGACTTTGGTACTGACTCAGACAACCCCGCCGGGACCGCGCCAGCCAAGCCGCCTCTCCCTCCCGATCCCCTCCGTAACAGCCGGAATTTCCGCCTCAACGACGATGTCGCCTCCCATATCGCCGAGGGCGGGCCAAAAGCGCGCATACAGCACAACCTCGACATCCTTGGGCTGCTCAAGACCATCCAGGGCGAACAGCGCACCGCAACTCCCGAGGAACAGAACCAGATTGCGCAGTACATCGACTTCGGCGGATTGCGCGAACTCTGGGATCAGGGCTATCGCTACTACGAGGAGCGCAACCGCCTGGCCGAAATCCTCTCCGAGGAAGAAATCGAGGCGGTCAAGGAAACATCTCTCAATACCCACTACACAGCCATTGAGATCGTAGACCGGATGTGGGCGGCGGCGAACCGGCTCGGGTTCGCCGGCGGGCGCATTCTCGAACCGGGTATGGGAGTTGGCAACTTCTTCGCCCGCATTCCCGACCAGTTCCTCCACGAATCCGAACTTTTCGGGGTCGAAAAGAACCCCCTTAGCGGAGCGCTCGCTTCCTTGCTCTACCCGGACGCCAAAATTCTCGTCCAGCCCTTTGAAGACACCCGGCTCCCGAACAACTCCTTTGACCTGGTCATCGGCAATCCTCCATTCGCCGACATCAAGATTGCCGATCTCGAGTACTCGGAGCCCAAGCTCTCCCTCCACAATTACTTCCTCGTCAAATCCCTCGACAAGCTCAAGCCGGGCGGGGTCGCCGTCTGCATCAGCTCCCACTACACACTCGATTCCCTCGACGTGCGTCCGCGGCGGGCGCTGGCCGCCAGGGCAGACCTGATCGCGGCAATTCGGCTTCCCGAAGACGCCTTTCAGAAAAACGCCAACACTTCGGTTACCACCGACATACTGTTCTTCCGCAAGCGCCTTCCCAACGAGCCCCAGCCGGAACACCCGGTCTGGATCGACAGCGTTCCGCACAATGTGCCGGGGTATGGCGACCCTGCGACGGTCAACTACAACGCCTACTTCGATGAACATCCTGAGATGGTCCTTGGAGTTCACAGCGCGGAAAGCCGCATGTATGGGCGGAAGGACTACACGCTCAAGCCCTTTGAAGGCGACACAAGGCTAGTCGAGCGGCTTCAGAGAGCTATCGAAATCCTGCCGGAGAATGTCGTCACGCCCTATGATCCGGCTTTGTCGCAAGGTTCACGGACCAACCGAAGCGCCTCTTCGCTCGTTCCAGCGCCGAACACCATCAAGAATCATTCGTACTTCCTCGACGAAGGCGCCGTCTGGTTCAACGACAACGGCGCCAGGACACCGCTTCCACGTACATTGTCGAGTGGGCGCATTCTCTTTCAACTGAAATCCCTGATTGCGCTCCGGGACACGTTGAAGGAGGTCATCCGGCTTCAACTTCAACCCTCGGACGAGGGTCAGCTTGCGGAGTGCCAGGAGCAGCTTCTACAGCACTACGAGAGCTATCGCGCGAACTTCGGCCCGCTCAACAATATCAGCACGGCGAAACTCTTCGAGGACGATCCCGAATATCCACTCCTGACGGCTCTCGAAAACATCGACCCGGAGACTTCGAGAATCTCGCTCGCCGACATCTTCACCAAGCGCACGATCCGGCCCTACGAACCACTGCGGGAACTTCCGAGCGACCCGAAAGCCGCCATGCTTCAGGTGCTGGCCGAGTGTGGCCGTTTAGACACTGGCCTGATGTCACGTCTTCTCGACAAACCTGAGGCAGACGTTATTGGCCAGCTTATCGCCGCCGACCTGATCTACAAGGAGCCAAACTCTCAGCAATACCAGACCGCCGATGAGTACCTTTCCGGCAATGTGCGCCAGAAACTGAAAGACGCGCAAGGCGCCACACTGCTCGACCCCGGCTATGAACGGAACGTCAAGGCGCTCGAATCTGTCCAGCCGGAAATCGTTCCATTCATCGACATCGACGTGCGTCTAGGCCAGACCTGGGTTCCCACCGAGGTGTACGCTGCGTTCCTCAACCGGCACCTAGCCGAACAACGCCCAGCCTCCGGCGACCGCGCGCCCTATATCACCAGAGACCTCAATGGCCGCTGGAGCGTCGATCTGCCTTCCTGCTACAACACGTTTGAGCTGACTCACAAATGGGCGGGCGGAGGAATGTCGGGACACAAGCTGCTCGAATACGGCCTCAACCTCCAGGAGCCGACGCTTTACGAGAACAACGCCGATGGAAAGCCAGTCATCGACACGGTACGAACTATCGCGGCACGCGCCAAACTGCGCGAAATCAAAGACGCCTTTTCCGAATGGGTCAAAGACGACAAACAGGCCGACATTCATCCGCAGATCCAGCGCATCTACAACGAGACCTTCAACGCCACCCGCCTGCGTGTGTACGACGGCGGCCACCTGACCTTCCCAGGGCTGAATCCCAACATCGTTCCACGCCCATATCAAATGCGGGGTGCATGGCGCGTCATGGTCGAAGGCCGCGCCCTCCTCGACCACTTTGTAGGCTCCGGGAAATCCCTCTCTGTGATTATTGCCGGCATGGAGTCGCGGCGGATCGGAATCTCGCGCAAGAATCTCTACGTCGTCCCGAACAACATGATTCAACAATGGCGCGAGGAGTTCAAGAAAGCCTATCCTTCCGCCAACGTCCTCGCCGTAACCGAACGGGACTTCGATTCTCCGCTCAGCCGGAAGCGACTTTTCAGTAGAGTCGCCACCAACGAATGGGACGCCGTCATCGTTCCCCATTCCCAGTTCGATATGCTCCCCATCTCGCCCGAGCGGGAAGCGAAGACTGTCACCGCTCAAATCCAAGAGATGAAAGACCTACTGCGTGAGGGTGCGGAAAGCATTCGCACCAAGACCAGAGCGGAAAAGCGGACGACGCGCCAAATCGAGAACAAGATTCAAAAGTACAAGGAGAAGCTGAAAGAGCTTTCCCAGGGCCGGAAGGACGACACCATCTACTTCGACGATTTGGGGATCGATCGCCTCTTCGTAGACGAAGCCCACGCATACAAGGCTCTGGCAATCGTCACGAAAATGGGGAACATCGCCGGCATCAGCACCCGCGAGTCCCAACGCGCACAACGCATCCTCGCCAAAATCGAGTTCATGCAGGAGACCCACAATGACGCCGGCGTAATCTTCACCACTGCGACGCCGATCACAAACACACTTGGCGAACAGTTTGTGATGACTCGCTACCTGGCGCGCGACATCCTCACCAAATGCAATATCCACAACTTCGACGACTGGGCGGCAAACTTCGCCGAGCCGGTTACGCGGATGGAATACGCCACCGACGGCGTCACCATCAAGCCGAAGACTGCTCTGGCAAACTACGTCAACGTTCCGGAACTCCAGTCCATCTGGTCCCAGTTTGCCGACGTAATGATGCAGGACGAAGCCGAAGAAGCCGGGTACATCACCCTGCCCAAAGCCGTCCGCAAGGACCTGCTTGTCAAAGTGACCCCAACCCAGGAACCCTTGCTCCAGAGCATTGCCGAGCGCGGCGAACTTCTGAGCCTTCCGATGAGCGATCCGGACCGGCCTGATCCGACGGAAGACAACTGGCTCAAACTCGATTCCGACGCCTGTGCGATCTCGCTCGACGCCCGCCTCTACGATCCAACTTGCCCGGACGATCCCGACAGCAAAGCCAATACAGCCGTGCGCACCGCGCTCGATGTCTTGCACCGCACGGAGGCCGAACGTGGAACTATGATTCTATTTGCAGACCGCTACCAGCGCGGCGATTTCAATCTTTTCGAGGATATGAAGAAGAAGCTCATTGCCGCCGGAGTGCCAAGAGAACAAGTTGCCATCGTTCACGACTACAAGAAAGGCAAGGAATTCTTCGGTCTTCAGCAGGCCATGCGCGCGGGCCGGGTCCGCGTCTTGCTCGGCACCACAGAAAAGTGCGGAATTGGCGTCAACATTCAGACCCGCCTCAAAGCGCTGATCGACCTCGATCTCCCGCAACGGCCCGACCAGTTGGAGCAGCGCCACGGGCGAATACGTCGCTCCGGTAACACCTTCTCCGAAGTCGAGTTCTACCGGATGATCTCAGAGCCGCGCGACGTTGCGTCGCCCAAGGCGCACGATCTTCAACGCGCCCAGCTCTTGGAGCGCAAGCAGACATTTCTGTCCCAGTTCAAATCCGGCGGGCGGATGGGTCGAAAGATCGAGGACATTGCCGGCGAGACACGGTTGAGTCCTCAGATGTTTGCCCTGGCAAAGGCCCAGGCTACTGGCAACCCTCTTGCCCTTGAGAAAATCAAGCTAGAGTACGAGATCAAGAACCTGACCTTGCTCGCACGCTCCAACCGACTGGACCACTATAACAATCGCCAGCAATTGCTGGATGTCGAGTACCGCATTGCGCATCTCAGAGACAAGCTGCCCCAACTCAAGAAGGCGAGCGATATTTTCAAATCGCACGAACGCCGCGACAATGAGGGCAAACTCCTCAGTCTCCAGGTCCGCTTCAACGGCCTCGAATTCTCCAAGCTCAAAGACGCCAACGAATACCTGCGGACGGCCTCGCTCGATAGCACAACGCAGCTCACCGTCAACGGCCTCGACATTCCACTCGCGGTCAGCGATGCCCTCATCAAAGATGAGCTTGGCACCATCACAGACATCACGGCCGTTCGCTACAACCTGGCCGGGGAGTGGTTTGATGTGCCACGCTCGGAAGCCCACATGGGATTGCCTTCAGCGCAATCCCTGCTCACGTCCGTTCTGCGCCGCGGCGGCGACCTGCCGTCGAAGATCCTCGAAACGGAGGCATCCATTCAGGGAAACGAGGCAACGCTGGCCCGCCTGCACACCGCGCTTGACTATCAAAGCCCTTACGAGGCGAAGCTCAAAGAATACGAGCAGCGTCTGGCGGAGATCGACAAGGAACTGCTCGGCAAGACAGAAGAAGCCGAGGAACTGGTCGATGCTGAGGCGGAAGAACTGCCGTCTACAAAAACCGTTCCGATCGAGCGCGAATCCACGGACAGCGAGAATCGCGTCAACGCGGAAGCTATTGAGGACCGATCTTCAGCTCAGGTTGCCGTCGATGATGCCCCCGGTGAAGCCCTCAAGGTGCCCGCGATGCAGGCTCCGCAATTCAAAAGAAGGCAAGAAACCGATCGAGGACGCTAAACATTGCTGCGACACCTGCGAACAGGTGGCAGAACGTGCCGGCTTTGCTTCTACCCGGCAACTCCGTCGCGTTTTCGGGAAACTGCATTCGTCACCTCCCCGAGAGGCCCACGCTGCGTCTCCCGCCGCTGTCTGTAACACACAGTGAATTCCCGTTGGGTAAACGACATGCCAGTCGCAGAACCAGAGAACAAGTGCTGTTGGATTTTTACTTTTGAAGCTTTTCGCTTGCTGGCAGCCAGCTGATGCGCCGCCGCAACTGCTCACGCTACCTCCGCACGTTGATCGGTGTCAGTTTGCATATCGTCGCTGAAACGTCTCCTGTACGGCGGACAACAAGTTGTCCAGACGCTCCAGCAGAATTGTTTCTAACTGCTTTATATGTGGCGCAGGACGGGAGTCGGCCAATACTGTCCATAACAAAGCACCTTGCACTGCCCACCATATTCCGCCGCAATTGTCGAGGCGAGATCGACTGGCGGAAAGAGGGCGTCGCTCTTGGCAAAGCTCATGTCGTCGGGATGAAAATAGCTTCTCGCAAAATGGCTGCTGGTAATCTTGGGGTACAGAACCCCTGTACCTGCGAAATTATTCGTGGCGTTGACAGCTCTCTTAATCGGAGTCTGTTCACAGGCCGACCATTTGCATGCCGCGCTCGTCATACCGCTCGCCATGCACATCGCCGGCGGTCGCAGCTCTTTCGATCTCCTGCAAATCGGCTGCGGTCAGCGCAAGGGCTGCAGCGCCTATGTTTTCTTCCAGGCGCGAAAGTTTGCGTGTACCAGGAATCGGCACAATCCACGGCTTCTGCGCCAGCAGCCAAGCCAAAGCAATCTGCGCGGGAGTCGCATTTTTCCGGGTTGCAATGTTTGTGATCGAGTCGAGCAGGGGCTGATTTCCCTGGCGTGCTTCCTGGGTAAAGCGTGGATAAGAATTGCGGCGGTCGGAAGGATCGAACGTCGTCTTCGCACTGATTGCGCCCGTGAGGAATCCACGCCCCAGCGGACTGTAGGGGACAAAGCCGATCCCAAGCTCTTCGAGCGTAGGAAGGATTTCCTTCTCGGGGTCGCGAGTCCACAGCGAGTACTCGCTCTCGACCGCCGTCACAGGCTGTACAGCATGAGCGCGCCGGATCGTTTTAGCACCTGCCTCGGAAAGGCCAAAGTGCTTCACTTTGCCTTCCTGGATCAAGTCGCGTACGGCTCCAGCCACATCCTCGATCGGCACGCTTGGATCGACGCGATGCTGGTAAAAAAGGTCGATCACATCGGTCCTCAGCCTTTTGAGGGAAGCTTCCGCGACCCGTTTGATCTGCTCGGGACGGCTGTCAGTACTAACCGACCGAACTCCGCCGTAGGGATCGTGTTTGAAACCGAATTTGGTGGCGATGACGACCCGGTTGCGCACAGGCGCAAGCGCTTCTCCAACCAGTTCCTCATTCGTGAATGGGCCATAGACCTCCGCTGTGTCAAAGAAGGTGATACCGCGGTCCACAGCCGCACGCAGCAGAGAGATCATCTCCGCCTTGTCACCTGCCGGACCGTAGGCCCAGCTCATTCCCATGCAGCCGAGGCCGAGTGCCGACACTTCCAATCCGCTCTTGCCAAGCATTCTTTTGTTCATTGCCATTTACACTCTCTCTGCGCAGTTCTTTATGCGCTTGTAACTTGAATACTTCGTATTTCACAAAGCGAGGTCATTTTCTGCCGCGCTTGCGCCTACGCTTCCGGATAGTCCACGCTCGTAGTGACACTCTCCCAGATTGCGATCTCTTTCTGCCACAGAGACAGTTTGTCGCGAAGGCGTGTAAGGGCGCTCTTGCCAAGCAGGAGCCGCAGAGGAGGTTCAGGAGAATCGACCACGGCGATCATTGCTTCGACGGCTTTCTGCGGATCGCCGGGCTGCTTGCCGGATTGCGTTCTGAGGTAATCGCGCGCCTTGCTGGCCGTTGCGGTATATTCAGGCAACTCCCGCTGGGCAAGCCGGCCCGACCGTCCGAGAAACTCTGTGCGGAACGGGCCGGGCTCAATAATTGTCACGCGAACACCCAGCGGCTTTAGCTCGGCCGCCAACGCCTCGCTGAATCCCTCCACAGCGAACTTCGTAGTTGAATAAAGCCCCCATCCGGCTCCGGCGCTCAGGCCTGCAATCGACGATAGATTCAGAATGTGGCCGCTCCTGCGTTGGCGAAAATAAGGCAGGAAAGCTCGCGTAGTACGGATGAGTCCATAGAGATTAGTCTGGAACATCGGCTCGAATTCTTCTTCGCAGGCTTCCTCGATCGCTCCGCATAGACCGTAGCCAGCATTGTTGACGAGAACATCGACCCGACCGAATGCCACAATTGCCTTTTGAGCTACCAAAGAAATTTCGTCGGGCTTCGTCACGTCAAGCGAGAAAACGCGCGCCGCTGCTGAAAATTGCTCTTCAAGATCGGCAACCTTCGAAAGATCGCGCGCCGTAGCGATCACGCGCTCCCCGCGCTTCAGCACTTCCTCCGCAAGCAAACGGCCGAACCCGCCCGAAGCCCCGGTAATGAACCACACACGAGAAGATTTCAACTCCGTCATAAACGATTTCTCCTTTTTCTGGTACTGGCACAGATATTTTCTGGTGCAAACTCTCGCGAAACCACATCGGCGATGGCGCTGATCGTGGTGCGTCGTAGTGAACGTTGCGGGTCCTCCCGGTTCATGTCTGAGCGAGCAAATGCATCAAGCCAGCGCTCCACAGCGATATCCGCGATTGCAACACCGTA
>Ga0181520_10009191_pt1 | contig 13730 bp, 9 predicted proteins | sample PEATcosm2014_Bin_29_FD_132451 | JGI IMG/M metagenome (GOLD analysis project Ga0181520, IMG submission 132451) | Peatland microbial communities from MTU Mesocosm Facility, Houghton, MI, USA - PEATcosm2014_Bin02_30_metaG | ecosystem: Environmental > Terrestrial > Soil > Wetlands > Peat | place... | reverse complement strand
GTTCGATACGCTCGCGCAAACCCGCCGCAGCGCGCGAAGTTCCTGAAATGAAAAATTAACATGGCAGCCGGGCGTCCATTGAAAATCGGCATCACCTGCTATCCTTCCGTCGGCGGGAGCGGCATCCTCGCTTCCGCGCTGGGCGAAGCCCTGGCCCAGCGCGGACATGCGGTGCATTTCATCAGCTACGAACGCCCGTTCCGAATGCCCGCCAACGCGCCCCGCCTGTTCTTTCACCCCGTCGTCATCAACAACTACGGCCTCTTCAAATACCCCGATTACACGCTCCCGCTGTCAGTGAAAATGGCGGAAGTCAGCCGCGCCCATCAACTCGACGTGCTGCACGTGCATTACGCGGTGCCCCACGCCACCGCCGCCGTGCTGGCGCGCTCGATGTTGCCGCCGGCACAACAGCCGCGCGTGGTCACCACCCTGCACGGTACCGATACCACCCTGCTCGGCTGCGATCCTGGCTATGGCCCGGCCATTCATCACGCCCTGACTCATTCCGACGCGGTGACGGTGGTCTCGAATTTCCTCAAACAGGAAACCGAACGCGTCATCGGCTTTACCGGCGCCATCGAAGTCATCCACAATTTCTTCGAACCGCGTCCGGTCCGGCGGTCGCGCGAGGAAGTGCGCCGCGAGTTGGGCGTGGGTGACGAAGCGCTGATCCTGCATTCATCCAATCTCCGCCCGCCGAAGCGCATTGATTTGTTGCTGGAAACTGCGGGGCGCATCCGCCCGCGCGAGGCGTTCAAGCTGCTCATTCTCGCGGGCGGCAGCTTTGCGCCCTTCGCCGATAACGTGCGCCGGCTCGGACTGGAAGACCGCCTCATCGTCCGCGAAAACGTCGGCGACATCGAGGATTACCTGCAGGCCGCCGACCTCGGGTTGTTCACGTCCGAGTCGGAAAGCTTTTGCCTGAGCATCCTCGAAGCCATGTGTTTCGCCCGTCCCAGCATTGCGCCGCGCGTCGGCGGCATTCCCGAAGTCGTGGAAGATCAAATCAGCGGACTGCTGGTTCCGTTTGGCGACGTCGGCAGGCATGTCCACGCCGTCGAAAGTTTGATTCAAAATCCGGCGCTGCGGAAACAGCTTGGCCAGGCGGCTCAAAAACGCGCCCGCGAACTTTTTTCCGCCGAAACCATCGTGCCGCGTTACGAAGCGCTTTATCACCGCGTTTGCCCTGAGCCAGTCGGGCGCCAGCCTTAAAATGTCACGCCTATCGCGTTCGCTCCACGACGAGAATCTCCACCGGCATCTCTGCGGGCACAAGTTCGAGGCCCAGCTTGTCCTGCAATGCCTGCTTTAACGTATCAAGATTCGTCTGGTCCCATCCAAAATCAAAGTCATACCGCCCGGCGAGAGATGTTTGATCAAGCACCGGAATGTGAAAATAGCTGTTTTCCAATTGCGCAGCCAATAGATCCATCCCTCCACCCTTTGCGGAAAAATAGCCATTGCCGATGTCGCTTGAAGCAATTCCTGGCCCGCTTGGTTTGAGGCCCGGGGCGCCGGGTTGCTTTACCTGCAAAAGCAAAACATTTGTTTCCGCGCTGATATTCCTCGCCGACAGGTTGAATCGCTCTTCGATCATCTTTTGCAACGCTTCCATGGAGCCATTGGGAAGATTGGCGATATAGTCGTATTTGCCCGGTGGAAGATCGGGCGGCAAAACCATGCGGTCCGGATGCTCCACCCCAAAGGCTCTTTGAATGATTTGCCCAAGCGGCACGCTGATTCCAATTGACCTATGTCCCCCTTCCGACTCGACTGCCAGCTTTCCGGCATGGGCGGGAAATTTCGTCGGCACAATTCGAACCTGCGGCGGAGTCTTTAGAATGACTTCAGAAAATTTGAAATCAATTCTCTGCCAGGAGTAACCTTGGTGCTCTTGCATCTCCTTAATAGTGACGGTAGTCGTTCCAGCCACAAGTAAAACGCAAGTTCCGGCCACCAGCGCGGTCTTCGCTTTTGTCCATGCCATAATTTTCAAAGCTCCTTTTACAAGGGTTAAAGTTGAAGTTCCTGCCGCCGCCCCTTTCGCCCCGGCGACGGCAGCAATGGTTTTAGCCATGACTGGCGGCGCCGCCTGCACCGAATTGGCGGCCACGGCTCCGGCAATTGTTGCCGTGGATAGTGAAACGCCCCGCTTGCCGAAAAATTTCCGCAGTTTTTCCAATGCCCGGCCCACGCGCTTTTGCGCGGCACGTTCTGCCAGGCCCAGGGCGAGGCCCACTTCCGCCAGGCTTTTATTCTGGAAATATCGCAGCACCAACGCATCGCGGTCGGCCCGGCCCAGATGTGCCATCGCCTCGTCGAGCTGCGGGGATAATTCGCGCCAGACGGCATCAGGCGCGCTTTCCGTCAAGGTGGATTGCATGAAGACCTCCTGTTCGCGGCGTACCCGGCGCGTTTCCGCCCGTTGAAAATTTGCCGCTGTAAGCCGGGCCGTATGGTAAAGCCAGCCGGGCAGGACGGTCGTGCGCCCCAGCGTCCCGGCCTTGCGGGCCAGAATGATGAACACGGCCTGCGCAATGTCCTGCGCGTGCTGTGGATTGGCGGTGTGCCGCAGAGCGACAGAATGAACGAGGGCCAGATGGCGTTCCACCAGCGCGGCAAATGCCGCCCCGGAATTGTTACGGGCAAATTGCGCCAGCAACTCAGAGTCAGGTGTGTCCGTCATTCACAAGTTATATGTGCGCCGGAGCAGAAAGGAGACAAGGAAAATTTGATCTTCCATCGGGAAGCTCTTTGAGTCAGAGCCTGACGTCGGCTGCAGCAACTTTAATGAGCTGTTTACGTCAAGGCGTGAAATCTTGCCCGGCTACGGTTATGTTTTTCGCCTAACCTCCCCAACAATCGCCAAAACCCACGCGGTCAGAACAAAGACGACAAACCACCAAGGCAGAGGGAATCGCAGCCATATATGTCCGAATTGTAGCGCCAGTTCAAATTGCCAGACACCGCAAGTCAATGAGCCAAGCAGCAGGATGCAGCCAACCCAGGTCATGAATAGTTTGCCACCCGAAAAACGACCGGTAATTAATTGAACCGAAAAAAATATGACGCCGCCCAGTTGCCACAGCCAGCCTATGCCAGTCAAATATAAAGCCATGACCAGGGTGATGAACGTCAGATAGGTCACTTTTGCAACCGGTGTTTGGACCTTCAAAATTCTGAAGCTTGTTATCATTTCCATAAACGGCTCAACCACGCATCCGGCATTTTGGTTCATTTTGGGCCGAGCGCGCCCTCCATTTTACTCATGACATCCTTCGCAACTTTGGCCTGTAGAGTTTGCTGCTGGCGATACTGATCCAACTGCGTTGGGGTCAGGATTGGCTCCAGCGCCTCGGTCTTCTGGTCAAGCGTCCATTGCATTACGTCAGCCATGGCCGTGCCAGGCGGCGGCTTTGTCCGGCCGGAAATCTGGTCCAAATTCACGTTGTACAATGCGGCATACACCTGGTCCAGTTGTTCGGCAGTCAGGCCAAGCGTGGTCTGAAGCTGCAGCAGTTCGGCGTTTGCCGCCAGGCTCGCATTGTGCGCAAATTCTTCCTGTTGGTATGCCGGATAGGCGGCCTGCTGGTCGGGCGTCAGCAACGCTTTGATTTGCGCCTCAGGATCGCCTCCGGCCCGGGCCAGCTTCATCAGTTCGTCCTTGTCAAATTTCCCCGCATAAGCCTGTTGCATGCCCGCTGACATCAACTCCGCCTGCTTCATAAGGATGTCACGCGCAGCCTGGACTTGTTCCGGCGTCAAATGGAGACTGGCAGTCAGGCGGGACAGATCGCCCTCCACCTGTTGCTCCATGGCCTGTTTCATTGAGTCCATCATCACGCCCGTCAGCAGGTTCGTGCTGGGCGCACTGGCTTGTTGTGCAAGTTGCGCGCGCAGACGTTCCAATTCTCCCATCGCCTGCCGGGCCACCCCGGCCATGGCGCGCAAGCGCAGCAGTTCGAGGTGATCGGCTTTGCTTTTGGCGAGTTCACCGGCCAGCGCCGCCAGCCGGTTCGTAGCCTCGTCGCGTTCGCCCTGTAGCTTGAGGATTTGTCCGGTCAGCGGCGTTTGCTGTTGCTGGAGCATTTGATTCTGTGTGCGCAACCGGGAATTTTGGTGGACTTCAAAAATTCCGGCGCCAACGGTGGCCACCAGCGCAGCGGTGATGGCAGCTTTTTGCAGGGTGGTCATGGCAATGGTTTTGGTGGCGGCGAGAAATACCGCCGTGGTGACGCCCGTTCCTGAAAGGGCAGCGGCGGTAATCGTGGCGGCCAACCCAGCCGGCGCCGCCTGCACGGAATTGGCGGCCACGGCTCCGCCAATTGCTGCCGTGGGCAGCGCAAAGCCCCGCTGGCTGAAAAATTTCCGCAGTTTTTCCAGCGCCCGGCTGACGCGCATTTTGGCCGCGTCCTCGGTTGCGCCCAGGGCCGCGCCGACTTCCGCAAAGTTCTTGTCTTGAAAAAAACGCAACACCAGCGCGTCGTGGTCTTTTCGTCCCAGTTTCGCCATTGCCTCCTCCAGCAGCGGCGCTATCTGGGTCCAGGTTCCGGCAGGTTCCAGCTCATCCGAAATGTTTTGCCTGTACGCCTCCTGTTCGCGCTGCTGACGGCGGCGCTGCATTGTCAGTGCGTTGGCGGCGGCGTAGCGTGCCGTGCGGCAAAGCCAGCCGGGCAAAATCGTTTTGTCGTTCAGCGTCCCCGCCTTCCGCGCGAGAATGATGAAGACCGCCTGCGTGATTTCCTCGGCCAGGTGCGGATCGCGCACCGACCGCAACGCCACCGAATAGACCAGATTGACGTGCCGCGAAACCAGCACGCCAAAGGCCTCCTCGGAATTGCTCCGGGCATATTCCCGCACCAGGGTCAGGTCATCATTCTGCATTTCAATGATATTATTTACGCCGCTGCCGAAAGGTAACAGATTTTCGAGGCGGCCCGGCGGATTTTCACCCTTAAAATTGACAAAAGACTTGGCAAATCGAGCCCAACAGCCATCTTTTTCACAAACGTATTCCTCCATGAAAATCTTCCGGGCAATGACTGCTGGTTTTTGCCTGACGTTGCTGGGTGCCTGTGTGACTGAAACGACAGCTCCGCCGAAGCTGCCGGCGGAAACTTTGTTCAATCAGGATGCGGGTCATGGCAGCCAGCTCTTTTTGCGGCTTCACTTGGACGACGGAAAAGACCTGCCTTTTCTTCTGGATACCGGCAGCCCCGTCACGATTTTGGACCGTTCGCTGGAGGCAAAATTGGGAAAACGGATCAGGCTGGTAAGCATTCAATATGGCTGGCTGGGCAATAAAACCAACGCCATTTACCCGGCGCCAAAACTTTATCTCGGCAATGTCGAACTGATGACCGACAAACAAATCTGGACCGATGACCTTGGGCTTATGTCCGGGTCCAATTCTCCGCTCATGGGCGTTTTGGGCATGGACTGCCTGCGACATTATTGCATCCAACTGGACTTTGCCGACCGGAAATTGCGCTTCCTCGACCCACAACTGTTGGATGGCAAAAGCCTGGGCAAACGGTTTTGGCTGAAAGTGTCCGGCGGCCAATTCTTCCTCGATGAAAATCTTCTCGGCGTGAAACACGCAAAAACAATGATTGATTCGGCTGAATATGACGACGGCGCACTGAGCGCAACCTCCTTTCAGCGTGGACTGAAAAATCAAAAGGCGTGGTGGCGGTGCGCGGGAAAAGATCGTGAAGGTTGCTTTCCAAACGGTGTGTTGGGCGGCGAAACCTACACCAATTTGGTGCTGAAAGATTGCTCGCTCTCAGCCGATCCCGCCATGAATATCATCGGCCTGCGGTTTCTCGCGCGACATCTGGTCACCCTCAATTTTCCCGGACGCAAAATGTATTTACGGCGCCATGATCCTGAAATTCTGGGAGATTGGGCAGACAACAATCCAGGCTACGTGCTGACAGTGGAGGCGTATAAATTTCTGGAAGGGCTGAAAAACGCCGGTGAACTGCCAGGCATCCTGAAAAACGACCACGGAAATGCCTCCCTTACGCCGCCCGAAGAAAATTCTGAAACGTATCCTGTGTCGAGAACTTTCACTGCCACCAAGCGCGGGGAAATTGACCTATATCATTACGTCATCATCAAAACTGCCGGGGATGGTTGCTGGATATTGCAAAAGGCGTGGCGGACGGATGCCCGCGGGCGTGTGGTAAAGGAATACCCCGTCCAGCAAGAATCCATTCCCACGCGCCGATGATGGCAGCGGCCTTCCGCAAATGGGTTGTCGCGGCAGTAGCACAGTAAGCCACCTCGTCCTTACGGGATTATGCGGGTGGCATGATCCATCAACCAAAACACATCCGGGTTGAACGTGTTCAACGGCGTCGGATAGCCGCGAACGATATTGGGTGCTGGTCGGGCAAGAACAACAGCGGTACTCCATTTCTTCACCGCGCAATGGCCGTCCGCAAAGGAAAAGTTTGCGCCACCGTTGTGATATTGCGCCGGGAAATCGCAGATATCGTCCGTTGTACCCGGGTAGGTCAACATGTCCGTGACGAAAAAGCCGTCGTTGATGCGGTCCATCGGTTCTTCAACGAAAACAAAGACCTGCGCCGGGCCCGGCGTGGCCAGGTCGCTCATTCGATAATAGACACGATATTCGCCGCTGCTTACGCCGAGCTTCGTGTGTGACCAGTTCATGTCGGCTGGCCCGCCCCCCGTCCCGCCACCGCGACCGCCCACCCAGTTGAGCATGGAAATGCTCCGGACACGCGGCAGCGCCTGGCCGGCAACCGTGACAAAGCTGGGGTCGGACGGACATTTGAAGATGGCCGCATTTTTCCCGCAGTCGGGCCAAAGCGGACTCTTCATGATATCCACGGATGGATCCCAGTTGCTTGGATTGTTTGGATCGTAATTCAGATCGCCGGTCATCCAGGCGCTGGGTCCGCCCTTGGCGCTGGGCAGGCGGTCGAGGGCATCCTCCACATACATGCGCCAGGCCAGCATCAGTTGCCGGTTGTTGTTCAGACATTGAAACCCGAGCGCCCGCGCTTTGCTCCGCGACAAAACCGGCAACAGCAGCGCCGCCAGAATCGCGATCACGGCAATGACCACGAGCAGCTCGAGCAGCGTAAACGCTGGCCAAGTTCGTCTGCCGCTCGTGAAAACTTTTGCCTGCACAATAAATCCCATCAAAGCCGAACTACGAAAAAGAGCACTTCACGCCGGGCCCCATCCCCAAAACACTCAACGCTCAGTATTCACCATCGAACATCCATGTCAGACAGCGACGGGGGCTTTCGATGTCGAGCGCCGCATGTTGAAAATTTCTCATTTTTCGCGGTTTCAATTTTCGGGCTCCCAGCGGCTTCGGCATCATTGCCCGCAGCGGGTTACGGACAGCTTGCTAGAACGCTCCCGCCTTATCGCTTGTAGCAGCACAGATAAGCCACATCCCCCGCCGCCTCGACCTCAAATTTCACGTGCGGCGGCACGACGAAGTGCTGGCCTTTGCCATAACTCTTCCAGTCGCCGCCAGGCAGCTTGGCCTTGAGGATGCCGGCCACGACGTGCATGTGCTCTTCGCAGTCCGTTCCAAAACTGTATTTGCCGGGTTCAATCACGCCCACTGTCGCCGGGCCTTCGGGAGCGGTCACGGCCAGACTCTGAACTTTGCCTTCAAAATATGAATTGTGTTTCATGCGCCGTTTTTAATGCCGTTTTTTTACGCGGTTGACAACACAAACCGCATGACCGGCCACGGTTGGCATTCGCCAAAAAAGTCAATATCCGCAAATAGACAGGGCTGCGGGAATTTTTCCCTTATGCAACGAGGTCAAAAAAGCCGGCGGCTAATGCCGAAAGGAGTGCAATTTTTGAAAACATTTATTGCACATGGGTGAAAATCGAGTAAAAAATAAGTGAACGCAGGCTTATAGCCGTACGATGAGCAGTAATTTAAACAAAAACACTAATGACGGGCCCGATCAAACTTTGATTTCCGCTCCGCCCAAACAAGGCCTTTACGATCCGCAATTTGAACACGACGCTTGCGGCCTCGGTTTTGTCGTCAACATGAAGGGCCGGAAATCCCACCAGCTCGTGTCGGATGCCCTCCAGATTCTCGTCAACCTCGATCACCGCGGCGCGTGTGGCTGCGAGGCCAACACCGGCGACGGCGCGGGCATTCTCATTCAGGTGCCGCACGAATTTTTCTCCGCGCAGGCCGCGAAGCTTGGCTTCAAGCTGCCGGCCGCGGGCCAGTACGGCGTCGGCCAGATGTTTCTGCCGAAAGATCCGGCGGAGCGCGAAAACATCAAGGCGGAACTCGCCAAAATCATTTCCGCCGAAGGCCAGACCGTGCTGGGCTGGCGCGACGTGCCCACCGATAATTCGTCGCTCGGCAAAACCGCCGTGGCCGCCGAGCCGTTCATGGCCCAGGTGTTTGTCAGCCGCGCCGCCGCCATCACGGACGACGAAGCGTTTGAGCGCAAGCTGTATGTCATCCGCAAACTCGCGGAACAGCGCATCCGTTACAGCGGGAAAGTTCCGGGCGGAAAATGGTTTTACGTTTCCAGCCTGTCGGCGCGCACCCTGATTTACAAGGGCATGCTGATGTCCGAGCAGGTGGAAAAGTATTATCCCGACCTGCGCGAAGCAGCGGTGATCACCGCGCTGGCGCTGGTCCATTCGCGTTTTTCCACCAACACCTTCCCCAGTTGGGATCGCGCGCATCCCAACCGGTACATCGCCCACAACGGCGAAATCAACACCCTGCGCGGCAATGTCAACTGGATGCACTCCGCGCAGTCGAATTTCAAGTCGGCGGTGTTCGGCAGCGAAATCAAGAAAGTCGTGCCGGTCATCAACTCCGATGGCAGCGACTCCGCCCAGTTTGACAATTGCGTGGAACTGCTCGTCATGGCGGGCCGCGAACTGCCCCACGCCATGATGATGATGATTCCCGAACCATGGGAAAATCACGAGAGCATGGATCCCGCGCGTCGCGCGTTCTATGAGTTCCATTCCTGCCTGATTGAGCCGTGGGACGGCCCGGCTTCAATGGCGTTCACCGACGGCATCCGCATCGGCGCGTGCCTCGACCGCAACGGCCTCCGCCCCTCGCGGTATTATGTCACCAAGGATGATGTGGTCATCATGGCATCCGAGGCCGGCGTGTTGCCGGTCGCACCGGACCGGGTGGCGGTCAAGGGGCGTTTGCAGCCGGGGAGGATGTTCCTCGTGGACACCCGGGAAGGCCGGATCATTGCCGACGAGGAGTTGAAGCAAAAATATGCCGGCGAGCACCCCTACCAGCAGTGGCTCGATGAGCATCACGTTCTGCTGGAAACCTTGCCGGAGCCGTCGGAACACACCGAACCGTCACACCGGAAAGTTTTGCAGTCGCAACAGGCGTTCGGCTACACCTTCGAGGATTTGCGGTTCCTGATCGGGCCTATGGCGCGCGATGGCCAGCAACCGCTGGGCTCCATGGGCACGGATACGCCCCTGGCAGTCCTCTCGGACAAGCCGCAGTTGATTTATAATTATTTCAAGCAGTTGTTCGCGCAGGTCACCAACCCGCCGATTGATCCCATCCGGGAGGAGATCATTACTTCCACGTTCACCATGGCCGGTTCACGTGGCGGCCTGCTGAACCCAGGCCCCCAAAGCTGCTCGCTCATCCGCCTCGAACAACCCATCCTCACCGACGAGGAACTGGACAAGCTGCGTTTCATTAACCGGCCCGCTTTCAAGTCCGAGACCCTTTCAATTTTGTTCAACGCCGACGACGGCGCCAAAGGCCTGGAGGCAGCGCTTGACAAGCTGTTTGCGGATGCCGATGAAGCCATCAAGAACGGCGCAAACATCCTGATTTTATCAGATCGCGGCATTTCTTCGGCCCTGGCGCCCATCCCTGCCCTGCTCGCCACGGCTGGCCTGCATCACCATCTTATCCGCAACGGCACGCGCGGACGCACCGGCCTCGTGCTTGAATCCGGCGAGCCCCGCGAGGTGCATCATTTCGCGCTGCTCATTGGCTACGGCTGCAGCGCCATCAATCCCTATCTCGCCTACGAGACCATTGACGATCTCATCCACGAGGGCCTGCTGGAAAAGACCGACCACAAGACGGCGATCAAGAAATACATCAAGGCCGCCATCAAGGGCGTCGTCAAGACGATGGCCAAGATGGGCATCTCGACCATTCAAAGCTATCGCGGCGCGCAAATCTTTGAAGCCGTCGGCCTCAACACCGAGGTGGTCAATAAATATTTTACCTGGACGCCGTCGCGCATTCAGGGTGTCGGCCTCGAAGTGATTGCCGAGGAGGCGCTCGCACGTCACCGCCGGGCGTTTCCACGCGAGGCGGTCAATGCGGAACTCGACGCCGGCGGCCAGTATCAATGGCGGGATGGCGGCGAATATCACCTGTTCAATCCCCAGACGATTCACAAGCTGCAAACGGCCTGCCGTCTCGGCAGTGAGAAAATCTACCGCGAATACGCCGAACTGGTGAACAACCAGGCCAAGAATCTTTGCACCCTGCGTGGTTTGCTCGATTTCAACTTCGCCGAAAAACCGGTGCCCATTGAAGAAGTTGAATCGGTCGAGGAAATCGTGAAGCGTTTCAAGACCGGCGCGATGAGCTATGGCTCGATTTCCAAAGAGGCCCACGAAACCCTCGCCGTTGCCATGAACCGTCTCGGCGGACGTTCCAATACAGGCGAAGGCGGCGAAGACCCGTTGCGCTATATTCCGATGCCCAACGGCGACTCGAAAAATTCCGCCATCAAGCAGGTCGCCAGCGGCCGGTTTGGCGTCACAAGCCATTACCTCGTCAACGCGAAGGAACTGCAGATCAAAATGGCCCAGGGGGCGAAGCCCGGCGAAGGCGGCGAACTGCCCGGCAAGAAAGTCTTTCCCGCTATCGCCAAAGTGCGCGGCACCACGGCGGGCGTTGGCCTGATTTCCCCGCCGCCACACCATGATATTTACTCCATTGAAGACCTGGCGGAGTTGATTCATGACTTGAAAAATTCCAACCGCAACGCGCGCGTCAGCGTGAAGCTCGTCGCCGAAGTCGGGGTGGGCACCATTGCCGCCGGCGTCGCCAAGGCACATGCGGATGTGGTGCTGATTTCCGGCCACGACGGCGGTACCGGCGCCTCGCCGCTGTCATCCATCAAACACGCGGGCGGTCCGTGGGAACTCGGTCTGGCCGAAACCCACCAGACGCTCGTGTTGAACAATCTCCGCAGCCGCATCTACGTCGAGGCCGACGGCCAGTTAAAGACTGGGCGCGACGTGGCCGTGGCGGCCCTGTTGGGCGCGGAGGAATTTGGTTTTGCCACCGCGCCGCTCGTGGTGATGGGTTGCATCATGATGCGCGTCTGCCATCTGAACACCTGCCCCGTCGGCGTGGCCACGCAAGACCCGCGGTTGCGCAAGCGCTTCACCGGCGACCCCGACCACGTCGTGAACTTCATGCGCTTCATTGCGCAGGAACTTCGCGAGATCATGGCCAAACTGGGCTTCCGCAAGCTCGAAGACATGGTCGGTCGCACGGATAAATTGCTGCCCTGGAAAGCCATTGAGCATTGGAAGGCGCGCGGCCTCGATTTCACGCCGATTTTGTATCAGCCCAAGGTGGCGCCGGACGTGGGCCGTTTCCGCCAGCAGGCGCAGGATCACGGCCTGGAGAAATCTTTGGACGTGACCAGGCTGCTCGACCTCTGCCAGCCCGCCATTGAGCACGGCCAAAAAGTCCATGCCGAACTGGACATTCGCAACGTAAACCGCGTCGTCGGCACAATTGTCGGCAGTGAAATCACCAAACGGCACGGCCCCAACGGGCTGCCCGAAGACACCGTGCATTTGAAATTCAACGGCAGCGCCGGCCAGAGCTTTGGCGCGTTCATTCCCAAAGGCATGACGCTCGAACTGGAAGGTGACGCCAACGACTATTTCGGCAAGGGCTTGAGCGGCGGCAAACTGGTTGTTTATCCTCCTAAAGGCTCCACCTTCGATTCCAAGGAAAACATCATCATTGGCAACGTGGCGCTCTATGGCGCCACGGCGGGCGAAATATTTGTCTGTGGCATGGCCGGTGAACGTTTCGCCGTGCGGAATTCCGGAGTCAACGCTGTCGTTGAAGCCATCGGCGACCACGGTTGCGAATATATGACCGGAGGACGGGTCGTGATTCTCGGCCGCACCGGGCGCAATTTCGCCGCGGGCATGAGCGGTGGCATTGCCTACGTGCTCGACGAAGCCGGGGATTTTCCGTCACGCTGCAACATGGAATTGGTTGGTTTGGAGAAGCTGTCCGATGCCAACGAGATTGAGGACCTGTGGAAATTGATTCAGCGCTATCAGAGTTACGCCAAGTGCAAACGCGCCGCAAAAATTCTCGGCGAATGGCAGAATTACGTGCCGAAGTTCGTCAAGGTCATGCCGCAGGATTACCGGCGCGTTCTGCTTTCGCTCAAGAAGATGGAGTCGCAGGGGTTGAGCGGCGACGACGCCATCATGGCCGCATTCGAGGAAAACGTAAAAGGCGGCCATTGAAAACGAGACCGGACAAACGCAGAGACGCGGAGAGCGCAAAGAACCGCGGAGTTTTAATTGAATGAGTTTCTCCACGTTTCCCGGGCCTTAGGTGCCCTGCATTGGGAAAATAACTGGCCATGCATTAAAACGAAATATCGGAAAAGCTCATAGGCGCGGCGATTGAAGTGCATAAATATTTTGGGCCTGGTTTGATGGAGCAGATTTATGAAGAGTCGCTCTGCCATGAATGTTCGTTACGTGACGTCCGGTTTGAGCGACAAAAGCCCGTGCCCATCTTTTACAAAGATGTTAAGCTCGGAGTACCGTTGAGGCTGGATTTAATTGCGGAAGAAAAAGTGATCGTGGACCTGAAGGCGAAAGAAGAAGCAACGCCGTTCGACCGTGCAAGGCTGTTGAGCTATCTGCGGCTGTCGAATTTAAAGCTGGGACTGATCATCAACTTCCATTCGATATTGTTGAAAGACGGGATTGAACGGGTCGTAAACGGGTTAAAGTTACCGCCGCCGGAGGCGGGATCGTTCAGTTTTTGAAATTATTATGACAAAACTTAAGGCAGAAATGCCGGGGACACGGAAATCCAAAGAGGAAAATTTATTTTTCCCCTTTGCGTTGCTCCGCGTTCTCTGCGCCTCTGCGTTTATCCGAAAACAACCGAATTATTAACTATGGGAAAACCCACCGGATTTTTAGATTTTCAACGCGAACTGCCCAAAGACCGTTCGCCGCTCGGACGCGTTGCCGACTGGAAGGAATTTCACGAGCACATGCCCGAGGCCGACCTGAAAAAGCAGGGCGCGCGCTGCATGGACTGCGGCATTCCCTTCTGCCACACCGGCCAGTTGGTCAGCGGCATGGCCAGCGGCTGTCCCGTTCACAATCTCATTCCCGAATGGAACGACCTCGTCTATCGCGGCTTGTGGAAGGAAGCCCTCGAACGCCTGCACAAAACGAATAATTTCCCGGAATTCACCGGACGCGTTTGCCCTGCTCCCTGCGAAGGCTCGTGCGTGCTCGGCATCAACGATCCCCCCGTCACCATCAAAAACATCGAGTGCAGCATTATTGACCACGGCTGGGCCAACGGCTGGGTCAAGCCCGAGCTGCCGCGCAAGCGCACCGGCAAAAAAACGGCCGTCGTCGGCTCCGGCCCGGCGGGCATTTCCGCCGCC
>Ga0181520_10009190_pt1 | contig 13731 bp, 7 predicted proteins | sample PEATcosm2014_Bin_29_FD_132451 | JGI IMG/M metagenome (GOLD analysis project Ga0181520, IMG submission 132451) | Peatland microbial communities from MTU Mesocosm Facility, Houghton, MI, USA - PEATcosm2014_Bin02_30_metaG | ecosystem: Environmental > Terrestrial > Soil > Wetlands > Peat | place... | reverse complement strand
CTGTGACACGCTGCGCATGGCCATTACCGGAGGAGTTGATCCATTCGACATGGACCAGATGATGGAACTGGATATGGAGGTTCATCACCATGAGGCCACGCTGCCGGTCAATTCGCTCAGCACGGTGGCCGATTCGCTTCCCGGACTTGGCATTGTGGCCGCGGTGCTCGGCGTAGTCATCACCATGGGATCTCTGGGCGGTCCCCAGGAAGAGATCGGACGCAAGGTCGCCGCGGCTCTGGTGGGCACATTTCTGGGTATCCTGCTCTGCTACGGCGTGGTCGGCCCGCTGGCCGCAAATATGGCCAAGACGGCTGACTCGCAGAATGAATACCTCCACGTGCTGCGCGTTCTCATTCTCTCGTTTCTCAAAGGATCGGCGCCCATGATTGCCATCGAGATGGGAAGGCGGGCGATTCCGGCCCATGTGCGTCCCGGATTCGATGAGATGGAAAAGAACTGCAAGAACCAAACAGCCAGCACAACGGAGACGGCTGCGGCGGCTTAGGATCCGCGCAGCCCTTTGGCTAGAGACAGGAGATCATGGCGGCAAAAGGTCAACAGATCATCATCATCAAAAGGAAAAGCGGCCACGGCGGACACCATGGTGGCGCATGGAAGGTTGCGTATGCCGACTTTGTCACCGCCCTCATGTCGCTCTTCATTGTGCTCTGGCTCATGGGTTCCAGCGAACAGGTTCGCAAGGCTGTAGCAGGATACTTCAACGATCCCAAGGGAACGGCGGGCCTGCTCGGCACAACTCTCACCGGAACCGGTGTCAGCGTCAGCCAGGCCACCGACGATCAACTGCAAAAACTCAAAGATAAACTTGAGCAGGAGATCAAGGCGCGCAAAGACCTGGAGAAACTCTCCAAACAGATTGAAATGACCATTACACCCGAAGGTTTGCGCATTGAGCTGATCGAGGGAAAAGATGGAACCTTCTACCAAAGCGGCAGCGCCAAATTGAGCAACAGCGGGCAAGAACTATTGGCGCTTCTGGGCGAGGCGCTGAAGACGCTGCCCAATTCGCTCCTGATCGAGGGACATACCGATTCGACTCCGTATCCGAGCAACTCCGGATACAGCAACTGGGACCTTTCTGCGGATCGTGCAAACGCGGCGCGGCGTCTTTTGCAGCAGGATGGAGTTCGCACAGATCAGGTTACGCAGGTGCGCGGCTATGCCGACCAGATGCTGCGCGTTAAAGACAACCCTACCGATCCCTCCAACCGGCGCATCTCCATCCTGGTCAAGAACGATAGCGAATCAGTGCCTGAATTCTCCGCGGCCAATGTCGTGAACGGATCAACCCCGCTGTCGGCCACTACCACCAACAACACAGCTACGCCAACCAACACAGCCGCGCCGCAGAGTGTGCACCCCGCAGTTCAATCCGCCCCAGCGAAGGCAGCCGCCCCAGCCGCCAAACCGGGATTGCTGGACAAGCTGAAGGCGCTGCTGACCAAGAAAAAATAGCAGCCTTAATGATTGCGACCGAAGGCCCGGAGCAGAAACGCGCGATGGAATGCTCGCCGTTGACACTGCTCCGCAGAGGCTTTCGTCTATGCGCGTCCTGCTGCCTCGGAAGCAATCTGTCGGACGCCCAACCGATTCTACTGCTGCATGACTTCAATGCTGGGCGTAGGATCGGACTGCGATGTGCAGACGAACTTCGTCGCGCCGATTACTACGCAGCTTGCGCTCGCTTGCGCGCCGTCCGCTATCAGGAAGCTGCCGGTTCCTGGTGCGCTGGTATCCCAGCTATAGCTCATGCTCTCCGGTTGATCCCAGGACAAGCTCCCCAAGCTGGCAGTACTGACAGTGGCGTTGATTGCCCCGCTTCCGGATAAGTCAAAGACTCCCAGGCTGCTCGTCGGGCCGGTATTCCATGATGACAACTCGCCGAAAAGATAATTGCCAGCCACTTCCGCGTCCGTAAAGACACTCTGGGTTTGCGGCTCAAGCCAGCCCGAATCCAGGCTTCCACTGCCTCCGACACTCATCTCAAAGGCGCTATCGCTGTCAAATAGATAGAGGTACGTCGTTCCACTGGACGAGGAAAATGTAACGCGGCCAGGATTGGCGGCATTGAAGGTCAGAGCGGTTGGGCCGCCGATTGAATTGCCGGCTGAATAAATGCCGCCGTTATTCGCATAGCTCTGATTGATCGTCAGATTGCCGGCGCCGTCAGCCGTGCCCTGAAAAATTTCCGAGTAATATCCAGACGGCGCGGAGCTTCCTTGATTGAATTCAGCTCCGCGCAGATAAAGGACAAAGGGACCGCTGAGGCCTGCTTTGGCCGTGGCTGCCAGCTTCTGAACCCGCATCATGCCGGCCTGCTCGCCACTGTTGTTGCTTTTATCCAGAATGAACATACGACTGGCATCGATGATATAGACCGCAAATCCCGAGGGCACGCCACTACCTTTCAGGAGCATCGTGAAGCGTCCCGTGCCGGGATCTGGAACCGTATAGTTTGCGGTGAATTCGCTGCTCTGTACGGCTGTGCCGCCTCCCAAGCCGCTGTCGATGCTGCCGCTGACGCCCATTCCTCCGGTTGCGTTGAAGCGGCCCACCGATGCCTTCAGCGTGCCGGAGTTGTCCTCTCCGTCGAGACCGAAGACAAAGTTCGATCCCAGGATCGAACTGATGCCGAAGGCGCTCGGCGTTGCCTGATAACAGTTGGCTGTGCCTTGCTGGTAGGAAGGTGAAGCGCCTAAATCATCGTCTTCGATCATGCGAAACTGTTGCGCCGGTTGAGTGGCGCCGGAGAGCGCGATGGCCCAGTGAAGTGTCTGGATGCCCGCCGCGCCATCGGTAAGAATCGTATGCGTGGATAGGACGCCGTTCAAGTCGGCGCCGATGTTGTAACTGCCGGTCAGCGTTCCCGATCCCCATCCCATCTCATGGCTATTCGTATCGAAGACGCCATTGCTGAGATTCCCCTGGCCATCGGCCTGGAAGCTGGCCACGGAGGACCAGCGCGTGCCGTCATCGAACGAACCCTGCATCAGACAGGCATATTGTCCTTTGAGAGCGGCGTCATTCACTCCGTTTGCACCGGCGGCAACATTGATTGTAAAACTGACCGGACCGGTGCTGACTCCGAGATTATCTGTAACCGCAACCTGGAAGGTGATGGCGCCCGACGAAGCAGGCGTTCCGATAATCGTCAGCGTGCTATCGAAGGTATTGACGTAGGTCATGCTCGCCGGAAGACTTGTCACCGTCCAGGTGTATCCAGGCAGGCCGCCGGTCACATGAATCGGACCGGTATAGGCGTTGCCCGCAACTCCGCCGGGGAGCGAGGCGGTTGTGATATGCACTGCCGGATAGATGGTTACTGGATAGGCTGCCGATCCCCCGGTCGGATTGGAGACCGAGAGATTGACTGCACCGGCGTTGGTGTACAGATTGGCGGGAAGCACAGCCGAAAGCTGGGTCGAACTGATGTACGTGGTTCGTACAGCGGTCGATGCCCATTCCACAATCGAAGCCGAGGTGAAGTTCTGTCCGGTGATCGTCAGCGTCTCCGTTGGACCGCCGGCCGTGAGTTGCGATGGATTCACACTGCTGATCGTTGGCAGAGGAGGATTGATGGTGTAAGCAAACGGAGCGGATGTACCGGCCGAATTGGTGACCGAGACGCTGCTTGCGCCGGCACTCTGAAGCAGGCTGCCGGGAATGTTGGCCCACAATTGCGTCGGGCTGATATAAGCCGTGTCAACCGGGGTTGTGCCAAAATAAGCGACTGCATCCGGCGTAAATGCCGCTCCGTTCAACGTCATCAGAAAGCCCGGATTTCCGGCAGGCACCGATGACGGCGTTATGCTTGCGATCGACGGCGGTGCAGAATTGATGGTAAAAAAGGCCGACAGCGAATAGCCGACGCCAGGGATATAGACACGAAGGCTGGATTGACCTGCCTTCTGAACCAGGCTGGCAGGAATGACAGCCGTTAACTGCGTCGAACTGACATAGGTTGACGACAGCAGGACCGAATTGAGATATACCCCGGTCCGCAATGCAAAATTGCTTCCGTTGATGGTCAGCGTGAAGGCGGCGCTGCCGGCGGCAATCGAACTCGGACTGAGGCTGCTAATCACTGGCACTGGCGGCGTCACGGTAAAGATCGCGGGCGCCGACGTGCCTCCCGTCGTCGTGACCGTCACATTCACACTGCCCGCCGTAGCCATCAGATTCGCGGGAACCAGCACCGTCATCACGTTTCCACTCGGGCCCAGCGCAGCTAGCGGCGTGCCACCCCAATTGACGACCGCGGTCGAGGTGATGTGCGTGCCGGCGATGTAGAGTGCAATTTGGCCAAAACCTACCGGCAACTGACTCGGACTCAATGTGGTGATCGTTGGCGGCGGCTGATTGACGGTAAATGTCACGCTGGGTGAAGTGCCTCCCGCACTCTTGACCGAGATCGAAAGGGTGCCTGGATTTGGAAATTGACTTGCGGGAACCACTGCCGTCAGTTGAGTGGAAGAGACGTAAGTAGTCGTCAGCGCAACCTTGCCCGACATGACCACTGATCCAGAAAGATAGTTCGCACCGTTGACCGTCAGCGTGAAGGTAGAGCCGCCGGCGAAGACGGAGGCCGGATTGAGACTTGTAATTGTCGGCGGAGGCGGATTGATCGTGAAGGTGGCTCCGGAAGAGCTTCCGCTGACCGTGCTGACCGTTACACTGGCCGTCCCGGCGCTGGCGATCAGAGTGTCGGGAACCGTGGCCGACACTTGTGTCGCGCTCACAAAATTAGTCACGAGCGCCGTGCCGCCCCAGTTCACGGTTGCCGTTGAGGTCAAATTGGCGCCGTTGACCGTCAGCGTGAAGGCCGCGCCGCCAGCTACCGCCGTGGTAGGACTCAGGCTGGAGATCGTGGGAGCGGGAGGATTTACAGACAGAGGGACTTCGGAAGAGCTTCCGCTGGCGTTGCTGACCGTTACACTGGCCGTTCCGGCGCTGGGAACCAGAGAGGCCGGAACCCCGGCGATCAATTGCGTATCGCTCACGTAGGTTGTCTGCAGCGTGGTTGCGCCCAGTTTTGAGGTTGAAGCCGGAGTAAAATTGGCCCCGTTGATTGTCAGCGCAAAGGAGCTGCCGGCGATTGCCAGCGTCGGATTCAGTCCGGTAATCGTCGGTGGCGGCGGATTGACGGTGAAGGCCGATGGCGATGAGACGCCCGCTGTACTGGTAACCGTGACTGAGACCGTACCGGCACTGGCGACCAGAGTCGCGGGAACGGAAGCCGTCAGTTGCGTGGCGCTCACAAAGACCGTGGGCAGAGGATTTGCACCCCACATCGCCGTCACATCCGAGGTAAAATTCCCGCCTTGAATGGTCAATGTAAACTCCGCGCCACCGGCCACCGCCGACGCAGGATTCAAAGCGCTGATCGCAGGAGCGGGAGGATCGATCGTGCCTCCAGGCTGAGAGGAGATCGGCAATTTCCCGTTGGGGTTGCCGATCTGAAGAGGCGAGGAACAGGCTGCCAGCATGAGTGCCAATCCTGCAGAAAACGTTGCAATCGACTGACTCCGAAAGGAATACGCGCTTTTCATCTGAACCCCAATCCGCCGCGTAATGCCCGCTTCCTCTTGCAGCAACCAGCCAATTGGTCCGCGCCGTCCCGCTGGATCGGCATTGGAAATGGCCTCTTGGCAAGCGGCGAGCTACAAGCCGCACGGATAAGAAATCGTCAAGAGTTCAGTGGTTCACAAGATTACTTCCGTCTAATCATTGGCAGTCCTCCATGAACTTTTTCTAATTTCAGGAAGCTGAAAGCGGAATTTTGCTGCGAAGATGAGGTTCTGCCAATTCTTGTGCCGCCTTCTTCGCGCCATTCCGCCCTTCACGCCTCTCTTTCCGCCCCTCATGCCGTTCATTTTTAGCCGTAGCGCCTATAATCACCCTGTTGTGACAAACTCATCTTCATTCCGTTTCCGCCAGGATGGATTCCTGGCCGCCTCGCTGATCTTTGGGCTGGCAATGGCTCTCTCCATCCCGTTTCAAGCGCGTGCGCAAGCGGCCCCGGAGTCCAGCCCGGTTGCCAACGGCCAGGGACGCATTCTGCTTGTGCTGCCCTTTGACAACCGCACCGGCCAGCCCAGTCTGGAGTGGATACGCGAGGCCGCGGCCGAGATTCTCAGCCGGCGCCTCCGCAGTGCGGGATTTGCCCCGCTCAGCCGCACCGACCGCCTCTATGCGCTCGATCATCTCGGCCTTCCCCAGGGCTTTCACCCCTCCCGCGCCACTTCGCTCAAGCTGGCCGAGACACTGGACGCCGACTCAATCGTCGTTGGCAGCTATGTGACCGACGGCAGCGGCATCCTTGTCGAGGCGCGGCTGGTCGATGTTCCTCATCTCAGCATGAGTCCGCCGGTTACCGCGCGAGGCGAGATGCGCGAGATGGTTTCGGTCTTCGATTCGCTGGCCTGGGAGCTTACCCGGCAGCTTGATCCCGGCTTCAAAGTCTCCGAAGAAACCTTTGTGGCAGTTGGGTCCAATCTGCATCTGGCCGCTTTTGAACAGTACATTCGCGGTATTACCGAGCCGGACCAGCAGGAGCGCCTGCGCCATCTCAATCAATCGGTCATGCTCAATCCGGAGTTTTCTCCCGCCTGGATGGCGCTGGGCCGCGAGGAGTATGCGGGACAGCAGTACGATCAGGCGGCTGCGGCATTTGCCAAAGTTGCGGGCAATGACACGGATAACGCCCTTGAAGCCGGCTTCTATCGCGGTCTCTGCCTGCTCTTTTCCGGCGACTACCCTCGCGCCGGCGAGGCCTTTGCCGGCGTGGCTCAAGTTTTGCCGCTTGCCGAGGTGCTTAACAACCAGGGCGTGGCTCTGGCCCGACAGGGAAAGGACGGCATTCCCCTCTTCCGCGAGGCGCTGGCCACCGATCCCAATCAGGCCGACTATCACTTCAATCTGGCCGTCAGCCTCAAGCGGCATGGCAATACCGCAGAAGCTGTAGAGGAGATGGCCCAATCTCTCAAGCTCCGCCCCAGCGACAACGAAGCTGTGGCGCTGCTGAAGGCCTGGAGTGGAAAGGCAACTGCTCCAGCGCCGCTGCCGGAGACCGATCAGGCGCAGCCAGCCGACGCCAAGCCCGATCCGCTGGAACGCATCGAACGCAACTTTGACGGTGCAGCCTTTCACCAGGCCGCCCTGGCCATGGACCAGATGAACGCCGCCAGGCTGGAGGCGATGGCTCCGGCTGAACGTGCGCAAAAACTCTCCGCACAGGCTCACGATTACCTCGAACGCGGCCTGCTGCTGGAGGCCGAGAGACTCTATCAATCCGCAGTTGCCGCCGCCCCCAAGACCGCCGCTGCGCACTCCGGACTGGCCGAGGTGCGGGAGCGAACCGGTGACACGGAGGATGCCCGCAAAGAGGCTGTGATCTCACTGCAATTGCTGCCCTCGGTCGAGGCATACCTGGTGCTGGGCAGGCTTGACATGGCGGCGGGACGCATCGATCAGGTGGTTTATGAAGCCGGCGAGGCGCTGAGGATCGACCCAAAGAACAAGGCGGCTCTCGATCTCAAAGAGCAGATCGAAGCAAAGGAAGGGCAAAAGAAATAAGGAGCAAACCATGATGCAGCGCATACAGGGATTTGCGGTACTTATGGGTTTGATTGCGGCCACCGGCCTGTCCCACACAGCCTTCGCCGAGCAGCCGTTCGTCGATAAATTTGTTCTCTCCGACACAATCCAGCCGGTTACCGCCTCAGAACTCGACCGCGCCATCGTCCGCGCCAACTCTGACGGCGCGAGCGCCCTGCTGATCGAACTCGACACTCCAGGAGGCCTGCTCGACTCGACTCGCACCATGACGGGCAAGATCCTCTCTTCGAAGCTCCCGGTCATTGTGTATGTCTCCCCGGCAGGCGCGCGCGCTGGCTCCGCAGGCTTTTTTATCATGGAATCGGCCGACATCGCCGCCATGGCCCCAGGCACCAACGCCGGAGCCGCCCATCCCGTCATCGAATTCGGCCCTCAGCCCGACGCCATCATGAGTCAGAAGATCGAGAATGACGCCGAAGCCTTTCTCCGCTCCTATGTCACACGCCGCGGTCGCAACTCCCAAGCCGCCGAAGATGCCGTCCATACCTCTCACTCCTATACCGCGCAGGAGGCCCTCGACCAGCACCTGATCGAAGTGATCGCTTCAAACGACAACGAGTTGCTGCGGGTGCTTGATGGGCGCGAGATTACCCGCATGGATGGCAGCAAGATGGTGCTTCATCTGGCGGGCGCGCGCATTGAAGTTCTGCGGCCTTCGCTGCGCGACGACCTGCTCGGATGGCTGGTCAATCCCAATATCGCCCTGCTCTTTCTGGTCTGCGGCGCTCTGCTGATCTACCTGGAATTCAACGTTCCCGGAACCATCGTTCCCGGCGCGCTGGGCACGCTGATGATGCTGCTGGCGATCTTTGCTCTGGACCTGCTGCCCATCCGCTATACCGCCGTAATGCTGATCGCGGCGGCGCTGGTTCTGCTGCTTCTGGAGGCCAAGTTTGGCGGCCACGGCGCGCTGGCCATCGCCGGAATCGTCTGCCTCACCTTCGGTACGCTCACGCTGGTTGCCGCGCCCGTGCCGGAGATGGCCATCAGCCCCTGGGTTGCTGGAGCGGTCAGCCTGGCCTTCAGTTGCATTACCGTCGTCCTGGTTCGCCTGGCCTATCGCGCACGGCGAAGGAAATCGCGCCTGGGACCATCGGCGCTGATCGGCTGCATCGCTTCGGCGATGGAGCCGCTGACGCCGGAGGGCCACGTGGTTGTTGAAGGCGAGATCTGGCGCGCCGTGGCCAATGAAGCCATTCCCGCTGGCGCCTCGCTACGCGTTGTAGGTCTGGATAAGTACCTGCTGCGCGTCGAGCCTGCCGCGCAGCAAGTGGCAACGTTGCAATAAAGCAGAGTTTGAAATAGGCTCTCCGTCGACGCAGGATCGTTGTGCCCGCCGTCACCCTCTGGCTGAATCCCGTCCACTAAAATCAAAGAGAGGAGTTCTGAAAATGCCCCGTAAAGCACTGATTGCAGCCAACTGGAAGATGTATAAAACCCCTGCCGAAGCCAAGGCCTTCGTCGATGCCTTTTTGCCCCTCGTGGCCGGCCACACCCGCGACGAGATCGCTCTTTTCCCCTCACCGGTACTGCTGCCCACGGTGATTGCAGCCGCCAAGGGAAGCCACGTCGCCATCGGCGCGCAGAACATCCACTTTGCCGAAGAGGGCGCTTACACCGGCGAAACCTCGGTGGGCCAGTTGCAGGCCGTCGGCGGCACGCATACATTGATTGGCCACTCCGAGCGCCGCCAATACTTTGCCGAGACCGATGAGATCGTCAACAAGAAGCTGCATACCGCGCTCAAGCATGGCGTGATTCCCATCGTTTGCGTCGGCGAAGTGCTGGCAGAGCGTGAAGCAGGCAAGACAGAGACCGTACTCAAGACTCAGATCACCGGCGCCTTTGCCGGCATCACTGCCGAGGCCGCCAAGCCCATCGTCATTGCATACGAACCGGTTTGGGCCATCGGAACCGGTAAGACCGCGACGCCGGAGATGGCCGCCGACGCGCATAAGATCATCCGCGCTGAAGTGGCCAAGCTGCTGGGCGCGCAGGTCGCCGCCAACATCCGCATCCTCTACGGCGGCAGCGTGAAACCCGACAACGCAACCGCGCTCATTGGCCAGGAAGAGATCGACGGCGCATTGGTCGGCGGAGCCAGCCTCAAGCCGGATTCCTTCACTGCGATCGTCAAGTATTAGTTGACTGCTTTCAGTTGTCAGGATTGCCCCAGCGTCCGGTTGCGGAAGCTGGGGCAGTTTTTGTATGGTTACTTTACTTGAATAACTCGTCGAAGAGTTGCTTGGAAGTGAAATGAATAGATCAAGTTAGCGATAGTTTTATGCTGTTGAAATAATTACCGGCAAGGTTTGAAAATAGATAGAGGGGGTAGACGAAAGGGACCAGGGGACCAGGGGACCGAGGGAACAGAAGGCCCGATCTTTGGTCCGTCGTCATTTGTATATTGTGCGCGTCTGAGCGGGAATAATCTGCAAAATCCTGTCATGTAATTGACCAGCGCCGCCGGACGTCAGACACCCGCTCATCGCGATAGGGCCGCGATGAACGGAACACAACTTCTCAAAGTTCAGAGAGATTCTTCGGAGTTGATAAGCGGGTCCGCCTGACAAAGTCACTTGTCCTCCCATATCCGAGAATTCGGACCTGGGAGAGCCGGCCAACAACGAACGCCTTAATAGTCAAGCGAATAGATCACATCGATAGTAGTAGCTACATCAACAGGCTCACCATTTAGTAGATAAGGTTTGTACTGCCAATGAGAGACCGCCCATAAGGCAGATGCAACCAGTGAAGGCCACGGAGCGGAAACAACGCGCAGTTCGTGAACTCCCCCGTCCATGCCGATAATAGCCTGTAATTTCACTGTGCCAGAAACTCGCGCATCCTTGGCGTCCTGAGGATAGATGGGCTTCTGCTTCTTAATCAGCATTATGCTCATCACTGCAGGTGAAATCTGCTGAGCGCTGTCGATTTTATCCATATGCGCGGTTACTGTAGGTGTCAGAGCAGGATCAGAGGCATTTATGTAGTTGATCGAATCCACCGTTGCGGAGAGTAACTTGCGCGTCCCCTCATACATGACAATCTCCCTGGCAAGATACCGATTCTGCAATTTGACGACATGATTGTACTCAGTGGCCAGCGTTCCGAAGGAGTAACTAATACGCAGAACCGGTAAATTCGGATCGAAACAGTAGGTTGGGAATAAGCCGAGTGGAATGTTTTGGAGTTGTCCGTACTGCGGCATTAGCGGGGCCACCATCAGGCAGGGGAGTTTAACTCCGCCCAGAGAGACCAATTCACGTTCCATACGAAATTTTTCCGGGTCCAGATCTGCTGCGCTCGGCAGTGGTGACAGAAGTTCTCCTTTCAGCTTGTATTCAAAGAATTCGAGTGGATCTCCGGAAGATTGATGTGAGAATCTGCCATCCGCCAGGTGCCAGTCAGTGTGAGTGGCGCTGGTTCGGGTCCAGGTGCTGCGGTAAACTGCCGGCGCAGCCCACCAGTATTCATAGTTTCCCTTATCGGCGGCTTGACCCTTCTCATCGTAAAGCTGGTAGGTAGCCTTCAAGTGCCAGGGCTTCAACTCCGCTGCGCTGAAGTCATAAAAGGGAGCAGCCGCAGCAAAGACTTCACGCGGCTCTTTTGGCAACCCTAGTCCGGCATTAGTTGCGGTTTGAGCAACACTAGGCAACAGGGCCGTCAAGAATAGAATGGAAAAATAAACAAATCGCATTGTGCATATAGGGTAGCATTAGCTATTGGCGTAGATCCCCATCATTGAATTTGGATGCCCCAGGTGCTGTGTTTCAGACCATGTATTGAATGCTCTACTTCAGCGGGTCGGCGGCCTGTGTCCAGCCTTCTTTTTCGCCTTTGTTCTGCTCCTTGAGCCAATCAAGCAATGGCTGGAAGTATTCGACGATGGCGCTGGCGTCGGCTTTGTCGCTGCCGGTCATGACTTTCAAGGCTTCGGGCCAGGGCTTGGAGGCACCCAGCTCCAGCATGGCTTGCAGGCGCGCGCCCGCATCCTTCGAACCATAGACCGAGCAGCGATTCAGCGGGCCTTGATAGCCTGCCGCGCGGCACATGGCGCGATAGAACTGGAATTGGTAGATGCGCGCCAGGAAGTAGCGCATATAGGGGACGTTGCCGGGAATATGATATTTGGCGCCGGGATCGAAATCCTCCTCGGTGCGGGCGACGGGCGGGGCGACTCCCTGATACTTTTCGCGCAAAGCCCACCAGGCGATGTTGTAGTGCTTCTGCGTCACCTGACCGGAGTAGACCTGCCAGCGCCACTTGTCGATGAGAAGGCCGAAGGGCAGAAAGGCAATCTTGTCGAGCGCGGTGTGAAGCAAGAGAGGAATATCGGCGCTGACCGGAGGCACTTGATCGATCAAGCCAAGTTTCTTGAGGTAATCCGGCGTCACGTTCAGCGCGATGGCGTCGCCGATGGCCTCATGAAATCCGTCGTTGGCCCCGTTCTGAAAGAAAAACGGCTGATGACGATAGGCCATCTGGTAGTAGTTATGGCCCAGCTCGTGATGCACGGTGACAAAATCGTCGGCGGTGGGTTGAAAGCAAGCCTTGATGCGGACATCGAGCTGACTGTCGATATCCCAGGCGCTGGGATGACAGACCACTTCACGGTCGCGGGGATGAGAGAGCATGGAGCGTGTCCAAAAGGTCTCGGGGAGCGGGTCAAAGCCCAGCGATCGATAGAAGCCTTCGCCGTAACGGACCAGTTGCTGTGGCGAGGTTTTGCGCTCCTTCAAGATGGCGCCCAGATCGTAAGGCAGCGGCTGCGAGGGCGGAGCGACGACATCGTAGATATTGCCCCACTCCTGCGCCCACATATTTCCCAGCAAATCCGCGGGGATCATGCCGTCGGGACGCCGCGCCGCGTCACCATATTTCTCGATCAGCTTGCGGCGGACATAGGTGTGCAGCTCCCGATACAGAGGCTCGACTTGTGTCCAAAGCCGCTCGATCTCCGCTTGGAACTCGTCGGGAGTCATGTCGTATTGCGAGCGCCAAAGAGCGCCGGTGTCGGCAAAGCCGAGTTCCCGCGCCCCCTGATTGCTCAACTCGGCCAGCCGCGCATAATCGCCGCGCATCGGCTTGCCAACCGCGTGCCAGCCCGCCCAAAGAGTAGCAAGCTCCTGGGGATCGCGGCTCTCGGCCATCTTCTGACCGATCTCGTCGATGCCCAGGCAGTGCTCCGGATCGGCATCCGGACAATACTTGCCGCGGCCATAGGCGGCATCCAGTTCGGCGGCTATGCGCGTTGTCTCGGCGCGCAGCGCGGGATCGGAGGGTGCGGGCAAACCAATGCCGAGCCGGAGAAGCAGCATCTTTCGCTTGACATCGGGCGGGAGAGCAATGCCGTCGAATTGGCGGGATTCATCGATCAGCTTGGTCTGCCGCGCAATGATCCGGTCGTTGGCCTCGGCCGCCAGCGCCACGGTGTCGTCGGTAATGTAGGTTTCCTGGACCCATGAGGCTCGGCTCTGTTCGACATTCAGCGCGCTCAGTTCCTTCTCTGCGCGATCAATGAATGCAATGGCCTGAGCGGCTGTTGGCTTGGCGGAGGCTGCGCGTTGCCCCTCTGCAACGGAAACGGGCAGGAGGCAACTGACAATCAACAGTGGGAATAGGGCGGTGAAGTGGATTCTCATTTTCATGGCAATCAGGACCTCGTAACACGACCTATTGATCCGGCAAAAAATGAGTGGCATTCTTTCCCACCCATTCCCACAAAAAACGCGGGAATGGATGGGGCATCCATCCAGTATTTTGTTGCCGAATCAATAATCGGCAGTTCGACGAAGCTGCGGATCGATTGCGGAGATTCGGCTCCGTTATGCCGCGCCAGCGCCGCATACCTCGCCATTCATCGCATAGAGAATCGCCCGCGCCGTCCAGTCTTCGTCGGCGCGCGATGAAATCATCAGATCGTAAAGATGGGGATTGTTCCAGGCCTTGCCGAAGTACTGTTGCAGATACTTGGCGCGCTCCTCGTCCACGGCGCGAATCCGCTGCTCGGCATGGATGCCCTTGTCCAGGCGGTCACGCAGACGCGTGAGACGATCCAGATACGGGGCATAAACAAAGACGTGATAG
>Ga0181520_10009189_pt1 | contig 13732 bp, 11 predicted proteins | sample PEATcosm2014_Bin_29_FD_132451 | JGI IMG/M metagenome (GOLD analysis project Ga0181520, IMG submission 132451) | Peatland microbial communities from MTU Mesocosm Facility, Houghton, MI, USA - PEATcosm2014_Bin02_30_metaG | ecosystem: Environmental > Terrestrial > Soil > Wetlands > Peat | place... | reverse complement strand
GGCGCATACGCCGCCATCAGTGCCATCTCCCCGCCCGCGGAGACGCCGTACAGAATCACCCGGTTCACGTCGAAGTTGTATTTGGCGGCATTGGCCTTGACCCACGCCAAGGCACAGTGCACATCCTGGAGCGCGGCAGGCGCGGGCGCCTCAAGGGAAGGCCGGTACTCCACCGACACCACACTGATCCCTGCCGCCAACAACGCCGTGAACGGTCCGGGCGAATGCGACTGACCGGCAGGCGCAGTCCATCCGCCTCCGTGCAGATGCACCACGACCGGAGCCGGTTTTGCCGACGGCATCTGGAATACATCCAAATGCAGGTCCACGGTCCCGCCGACGTTGGGAGCGGGGAGAACGGCGCCGCCCGGCCGGCTCGGGTTCAATACGCTGGGATTCTTGATCACCGGCATGTTCGCGTAGACGATGTTGTGGGTCTCGGTGGGATGAACGTTGGGCCAGTTGGCGGGATCGGCCCAGGCCTGGGCTGGGGCCGGGGATTGGGCAGGCACGGACACACCCATGAACAGGAATGCCGCGATCAGGACAGTTGCCAGGGTCATCGTTCGCATTGTTTTCCTTCGCATTGCCTGAGCGCAACCTCGCACGGTGCGGTTGGCAGAGAATTCAACTCGGCCCGTTTGTCGTGACAATCCAGAGAGGTCAATGCTAATCTTCGACGGATGAAAACCCTGAATTGTCTCATTGCCCTGTCAGCCGCGATGGTATTGCTTCCAGCCGCTATGACCGGTCAGCAGCCTCCGGCTGCGCCGGACGCCCCGCCGCAGGTGAATTTGCCGCAGCGCGCTCCTCTGGACCCGAAGCTGCCGACGCTGTTCGTGGTGGGCGATTCGACCGCGAGCAATGGGCCGGACCTGGGCTGGGGCGACCATTTGGCTCACTACTTCGACACCACGAAGATCAACGTCGCGAACCGGGCGCGCGCCGGGCGCAGCAGCCGGAGCTACATGGTCGAAGGACTGTGGGACAAGACGCTGGCGGAGATTAAGCCCGGCGATTATGTCTTGCTTCAGTGGGGGCATAACGACGGTGGCGACCTGGGCGGAGCGAAGCCGCGCGGCGATCTAAAAGGCGATGGCGACGAGACCCAGGACGTGCCGCAAACTACAGGTCCGATGGCGGGAAAGGTGGAGACGGTGCATACCTACGGCTGGTACAACCGCAAGTATGTTGCGGACATCGAGGCCAAGGGCGCGACGCCGATGTTCCTGTCCATGACGATCCGCGACATCTGGACGCCGGACGCGAACGGAGTGCAGCGGATTGAACGGGAGAACAACTTCAACAGCATCATGAAGAAGATTGCGGACGAGGACCATCTCGCGTTCATCGACATGGCATCGGTGGAAGCGAACCGGCTGGAGGCGACCGGGATGGACAAGGCGAAGCTGCTGTTCCCGATCGATCACACGCACACCAGCGCGGAGGGCGCGGAATTGAATGCGCAGTCGGTGGTGATCGCCCTGGAGATCGCAAAGAGTCCCCTGGTGAAGTATCTGAAGGCGCCGCTGCCGATTCCATAGGGTAGGGTTACGGCGGCGAAGACGCGGTCCGCGTCAACGCTGACGGCGCTCGAGGCAGGCGTACCGATCGCAGAAGATTCGAGCGCCCGGCATTCGGAGTGAATGCCGGGCGCATTTCGTGGGTGCCAGAGATCGCTAGTTGGGGCTGGTCAGCGGGGTTGAGGACGCGCTGGGGGGAACCTCGTGCTGGTTGGGCGGGATCGGCCCCCCGGACTTCGGCGGGTAGTTCGCGAACATGGTGTTCACGGCTTTATCGACATTGTCCTCATTCGCCCTCTCTTTGGCGGAGATGCCCTGGGCCGCGATGCCGCGCCAGACCAGTTTCTTTGTGGCCCCGTCATAGATATCCACGATCAGCGTGCCACCGTGAATCTGACGCAGTTGGGCTGCAGTGTCGGAGAAACCGCCGCTGCCCCAACCGCGATGCCAATCCAGGCCGGACATGCCGCGATAGAAGGCGACGTACTGCCGGGGGTTGTTCGCCTCAACCGCGGTGACGATGATGTCGCCCTTCTTGTCTTTGTCGCTCTCGTTGAAGCCGTAACCCTGGATAACGTGGTCGATGGCGATCGCGACGCGCGGTTCGAGAGCCGGGTCGGATACCTGGATCTTGCCCCAGGAATAGCTCTTCGTTTTATTGAACTGGTAGGAGTGGTCGTAATCGACGTTGACGTCCTGTGCAAACAAGGGAGCACCCACCAGGATTGCAACGAATGCTGCCGTTCCAAGCAGTTTTTTCATAGCGCCTCCACAGGTCCCAGTTGAAGGCCCGTAAAACGTGGGCGCTTCAATCCACGCTGGCTTGGAGCGTGGCTGGGAACTTGGATGCGGGACAAGAGCGGGCGGGATTGCCGGGACTTGAGCAGCGGATTGAGTGCGGCAGCGGGAAAGGTTGTATGGGATGTCACAATGTTTTTGTGATCCCTGAACAATGCACCCAATCCGCGAAGGACATCGGTCGCGTGGCACTCGCAGCCTGGGCGAGGCCACGGCGACGAACAAGTGACGCCCGTGGAGCTTAGGACTTCTTGTACTTGGGCGGATACTTGCTGATCAGCAGGGTGACGGCCCGATCAATCTTCTGGTCGTTCTTATCCTGGCTGGATGCAACTGATTCTGTCACGGTGCCGCGCCACAGGAGTTTGTGAGTCTTGGTGTCGTACATATCGACGATCAGGGTGTCGAGCGGGACATCGTTGAGGGAGGCCTGCGCATCCAGGAAACCCGCGCTGCCCCAGCCGCGCTGCCAGGTGAAATCGCCGAGGGAGTTGTAGAAGGTGGTGAACTCCTGCTTATCCTGGGTCGCCTCGACGGCAGCGATGGTGACGTCGCCGCCCTTTGCCACTTCGGTCATGTATCGACCGGTCATGTCGCGATTCAAGGCAATGGTGATGCGGTCTTCGACGGTGGGATCGGTGGCGTGGACCTTATCCCAGGTGTAGGTCCTGAACTTGAGGAAATTGACCGTATGGTCATAATCGATGGTGACGGTCTGCGCCAGGACGGGTGCGGCTGCCATGGCTGCAGCAAAGAGTGCGGTGGCGAAAACTCTCGCGATAGATTTCATAGAACCTCCAAAGCGTTGGGGAATCAAGCTCCGCCCGATCTCGGTGCCGGCGCTCCAATTCAATCCGTACATCTGATTCAAGAAACGAATGGGAGTTCCGCAAAGACGCAGAGGGAATGCAAATTGCATGAAAAAGGTTGTATGAAGCGCACAACGTATGTGCCGAAGCCTGCGCTGGGTTGCAAACATCGCGTAAACTTGTACTTGGGCGAATTCGATGCCAGGAACTACGTGAAGGACACTCAGCTTGTTTAACAACTTACTTGCAAAAGTCTTCGGAACCAGCAATGAGCGCGCGGTGAAACGGCTGCTGCCGACGGTGGCGCAGATCAATGAACTGGAGCCGTCGATCAAGGGGCTTACGGACGAGGAACTGCGCGCGAAGACAGGCGAATTCCGCAAGCGGATCGCGGACTTTGTGGCCGGGGAGAAGATCGACCCCAGCGACGAGGACGCGGCAGACAAGATTCGCACGGCCGAGATTGCGGCGCTCGACGAGATCCTGCCCGAGGCGTTTGCGGTGGTGCGCGAGGCCGGTATTCGCGCAGTCGGGATGCGGCACTTCGACGTGCAGTTGATTGGCGGCATGGTGCTGCACTCGGGCAAGATCGCCGAGATGAAGACCGGCGAAGGCAAGACGCTGGTGGCGACGCTGCCCTGCTATCTGAATGCGCTGGCCGGCCATGGCGTGCACGTGGTGACGGTGAACGACTACCTGGCGAAGCGCGATGCGGAGTGGATGGGTAAGATCTACGGCTTCCTGGGGCTGTCGGTGGGCGTCATCGTGCACGACCTGTCGGACGAACAGCGGCGCGAGGCGTACGGGTCGGACATCACCTACGGGACGAACAACGAGTTCGGCTTCGACTACCTGCGCGACAACATGAAGTTCGACCTGAAGGACATGGTGCAGCGCGGGCACTACTTCTGCATCGTCGATGAAGTGGACTCGATTCTGATCGACGAGGCGCGGACGCCGCTGATCATCTCCGGGCCCACCGACCAAACGACCGACAAGTACGCGCGGGTGAATCTGATCATCCCGAATCTCGAAGCGGGCGAACTGGTGGAGACGCTGGAAACGAAGACCTGGACCGGCGACTTCGTGGTGGACGAGAAGGCGCGTGCCATCACGGTGACCGACGAGGGCTGGGAGAAGATCGAGAAGCTGCTGGGCATCGGCAACATTGCGGACCCGGAGAACTGGGACCTGAAGCACCACGTGGAAGTCGCCATCAAGGCGCACCACCTGTACAAGCGCGATGTGGAGTACGTGGTCAAAGAGGGCGAGGTCATTATCGTCGACGAGTTTACCGGACGGCTGATGCCGGGCCGGCGCTGGTCCGACGGGCTGCACCAGGCGGTGGAAGCGAAAGAGGGCGTGTCGATCCGCAAGGAAGACCAGACGCTGGCGACCATCACCTTCCAGAATTACTTCCGCATGTACAAGAAGCTCTCCGGCATGACCGGCACGGCGGAGACGGAAGCGGCGGAGTTCGACAAGATCTACAAGCTGGACATCGTGGTGATTCCGACCAACCGGCAGATGCTGCGGATCGAGAATCCGGATGTGGTATATCGCACGGCGAAGGAGAAGTATTTTGCCGTGGCGGACGAGATCACGCGTCTGCACGAGGTGAAGCAGCCGGTGCTGGTGGGCACGACGTCGATTGAGAAGTCGGAGCTGCTGAGCGAGATTCTGAAGCGCAAAGGCGTGCGCCACGTGGTGCTGAACGCGAAGTTCCACGAGAAGGAAGCGGAGATCGTGGCGCAGGCCGGACGCCTGGGCATGGTGACGATTGCGACCAACATGGCCGGGCGCGGCACGGACATTCTGCTGGGCGGCAACTCCGAGTTCATGGCGCGGCAGGACCTGGTGAAGAAGTCGCAGGCGCGCGCGGTGTCGGCCGCAGAAGGCGCGATCTCGCCTACTGCGGGGCCGGGCATGAAGCGGTTCTACTATGCCAGCCAGGAGTTTGAGACGACGCAGGAGGCGTGGGACGCGGCGATTGCGTCGCACCTGGCGACTGCGCAGAAGGAACACGAGGCGGTGGTCGCGGCGGGCGGGCTGCATATTCTGGGCACGGAGCGGCATGAGTCGCGGCGCGTAGACAACCAGCTGCGTGGACGCGCGGGACGCCAGGGCGATCCGGGATCGTCGCGTTTCTTCCTGTCACTCGAAGACGACCTGATGCGCATCTTTGCGCGCGAGTGGGTGAGCACGCTGCTGCAGCGGCTGGGCATGGAGGAAGGCGTGCCGATCGAGAGCCGCATGATCTCGAAGCGGATCGAGGCCGCGCAGAAGGCAGTCGAAACGCAGAACTTCGAGTCGCGCAAACACGTGCTGGAATACGACGACGTGATGAACAAACAGCGCGAGGCGGTGTACGGCCTGCGGCGGCAGCTGATGGAGGGCGTCGACCAGAAGCAGCTGATCACGGAAGACTACGTTTCGACCATCCTCTCGAACATTCTGGACGAGAATGCGCCGGAGAAAACGCATCCCGACGAGTGGAAGATGGATGCGATTTATGCGCAGGTGTATGACGTGTTCGGCGCGAAGCTGAATGAGGGGCCGGACAAGCTTGATGTCAACCAGATGAACCGGCACGAGCTGGGCGAAACGATCTTTGAGAGGGTCCGCGCGCGCTACGACGTGAAGGAACAGATTCTCGGCGCGCCGGCCATGCGCTATCACGAGCGCATCGTGATGTTGAGCGTGCTGGACGGGCTGTGGAAGGACCATCTGCTGGCGATGGACCACCTGAAAGAAGGCATCGGGTTGCGCGGCTATGCGCAGCAGGACCCGCTGGTGGCGTACAAGAAGGAATCGTTCGAGATGTTCGAGGCGATGATGATGCAGTTCCAGCAGGACACGGCGCGCCACCTGTTCCGGATGCAGATCATTGGGCCGGACGGCAATCCGATCGAAACGACCGAGCAGATGCCACCGCGCCGGCCCCCCGATGCGCCGCCCATGCAGCAGCAGCTACCGATGCCGGGGCGGGAGGGCGAAAGTGAGGGCCATGCACCCGTGCCCATCCAAACGCGCGCTCCCTCGACCACGATCGACGAGCTGGAGCGGGAGTTTCAGCGGAAGAAGAAGCGCGAGTTGGAGCAGGCGCGTGCGGCGGGAGCAGGAGAGAGCAGCAACGGCAGCGGTCCGCGCGTGACCGGGGAGAAGGTTGGGCGCAATGATCCGTGCCCGTGCGGTTCGGGGAAGAAATATAAGAAGTGCCACGGAGCGCAGGGGTAAGAACAGTTGTCAGTTGTCAGTTGTCAGTTCTCAGTTGTGAGTTCGAGGCGGCGGCGACGACTCGGGCGGAGACCGGCTACTTCTTTTCCAGATCGTCCATCAGCAGCCGGGCTTTGTTGGCCAGGTTTCTTGCCCCGTCGGCGTCTCCGGAGTTGAGCGCCTGCTGCGCCTGATTGAGGAAGTTGCGAATCTGGCGGATCTGACGCTTCTGGGCGTCGGCCGTTCTCGACGGCAGCGCGGCAATGCGCTTCAGAATGGATGCGATCAGGTCCTGCGCCTGCTGCTGGCTCTGCGGCGCTGCGTCGCCGCCGGTGGAGAGCGCGCCAATCGCTAATTCGGCGGATTCAGGAGCACTGGCAACCTGAACGGAGGGTTGGGGTTCTTCCCTGGGCGACGGCTTCTTCCTGGGTACCGGCCTGGGAGCCGGCGGGGGCAGCGGCAGCGGCTCCAATTCGGGCGGCGAAAGGGTCGCGATCATGGGGGGCGGCTCGGGCGGCGGTAGCGTTTCCAGTTCGATGGGCGCGTGCGCACCGCGCGGAATAACGAAGGCAACGGTCTTGTGGTGGCATCCGGCGAGACCGGTGGCGAGAACGAGCGAGGCGGCCGAAATCCACGCCGCGCGAGTGAGAGCGGCGAGACGGTTCGCGAATTGCAGGCGCTCGGTCAAGCGATCTCCCTTCTCTCCATGTTAGTTGCAACGGGCCTGGAAGCATCGTCCCGGTTGTTTTCGTCGCTGCCTGTGTCGCCGCCAGCAATAGGATCTGCCGCAGGGTTGCGGCCTTCCCTGGCCGGGGCGTTGGAGATGGGAATGTGCAAAGTAAACGTGGTGCCGCGCGCGGGCGAAGCGGGATCGGCGTCGGAGCGGACGGTCATGGATCCGCCGTGCAACTGGACAATGCGGTAGGTCATGGCGAGTCCGATGCCGCTGCCTTTGGGCTTGGTGGTGAAGTAGAGGTCGAAGATGCGCGGCAGCATCGCGGCGGAGATACCCATGCCAGTGTCGGTGACCTCAACGGTTGCGGAGCGCTGTTCGCGACGAACCGAGATGCGGACCACGCCGCCGCCCGGCGGCATCGCCTGCATGGCGTTGAGCAGGAGATTCAGCAACGCCTGGCGCAGGAGTTCCTCGTCGACGCGCACCGGGACCGGCTGCGGCGGGGCCTCACACTGAACATCGACGCCGTGCTCCCGGAGTTCCGCGCCGGCAAGTTCCAGCGTCTGATCGATGACGCGCCGGAGGTCCTGCTCGCGGAGGTCGAGGTCCATGGGACGGGAGAAGTCGGCGAGGGTCTGGACTACGCGGTCGAGGCGATGCATTTCGTCGGCGAGGATTTCAACGTGCTTCTGGGCGCTGTCGCGGTCGAACGCGCCGGCCGCGAGCTTGCCGCGCAGCAGCTCCAGGTGGACGACCATGGCGTTGATGGGGTTCTTGACCTCGTGACCGACGTTGGCGGTGAGCCGGCCGATGGCGGCGAGCCGGCGCGAGACTTCCAACTCCTGCTCGAGTTCGAGCGCGGAGCCGGTGTCGCGCAGGGTGAGCAGGGTGCCCATCTCGTGATCGGGGCGGCCGGGATCGCCATTGCCACGGGCGTTTCCGATGTGGTCGAGGGAAATCTGCACCTGGCGGCCGTCTTCGAGGGTGACGGTGTCGGCGGAGATCTGGGCTCCGCGATCAAAGGCCGCCAGGACCGCCGCGCCCAGTTGAGTTTGGGGTACGAAGATCTGCTCCAGGCGCATTCCGACCAGGTCTTCGACCGCCGGACGCTCGGAGTCGCCAGCGGGGCGCACGATGAAATTGGCGACCGCGTCGGAGACCATGACGGCGCGGCGGTCGGGTGCGAAAAGAAGGACGCCATCGCGCAGCGTGTCGAGCATCTGGTTCAGGTTGGTGCGCAGAGCGGTGTAGCCCTCTTCGCGGCTGCGCATCTGGCGGTCCAGGCGGTCGATGGTACGGGTGACCCGCCCTACGGGGTCGACCCGGAGCGACGGCGGATCGAGCAGCAGCCCGGATTGGCCGGGGAGGAAATCGACGGAGGCATCGCCGCGGTTGAGGGTGAGGCGTTCCAACTGTTCGCCGATGGCGCGCAGAGGGCGCAGTGCGACGGCGGAGAGCACCGCCGCGACCAGCATCGACGCCAGGGTTGCCAGCAGCACAAACTGCAGCGCCGCCTGCAGAAACGGCTGATAGGCAGCCCGCAGAAACGACGACCGCACCCCGACATGGACGACGAGAAACGGCTGGCGATTGCGATCGAGCGGCACCGCAATGTCCAACACCTTGGGCTGGCCGAAGACCTCGCGCATCTGGTAGAAGACATTGCCATCGCGCAGGCGGTCGAAGCTGGCGCGAGAGGGTGCGAGCTGATTCAGCGCGTCGGGATCGGTGGAGAGCATGGTGAGGCCGTGCGCGTCGGTCACGCTGACATCCTCCACGGTAGGCGAGTAGCGCACGATGCCGTCCATTGCACTGAGCAGATCGTCGTTATTCTGCAAGGCGTCCACGACCGCGGCGTGCAGCGCCGCATCGGCCTGCTCGGGCGGGAGATTGGCCGGCGGAGGATGGGCGCTCAGGCCGGTCTTGACCGCCTGTTCAGTAGCCAGCAGCACCTCGCGGGCGAGCACGTCGTTGGCTGCGGAGGTCTGCTCGATGCGCTGACGCAGCAAGGCACCCAGAAAGAGGACGGAGAGCACGAAGACGATGGCGAAGGTGAGGCCGGTGGCCGTAAGCACGAGCTTCGTTCGCAGGCGCATGGGACTACTCCGCCGCAACGGCAGGCACTTCGATCGCAGGGGGCGCGGCATCGGGAGAGGCCGTGGCGTACTCCTTCAACTTGTTCTGCAGTGTTTTGGGAGTGATGCCGAGAATCTCCGCAGCCCGCGTCTTGTTGTTGTTGGTGGAGAGCAGCGTCTTCAGGATGAGCTGGCGCTCGGCTTCATCGACGGTGGTTCCGACCGCGACGTGAATGGTGCGATTGTCGTCGCGCGCGGGCGCCGTGGCGGAATCGGACGCCGGAATGAAACGGGTCGCATAGCCGGGCTCGCCAAAGCCGGGCGGCAGGTGCTCCATCTGGAGCACGCCGCTGCCGGCCAGGATGGTGGCGCGTTCGATGGTGTTGCGCAGCTCGCGCGCGTTGCCCGGCCAATCGTAGGCCAGCAGCCGCTTGAGCAGGTCCGGCGCGATGCCGGAGATGGTGCAGCCGTGGCGCAGGTTCATGTCGTCGATCATCTTCGCGGCGATGGCGGGTATGTCGGCGGAGTGGTCGCGCAGCGGCGGCATCTGGATATTGAAGACGTTGAGGCGGTAGAAGAGGTCGCCGCGCAACTGGCCGCTTTGCACGGCCTGCTGCGGGTCTTTGTTGGTGGCTGCGACGACGCGCACGTCGACCGGGGTTTCCGCCTTGCTGCCGAGACGGCGGAGCTTGCGGTCCTCCAGCACGCGCAGCAGCTTGGCCTGAGTCGCCATCGGCATCTCGCCGATCTCGTCGAGCAGCAGGGTGCCTTCTTCGGCGAGTTCGAAGCAGCCGGCGCGGCGCTCGATGGCCCCGGTGAAGGCGCCTTTTTCGTGGCCGAAGATCTCGCTCTCGATCAGCGTCTCCGGGATGGCCGCGCAATTCACCGCGACGAATGGCTTGGCGTGGCGCGAGCTGAGATCGTGAAGGCAGCGGGCGGCGAGTTCCTTGCCGGTGCCGCTCTCTCCGGTAATCAGCACCGAGACATTGGAGGGGGCAATGCGCTCGATCATCTGGAAGATGGCCTTCATCTGCGGCGAAGAGCCGACCAGTGCGCCGAGCACGCCGGCGTCGCGGGACTGGCGGCGGGTGACTTCGAATTCAGCGCTCGAGTTTGTCTCGCGCTGGCGGCTGGCGTTCTGCAGGATAGTGCGCAGGCGCACGGGATCGATGGGCTTGGGGATATAGTCGTACGCGCCCAGGCGCATGGCCTCGACGGCGGACTCGATGGAACCCTGCGCGGTGAGCACCACGACGACCACGCCGGGTTGCGACTCCTTGATGCGCTCGAGCAATTCCATGCCGTCCATGCGCGGCATCTTCAGGTCGGTGACGACGATACCGGGGGACCATTGGCGCACGCGTTCGAGCCCGTCCACGCCGTCGACGGCGCCGTCGGCGCGAAAGCCCCACGAGGCCACCAGTTCGGTGAGCCCGGTGCGCGCATGCGCTTCGTCTTCCACAATCAGTACTTTTTCGACCACGTTCCCCTTCCGTACCGCATCTTCCAGTATCCATTCTGCCGGGATGCCGGGGCAAGCTGGCCAGCTTTTCAATTGGATGCAGTCCGACTGCAAAGCGTGACCCGCAACCGCTTCCGGAATGCGGCCTGGGCAAGATATCCTGATGGCATGAGTGATTTGCCCATCGCCCTGACTGACCCGGAGATCGCTCCGCAAGCCTTCGCACAGATGCGCCTGGCGGAGCGGGCGGGTGCGGTTGCTGACGCTCCCGTGCTGCTGGATGTGCGGGAGCCGTGGGAGTTTCAGGCGGCGAGCCTGCCCGGTTCGCTGCTGATGCCGATGGGCGACGTGACCTCGCGGGCGCATGCGGAGCTCGACCCCGACGCGCATATTGTGGTGCTGTGCCACCATGGGCAGCGGTCGCTGTCGGTGGCGATGTGGCTGCGCGGCCAGGGGTTCGAGCGAGCGCAATCGCTGGCCGGGGGGATCGATGCATGGTCAAGGGCGATCGATCCGAGCGTGCCGAGGTATTGAAACGACTGTCCTGCCGGACGGGCGCCCTGCGCGGGCGGCGGTCACTTCGTGACTTATGCCGAGCTTCGCATCGGCCTCCCGTTGGTCGGCACGAGCTCTTGTTTGCGACCACCGGGAGCACCATCGCGAAGCCCAATACGCGCCACGAAGTGGTTATCGCGCGCGCGGGTGGGTTTCGTCGTAGACGCGCTGGACTTGCGTGGCGGTGAGCTGGGTGTAGCGCTGGGTGGTGGAGAGGCGCTCGTGGCCAAGCATCTCCTGAATGGCGCGGAGGTCGGCGCCTTCCTCCAGCATGTGGGTGCCGAAGGCGTGGCGCAGGGTATGCGGGTGCAGGTCGGCGGGCAGACCGCGGGAGAGCGCGATGCGCTTGACCAATCTCCCAACACTTCGTGTTGTCAGGCGTGTGGTTCCGCGCATGCGCAGGTTGGTGACCAGCGGGCCTTCGGCGATGAGGCCGAGTTTACCGGCGGCGCGCAGACGCGCCTCGCGCTGCGGCAGGTAGGCGCGGACGGCGACGGCAGCCTCGTCGCCCAGGGGGACGTAACGCTGCTTGCGCCCCTTGCCCTTGACCAGGATGGCGTCGTTCTTCCACTGGATGTCGGCGAGGTCGATGCCAACCAGCTCCGAGTTGCGGATGCCGCAGCCGTAGAGCAGCTCGAAGATCATGCGATCGCGCTCCGGCCACGCGGCGGCGTCATTCTTTGTGGCTGCACCTTCGCCGGTCTCCATGGAATTCAGCAGGCCGTTCACTTCCTCCATGCTGGGCACGCGGGGAAGGTGCTTGGGCAGCCTGGGCGTGCTGACCAGGACGGCCGGATTCTGCGCGATGCGGTGCTCCTTGGCGAGCCAGCGGAACCAGGAACGGATGCTGGCGAGCGCGCGCGCGGCGCTGGCCTTGGTGAGGCCGCGGTCGTAGAGCTGGCCCAGGTAGGCGCGGATGTGGAGGTGATCGACGGCGGCAATGCTGGCGCCAATGCCGAGCGTCTCGCACAGATACGCGGCGAAGCTGAGGATTTCGCGGCGGTAGGCGCGGATGGTGTGGGCAGAGGCGTTGCGCTCGTTCTGGAGGACGGCGAGGAACTGCTCGGCGAGGGATTCGAATTCGCTGGCGACGGGCTTCATTCGGACACCGCCAACGCTGTTTCTGAGGCTGTGGATGGGGCGATGGCCTGATTGCTGCTCTCAGTTCCCTGCCGGCGTCGACCGCGGGGGTGGTGGTCGCGGTGGACGCGCTTGAGGTGTTCCATGGCGACGTGGGTGTAGACCTGGGTGGTGGCGATGTCGGCGTGGCCGAGCAGGCGCTGCACGCTGCGCAGGTCGGCGCCGTGCTCCACCATATGGGTTGCGCAACTGTGGCGCAGCATGTGCGGGCTGGCCTTGCGGGCTCCGTCGGAACGGCCATAGGCGGCGCGCACCATCTCCCATACCCACTGGCGGGTCAGCGCGTGGCCGCGCACGCTGAGGAACAGGGCGCGTTGCATACGGCCTCGAACCAGCGCGGGGCGGCCGTGCTGGACGTACTCCTCGAGCGCCTCGACCGCGCGGCGTCCGAGCGGGACGATGCGCTCCTTGTCGCCCTTGCCGCGAACCTGGGCACGAGCCTGGTCGAGATGGAGGTCCTCTTCGCCGAGAGCGACAATCTCGCCCACGCGCAGTCCGCCGGCGTACAGGAGTTCGAGGATGGCGTGGTCGCGCAGGGCAAGGGCGGCAGCAACCGGCGAATGGCCGGCCAGTTCGGGATTGCGCGCGACGGCGGCGGAGCGATCGAGCATGTCCGACACTTCGCTTTCGGCGAGCGACTTGGGCAGGACCTTCCAGCTTGCCGGGCTTTCGATGGTGACGGTGGGGTCATGGGCGATGCGTTTGTCGAGCAGCAGCCAGCGATAGAAGCCGCGCAGGCAGCTCAGCTTGCGGGCGATGGAGCGGGCGTCGACGTGGTTGCCGCGCAGGTGCGCCATGAAGCCGCTGACGTCCGCTTCGACAGCGGTGATCAGCAGCGCTGCGCGGGTCTCTAACTGCTCGGCAAACTGCTCCAGGTCGCGGGTGTAGGCCTCGCAGGTGGCGGGGCGCATGCCCTTTTCGACGCGCAGGTAGCCGAGATACTCGCGCACCGTCCTGGCATTTCCGGGAAGTTTCTCATGCTCTGCTGTGTGGCCCTCTATGCTTGCCCGCATAGTTCAATTATCGGTGCGGGGCGGGAGCCGACGGCGATCATCGCGCGGGCCGCATCTACCTCGACAGCACCGCATTTGATAGCATCCGGGGAGACAACCATCCGGAGTGACCTATGCCGTTTTGTGAACATCTTGCCAGCAGCCACTACGTTGGGCCCAAAGTGCATGTCTGCGCGGAGTGTATTGCCCTGGGCGACGAGTGGGTGCACCTGCGGACGTGCCTCGCCTGCGGCCACGTGGGCTGCTGCGACTCCTCCAAGAACCGCCATGCCACCAAGCACTTCGAGGCGACCGGCCACCCGGTGATCGCGTCTGCCCAGCCGCATGAGCGCTGGCTGTGGTGCTACGTCGACCAGGAGTGGAAAGAGTAGGTCCCTGCGTGATGCTTATTGGGCTTCGCGTGGGCGCTCCCGATGGTCGCAGCCGAAATTGCGTGCCGACCATGCGGTATCTTTCCTGCATGCG
>Ga0181520_10009188_pt1 | contig 13733 bp, 12 predicted proteins | sample PEATcosm2014_Bin_29_FD_132451 | JGI IMG/M metagenome (GOLD analysis project Ga0181520, IMG submission 132451) | Peatland microbial communities from MTU Mesocosm Facility, Houghton, MI, USA - PEATcosm2014_Bin02_30_metaG | ecosystem: Environmental > Terrestrial > Soil > Wetlands > Peat | place... | reverse complement strand
CGCGCCGCCGAACAGTTCGTCGCCTGGGCGAGAGAGAGCGGCCTGGCGGCGCGCATCGATCCGGTCGGCAACGTCCGCGCGCGCTACGAGGGCCAGCGGCCGGGAGCGCCGGCGCTGATGATCGGTTCGCACATCGACACGGTGCGCGACGCCGGCCGCTACGACGGCGCGCTCGGCGCGCTCGCCGCCCTCAGCGTCGTCGAGGGCCTCATCGCCCAGGCGCGGCGGCTCGACGTCGCCATCGAGATCGTCGCTTTCGGCGACGAGGAAGGCGTGCGCTTTCCCCACACCCTGACCGGTTCGCGCGGCCTGGTCGGGGTCAACGAGCCGGAGGCGCTGGCGCAGAAGGACGGCGACGGCGTGTCGATGCGCGACGCGCTGAAGGCGTTCGGCGGCGATCCCGATCATCTCGGCGCGGCGCGCGCCGAGGGCGTGGCGGCGTTCGTCGAGTTGCATATCGAGCAGGGGCCGGTGCTGGAGGCCGAGGCCCGGCCGCTCGGGGTGGTCACGGCGATCAACGGCGCGACGCGGCTCAGCGCCGTCGTGACCGGGAGCGCCGGCCACGCCGGCGCGTCGCCGATGAACTTGAGGCGCGACGCGCTCGCCGCCGCCGCCGAAATGATATTGGCGATCGAAGCGCGCGCGCGCGGCGAGGAGGAACTCGTCGCCACCGTCGGCCGGCTCGACGTCGAGCCCGGCGCGGTCAACGTCATCCCCGGCCGGGCGCGCTTCACGATCGACGTGCGCGCGCCGCTCGACGAGCCGCGCCGGCGCGCCGTCGCCGACATCGCCGCGGCGATGCAGGCGATCGCCCGGCGTCGCGGCGTCGCGTTCGAACTGACGCCGACCCACGAAGCGGCCGGCTACGTCTGCCATCCGAAGATCGTCGCCGGGCTCGCGGCGGCGGTGGTCGCGGTCGGCGCCGATCCGCGCCTGCTGCCGTCGGGCGCCGGCCACGACACGATGGTCATGGGCCAGCGCTGGCCGGCCGGCATGCTGTTCGTCCGCTGCAAGGGCGGCGTCAGCCACAACCCCGCCGAGTCGATCAGCGAAAAAGACTGCGCGATCGCGCTCGCCGCGCTGACGCGCTTCGTCGAGGATTTCCGGGCGTTCTGATTGACGGCGTCAAGGCGCACGTCAAGTTTCGTCAAGGAACGTCAAGTTCCGGGCTTGACGCCGCGGGAAAATCGTCAACGCCGTCAATGGTCTGCGGCGCGTCAAGGGCGCGATCGGCTTGGCGCGGGGCGGCGGCAGGAAGAACGGAGGCGGTCATGGGGCGGGCCAAGGTCGGATTCGATCGAGAAAGAAGGATAGCACGGATTCTGCTGATCCGAAAGGGCTTTGGCGATGCTCCTTTCTTTGACGGACAAAAAATTTGTCAAAGGCACCAATAGACGCATTATATCAACGCGCTTGATTGGTTTGACATATTCTGAAAAATGGTATATGAAAATAAGTTGTGCTCACGGTTTCTGGCCAACAATGATCCAGACCGAATCGCTTGGAGGCGCTTCGATATTAGAGGATTCGCCAGTAACTTGGAATATAAATCCGGGCTTCCCAGTCTGGCTAATGTTTAACGCGTCTACTATCGCAATTCCACGAAGTTGGTGGTTGAAGTCTCTCTTTAAGGCGTTCTCCCATCCGCTCTTCTCGGGTCGGTCAACTCTAGTTGATACGGTAACTCCAAATGGCGCAGTTCCGGCGATATTCAGGTCTGAGGTTACAAAATGAGACATCTCTTCCGGAGTTTTTGGCGAAATTGAATCAACGGTCCAATCGGCGCGTATAAGACCAAGTTTTATTTGAGCCGCAAGTCCGTATGATTCTTTATCTCCACGTACATAGAAAATCGTGGTTGGATATTTAATCTTATCTTTCAAAGCGTCCACGAAAGCCGAGTTATTTATCGACCTGTCGGCCAAACGAGCATTTAGTGCGGCGGCGTCTTTTTCTAGAGCAGCTGCACGCTCATTGGCCTTTGCGGCCTCTTTTGTCGCTTCGGCTATCTTCACGTCGGCGTCCGCTTTGGCAGTAACTTTGTATTTTTCGAAGGCCTCCTCTGCGTCTGCGGCCGCTTGCTTTTGTAACTGGACAACTGCGTACGTTGAAACACCGACCACTGCCGCTGCGATTGCCGCTGCCCCCAATGACAGCAACATTATTGCGGTCCATATATTGAGCGATAAACCGAGCATTCGCCTCACCCCAATTGAGACGGCCGTGTTTTCGGTCATTGCCATATCTTACGCGAGCTTGTTGGCGGTACGTTTCTAGCCGTCAGAAATATTTGGAAAGGGCGATGACATTAGCCTTCCTTGATCGCCGCCCTGAAAATATCCGCGTTCAGGCGGTTATTATAGCGGAATTGGAACTCGGCGACATAGAGAGGAAGGTACTTTTTGCTGATCTTGTGGAAGGCGCCGACCCTGCCGCGCTTGATCAGCGACCAGAAGCCCTCAATCGTGTTCGTGTGGACGCGGCCGATACGCCCTTGCCGGCGGGCATGACGTTCGTGCGCTGCGAGGTGGCGTCCGCCGCAATCTGCTGGAGTCGATCAGCGAGGACGAGGGCGCGGCTCGCGCTTGCCGCGCCGACGCGCGCCCGCGCAATTCAAGCCGCTAGAGCGCGTTGCTATGAGAAGAAACCGATGACGCCCTCTGCTGTGTCATTCCCGCGAACGCGGGAATCCAGAGGGGAAAGGGCGCATCGGCCGACGAGTCTGGATTCCCGCTTTCGCGGGAATGACATCGCTGGTGATTCCTTCAAATCGCATCATGCTCTAGAGCGAGCTGCGCTGACGTGGGATCGCCCCGTCGTCCCCCTCCACCGCGCTATGCGCGGTCCCCCTCCCCCGCTTCGCAGGGGAGGATGATCGCTTCGCGGCCGGGTTGGCGGCCGTCGCAAGAGCGAGCGACGCGACGGCCTCATCCTCCCCCGCGTTTGGCGCGGGGAACGGCGACCGCGCGAAGCGCGGCGGAAGGGGTCTCTGGCGCCGGAAATGGAGGCGACGGCGATAGCCGTCGCTTGCCGCGCTGACGCGCTTCGTCGAGGACTTCCGGCCGTTCTCCGTTCGGGTTCGCCGACGCCGAATGCGTCCCCGCTGAGTCGAAGCGCCTTTGCCGCCGAGAGGGAGGCGGGTTGACGGCAATGCGGGCTCTGGGCTGGCGAATCAAGAAGCCGCCGGTTGCGCCGGCGGCTCCCCTTTGAGCGTCGGCGGCGCTGTCAGCCCGCGCGCTTCATCCACATCATGTCCAGGGCGTCGCCGGACTTGAAGTAGCTCAACTTGACTTGTTCGCCCGCCTTGAAGTCGGAGAGCTTGACGTTCGGCGCCGCAACGTAGGTCGAGCCGTTGTCCAGGGTCACCGTGTGCTTGGCCTGGTCGAGGCTGGTGATGGCGCCTTTTGCATTCAGAATGTCAGACGTGGAATCCGCATAAGCCGCAGAGACGCCGCCGAGCAAGGCAAGCGCCGCGACCGAAGATACGAGAATGCGCATGACGGTTCTCCTTTCCAGTGAAAGCGGACCGCGCGCCGATGTCGGCGACTGACGCCGAGTCGACCGGACCGCCCGATCTTGTTAAAACACACCTCGCTTGAACTTGAGCTGACCGACATCTTAAACGTTGTTCATCATTAAGGAATTTCTGCGACGAATCACGGCGCGGGAATTTGACTAAACTGTGTTAGGCGGCCGAGATAACCTAATCGGGGCGCGGGGCTGCCTGGGCGCCCGGATAGGCGTTGAGATAACCGTCTATCGCCGTCACGCGCGGCCTAGCTGTTTAGCCCGGGGGCATCCACGCCGTGAGGCCGCGGCCAATCTCGGAAGGTTCTTGCAGCGGCGCCGCGTGGATGACCGGGACAAGCCCGGTCATGACGCCATGAGAGCAAACGCGAGCGCTAAACTTAGCGCCTCTGGGATCAAGGCCAAGGCCGGGCGGGCCGGGGGAGACGGCGCGCCGCCTGCGCGTTGCGGCGCCACGAGGACGCGCGCCGTGTTGGAACTCACTCCCCCAACCTCGGCCACGCAAGGTCCGCCGGCGCGATCACGCGCGGCGCGGCCGGCCAGGCGACGGCGATCGCCGGATCGTCGTAGCGCAGCCCGCGCGCCTGGCCGGGGACGTGCATTCGGTCGATCTGGTAGAGCACGTCGGTCGAATCTTCGAGCGTCAGGAAGCCGTGCGCGCAGCCGGCTGGGATCAGCAGCGCTTCGCCATTGTCGGCGCTGAGCGTCGCGGCGATCCAGCGCCTGTAGGTCGGGCTGTCGCGGCGGAGATCGACGACGACGTCGTAAATCGCGCCGCGCGCGACGCGCACCAGCTTGGCCTCGTCGTGCGGCGGCGCCTGGAAATGCATGCCGCGCAGGGTGAACGCCGCGTCGTTGCGCGACAGGCTGGTCTGCGCCGGCGCGAAGGGAAAGCCGGCGGCGGCGAATTCCTCGGGGCAATGCAGGCGGGCGAAGAAGCCGCGCGCATCGGCGAAGCGGTCGAGCGACACGCGCGCGACGCCCGGCAGCTCGGTCGACGCAAATTTCATGGCGCAATGACCCGAAGTTGGGGCAGCGCGACGACCCAGCGCCCGCCCCAGTCGGCGATCGTCGCCGTCTGGCTGCGGATTTCGTCGAGCAGGTTCCACGGCAGCACGACCAGATAATCGGGCCGCACGTCGGCGAGCCGCTCCGGCGCCAGGATCGGCACATGACTGCCGGGCAGCAGCCGGCCCTGCTTGGCCGGGCTGCGGTCGAAGACGCAGACGACGTCGTCGGCGCGGATTCCGCAGACGTTGAGGAACGTGTTGCCCTTGGCCGCCGCGCCATAGGCGGCGACGCGTTTGCCCGCGGCCCGCGCGGCGGCGAGGAAGGCGAGGAAGTCGCGTTTGACCGCCTCGACCCGCGGCGCGAAGCCGCGATAGGCGTCGAGCCGGTCGAGGCCGGCGGCGCGCTCCTGGACGCGCAGGGCGACGAGCCGCTCGCTCTCGCGACGCCCGGCGCCGGCGCGGCAGGCGTAGAGGCGCAGCGAGCCGCCGTGGGTCGGCAGCTCCTCGACGTCGAACGCCCTGAGGCCGGTCGCGGCGAATGCGGCCTCGACCGCCGTCAGCGACAGATAGGAGAAATGCTCGTGGTAGATCGTGTCGAACTGCACGTCGCGGATGAGATTGAGCAGGTGGGGGAACTCGAAGGTGGCGACGCCTTCGGGAGCGAGCAGGACGGCGAAGCCGGCGAGAAAATCGCGGATGTCCGGCACGTGGGCGAGCACGTTGTTGGCGGCGGCCAGGTCGGCGCGAACGCCGCGCGCGGCGAGCCGCTCGGCCGCAGCGCGGCCGAAGAAGGCGACTTCGGTCGGGACGCCGCTCGCGATCGCCGCCGCCGCGACATTGGCCGCCGGCTCGATTCCGAGCGCCGGCACGCCGGCGGCGACGAAATGTTTCAGCAGGTAGCCGTCGTTGGAGGCGATCTCGACCACCATCGAGCGCGGCCCGAGCCCGAATCGGTCGATCATCGCCAGCGCGTAGCGGCGCGCGTGCTCGACCCAGGAATCCGACATCGACGAGAAATAGGCGTAGTCGGAGAAGATCGCCTCGGGACTGACGGGCTCGTCGACCTGAACCAGGAAGCATGCGCCGCAGACGCGCGCGCGCAGCGGGAAGCGCCGCTCGCGACCCGCGGCGACGTCCTCGGCCGTAACGTAGGAATTGGCGAGCGGCGTCTCGCCGAGATCGACGAAGGTCGTCGCCAGCGGCGCGCCGCAATTGCGGCAGGCGGGCGGGGCGGCGCTCATGCGCCCGCCGCGATCGCGCCATAGGCGTCGATCTGGTCGAGCGAGACGGCGCGCGGGCTTTCGCCGAGCCGCACGCGCCGATGCCAGTCGGCGGTCCAGCCAATCGCCGCCGCGCTCGACAGGCGATTGCGCCAGCCGAGCGTCGCTTGGGCGCGCGAAGCGTCGACCGACAGGCTTTGCATCTCGATCGGCCGGGGGTTGGGTTCGACGTCGAATTCTGGCTTGGCGCCGAGCGCTTCGAGCATCGCCCGCGTCAGTTCGGCGACGGTGACGGGATGCTCAGCGTCAGGGCCGAAATTGAGCGCGCGCTGCCCGGAATGGTCGGCGCGTTCGACATAGAGCAGATAGCCGGCGATGCAATCGAGCGCGTGCTGCCACGGCCGCGTCGCCGTCGGCATGCGCAGCAGCGGCCGGACGCCCTTCGACCAGGCGCGGACGATGTCGGGAACGATGCGGTCCTGCGAATAGTCGCCGCCGCCGATGACGTTGCCGCCGCGCGCGGTCACGACGGCGACGCCGCGTGGGGCGAAATACGTCTCGGCGAAGGTGCGGGCGATGATTTCCGCCGCCGCCTTGGAGGCGGAGTAGGGGTCCTTGCCGCCGAGCGGGTCGTCTTCGGCGAAGGCGAGCCCATGTTCGCGATTGTCGTAGACCTTGTCGGACGTGACGACGAGGATGCGCTCGACCGCCGGCCAGTCGCGCAGCGCCTGGAGGAGATGCGCGAGGCCGAGCGCGTTGACGGCGATCGTCTCGACCGGATCGGCGATGGCGCGGCGCACCAGCGGCTGGGCGGCGAAGTGCAGCACGATCTCGGGGTCGGCGGCGGCGACCGCGGCGGCGACGGCTTCGGGGGCGCGCAGATCGCCGAGGCGCGAATCGAGATCCTGCGCGACGCCGGCGAGGGAAAACAGCGACGGATCGACGTTGGGCGGCAGCGAGAAGCCCGTCGTCCTGGCGCCGAGCGTCTTGAGCCAGAGGGCGGTCCAGCTCCCCTTGAAGCCGGTGTGGCCGGTCAGCAGCACGCGGCGGCCGCGCCAGAAGTCCGGCGAGGGAAGCGGCGCGCTCACGCCCAAACCTTCCACGGCGCGCGGCCCGACTCCCAATGGCTCTCGAGCAAGTTCTTGTCGCGCAAAGTGTCCATCGGCTGCCAGAAGCCGGAATGGCGATAGGCCATCAGCTCGCCGCGCGCGGCGAGCGTCTCCAGCGGCGCGCCCTCCCACGACGTCTCGTCGTCGGCGATCAGGTCGATCACCGAGGGATCGAGGACGAAGAATCCGCCGTTGACGTGGCCCTGGTCGCCGGGCGGCTTCTCGACGAAACGCTCGACGCGATCGCCGGCGAGCGACAGCGCGCCGTAACGCCCGGGCGGAATGACCGCGGTCAGCGTCGCCTTGCGGCCATGGCCGCGGTGGAAGGCGATCTCGGCGGAAATGTCGATGTCGGCGACGCCGTCGCCATAAGTGAGGCAGAACGGCTCGTCGGGATCGAGATAATGGCTGACGCGCTTCAGCCGGCCGCCGGTCAGCGTCTGCTCGCCGGTGTCGATCAGCGTGATCCGCCAGGGTTCGGCATGCGTGTTGTGGAATGTGGTGCGATTGGCCCGAGCGTCGATCGTCACGTCGGAAGCGTGGAGGAAGTAGTTGGAGAAGTACTCCTTGATCATATAGCCCTTGTAGCCAAGGCAGACGATGAAGTCCTCGACGCCGTGATGGGCGTAAATCTTCATCACGTGCCAGAGAATCGGCATGCCGCCGATTTCGACCATCGGCTTGGGCCTGAGGTGGGATTCCTCGGAGATGCGGGTGCCGAGGCCGCCCGCCATTATGACCGCTTTCATACCGCCGCCGGATCGCGATTTGCCGGCAGGGGCTTAGCAAGTTATCGTAACCAGTGGAAGCGTCGGGCGGCATATGCCCGATCCCGCCGCCCGAATCCCGATCGACGCCTCGAGGCGTCGGCAGGAGGGAGGGGCCGGCTCAGTGAACGCCTAATGCGACGCTCTCTACTTCGCTGTGGTGAAGCAGATGTCTGAAGCCGCATCCCTGGCAGACGCCGCGATCGTCGAAGCTTATCGAGCGCATTACACAGGCACGTTCGCGAAGCATGGCGCGTCATCCCGCGGCGTCGATTGGGGCGTATGGCCGGACGTGCAAATCCGCTACGGAAAAATGCTGGAGGTCATCGAACTCGGCGCAACGGCGACGCCTCCCTCGCTGCTGGACGTCGGTTGCGGATTTGGCGGATTGCTCGACTATTCCATCGAAAAGGGCGTTGCGGTGGAATACTCCGGAATCGACATCGTTCCGGAGATGATCGAACACGCTCGCAGCGCCCATCCCATCGCTCGTTTCCACGTGGGCGACGTCTTCTCCCTGAGTGAATCCCAAAGCTTCGACTACGTGGTCTGCAACGGCATTTTGACTTTGAAGCTCGAGGCCAGCATCCTCGACATGGATCGCTTTTCGCGGCGCTTGATACGAAAGCTGTTCTCGCTTGCGCGTCGCGGTATTGTATTCAACATGATGACGAGCCATGTGAATTTCATGGCGTCAAATCTGTATTACAAGAATCCGCTCGAAATCATTGCTTTCTGCTCGACCGAGCTTTCGCGCAAATATCGTGTCGATCACGCCTATCCGCTTTACGAATTTTCAATTTACGTTTATCGGGATCGTGCGCAAATGAGCGCCGCCTGGGAAGGTTGAGGCGCGCAGCCGGCGCCGATTGTCGTGGCGGAAACCTCGTCTCGCGGCGCTCCGCCTTGTCTCAGCCGTGCGGCTGGGCCCGTGGGCAGAATCACTTTCATCGCTCCCATTAAGGATTTTCGTGCTACGGCTTGTCGCGATTCCGCCGGCGAGCGCAAGCGCGGCGCAGCGTCGACGAGGCGGCCAATCAGCGCGGTCGCGTGGTAAAGGACAGGTAGATGGTTCCGATTACGATCGGCGTGCCAGTCTATAACGGCGCCGATCTGCTCGACGAATGCCTTGCGTGCCTGGCGCGACAGACCTTCCGCGATTTCAAGGTCCTGATCTTCGACAACGCCTCGACGGACGCCACCGCCGCGATTGCGCAGGGCTGGGCCGCTCGCGATTCACGGTTCCACTACGTGCGACAGCCGAGAAATCTCGGCGGCGTGGCCAATTTTCGCGATGCGCTGTTGGCGGCGGAAAGCCCGTGGTTCATGTGGCGAGCCGACGATGACCTGAGCGACGACGATTACCTTGAGACGCTCTACCGGCTGGCGACGGAATCCCCGGGCTGCAAGCTGGCGGCCTCGACCATCGTCTCCCACGACCTCGACGGCGGGAGGCGGCGGCTGACCACCCCGCCCAAAGTCTCCGACTCCATTGGCGAGGTCGGCCGAATTCGCACCTTGTTCGGCTGCCATCCGAGTTGGTTCTACGGCCTGTGGGATCGCCAAACGGTCTTGGACGCGTATGGGTCCGTTATCGCGAACTTCCCCTACGCCGTCGCCTCCGACCATTTGGTGCTCTACGGCCCGATCATCGACGGCGTCGTCAGGACGACGGACAAAACGCAATTCATTCAGCGCACGCGCCGCACCGCCGCGACGCCGCGTCGCCAGACGCGGATGCCGTTCTCGCTGATGCTCGACCTGCGTCGCGCCTTTCGCGCCGAACTGCGCCGCATGCGCTCGGAACGCCCGCTTTCCCTGCCGCTGCGGGCCGCGCTTCTGGCGAGCGAGCCGCTCTATTTGCATCACACTTTGCCGTCTCTGTTGAAAATGGCGCGCACGAAGGCGCGCGAGCTGCTCGGGATCGCCGGCAAGCGCGGCGCCGGGCGCCATTTCGAGCCGAGCGCCTGAATCCTCGTTTGCAGAGGGGACGGTCTAGGCAAACGGCGCATTCGATCGTATTGCGTGGCCAAAGGCGCGGACTCGATCCCGATGAATTTGACCCTGGCGATTTCGACCCTGCCGCACTGCGGCGCACGCGCATGATCGTCGCGTCCGAACGCATTCCGGTCGCCGCGCCGTCGATCACCGAGCGTGAGGCCGAGCTCGCCGCCGAGGCGGCGCGCACCGCTTGGCGACAGAATGCCTACGCCTATAATGCCCGCTTCGAGCGCATGCTCGCCGACTATATCGGCGTCGCCCACGCGGTCAGCGTGCCGCACGCGACCGCGGCGCTACACCTCGCGCTCGCCGCGCTGGGCGTCGGCCCCGGCGACGAAGTCATCGCGCCGGACGTCACCTGGATCGCCTCGGTCGCGCCGATCGTCTATGTCGGCGCCGAGCCGGTGCTGGTCGACATCCTGCCCGACACCTGGTGCCTCGATCCCGACGCCGTCGAAGCGGCGGTCGGGCCGCGAACCAAGGCGATCCTCGGCGTCGATCTCTACGGCTCGACCTGCGACTGGGAGCGCCTGCGCCAGATCGCCGACCGGCGCGGACTGGCGCTGATCGAGGACGCGGCGGAGGCGCTGGGCTCGGCGCGTCGCGGCCGCAAAGCCGGCGCGCTTGGTCGCGTTTCGGCGTTCAGCTTCCATGGCTCGAAGACCGTCGTCACCGGCGAGGGCGGCATGCTCGCCACCGACGACAAGGCGCTGTTCGACCGCGTGCTGTTTCTGCGCGACCACGGCCGCAAGCCTGGCGACCGCTTCTTCCTCAATTCCGAGATCGCCTTCAAATACCGGATGAGCGCGGTGCAGGCGGCGCTCGGCGTGGCGCAGATGGAGCGGATCGACGCGCTGATCGATTACAAGCGGGCGATCTTCGGCTGGTATCGCGACCGGCTCGCCGGCATGAACGGGATCACGCTCAACGCCGAGCCGCCCGACACGATCAACAGCTATTGGATGGTCACCGCGGTGCTCGACCCGAGCTTTGGCCTCGACAAGTTCGCCGTGATGGCGGCGTTCGACAAGCGCAATATCGATTCGCGGCCGTTCTTCTCGCGCCTGTCGAGCCTGCCCGCCTTCGGCGATCGTGCGGCGGCGAAGCGGTTCGTCACACCGACCGACCGCGGCGCGACGATCGCAGAATTCGGCGTCAATCTGCCGTCGGGCTACAACATGACCGAAGACTTGGTCGACGTCGTGTGCGGCGCGCTGCGCGAGATCGTCGCCGAGCGACGTTAGGTGAGAGAGGGAGGGCGTCTGCAGTGACCGAAGCGACCAAGCCGTTCATCAAGCCGAACATTCCCGACGATCGCGCCGAGTTCGAAGCGGAGCGCCGGCGCAGCAGTCTGGCGATGGGCGCCGACGATGCGTTGTTCGAGCAAGCGCGCGACTGCGTGATGAGCGCCGACCGTCATCGCTACACCTATCTCTGGTCGTGGATGGGCGCGCCGATCATTCAGGTGCCCGCCGACATCGTCGCGACGCAGGAAGTGATCTGGGCGACCAAGCCCGACGTCATCATCGAGACTGGCGTCGCCCGCGGCGGGTCCGTCATCTTCTACGCCTCGATGCTGGCGCTGCTCGGCAAGGGCAAGGTAATTGGCGTCGACATCGACATTCGCGCCCACAACCGCGACACGATCGAAAAGCATCCGATGGCGAGCCGCATAACGCTGATTGAAGGCTCGTCGATCGCGCCTGAGACCATCGAGCGCGTGAAGGCGGAGATCCCCGCCGGCGGCGCCGTGATGCTGGTGCTCGATTCCGACCACTCCAAGAATCATGTCCTGGCCGAATTGCGCGCCCTTTCTCCGTTGGTCACGCGAGGGCAGTTTCTCGTCGTCGCCGACACGCTTCTCGGTCGGTTGAAACCAGAGCAGACGCCAACCGCGCGTTCGCACTTTTGGCCGCCCGGGGACGAACCGCTGGCGGCGGTGCAGGCGTTTCTGACCGAGAACGATCGCTTCCGGCCCGACCCAGAACTCAACGGCAAGTTGATCCTGTCGAGTTCGCCTGGAGGTTACTTATGCTGTGTCAAGGCGTGACGACGGTCGAGTCTGGGCGGACCGCCGACGGAGAGCGGACGAATATCGTTGGCGCGTTTAGGGCCGCCGATCGGATCTCACGGGGATGACGACCGTCGTCATTTCGCAGCCGATGCTGTTTCCCTGGCCCGGCTTCTTCGAGCAGATGATGTTGGCGGACGTCTATTTCTGGCTCGACGACGCGCAGTTTTCGCGCGGCAGCTTCACCAACCGGACGCGTATCGTTCACGGCGGCGCGGTGAAGTGGCTGTCGATCCCCCTCGCGCGCAAGGGCTTGTCGCAGTCGATCCGCGACCTCGTCGCCGCGGAGGACTTCCGTGCGCGGCACATCGCCTTTCTCGGTCAGGCGTTCGCGGATGCGCCGCACCGCGCGCTGGCGATGGAAATCGTTGAGGAAGTCTACGCCACGGAGACGCTCTGCGGTCTGTTGATAGCGAGCTGCGAGGTTCCCGCCGCTCGGCTCGGGATTCGTTGGCCCGAGCGCCGAGAGCGGACGAGCGCGAGCGGAATCGCCGGCGCCTCGTGGCGACGCGTTCTCGACGTTGTTCTCTCGGCGGACGGAACGCGTTACGTCACCGGGCACGGCGCCGCCAACTATCTCGATCACGAAGCTTTCGAAGCGGCGGGCGTCGCGGTCGAATACATGGCTTACAGCAAGACCCCGTGGCCGCGGTCGGACCCGGCGTTCACGCCCTTTGCCTCGATTCTCGATCTTATCGCCAATGTCGGGCCGGCGGCGAGCGAGTACTTGCGACCGGCGACAGTGGATTGGCGCGCTTTCAAGCACGAGGGCTCGCTGGATCGATGAAGCGCCGCCGAGTATGCTTTCGGCGGCGGCGAACGAGGCGAACGAATCGGTCGGCGCGGCGCCGAGCGGCGCGCGCCTTTGTCGTGGGTCGGCGCGGCGACGACATTTGCGCGAGAAGATGGAGCGAAAGTGGGCTCGCCGTCGAGGCTGTTCATCGGGTCGGTGACAACGACCGCGCGTCGTGCGCTGCGACTGGAGCGTCCGCACGTCTTGGTCGCCTGCATGCCGAAGTCGGCGTCGACATTTGTCACCGACGTTGTGGCGGAACTGCCCGGAATGCGCCGCACCTCATTGACTTGGGCGTACGGCTGGCGAGAGCAGACCCTCGACGTCGCGCAACTCGCGAGGTTCGACCTCGCGTCCTACGTAAGCCAGCAGCATCTGCGGTATAGCGCCGACGTCGGCGAACTCATCGCCGAATATCGGCTAACGCCAGTCGTTCTGATCCGCAACATCTTCGATGTGGTCGCCAGCGTGCGCGATCATTTCCGCGACGAGTCGACGGACGGTCCGATGGCCGCTCTTGGCCCTGAGCATGCTAAGCTCGGCGACGCGGCCCTTGAAGAGTTGATCGCCGATCTCATCGTTCCCTGGTACTTCAACTTCTTCGTCAGCTGGGAAGGCGTCGACAGCGTTCGAACGACCTACGACGAAGTTCGGCAATCGCCGCGCGACGTCGTCGCCCGAATCTGCGAGCGAGCCCGGATCAAGGCGGACGGAGCGACGATCGAGCGTGCGATCGCGGCGGCGCGCGCCAAGGCGCGCCGTTTCAACAAGGGCGTCTCCGGCCGTGGCGAGAGCATTTCGCTGAACGCCCGCGAAAGAATCGTCTCTTTCGCCCGGCATTTTCCCGATGTGGACTTCGGGCCGATCGGCGTCGCGCGCGCAGCCGCGCCGCTTCCGCGGCAGGCGTGAATTCGGCCGCGGGCCGCGGGCGGCCGCGCCCGCCAATCGACCAATGTTCGCGCCGCCCTTGGGGGTGCGGCGCGAAGTCGAGGGCGTCTCGCCTACTCCCCGCTCAGCGTCGCGCGCGCGCGCTGCCACCAACCGGAACGGCGCGGGCGCGACGGATCTTCGGCGGCTGGCGTCGGCTCGGGCGCCGCAGTCGACTCGGGCGCCGCAGTCGACTCGGGGGCGGCAGTGGTCGCGGATTCTTCGGCCGCGGCCGCCGGTTCGCTTGCGGAAGCGGGCGTTTGCTCACTCGCCGGCGCCGCGGGGGCGGGCGCCTCCGCGTGGTCGG
>Ga0181520_10009187_pt1 | contig 13734 bp, 10 predicted proteins | sample PEATcosm2014_Bin_29_FD_132451 | JGI IMG/M metagenome (GOLD analysis project Ga0181520, IMG submission 132451) | Peatland microbial communities from MTU Mesocosm Facility, Houghton, MI, USA - PEATcosm2014_Bin02_30_metaG | ecosystem: Environmental > Terrestrial > Soil > Wetlands > Peat | place... | reverse complement strand
GGCCTGGACGATCAGAATGCGCGCCGGCCGGTGCACGATGCCGATGAGCACCAGGCGACGCGCGGCGGCCACGTCGCAACCCAGTCTAGCGATGGCCTTGAGCGCCATGGGAGCGTAGCATTCGTAATCCAGGCACAGCGTGCGGCGGCCGTTGGTGTGGTTGCGAGCAGTGCCTTCGAAGATCACCACGGCGCCCTCCGCGCCGGTCAGCAGGCGCGCCACCAGGCGGGCCGTCTCGATGGGGCGGCGCGTCAGGGCGAAGTAGTTGCCGTTCTCGGATTCTTCAAGGATCACCGGCGGCACATCTTCGCTCCCGCCGCTCACGGGCGGCAGAAAGGCGATCTCGGCGCCTTCCACCAGCTTGGCGGACGGCTCCGCGAACTCGCGGTTCTGCGCAATCGCGACGGTTCCTTTGAGATCGCGGAGAGACGGGTAGCGGGCCATGCAGCTTTCCCAGACGGCCGCCAAATCGGCTCCCTCCGGGAACTCGGCTTCCTCGGCGGCACGTCCCGCCAGATCCTTGAGAGGTCCGAAAAACAATACCTGGGCGCGCATCGTTACACTCGTAACTTCCAGTGTAACAGGACGTTTCCAGGCTCCTCCGCGTTGCGCGGGGGTACAATGCGGTTTCCATGGTAACTCCCCCTTCCGAAACGCGCCTGCGCGTGCGTTACGCCGAAACCGACCAGATGGGCGTGGTCTATTACGCCAATTACCTGGTGTGGATGGAGGTGGCCCGCGGGGACCTCTGCCGGGCCTGCGGCTTCGATTACGGCGCCATGGAAAGCAACGATGGCGTGCTGCTGGCCGTCGTGGAGGCCAATTGCAGGTACCGCTTCCCGGCGCGCTATGGCGACGAGGTGATCGTCAAGGCTTGGATCGAGAAGGCCAACCCGCGCATGGTGACCATCGCCTACCAGATGCGCACAGCCGCGGACGACCGTGAGCTGGCCGTCGGCTTCACGCGCCACATGTTCGTCACGCGCGAAATGCAGCGTATACGGCTGCCGGAAAAGTACCACCCCATGTTCGGGCTGTAGGGCGGTCGGCTACAGCTTGGCTGCGGCGCGCTACGGTTTGGCCGCGGCGGCCTTGACCTTCTTGGGCTTGGTCCTGGCCGGCTGCGCGGTGATCTGGCGCAGGAAAGCCGCTTCCTCCGCCCGGTAAGGCTGCCCATCGTAGGTGAAGATGTCGTGGAACCAGACCACTGGCTCGCTGGTGTAGGGGTGCTGCCAGGAATCCCACGGCAGGTTCGTCTGCGTCTTGCCGTTCACCAGGCCCCAGTTGTAGGCCGCCACGTTGTACTTTTTGGCGATAGGCAGAATCGTCTCGAGGGTGCTGCCCACCGGGCGCGCCATGTATTCCGTGCAGAAGACCGGCCGGTGATAAGCCTCCAGCCACTTGACCCGCTGCTCGAACTCCTCGGGCGGACCGTAGCTGTGAAACGAGATGATGTCCGACTGCTCGATCTGGATTCGCTCCATGGCCGTTAGCTTATCCGGCGAAGACCAATCCCCGCGCCACAGCCCGCTGGTGAGCGGCTGCGTAGGCAGCGCCGCGCGGGCGTATTGATAGACGCGCGGGAGCAGGGCGCGCACGCGCTCGGATTTGCCCGCCGGGTCCTCCGATCCGTAACTGCCCTCATTCACGTTATCGGGCTCGTTCCACAGATCCCACGCCAGCACGCGTTTGTCTTTGGCAAAAGTCCGGACGACCTCTACCACGTAGTCCAGGATGCGCTGTTCCTGCTTGGGGTCCATGAGGGCTTTGGCTCCGGGACTCTGCACCCAGCCGGAATTATGCACGCCCGGTTTGGGAGCGCGCTGCTTGACCGCGGACTCCGGGAAAGGATCCCAGCAGGAATCGAACAGGACGAAGATCACGCGCATATTGCGATCGTCGGCCAGTTTGAGGAAGCGCTCCATGCGCCTTTGGAAGCTCCAGCCCTGCTGCCAAAGCTGATCGTGGAGGAACACGCGCACGGTATTCATCCCGACGCTTTGCGCCCACCCGAGTTCCATGTTGATGCGGTCGGCATCGAAGGTATCGGCGTTCCACATTTCCAACTGATTGATGGCGTTGGCCGGAATATAATTGCAGCCCACCAGCCAGGGCTGCTTGGCATACCACTCTTGGGCGGCCTTGGGAGACCACGGGGTGTTCTGCGCGAAGGCGGCGGCGCAGAGCAGGAGGAACAAAAGGAGGGAGGCCAAGCGTTTTGTCATAAAAATGTTGGATTCAGCCCGAAGATAGCGTGGGTACAGTGGCAACGTCAAGCCGGGCCGGGGAAGGCGGAACTGCGCAAGCGCCCCTGCCCCGCCTACGGCTATAGCCCGTTAGGCGCGTTGCGATGGCTCGGGCGCAGCATGGCTTGGCAAGCCAAACCACGCGCCGCCGCGGGTGTCGACCATGATCGCCGGGCGCCAGCCCTCGGGACCTCCGCTTCCTCCGGATCTCAGGTGTTGACTTTCGCTTCTCCGCGTTCCTCCGCTCCTCGGCGTCTCCACGGTGAGCTTTATTTTGGTCTCCTCCGGGCAAGCTAAAGCATGCCCACCGCAAAGAAGCGCGCGCTTGACGGCTGCTACACTGGGAATCGGTGGGACGCCTCTATAACCGCGCGGAACTCATCGAGGAGCGCCGGCGCTGCCAGCGGGACTCCAAGACCGTGGTTTTTACGAACGGCTGCTACGACCTGCTGCACCCGGGGCATGTCCGACTGCTCGAACAGGCCTGCTCGATGGGCGATTTCCTCATCCTGGCGCTGAACTCGGACGCCAGCGTGAGGCGATCCAAAGGGCCTTCGCGGCCCGTCCTCCGCGAAGCTGAGCGCGCCGAGGTGGCGCTGGCCCTCGAAGCCGTTTCCGCGGTGGTGTTTTTTGACGAGGATACCCCGCGCGAGCTAATCTCCCTGGTTCTGCCGGAGATCCTGGTGAAGGGCGCCGATTGGTCGCATTTCGTGGCCGGAAGGGAAGAGGTGGAGGCGGCGGGGGGTAAAGTATTCACTCTGCCGCTGGAAGCGGAGTATTCTACAACTAATATTGTAGAAACCATTCTGAACCAGCCAACTTGATTCATCCGTCCGTTCGAGATCTGTTTCTGGACCTGGGGAAGCACCCCAGCTTCCAGGAGGTGCTGCGGCGCCTGGCCGGCGGCGGCACGGCCTCGCTCTCGGGCCTTACCACCACCGCCAAGGCACTCTATGCGGTACTGCTATCGCAGTCCTCGCAACGCCCTCTGATTGTTGTAGTAGATGGCAACAAGCAGGCCGAGGTCCTCTACGAGACGCTCCATACGTTCTTCTCGCTGCTCGCGGCGGAAGACCGTAACGGCCCGCAACTTCTTCCAGCTCTGGATGTTCTGCCGTTGCAGAATCTCTCGCCGCACGCCGAGATAGCGGAAGAACGGGCCATCGGATTGTGGCGCCTGGCGACGCAACGGGTGCCCATCACGATCCTCCCGGTGGCTTCCGCTCTGCTTCGCATCGAGCCGGGCGATTTCTACCGGCAATTGGCGCTCAAGCTGCGCGTGGGCGACGAATTGCCTCTCGAAGATGTAGTAGCTCACCTGCAGAGCGTGGGTTACGAACGCCGCGAGCCGGTCGAGATGGTGGGCGAGTACTCCGTGCGTGGCGGAATCCTGGACGTCTTCTCGCCGGAGTCGCCGAAACCGGTGCGGATCGAGCTGTTCGGCGACCAGGTGGATTCCATCCGCCGCTTCGACGTAGAATCGCAGCGCTCGGTTCTGAAGCTCGAAGACTGCACGCTGCTGCCGCTCGCCGAGTATCAGAAATCGCGCGAAGTGCTGGCGCAACTGGCCGATTTAATGCGCCAGGCCGATATTCCCGGCCGCGACCTGCCGCCTCCCGGCGAGACCTTTCCCGGCTGGGAAACCGTGGTCCCCATGCTGCGACCGCGCAACGCGTCGATTTTCTCGCTGGTGGACCGGCCGCTGGTGGTGTGGGACGAGCCGGAGCAGGTGCAGTCTGCCGCCGAGCGATTCTGGACGCGCCTGGAGCAGATCGAGCGATCTCCGGCCTACGACCCCGAGCATAGCTATTTCACCTGGGAAGAGCTGCAGCGCCAGACCGCCTCCGCGCCTCAGATCTCATTCAAAGAACTGGAGATCGGCTGGGATGCGGAAGGCCAGGGGAACGGCCATATCTCGACGCGCCCGGCACAGACCTTCCACGGCAGTATGCAGGTCGCCATTGCCGAGGCGCGCAATCAGGTGGAAAGCGGCAGCCGGGTAGCCTTCTTCGCTTCTTCTACAGGAGAAGTAGAACGGGTCGCCGACATCCTCAACGAGTATGGCATCCCCTACCAGTTGGGTCTCGAGCAATTCGATTCCACGCCCGCGTATCTGGCGGAGCGAGCCTACCTGGCCGGAGCGGTTGCCAGTATCTACCTGATCAAAGGACAGGTCCGGCGGGGGACCGCGTTCCAAGATTCTAAACTTGTAGTTTTCGGATCGGAAGATCTGTTCGAGAGCTCCGAATTGGTGGCCCGCGCGCCGGCTTCGAAATCGGCCCTGGCCACTTTTTCGGCCGATCTGATCGAGCTGAAACCCGGCGATTACGTGGTCCATGCCGAGCACGGGGTGGCGCATTACCTGGGGACCCGCGAAATCGCACAAGGCGAGGCCCAGGGCGACTACATGCTCCTCGAATATGCCGGAGGCGCCAAGTTGTATGTCCCGCTGACCCGCATGGACTTGGTCCAGCGCTTCCGGGGAGCCGGAGAGACCGCCCCGGCGCTCGACCGCATGGGCGGCGCCACATGGACCCGCACAAAAGCGCGCATCAAAGCCAAAATGCGCGATATGGCGGACGAGCTACTCAAGCTCTACGCCTCCCGCAAGATGGCGGAAGGCTTTTCGTTTTCGCTAGATAGCAACTGGCAGCGGGAATTTGAAGACGCCTTCGAGTTCAACGAAACGCCCGACCAGTTGACCGCCATTCGCGACATTAAGCACGACATGGAAGACCCGCAGCCCATGGACCGCCTGGTTTGCGGGGACGTGGGATTCGGCAAGACCGAGGTGGTGATGCGCGCCGCCTTCAAAGCTCTGGGGGATGGCAAACAGGTGGCGGTGCTGGCGCCGACTACGGTTCTGGCGTTCCAGCATTTCGAGACGTTCAAGCGTCGTTTTCAGCCGTTTCCGGTGCGCGTCGAGATGTTCAGCCGCTTCCGCGCGCCCAAGGAAATCAAAGCCGGGCTGGCGGACCTGGCGGAGGGCAAGATCGATCTCGCCATAGGGACGCACCGCCTCCTGTCGCAGGATGTCGTGTTTCGCGATCTGGGCCTGGTGATTGTGGATGAGGAGCAGCGTTTCGGGGTACGGCACAAGGAACGGCTCAAACACCTGAAGCAGACCGTCGATGTCATCAGCATGAGCGCCACCCCTATCCCCCGAACGCTACACATGTCGTTGTTGGGATTGCGGGACATGTCCGTGATCGAAACTCCGCCCAAAGATCGCCTGGCGATCCACACGGTGGTGGCCCCTTACCAGCCGGAGCTGATCCGCTCGGCGCTGGAGCAGGAACTTGGGCGCGGCGGGCAGGTCTATTTTCTACACAACCGCGTGGATTCCATCTGGGCCCGCGCGGCTATGCTGCAGCAACTCGTGCCCAACGCGCGGATCGGCGTGGGGCATGGCCAGATGAGCGAGGCCGAGCTGGAAAAGAGCATGCTCAGCTTCATGCGCCACGAGTTCGATATTCTGGTATGTACTACGATTATCGAAAATGGCTTGGATATCCCGCTGGCCAACACGATGATTATCGAGAACTCGGAGCGCTATGGGCTTTCGGAACTCTATCAGTTGCGCGGCCGGGTGGGCCGCTCGAACCGGCGCGCGTATGCCTATCTGCTGGTTCCCCCCGATACCGAGCTCACCGAAATCGCCCGTAAACGATTGGCGGCATTGAAGGAATTCAGCGAATTGGGGTCCGGCTTCAAGATCGCCGCGCTGGACCTGGAGCTGCGCGGCGCGGGCAACCTGCTGGGCGGCGAGCAGCACGGGCACATCAACTCAGTGGGCTTCGACACTTACGTACGCCTGCTAGACGAGACCGTGCGCGAGTTGAAGGGCGAAGAAGTCGCCCCGGAAATTCACTCGACGCTCAACCTGGGTCTCGATATTCGCATCCCCACCGACTACATCGCCGACGAGAATCAGCGTCTGCGGGCCTACCGCCAGATCGCCAACGCCTCCGATGACGCCGCACGCGACCGTGCCGAAAAGGAACTGGCGGACCGATACGGCCCGGTTCCCGAGGCCCTGCGCAACCTGCTGGCGTACTCGGGGCTCAAGAATCTGGCTGAAAAGGCCGGCATTGAAGCCGTCGACCGACGCCATAACCTATTGAATATAAAGTTCCACAAGGATACGCGCGTAGATCCGGTACGGCTCATGACGCTGGTGGGTCGAACGCCCGGAGCGCAGTTCAGTCCGGCAGGCGTCTTGCTACTACCACTAGATGGACTAACGGGGGCTGGCGAGATTCTGCGCCATTTGTCGGAGAAGCTGGAACAACTGATCGTGCCGGCGGCCTCAGACTGCTAGAATAGGGGAAATTCGCAACGTTATGCTTTGCAGGATGGTAGTACTCATCACAGCCGCTCTGCCGGCGGTTTTCGCGGCGGATACGCCCGGCGTTCGCGTGGTGGAAGAGATCGCCGCCAAGGTAAATGGCGATATCGTCACCCGCGGCGAACTGGAGGAGCGCCGCTCGAAGCTGGCGCAGTATCTGCGCACCCAGGGTCTGAGCGGCGTCAAGCTGGCCGATGCCGTCAAAGAGCAATCCGCCGATATGCTGCGCGACGAGATCGATTCGCTTCTGCTGGTGCAAAAGGCCAAGGATCTCAACATCGTTGTCGACGCGGACTTGAACCGCCGGCTGGCCGAAATGCAGGTGGAGAGCAAGATCACCGATACCGATAAATTCCACGACTGGCTGCGCGTGCAGACGAACATGCCGTTTGAGGAGTATAAGGACGCCCTCAAAAAGGAAATGCTGACGCAGCGCGTGATCGGCGAGGAGATTGGCAGCCGTATCACCATCCCTGAAGCCGATCTGCGCAAGTACTACGACGCGCACAAAGATCAGTTCATGCGCAAGGAGCAGATCTTTCTCAGCCAGATCCTGATTTCGACCGAAGGCAAGACGCCCGAGCAGATCGAGCAGGCCGAGAAGAAGTCCAAGGATCTGGCTGAGCGGGCCAAGAAGGGCGAGAAATTCAGCGACTTGGCGCGTGCCAATTCCGACGACCCGGAGACGGCGCGCAACGGCGGACAGCTTCCTCCCTATCCGCGTGGCATGCTGCAGAAGCAGATCGAAGACGTGGTGTTCAAGCAGAGGAAGGGCTACGTAACCGACGCCATCAAGGTCTCCCAGGGCTTCGTGATTCTGCGCGTGGACGACCGCTATGAAGAGGGCGTGGCGTCGTTCGAGGACGTGCGCAACGAGGTTAACGATATTGTGGGCCGCCCCCTAATGGAACCCAAGGTCCGCGATTTTCTCACGCAACTGCGCAAAGACGCGTTTCTGGAAATCAAGGACGGTTACGTGGATAGCGGGGCCGCTCCGGGGAAAGAGACCCGCTGGCAGGATGTGGCGACGGTGAAGCCGCAGACCACCACCAAGGAAGAAGTGGCCGCGCACCAGAAGAAGAAGCTGCTATGGCTGGTCCCGGCGGGCTACACGAACAAGCCGCTGCAGGAGGCCAATACGGCGCCGCCCAAGGCGACCAAGGTCGGCGACACCTCGAAGCCGGAGGCAGTACCCGCGCCCGCCGCAATCGTTCCCAAGCCATGAAATCGCCTTACGTAAACGAGCTCGAGCCCAACCGCCTGATCACCACCAGTTTCCTGGTTCACTCGAAGGAAATCCGCCAGAAAAAAGGCGGCGAGTTGTACCTTTCGCTGCTGCTGGGGGATCGCACGGGCGACGTTGACGCCAAGATGTGGGACAACGTCGCGGAGGTGCTGGACGCCTTCGAGCGCGACGACTTCGTCAAGATCAAAGGCCTGACGCAGGTCTTCCACAACCGTCCGCAACTGACCATTCACAAGATCCGGCGGATGGATGACAGCGAGATCGATTTCGCCGACTATTTCCCCTCTTCGCGCCGCGATCCGGAGGAGATGTGGGCGGAGTTACGGCAGACGGTGGCGGGGATCGCGAACCCGCATCTGAGAGCCTTGCTCGACGCGCTGCTGGACGACCCGGATATCGGTGCCCGCTACCGGCGTGCGCCGGCCGCCAAGCAGATCCACCATGCCTATCTGGGCGGTCTGCTGGAACACGTGCTTTCGCTATGCTCGCTGGCCCGCGCGACGGCTCCGCTCTATCCCTACGTGGATGGCGACCTGCTTCTGACGGGCGTGGTGCTGCACGATATCGGCAAGATTTACGAGCTGAATTACGAGCGCGGATTTTCCTATTCGAGCGACGGGCAACTGCTGGGGCACATCAACATCGCCATGCGGATGCTGGCCGAGAAGCTGCGCGGGCTGCCCGAGTTCCCTGCCCCCTTGCGCTCGCTGGTGGAGCACATGGTGCTGAGCCACCACGGGCATCTGGAGTTCGGTTCGCCCAAGCTGCCGCAATTTCCCGAGGCGCTGCTGCTGCACTACCTCGACGACATGGATTCCAAGATGGAGTGCATGCGCGCGCTGATCGAGAACGACCGGCAGGTGGAAGGCTGCTTCACCTCGTTCAATCCGGCGCTGGAGCGCGCGGCGCTCAAGAAGGACCGCTTCCTGGAGCCTGCGCCCGCTGCCCCGCGCGCGGCGCGTCCCGCCGCACCCGATTTCGCGCCGAACGGCGGCGCGCCGGAGAATACAGCTCCGGAGAAGGCCGGCGCGGCTCCGCCGGCCGTTGCGGCCCATCCGCTGTTTGCCCCCAAACCCGATTCGCAGTTCGCCGATAAGCTCAAGAGCGCGCTGGCAACCGTTCAGCCGCCGGAGAGATAATGTCCCACTCCACTCGCGAAGTTCCCCCGCCCCTGGAACTGCTCTGCCTGAAGGCGCTGTGGTCGCTTCAGGAAGGCAGCGTGAAAGACGTGCAGGGCATAGTGGCCCTATCCCGACCGCTGGCCTACACCACCATCATGACGGTGCTGGACCGCCTGGTGCGCAAGAGCAAGCTGACGCGACGCAAAGTGGGCCGGTCGTTCCAGTATGCGGCCACGGAATCGCGGGACACGCTGCGGCGCGCGGCCGTTCGCGAGCTGCTGGACGGGTTCTTCGATGGCTCGGAGGCGGAGCTTTTGGAGTATCTGCGGGGTGCGCGCGTGGAAGCACCCGCGGTGCCACAAGCGCTGCCGGCACCGGCGGAAGTGGCGGCCGCGCCTGAAGTGATGGAGAGAAGGTTCGACCCCGTGCTGTTGTAGGATGTGAAGGGCAAGCTAAAGCATGCCCCACCATTGCGGAGGCGTGCGGTTTTGTGAGACAATCCGCGCCGGAATGAAACTTCCCATTATCCTTGCGCTTTTGGCTCCCATGGCATTTGCCGCCGAGGCGGTGGACGCCTTCAATTATCACTGGACGGTGCAGCAGGCTTCCGATTGGTCGGTGGTCCCCGGAGAATTGCGGCTGCTGATTCCCGGGATGCCTCCGCCGGGATTGCCGCGCCGGCCGCAGAAATTCGCGCTCGCGCAAACCGAGCCGTTCCGCCGCGTCACGCTGGAGGCCGAGGTGCATCGCAACCAGACCAGCCTGATCGTGATTTACGCCTGGCAGGACGAGGCGCACTTCGACTATGCCCATCTCTCCGCGGACCCCGCCACCAAAGTGAACGTGCACAACGGCATGTTCCATGTTTTTGGCGGGGAGCGCGTGCGCATTTCGTCGCTAGAAGGCCCGCCGGCGCTGCCCGATCAGGAATGGACTCCCGTCAAGCTGGTCTTCGATGGCGAGAGCGGCCACTGTCACGTGGAGGTCCGGGGCAGCCGGAATCCCAGCCTGGATGCCTACGACCTGAGCCTGCGGCACGGACGCGTGGGTCTCGGCTCGTTCGACGAAACGGGCAGCTTTCGCAACGTGCGAATCTCCGGAGAGCCGCGCGGCAAATAGCGGCCGGGCCGTACGGCGCGAATGACAGGCACGATCGGCCCGCCCGATCCCGAACGGGACCGGCTTTGCCTTACAATCGTGAATTGCCATGCAAGAGCGCCAGTTCTCAGTGGGAATCGACGTAGGGACCAGTGGGGTCCGCGTCATCGTTGCCGATACGAGCGGAACGGTGTGCGCCGAGGCGGCACGCCCTCTGACCGGGGTGCGCCAAGCGGAGCGCCACGAGCAGGAGCCGGAGCAGTGGTGGACGGCCCTGTGCGACGCCGCCCGCGAGGCCGCGGCGCAATTTAAGGCCGCCCGGGGTGCCCGCGAACTGCGCGGCATGGCGGTCACTTCGACTTCGGGAACCCTGGTGGTGACGGATCGCGACGGACGTCCGCTGCGTCCGGCCATCATGTACGACGACGGCCGCTCGGGAGCGGAAGCCGAGACGCTGAACGCGACATCGACAGATAAGGACACCCGGTGGAACGCGTCGCACTCGCTGGCGAAACTGGCGTGGGTTCGGAGCAGCGAGCCGGGCATATGGGAGCGGGTGCGCTACGCCCTGCACCCGGCGGACTGGATTGCCGGGCGCCTCGTGGGCGAGTACGGCTTCTCCGATTATTCGAATACGCTGAAGCTGGGCTACGATTTCGAAGCCGGCGACTGGCATCCGGCAGTGGCCGCCGCCGGATTGCGAGGCGAGTATCTTCCGAAGGTGCTGGCGCCCGGGACGCAGGTCGGAGTGCTCAGCGCCGCGGCGGCCGCGGCAACCGGGCTGCCGGCCGGCCTGCCCGTGCTGGCGGGAGTCACGGACGGCATCGCGAGCTTGATTGCGTCAGGCGCTCACGCCGCGGGCGACGCCAATACCACGCTCGGCTCGACGCTGGTCTGGAAGGCGTTATCGCCGGCGAAGCCGCGCAGCGCACACGGCATTTACAGCCATCGGCATCCCGGCGGCCTGTGGGCTCCGGGGGCGGCCAGCAATACCGGTCCCGGCGCCATTCGCGCGCGCGACAGCCGGCTGGGACCGGAAGAACGGGACCGCATGGCCGCCGATCGCCTGCCCACCGATCTGCTCTGCTACGTGCTGCCCTCGCAGGGGGAACGCTTCCCGTTTGCCAACCGGTCCGCCGCCACCTTCTTCGAGCGCGAGCCGGCCGATACCGCCGAATCCCATGCCGCGCAGCTCCAGGCGATTGCGTTCGCCGAGCGGTGGGGATACGAGCTAATGGCGCAATGCGGCGTGGCGGCTGGCGGCAGCGTTTTTTCAGCCGGAACCGCGGCCCGCAGCCCGGTGCTCTCGCAATTGCGGGCCAATGTTCTCAACCGGGCGATTGTCCGCTGCTGCAACCCCAGTGCGGGATTCGGAGCGGCAATCCTCAGCGCTGGCGCGGCGAGCTTCGGCGGCGATCTCTTCGCGGCCATTCGCGCCATGGCGAAACCCGCAGAGGCCTATGCGCCGGCGGAGGGAATCCGGGGCCGCTTCGACGATCTGTACGCGCGTTTCCGGGAAGCCTGCGGGCGCAGGGGATACGATTCATGAGCCCCTGGCAGGCGTGCGATATCCGGGGTCCGTATCCCAGCGAGGTGTCGCCCACGCTGCTGCGCAGTATAGGCGCGCACATGGCTTCGCTGCTGCCGGCCGACCCGCGCGTGCTGCTGGCGGGAGACGCGCGCATCAGCACGCCGGCTTTGAAGGAAGCGCTCGCGGACGGGCTGGTCGATGCGGGCGCGAAGGTTCTGGACGCCGGGCAGATTCCCACGCCCGTGGCGTCTTTTGCGCATCAGCAGCTTGCGACCGACGCGGCGCTCATCGTTACGGCGTCGCACAATCCGGCGTCGCATAACGGGCTGAAGGTGATCGTCAAGGGGCTGCCGCCAGCGGAGGAGGATTGGTCGCGGCTGCGGCTGTCGCTCGAAACCGAGGCTCGCCGCGGCAGTTCCGGAACATTTGAGACGGTGGACGTTTTGCCCGCTTACGTCGAATGGATCGACCGCCGCTGGCAGCATCTGCGGGAGTTGAAGCGCGCCAGGGTAGTTCTCGATGCAGGAAACGGCGCGTGGTCGGAACTCGGCCCGGCCGCGTTCGAGAGGCTGGGATTTTCCATCCGGCGCCTCTTCTGCGAGATCGACGGGCGCTATCCGAACCGTTCTCCGGATTGCGCCCGCGCCGCCAACCTGGGCGTGCTGGCGCAAACCGTGCGGGAGACGGGAGCGGAATTGGGCATCGCGTGGGATGGCGATGGCGACCGCGTCGCTTTCGCCGATCGCCTGGGCCGGATCGTCTCCGCCGACCAGGTCTCGATGATTCTGGCCGGCTATCTCTTGCGCAATCGGCCGAATGAGAAGGTGGTCTACGATCTCAAGCTGAGCGATGCGCTGCGCCGGATGGTCCTGGCCGCGAGCGGCATTCCGCTGGTGGAACGAAGCGGCCATGCGTTTCTCAGGCGCAGGATGGTGGGCGAAGGCGCACTGTTTGGCTGCGAAGTCAGCGGCCATTACTTTTACCGTGAACTGGAGGGTCGGGACGACGGCCTGTTCACGGCCTTCCTGATGGCCGAGATTGTCGCGCGCGAAGGAGCGCTCGATGCCATCGTAGCTGCGCTGCCGCCTGTCTACATCACGCCCGACTTACGCGTGCCGAGTAACTCGGTGGCGTATGAAGTTATCGTCGAGCGGCTGCGGGCTCAGTTCGCGCCTGAGCAAGAGACGCACATCGATGGAGTGCGCCTGGAGATGCCGGACGGCTCCGTACTGGTGCGCCGTTCGGTTACCGAACCGGCGACCACGCTGCGCATCGAAGGCGCGAGCGCGGCGAGCCTGCGCCGGCTCGTGGAAGCCTGCGCCGAGGCGATCCCGGAGATGCCTCCGCACCTGCTCGACTGCATCGACTCTTCAAGACAGGAGCTGTGCCGATGAACGCCCGCCTCATATCGCTGAGCCCGCAGGATATCGCGATCATCGCGGTCTATTTCGCGATGGTATTGGGCATCGGAATCTATCTGAAGCGCTATGCCAACCGGGGCGAAGACTTCTTCCTGGCCGGAAGAGAGATGACGGCATGGGTCGCGGGACTGAGCTTCTTATCGGCGAACCTGGGCGCGCTGGAGCTGATGGGATGGGCGGCTTCCACTTACCAATACGGCATCCTGGCCGCACACTTCTATTGGATCGCAGCTTTCCCGATATTAGTGCTGTTCGGTCTGGTGATGATGCCCTTCTATTACATCTCGAAGACGCATTCGGTGCCGGGCTATCTCCAGTTACGATACGGCGAATCGACCCGCGCGCTGGCGGCGACTTCATTCGCCTTCATGACCATTCTGATGTCGGGCATCAATATGTATGCCATGGCGCTGGTCATGAAGGTCGTGCTGGGATGGAACATTCACTTCAGCATCTGGACCTCCTCTCTTACGGTGGCGATCTATGTGGCGCTGGGCGGGCTGTATTCGGCGATCTTCAACGAAGTGCTGCAATTTTTCCTGATCTGGCTGGGGGCGTTGTTAATTCCGATCCTGGGACTTATCGAAGCCGGCGGCTGGACGGGCCTGGTGGCCAGAATTCATCATAACTTCCCGCAGGGCGACTATGTGCATCTCTGGCGGACCACGGGAAGCTTCGCCAGTAATCCGATGGGAGTGCATTGGACCGGAATTGTGCTGGGCC
>Ga0181520_10009186_pt1 | contig 13737 bp, 10 predicted proteins | sample PEATcosm2014_Bin_29_FD_132451 | JGI IMG/M metagenome (GOLD analysis project Ga0181520, IMG submission 132451) | Peatland microbial communities from MTU Mesocosm Facility, Houghton, MI, USA - PEATcosm2014_Bin02_30_metaG | ecosystem: Environmental > Terrestrial > Soil > Wetlands > Peat | place... | reverse complement strand
CCAGTATGGCAGAGTTAGCGCCTATCGCAAGGACATATCCGCAACAAAACATTCCTCTATTCAATAAAAGCGGATATAAATTTGTCCTCGTTAATAATTAGCCGAATCAGGCGCAAACGGAGAATACAAGCCGGACATGGACAAAAAAGCCCTATCAGAGCGAGACATCTGCACCAAGTTTATCACCCCCGCCATAGAACAGGCTGGATGGGACGTGCAGACGCAAATTCGTGAGGAAGTGACCTTCACGAAGGGGCGCATCATTGTCCGTGGGCGCATGCACATGCGCGGTGAAGCCCGCCGCGCCGATTATGTTCTTTATTACAAACCGAATATACCGATTGCGGTGATCGAAGCAAAAGACAACCGCCACGCTGTCGGCGCAGGCATGCAACAGGCGCTTGGTTATGCTGATGCGCTTGATACGCCTTTTGTATTTTCAAGCAATGGCGATGGGTTCCTTTTCCACGATCACACTGGATCGAGTGAGAAAGTCGAATCTGAAATAGGTTTGAATGCGTTCCCTTCGCCGGAAGAATTGTGGCGGCGATATTGCGCATGGAAGGGTTTTGCCGCTGAGGCGCAAACAACGGTTGAAACGCCATATTATGATGATGGAACGGGGCGCGTTCCTCGTTACTATCAAGTCAATGCTATCAATCGAACGATTGAAGCCGTAGCCAAAGGCCAGAACCGCATTCTGCTTGTTATGGCAACGGGCACAGGCAAGACCTATACGGCTTTTCAGATTATCTGGCGTTTGTGGAAGGCCAGAACCAAGAAGCGCATCCTATTTCTTGCTGACCGCAACATTCTGGTAGATCAAACAAAAAATAACGACTTCAAGCCTTTCGGCGCGGCGATGACAAAAATTGCCAAGCGTCAAATTAACAAGGCGTTTGAAATCTACCTGTCATTGTATCAAGCGGTGACGGGCGACGAAGAAGTGAGGAATATCTACAAGCAATTTTCGCCAGATTTCTTCGACCTAATTATCATCGACGAATGCCACCGTGGCAGCGCATCAGAGGATTCTGCTTGGCGTGAGATTTTGGATTACTTCTCGTCGGCAACCCACATTGGTCTGACCGCTACGCCGAAGGAAACCAAAGAGGTTTCAAACATACATTACTTCGGAGATCCAATTTACACTTATTCGCTCAAGCAGGGCATCGAGGACGGCTTCCTTGCACCTTACAAAGTTGTGCGCATTGATTTTGATAAAGACCTGCAAGGCTGGCGGCCTGAAAAGGGCAAACTTGATAAATTAGGCAACCTCATTGAAGATCGCATCTACAACCAAAAGGATTTTGATAGAAACCTTGTGCTTGAGAAGCGTACCGAGATGGTCGCTCACAAGATCACTCAATTTCTTGAAGCTACCGATCCCTATCAAAAAACGATCGTTTTCTGCGACGACATCGACCACGCTGAACGTATGCGCCAAGCTTTGGTCAATCTGAACCCTCAGCGCGTAGCCGAAAATCGAAAATACGTTATGCGCATCACGGGCGACGAAGCCGAGGGCAAATCCGAGCTGGATAATTTTATTAATCCAGAGGAACGCTATCCCGTAATCGCCACGACATCGAAGCTCATGTCAACGGGCGTCGATGCCCAAACCTGCAAATTGATTGTTCTCGATCAACGCATTCAGTCCATGACTGAATTCAAGCAAATAATCGGACGCGGCACACGCATCAACGAGGACTATGATAAGTTCTGGTTCACCATTATGGATTTCAAAAGAGCCACTGAGCTTTTTGCAGATAAAAAATTCGATGGCGACCCCGTTCAAATCTATGAACCGAAAGGCGATGACAGCCCTGTGCCGCCAGATGAACCAGAAACGCCTACAGGAGACGATTCCATAATAGTGGACTTTCCAAATCCAACACCTGAACCTCCATTGCCTCCTGGCGAACCGCCGCAACCACGCACAAAATTTGTTGTGAACGATGTTGAGGTTTCTGTTGTCGCTGAGCGCGTTCAGTTTTATGGCGCAGACGGCAAACTGATTACGGAATCTTTGACCGATTACACCCGTTCTTGCGTACGCAAACAGTACGCTACGCTGAAAGATTTCTTGCGCAAGTGGAACGAAGTCGAACAAAAGAAAATCATTATCGATGAATTGGCAAACCAAGGGGTCTTTTGGGAGCCGTTGTCGCAGGAAGTGCAAAAGAAACTCGGCAAACGGCTTGATGCCTTTGATCTGGTCTGCCATGTGGCCTTCGATATGCCGCCATTATCGCGCCGCGAACGTGCCGAAAACGTCAAAAAGCAAAACTATTTTGCCCGCTATGGCGAACAAGCGCGGCGAGTGCTGGAGGCTTTGCTAGAAAAATATGCTGATACGGGTATTGAGAACATCGAGGACATCAAAATTCTTCAAATTGATCCTTTCAGCAAAATCGGAACTGCGCCAGAATTGGTCAACGCATTCGGCGGGCGTGAGGCTTATCTCAAAGCATTGCGCGAACTTGAAGAACATCTTTACGGATAGAAACAAGCAACATGTCAATCAGCACAACGATCAAGTGTATCCAAGATATTATGCGTAAAGACGTGGGCGTCGATGGCGATGCCCAGCGCATAGGCCAGCTTGTTTGGATGCTGTTCTTAAAAATCTTTGACGACAAAGAGCAAGAATGGGAACTGCTCGATACAAAATACAGGTCTCCCTTGCCGGAAAAATATCGTTGGCGTAATTGGGCGGCTGACGATGAAGGTAAGACGGGCGAAGAACTCAAAGATTTTATCGACAATAAACTTTTTCCTGCCTTACGCGAGCTTCCAGCCAAGGGCGACGATCAACGCGCCTATGTGATCCGCAACGTGTTCTCGGATGCCTATAACTACATGAAGTCCGGCCAGTTGCTTCGGCAGGTCATCAACAAAATTCAAGAATCTGTTGATTTCAACAAGGCGCAAGAACGCCACATGTTCGGCGACATGTACGAACAAATCTTGAAAGACCTACAAAGCGCAGGTAATGCGGGCGAATATTATACGCCCCGTGCCGTCACCGAATTTATGGTGCGCATGGTCAATCCACGCTTGGGCGAAACGGTGCTTGATCCGGCTTGTGGCACGGGCGGCTTTTTAAGCTGCACGATTGAGCATGTCAGAAAGAACGATGTCAAAACCGCCGCAGACGAGCACCGTTTGCAAGCCAGCATTCGCGGTGTTGAAAAGAAGCCATTGCCGCACTTGCTCTGCACAACAAATATGATTCTCCATGGGATTGAAGTGCCTACCAATATTCGGCATGACAATACCTTGGCGCGGCCTCTGCGTGATTATACTCCGAAAGACCGCGTTAACGTCGTTATCACGAACCCGCCATTTGGCGGCATGGAAGAAGACGGCATTGAATCCAACTTCCCAATGGCCTTCCGCACCCGCGAAACCGCAGATTTGTTTCTCGTGCTGATTATGACCTTGTTAAAGGCCGGAGGACGAGCCGCTTTGGTTTTGCCAGACGGTACGTTGTTCGGCGAAGGCATTAAAACGCGCATCAAAGAAAAGCTGCTCGAAGAATGCAATCTTCACACGATTGTTCGCCTGCCGAATGGTGTTTTCAGTCCATACACGGGCATCAAAACCAATCTTTTATTCTTCACGAAGGGAAGCCCAACCAAAGAGATTTGGTATTACGAACATCCATACCCCGATGGAGTGAAGAGCTACAACAAAACCAAGCCCATGCGCATCGAGGAATTTGCCGCTGAGCAGAAATGGTGGGGCAAGGAAGAAGACGGTTTTCCTAAGCGCAAAGAGAACGAGTTTGCGTGGAAGGTTAGTATCGAGGATATCAAGACGCGGAACTACAACCTCGATTTTAAAAACCCTCATGCACCGGAAACTATTGATCATGATCCCGTAGAACTGCTTAAGAACTTCACCGCACTGACGGATCAAATCAAAGAAACAAGAAACGAGTTGAAGAACGCGCTCGCCGAAGCTTTGTTGAGCCGCGCATCATGAGCAATGCTCTCCGTAAACAGGCCACGGTTCGCGCCATCTCTGCTGTCCCGCGAGGCAAGCCCAAAGCCGCATCCGGCATGGGCAGTACGCTTAACGTCAGGCGGCAAGTACAACAGGCGGAACAACATGAGATTCTGTATAAACAATTTGGAGGAATTGCTTCTGCACCAAATGGGGTTGAAAGATTGCGCGAATTAATCTTGAGCTTGGCTGTGCGTGGCAAGCTTGTGCCTCAAGACCCCAATGATGAACCAGCTAGCAAATTGCTTGAAAAGTTAAGGGCGCAAAAAACAAAGTCGATAAAGGAAGGCATGGCCAGAAAAACAAGGGCTACGGAAATAAACACTGATGAAGATATTCCTTATACATTGCCGCCAAGTTGGAAATGGAGCCAGATTTCTGAAATTGGCTCGGTATTCAATGGCAACAGCATCAGTGACGATGAGAAAGTTTCCATCTATTCCAAGGTCACAAAGGGGCTGCCGTTCGTTGCAACCAAGGATGTTGGGTATGGGCGCACATCGATTGTTTATGACAATGGATTGAGGATTCCTTTTGACGCACCTCAGTTTAAGATAGCCCATAAAGGGGCGGTACTTATATGCGCGGAAGGCGGTAGTGCGGGAAAGAAATTGGCGATTACGGATAAGGACATTTGTTTTGGCAACAAACTTTTTGCAAATGAAGTTCATCAAGGTATCGTGCCAAAATTTGTATTTTACATTTATCAAAGCAGAATCTTTCGGGATCTTTTTCGCCAGAAAATGACAGGGATTATTGGCGGAATTTCTCTAAATAGCTTTCTGAGAATGCCAATTCCAATCCCCCCATATAAAGAACAGGAACGGATAGCGTCTAAAATTGATGAACTAATGGAAGCATGTGATCGACTGGAAGCACAGCAAGCCGATGCCGAGGCAGCGCACAAGATTCTTGTCAAAACGCTTCTGGTTTCCCTAACTCAAAGCCAAGACGCCGCCGACTTTGCCTCAAACTGGAGGCGCATAAGCGAACATTTTGATATGCTCTTTAATGATGAAGCAAGCATTGAAGAACTAAAACAAACGGCCTTGCAATTGGCGGTGATGGGAAAACTCGTTTCACAAAATAATAATGATGAGCCCATCGCGTCCTTGCTTGCAAAACTCCGTAAGGAAAAGAGCGTGCTTTTTACGACGGGAAAAACCAAAAAGAGCGCCAACTATGTGGAAGCGGTGGAAGGAGATTTATTGTTTGCCATCCCCATCACATGGAAATGGATACCGTTGCAGAACATCATAGTTTTCGGCCCACAAAATGGTATATCTCCGAGACCATCGTCGCGCTCAGACGCGCCCAGAGCAGTTACCCTCTCGGCAACAACTAAGGGGAAATTCGATCCCGCTTTTTATAAAAGAGTTGATGCTGAAATTGCGAAGGATTCTGAGTTTTGGCTTAAAAAGGGAGACTTGTTATTCCAACGAGGGAACGCCAGAGAATATGTTGGTATGGCTGCGTACTATGATGGCAAAGACGGAGAGTTTTTGTACCCAGACTTAATGATGAAGCTAAGGCTCTCAAAAGAGGTTAGTCTTCGTTATGTCCATATATGCTGCGTTTCTCTTTACGCTAGGAGATACTTTTCAACGCATGCCAGCGGCACATCTGAGTCTATGCCAAAAATCAATCAGGCTACCTTAACAGAATTGCCAATCCCACTCCCGCCTTTAGCTGAACAACACCGCATCGTCGCCAAAGTCGATGAGCTAATGGCTATCTGTGACACCCTAAAATCCCGCATCACCGAATCCAAAACCCTGCACGAACAACTCGCCGATGCCCTCGTTAAGCAAGGGGCTGCGGCTTAGCATGTCTAGGCGCAGGAAAATAAAATCTCGCGGAGCAGTGAAACCTGACGAATATTTTAGTTTTGGCCCTTTTGAATTCGCGCGCTTTGGAAAAAATACAATCTCAAAATCGCATCTATCCAAAGAACAGTTAACGGAAGCTCATGTCCGAATGGCGGCGCAGTTTCCAAAAATTGTTAGCGAGATCGATTCCTTAATAGCGCATGCAGCCGACCTAGTGAGTCAATTACCTTCCGAACAATTACTTCTTCGAGGGTATTGGGAATTCTTCATGTCTCAGTTGGGCATTCATGATGAGGCCTCTGTCGGTCACGAGCAGGCGCAAGCATTCCGCATGGTTGACTATGTTCAAAGTCTAATTGTTTCCATTCCTAAAAAAGCTGACTATCGGAACGTTGTTACGGAAGAAGAATGGGCGGATTTAGGGAATACCGTTGAAAAGATATTTGCAAAACTGAATATGGAATATCAAATTTGTCTGACCGCAAAGCGGCAAATAGATGATCCAGATTTAAACATGGATTATGAGAAATTTAGATATGAAGCCGAGATGTATTGGTGCAACGTGCGCGGCAAGCGCTACCAGTATCATGAAGAACAAGGACTAAAAGACCTTCTCCTGCTTCATTCAAAAATCATCGAAGAAATTTTTGGCATAACCGCTGAAGCACTCGTTGCCGAACTTATCAAGATTCAGCACAATTTGTCTGCTGGCATAAATGACGCTTTCGGGGGATTTACAGAATTCCGAGAAGAAACCTTGGACAGAATGGAGTCTTTAATCAACGGAGGCTTCAAAGCAGATGAGCCACAGAGACTTATGGCTAAGGCCATGGAAGACTCCGTCCTTAAGCAACAAGGGGAGGCTGTCTTTAATAAGCTATTTGGATTGGATTTATTTGACCTTGAAAAGGCTACAAACCTTCCCAAACCCCTTCTTGACGAATTAACATGGTCAGAAGGACAGGATACTGACTTCTTTGCTGGGAAAGAACTGAAGGGCTGGCCTTTGCGTATATGGCCAGTGTTTAAACGCCCCTTCGTAAAACTAGGGAACAGATACTATTGCTTCGATCAAAGCAGCCTGTTTGACCATATATATCGAAACATACAAAAATCGGTTGTCCGATTAAGACCAGCATATAAAGAAAAGTGGAACACAACACAGAAACAAGCATCCGAAGAACTACCGTTTAAATATCTTCAGAAGATTCTTCCAGCCTCAACGACATACAGAAACGTACATTATCCTCCGACAAGCACGGGCTCCGAAAAGAAGAACAGCTGCGAAGTAGATGGGCTTCTTATTTTTGAAGATCATTTGTTTGTGATTGAGGTCAAGGCAGGAGCCTTTACATACACACCACCCGCCATAGATATTGATGCCCACATTGAATCGCTAAAGAGCCTAATTTCAGCGCCCGCCAACCAAGGAAAGCGCTTCGTTGAATATCTGGAAGGCGCGGACGAAGTCGATATTTTTGATGATAAACACAATCAGATTTGCCGTATGCGCCAGAAAGATTTCCGCCACATAACTATCTGTGCCGTGACGCTTGATTCATTCACTGAAATGGCCGCACAGGCTCAACATCTTTCAAGTATAGGGGTAGATACGGGAGAAAACCGTGTATGGCCTCTTTCTATTGATGATCTGCGCGTTTATGCGGATGTTTTCGATAACTCATTGATGTTCTTGCACTTCGTCGAAGAGCGAATGCGGGCAAATCTAACTTCTTATGTTGAGCTGAATGACGAGTTAGACCATCTCGGTCTTTATATCGAGCATAATATGTACAGCCAGCGCGCCAAAGAGATGGCAGACAATGGCGCTAACTTTGTCAGATTTCATGGGTATCGCTCAAAGATTGATACTTATTTTTCGGCAAAACTATTTGAGAAGAAATTCGGAGATGCTCCTGAGCCACCATTAAGACAGACTATGCCTGCACGACTTGCAGAGATCATAGATTTCATAGCCAAGCACAATGTGCCTAAGAAAGCAGGGTTATCTAGTTTTCTTCTTAACATAGCTGGAGACTGGCGAGATTCTTTATCGGATGGAATAGAGGAACAGCTAAAAACAAATGCGAGCTTGAACAGGCCGCGACCTTTATCAACCTTTGGAGTTGTTAGACTCACGGTTTTTTGTTGGTCGGGTGGCGTGACAAACAACAGAATTAATGCGGTTGAGCATACCCGCACGGTTATGTATCCTGCTTCCGAAAAAGACCGCGTTCTGCTTGAGCTTTTTTACTCTGATCAAGGGGCACTTGAGAATGTATCGTGGCAACAAGTAACGCTAAACGGGCTGAGTGACTCAGAAATCCAGGCTTTACAACAGCAAGCTGAAGTTCTTCGCCAACGGAGATTAAAAAATCACAAAGGGAAACCGGGACGCAATGAGCCGTGTCCCTGCGGTAGTGGGAAGAAATATAAAAGGTGTTGTGGGCAATGACTTTTATGCCTCTTCATCAATCGCCAGTGCCCAAATTCGCTTAAGGGGCAACTCGGCCTGAATGGCTTCAGGCAGTTGTTCGTAATGTTCCTGCACCATGCGCACGATGTCGCCAGCGTCCCAAAGGCGAATTTCAAAAAACAGGCGGGCGGCTTCTTTTGCGGCGCTCTTGTTGTACCCACCCCAAGCGACGAGCAAACCGTGCTGGGCCTGGAAATTTTTCATTACGCCTTGTAGCTCACGAAGAACATTTACATCGACGGGTGTATCTTGCGATTTTACCTGAACGACAAGGCGTGGAGCATCAAACCCAAGCGCCCCATGTCCTGCGATAATATCGACACCTCCATCAGGCCCTTCTGGCGATTGACGAACCTGATAACCTTGTGCCGTTAGAACTGCGGCAACTAAAGAAGTCAAAGCATGGCCTTTGAATTTCTGGCTAAGGTGCGAGCTGATAAGATCGTGTGAATATTGCTCAAGATCAGGAGCCGTTGTCGCGTCTGTCGATACTTCTTTGTCTAAGGACTGCGCCACAATGGACGCGGGCTTTCCACTAAGTAATGCCTTTATGCGATCTTCCGCGTTGTTTCTTTGAATGCGACACACAGTCATAAACGCGCCAAGAGAATAAAGTAAATCTTGGTCGAACGCGCTGCGCGGAAGTTCCTTGATCCATTTAACAGGGCGTGTATGAAAAGGCCCGCCCGCAATTTCTTTGTTGTATTTATAAGGGCCAGTCACATGACCGACAGCTATTGTCGAACGTGTCTTTAACGGCAAAGCAATAAGATCGCCAGTCTTGATGGTATCGAGCATCGGCCATATCTGGCTTTCCCAATTCATAAGCGTCTTGGGCTTTTCGTTGGGGTAAGTCTCGGCCAAAAGTTTTGTCAGGACATCTCTAGTCTTGACTTTGCTAAGATCGGGAAGTTCTTCCCATCCGATTACGGCCAAATTCTTTTCAAGAGCGAGGGCTTCTCTTTCGCCCGCTCGACCAGCGCGAACCATCCACAAAGTCATGATGTTCTTCCAATCTGCAAGAATATTGCTCAATCGGATGCTATCCCGACTCAAAAGGAAGAACCAGCCCTTATGATGCAACGGGAGAGCAATATATGGACGGTCTACCCCACAGCCACCCCCACCCCCCTTTTTTAAGGGATGTCTCGCCGTCCCTCTCGCCCTGACGTTATTTCGTCGGGGAATCTCTTTAGGGGACAGGGCGCAAGATTTTGCGTCGTAAAGAATGGTCTTTGGCCGCCGCGCATGCGTTGTCCTCCGTTTTCTTATCATTGAGATTTCTTCAGATTTCGAGCCCTCTCTGCCGTCCAATCGTCCAAGAAATTCCGTCATTGCGCATGATGCCGGAAACCTGCTTACCGATATGGCGATCAAGAACGTCCCGCCAAGGAACGAGCGTGAACTCGCGGCTTTTCTGGATCACGGCAAATTTGCTGCTGGCAAGCTCAACCGACTTGCACAAAATGCCTTCCACAGTATCGCCAGAACGGATTTCGACATAGTCGAGACCGAGTTGGTCAGATAATTGACCTGCGATACGCGTAAGCTCACGCTTTTGCAAAGTGGAAAGCATGTCGGAACGATAAACTATCTGATCCTGCTCCTGCTGAGCCAAGCCCTGTTCGATAAGCCACTGCTGGCGGCGTCTTAGGGCATCTTTAACATCGCGCCCAAAACCGGAGTCACGAGTTGGTTCTGGGTGGCCAGAGACAAGCTCCTTATCAAGCCATGTTTCCCCGTCTTTCGTGATCTGTTGCTCAAGGGGAAGATTTGAAAGTTTGGCCACCACGACCGGAGCATTTCTAGCCTGTGCCTGTTCGTACTCGGCAACGCGGTCAAGATGATCCGGGGGTATAATCCATGTTCCATCCAGCTCATGGGTAACAGCACCCGTAACACGGCGAATGGCTTCCAGTCTTCGAACATGGGTCTCGGCAAAGTTACGCGTTGCATGAGGATCGTGTCTTAAGTGCAGTTTGATGCTATACCGCCCGCCATTTGCCGCTGCGATTTCAACAATAGTACGGTCAGTCTGCCTTGGCTCCAGACTTCTCGGAATAACGCGAACAATGCTGCCCTCTGGCGTCGGCCCCGTCTCCTGCCCTCGGCCTATATCCACATAATGAATTTGCCCATCCATACCATCGACGATCAGATAATGGCGGTCGTTAAGTTCATCGGATAGACCGCGCGCCACAACGCGCCCGCTGATGGTCTTATTGTTATGCTCTATTTGATCGTGAATGACATAATCAACAGGACTATGAACGATGTTCTTCTCGGTCATCTCGCGGTGCATGGTTTTGATGATGTCGCCCCTCTCGCCCATGCGCCGTAGAGTGCTTTCTATTTCGTCCTCAAGATGCCACTTCCCCGGTTTGATTTCTTCGGCCAATCCGAGTTGCTCAAGGCACTTTAGACGCCCCGCCAACAGCGTTTGACGAAAGGCATTTTTGTCCAAAGGCGATACAATCCCGCCACCCGCCTTTTCCAGGCGCAACAAATGCCGATCTATACTGGTAAAACTCTCCGCAGACATCTCCATGCGTAATTGTTTTTCAATTTCCACATCGGTACGCGGGCCGAGGTCGATGCGTACGATCTCTGCCGCGCGTTCACGAATGCCCGTGCCTATATAAGCAGGGGTGATAACAAGATCGTTGCCTTTGTCATCCTTGCCTCGGACAAGAATATGCGTATGCGGGTGGCCGGTATTAAAATGATCGGCGGCGACCCAATCGAGATGCGTGCCAAGGTCGTGCTCCATTTGATCCATAAGACGGCGCGTGAACGATTTAAAATCGTCATATTCAATCCCGTCTTCCGGCGAAACGATGAACCGAAATTGATGCCGGTCTCCCTTTGACCGTTCGATAAACGGCTTGCCTTCCGTCCTGTCTTCATTTGCATTGTAAAGCTTGCCCCGTTCACCGTCGCGGGCTACGCCTTCGCGTTGAAGATAACGTAGGTGAGCCTTGGCTCCATCCATGCCTTTTCCCGCAAGCCTAACAACGCGCGCCTTAACCATGACACGACGTTCCCGAAAAGATGAAAAGCGATCCCTCCCGGCGAGAATTATCCCCGTAGCTCCGCCACGTCCGAAACGTTTCCCGGAATAGCCTTTGCGCACATGCCTTCCGCCTGCCCTGTTGATCGCGGCGAGAACTTGATGAGCGTATTTTCTGCGCGTCCTAAGTCCTCGGCTTCTCATTTTTCCGATTTGCGGAACAAATTCTTCTTCATCCATGACTGCCTCCATAAATTAAAGAGAAAGATCAAAGGCCTGCAACAAACAGCCTCCGATAAAATCTCTCGCCTCATTAAAAAGTGATGTGCAGACAAAGGGTTAGCCTCCACTTGGAGGCGCCTTTTATCTTGCTATCCGCCTTTTCCTGATCCGGTCCGCAAAAACCCGTTTTCATTTCCAATCCCCAGCGGCGAAAAACAAAGAACCCAAAGCCCAAAGCACGATCATCTTTCAACGGCTTTTCCCGTCGAAATCCTTACGAAAAGACCATTCGCGGGAACGGAATTTTCAGCGTTCCCACCACTGCTTCCGACGCTCGAAAGCCGAAAAAATAGACCATCTCTTGAACCGACTTTCATTGAAACTTCGGGATCAAAACCGAGCCGCTTTCCTAGGTCCGCGACATAGGCGAGGGTCTCTTCAGGCAACGGATTTCCGGTTCGAAGATGCTCCTCGTAACAGGCTTCGCCAGCGTTGTAGGCAGCAAACAAACCAGGGTAGCCAAAGCGGTCATACATGGCCCTGAGATAGGCCGTTCCAGCCAAAATGTTGGCCTTTGGATCGAATGGATCGGCTCCAAGATCGTATGCCGCGCGCAGGTTCTTCCATGTCTCCGGCATGAGCTGCATCAGGCCCATTGCACCTTTGGAAGAGACCGCTTTTGGGTCGCCATTACTCTCAACTGCGATGACGGAACGAAGCCAGTTTTCCGGCATTCCAAACCGCGCCGAAGCCTCTGAGATATGCGGCTGCCACGGCTCCAAATTCGGCGCGGCAAGAGCCGATCCGGCCATAATAAGGAAGAGCAAAACAAAGGCGGTTATCTTGTCCATAACGGCACGAGCCTCCCTATGACGCGAGTGTTTTTGACAGGCCCGAAGTACCGGCTGTCGAAGGAATCCGGGGCCTCGGCCAGAAGGAAAAACTCGTCCCACACAAGTTTCCGGCATCCTTTCCAGCGCGGCAGAAGACGGCCCGCACGGTCAGTTATGAGTTGGCGAACGGCCTTTACGCCATTGATGGCAACAACGCCTTTCGATGCGCAAACAAGGTCTCCCTCAACGGCGGCGATGCGCTTAACAAGAGGCACGCCGGAGGATAGATAATGGCGCTTGTCGGCCAGAGCCATCACGAAATCCGGCGTCCGAACGAGCACAAGATCACTGCGTCTCGGAAGACCGGAAGTGACACGATACAAGCCGACTGGCACGCTGGCCGAGGCATTCCAAATGATCGCCGGTCGTGGGTGCGCGACGACAGAAAAACCGACGAGTCCAATGCACGCGATGGCGACAGCCAGAGTGGAAACAGAGGAGACTTTCATCCTTGTTTCCTTTTATCTGTAGTCTTTATGCGTTGCCGTTTTTCCGACCACGCGTCGAGATCATTGATGTGATAACGAACAAAATTTCCATGTTTGCGATAGCTTGGCCCCACACCCGTCATGCGCATCTTTTCGAGGGTCTGAGCGGCAAGGCAAAGATAGTAGGCAGCTTCTTTTGAGGTTAAAAATGGGCTCCCCTGACGGGCAATTTTGGCCCTAACATCTTCATTTTCCATCGTTTAATCCTTCCAGAATAGATCAATCCGAATGGACAAAGGATGGCACTGCAAGATAGCTGTGGGGAGGATCGAAAACAGGGGGGTGCTAAAAACGATCCCCCCCCTCTCTCGAAGCAGAAATGGGAGCCGCAGAGCGGCTCCCAAAACTGAGATTATGCGTATACGGCTCCTTTCTTCTGCGCCTCGTCGGCATAGGCGCTGAGGGTTTGTTCGGGATTGAAATAGAGGTCGCGCTCGATGTGGAGACCAAGGTGTCCGCGCGCTTCGGAAAGCTCAGTGATCGAGACATATCCAAGTTCTGGACACTGCATTCCGAGGTCGCAAAGTCCGAAGGCGATGTCCGGCTCGTCGGGATTTATCTCCGTTAAAAGCCACGTCGCACTGCCGTCCGGCGTGAAGAGCTTTACGACCGGTTTAAAGTCGAGTTCGTTGAGGCCTTTCGCCTGGCGGTCGCGGTTAAGAGTGCCGTTGGCGAGAAGTTTTTTGTGCTGTTCTTCGGTGAAGAGCTTCATGATAATTCTCCGTGAATTGAGTTGAAAGAGCAACTCCGGCACGAAACCGGAGCGCGAATGTCAGCGGGCCCAGACCAGGGAATATCCCTTGTCGGT
>Ga0181520_10009184_pt1 | contig 13738 bp, 18 predicted proteins | sample PEATcosm2014_Bin_29_FD_132451 | JGI IMG/M metagenome (GOLD analysis project Ga0181520, IMG submission 132451) | Peatland microbial communities from MTU Mesocosm Facility, Houghton, MI, USA - PEATcosm2014_Bin02_30_metaG | ecosystem: Environmental > Terrestrial > Soil > Wetlands > Peat | place... | reverse complement strand
TCGGCGCGGTCGTGATCGGCGGTACGCCGATGAACGGCGGAAAGGGCCGCATAGTCGGCACCTTCTTCGGCGTCCTCCTCATGGGGGTCATCTCGAACGCGCTCAACATGCTGCAGGTCAGCCCCTATTTCCAGGACGTCACCTTCGGCCTCCTGATAATCGTTTCGGTCGCGGTGAGCGCGCTGAGCCAGAAGCGCGGCCGGGCGACCGCGTAAGGAAATCATGCACATGGAATCGACAGCAGGCGCAAGGCCCGACGCTCCGCAGAATTGGCAGCGCAGAAGCGAGGCCATCCGCAGGGCCTACCTCAAAGCCAAGGCCGAGAACCCGGTCCGCTTCGAGCGAAGGATCGACCTCTCGTGGAGCATATGGATGTTCGGGCTCGAGGCGATCGGAGCGAGCCTCGATCGCCTCGCGCGTAACGGCATCCGCTTCGTAGAGCTCAAGGGGGACCGCTGGACGGCGGATTCGGGCATCCCTCTTCCCGTGATCCGCTCGGCCCTCTCGGAGGCGGGCATCGCGGCCTCGGGCGCCTGCGGGATGTTCTCGCCTGAGAACGATCTCTCGAGCCCGAGCGTCTACGCGCGGCAAAACGCCATCGACTACATACGGCGCGAGCTCGAGCTCCTCGCCGGACTCTCCGCTTCGTACCTCATCGTCGTTCCCACCGCGGTGGGGCGCCCCCTCGCGTCGGATTCCTCGGAGCTCGCGCGCTCTGCCGACTCGCTGCGCAAGTGCGGCGACGATTTCGCGCGAGCGGGGATCAAGGCCTCGATAGAACCCATCAGGGCCGCCGAAGTCAGCCTGGTGCACTCCGTGTCGGACGCCATACGCTACATCGAGGCCGTGGATCATCCCGCGATCGGCCATATCAACGGCGACGTGTACCATATGACCCTCGAAGAAGACAATGTCGGCGAAGCCATCCTGTCGGCGGGGGAGAGGCTCGCGAACCTTCACCTCGCCGATACGAACCGGGATGCCCTCGGCACGGGCAGTCTCGATCTGGACACAGTGATCATGGCGTCCTACCTCGTCGGCATGAATCGCGAGGGTCGATTCCTGACGCCCGAGCCTCTCGGGCCCTACCCCGATCCCTATGTCCTCGCGAACGGCCCCTGCAATGTCGAAATCATGGACGCGCTCGTCCGCAAGACCGTCGCCTGCTTCCGGGAACGCGAGGAAGCGGTGCGATCTCTCCAAGCCTGATGGCGAGAATATCGCCATCCGTCGCCGCCATCGGCGCAGGCTCCGGCGCCGTGGCGGCCGCGGCCGCGGCACTCGCCGCATCGGCCCTCGGGGCAGGCTCTTCAGCCTCCTTCGCGGCGCTTGCCGGAGGCGCCGTCGCCGCCGTGGTCGCTTCCTGCGTCGGCGCCATCGCATATGAAAGCTTCGCGGCGGATCCCCTGCGAAAGCTCGCCGCGGCGATAAAAGAAACGGCGAGCTCCGACCGGGCCGATCTCGGCCCCGTCCGGCGGGAAGCCGGACGGGGCGAGGCGCGCGAAGTGGCGCTCGCTTGGTCCGATTTCCTCGCCGGTCTCGACGAGACGGTGGGCGGCCTCAAGTCCCTGGCCGACGCCAGCACGGAGATCGGCGACGACGTCGAGGCGGCGACGAGGGGAGCGGCGAGCCTATCGGGCGAAGTCGGCGAGGGCATAGAGCGCGACAAGGGAAAAGTCGCTTCCCTCGACGCGCAGATCGCGATCTGCCGCTCGAGCGTCGCGACGGTCAAGGCGGGGCTGGACGAGCTCGCGGGCCGGGTCATGCAGGACCAGGCCGCCTCCGTCGCCCAGTCGACCGCGGCAATCGAGGAAATCGTAGCCTCCATCGGGAGCATCTCCTCCGTCGCGGATGCCAAGCGCCGCGGAACGGACGAGCTCCTCGCCCTGGCCGAGTCCGGCAGCGTGCGCATGGGCAGGTCGCTCGGCGAGATACGCGGCGTCGTCCAGGCGGCCGAGGGACTCCTCGACATCGTCCGCGTCATCGAGGACGTGGCCCAGCGCGTCGACCTCCTGGCCATGAACGCAGCCATCGAGGCGGCCCACGCGCGCGAATCGGGGAAAGGCTTCGCGGTCGTCGCAGACGAGATACGCAAGCTCGCAGAAGCGACGAACAGCCAGGCCAGGGACATATCGTCGAGACTGAAGTCGATGATAAGCCTAATGCGAGTCGCCGAGAAAGCGACCGAGGACACGGACGCGTCGCTTCGCCGCGTGATCGACGGAGCGAAGGATCTGGCCGGGGGCATGATCGAGATCTCCGACGGCGTGCGCGAGGTGTCGCAGGGCGGCACCGAGATACTCGGGGCCGTGAAGACCTTGGTAGAAGTGACGGAACGGGTCCGCGGTCTCTCCGCCGAGACCCACGAAGGCGTCGAAGGAGTGGATCGCGCCTTAAGCGCCATCTCCGGGCTTTCCCGCGAGAGCCTGACGAGCGCGGAAAGAACCGGCTCGCTGATCGGCGAGATGGACAGGACCTTTTCAGTCCTGCTCGAGCACGGTAAGTCCAATGCCCGGCAGATCGCGGGCATCGACCGAGACCTGGCGCGCTTCAAAACGAGGAGGAAGAGCGGCGCCTTCGTGATCGGCTACAACGAAGTCCCTCCTTTCAGCATGACCGAAGCCCGGGGCTCGACTCCCGGAGCCGCCAACGCGTTCCTCGCGGCCGTGCTGGCGCGGATGGGAGCGGGCCCGATAGCGTTCAGGAAAGTGCAGTCGCTAGAGCGGCTGTACGAGCTTCTCGACCGCGGCTCGATAGACGCGTACGCCCTCGCTACGAAGCGCTTCGACGCGCGGCCCGAGCTGTCCTTCTCGGTACCCGATCTGCCCTTCATGAGACCGCGCGCGGGATTCCTGATGCGGAAAGGGGAGGCTCGAAAAGCCGACGATCTTTCGAGCCTGCGCGTAAGCACGAAAGTCGGCATGCCCTCTACGCCCAGCCTGGCCGCCTCGGGCGCGCGCATGGAATACTTGGGAGGCGCCGAGCCCCTCGCGGAGGGCTTGAGGCTCGTCATGCAGGGCAGGGCGGACGCGGTATACTCGGTGATCGCGGCCGAGCTCGTCTATATGGCCCGGAGTGCGGGGCTCGCCGGAGAGCTGTGCCCGATATACCTAGCCGACCCTCCGATAGAGCTTTATGTCGCCTTCTCGCCTTCCGCCCCGCTCGTCGAGGCAGCCTTCGGGGCCGCCCAGAAAGCCCTGCTCGCGGAGCGGCCGATCTCGACATTCCTTGAACCCTACCTCGGAGAAGACGCTTCTCTGTAAAAAAGCCCGACTGCGACATTTTGACAGCTGGAAAATTTTCATACGACAGTTGAATACTTTAAATGCGACGATTACGGTATTCTCAAATGACGATTACGCGAGACTTGTTCATCGATTACGTTGAAAAGAAATGACAATTGAATAATTTTCGTTTATAACTTGTAAAATGTTCATACGACAGTTGAAAATTTTTTGTTTGACGATTGGAAATTCATAAAATGCTTCGGAGCGAGGGCCCTTCGACTCCCGTATAGCAAATCACCTCATTTCTGCTTGCTCAAAAGCCTAAATACACTATCGGCATCTTTGAAACTTACTTGGTTGTAAGCCTCATGGATCCTTGCAATGGTATTGGCCGTTCTGCCAGGGAGGTCAATTGCCTTGCCCTCATTATGTTGAGTGATGAAAGCTTGAACTTCATCGATGGTTATCGGCTTTGGCTCCGCCCGTTTTGCGGGGATTTTTTTTACTTCTACTGCTTTTCGTGCCTTGGGCGCTGAAGTCCTACCGATCTTTACTGACTCTTTCGCCTCTTTTGGCTTTATGGGAACCCGCTTTTTCGCGGGCTTTTTGGCAACATCCTTCTTTAACAGGGCCTTCTTCGGAACCATTACCGCAGGCTTTGCATTCCCTGACGATGATTTCTTCGAAATTTCAGCGACCGTCTCTTTTTTAATAGCCATAAACCCTCCTCCTGCAAGTGATTATATCAAATTGTGTCAGCATTACAAGATCCTTTTACCGGTATTCCAAATGCCGACTGCGACACCATTATTTCCTTCCTTTATGGAATGATGAGCAGTATTCTTTGCATATACGGAGGCCTCATAATGAACGAGAAAGGGAACAAGAATGCTCACACGAACACTATGCTTTCAAGACTACAGCGTGAACTCGACAATACGAAGGACGAGAAGCGAAAGCAGGCAATTCAAAAGGAAATGGATAATCTACGAGGCGGGTTCGCGAAATAGCCATGTGATTCGCTTTTATTCTAACGAGAGCTCTTTTATACATTTGCGTTTTCGATCAATGCAAGGTACTCTCCGAGCAGCTGCCTAATTCGTCCTTTGAGGATCATAAGCTCGTTGTCATCCCTGACTATCTTAAAATATCTATACCAGCCGATGACGAGCTGCCCAATGGTTTCATAGGAATTATGCGCCTTATTGAGTTCTTCCTGCGATACTATCCCTCGATTCTCACCAAGAAAAGTTACCCGATCAGATAAAAAACCAATCTGCCCTTTGAGCAGATCTTTAAGGACGACTCTGTACGCTCGTCTATGCCCCAGATTGAAGCAGAAGGCTCCGAAAGCCGCAAAGATTATGAGGAGAGGAATGAATATTTTATCCATCTTATCCCTTCCAACAGCCCCGCTATTACCTTCCGGCCGACCGAGCGAGGCGAAAAACAGGACTGACTATTCATAATTGACAAACTCGGAGTCTGATTTTCTGGGAGAAGCCGATGATACTGAATCAACGTCATTCTTAATGTTTCCAATCTTTATGATTGAAACTCCCGTATAGCCCACAGGTATGCCTATGAGACTCTTGTAGTTTTGATTAAGGTTGGCGATTGGCCCAGTGTAGATATGAGAACCTAATCCGAGCGCTTGAGCAGCGAGATACATATTCTCCGTTGCCAAGCCGCAATCAAAGACAACCCCATTCCCTTGTTCCAATCCTGAGACAACAATTAGAACACTTCCTTCAAGCGTGTCTGGAATGATCTTTTTCATGGTTTGGACATCTTTAATCACCGTAAAATGCCAAGGCTGACTATTTCTTGCGCTAGGCGTTTTGATTCCACATTTAAGGATCATGTCAATATCTTTGGTTTCAACTGGTATATCGGTATACAACTTCGTCGAATAGACTGACGAGATGAAATTTGCGATGGCTTCGTTCCTTGATTGGCTAAAGACTGTCAACGGGAATAATGAAAGAGCTATTAATAGGCCTAATGATATTTTGCGTTTCATAATTCCTCCTTAAGGATGGCGTACAAAAAATCAGGAACGCTTTTATTATAGAATCCTACGGATTGTGAATCCAGTTAGGAATCCGGGCGGTTGGTTGGGTCTTTCAAGGCTAACCCCTTGAAACAGGGGAGGACTGAGGATAGCGGCCTACATCGTCATGGTTATTCTGTACATAGGCGACCGGAAATGGCCTTTTGGCCACGAGAGCGGGGTCAGAACATATGTTCTGGCGCGGGCGACGATGTCGCCGCGGCGAGCTTCCGAGTCCCAGAATCGGACATACCAGACGGCCGGTCCAGCGCGTAGTATGCCTCTCGTTTTCGAGTCGGCCTAATTCTTTATCTTGGAGTGACTTGCGGCGAAGAGGACTTGAACCTCCATACCTCTCGGCACCAGCACCTCAAGCCGCAGAATCAACTTTTCCCGTCGTTATCGCTCTTGTTATGCGCTGCTATAAAAGATGATAGGAAAGGTAAATCCTTCCCCTGAATGTAGCTTGAGTTTACCCCGCTTTGCTTCACTTTGCAAGAGCCCAAAGTAACGTGGCCAGTAACTTGGGGTTTAGGGCCTCCATTCTCGGTCGGCCTAGGGGCGAAAGCCCCATTTTATTTGCTTTACGGCGAAGAGGACTTGAACCTCCATACCTCTCGGCACTAGAAATTAAAGCTGCAAAGCCAATTTAACCCATAGATACCGCACTCTATCACGGAACATTGTAAAAAATGATGGGGAAGAATTCCCCATTAATGCCCAGCAATTTCAATCTCGTATTATCAGTATTGCAAGTAGTAAAGGTATCATTTTCTATAACGTGTGAGGAGCGCGGAAATCACGATCACTGCTTGCACGATTGAGACTGGTCCCTCTTCCCAAAAGGTAATACGTTAGCTACCTTAGGATGCTCCAATGTTCTTGATCAATCTGTAAAGATAGCGGGACATTATTGAAAATGTTCTGAGGTATTGGCAAGTTCGGTGGAAGCTGCATAGGACCAGCCGATAGGCGGTTAATCGAGCCTTTGGAAGAAAAGGTATCCGTAAAATCTAAACTTTCAATAAAGGCTCTTTTTAGGGATACTTGAACGGTCGCGTTTTCTCCCAATATTTTTTTTGCGTCGAATGGAGTATCGAGTTCCATCTCAGTTTTATATTCTTCAAATAATTTCCAGAGCAGTAAATCCAGGGTGTTATCTGCATACTCGATATTAAGCCCTATTTCTTTTGCCTCGCGACGATTAATTAAATGCAAATGTGAGTAGAGATTTTCTGTTAGGGTAGAAATAATCTCTTTTATTCTATCTTCACCAGCTTGATCTGTAGGGTTCATGTGTAATCGTAATAAGCTTTCAGCAAGCTTCCGGATTTGGTTGTAACTTCGCTCGATATTTCCAAGTGCTAAAGGGCTAACTATTCGGGTCAATTCCGAAAAGACTTGAGCAATCCCATCTCGGTTATCGTCATTGACACCAAATCTATTTGCAAGGCGTTTATAATAATTAACATCTTCAACGCTGATTGGTATTCGCGCCATTGGGTTTGTTGGATCTTGCGGATTAAACTGATTCGCGACACTTGGATCGACCGGACTCAATTCTCCCATCTTGCCCATGTATATTTTATTGGCCCCAAGACAAATCAGCGTCGCAGCGCTGTGCGCACAGTATGGGATGAGAACATAAAATTGATTACAATACTCTCGTATTAAGTTAACAAGGCGCCAAGGAACATTAGTATCGCCGCCATGACTATATATATACAAACAAATAGATTCGACTTCTCCTATATTTTCCAGATGGCGGCGAAAGCGGATAGTAGCATCAGATCCGATTTGGGCAGGTAGCCCTTGTCGATCTCCGGTCAGATAGCATATAATTTTAGTTGACAATTTCTCTTCAAGTGTCTTAATAGCAACGATGCGTTGTTCAAGTGCCATTTGGAATCCTCCGATAGATGATATACCTTTGGGATGAGGAGCAAAAAATGCCATCAAGCGCGTTTTCTCTAGTTGTGCCAAATCCTGTCTTGGTAACTCGAAGTATGCCCTCTGCCATCCTTAAGTACCAGGTGGATACGACTAGCTGTGCGGCGCCCGAGGGTATAATCATGACCTCACATGCTCTAGCTTCTGGCGTACTAGTGCGTGAAGAGCTAGAAAGCACAGCAATTAACTCTGCTATCATATATTAGGGTTCCTGGCTCGCCAACCTCGTAATCCCATCCAACACGCTTTGCAAAGTAGTGGGCTGGATGGACCATGTTTTCTGATTTAGTGCATAAATCGAGTAGTTCCAGCTTTCGAGTTGAATGGATTGGACTGCTCGTAAAGCCAGAGTCTCGTTAAGTGCTTTTAAGTTAAAGTAATACAAAGAAAGTGTGGACACTAGAGTAGCCTCTCCAATATCCAACGCGCTATTATCCATGAGAAAGTTTGTGCCTACAATATCCGGAAATTTGCAGTTTACAATTTCAGATGGAGGAATTTGCACAGCTGGTGGATTCTGTGCAGATCCTTCTCTTGTAACGGCTGGTGAGAAAATAGTAGCAACATGGTTAAATAACCTGATATGCCCTTCAAGTTCAGTTTTTACGGTGATTAATCGATCCTTTACTAGAATCACCTGTGCTTTATGCCTTTTTCCCTCCGTTTGTTCTACGAAATGCTGATTAACTGCCAACCCTGTAGGTATTCCGATGATTGCCGCAAGGGAAACACCAATAATATTAGAGAAAAAATTCGGGAAGAAGGAGTTCCAAAAACCACAAACACTTCGGGAAGCGAAAAAGAGACCAATTCCAATACCAACACAAAGTGTTATAATAACAATAATTACTACTTTTCGGATATTCTCCACCTTTTTTACCCGTATCATTTATATATCTCCAATATGGGGTTGTCAATTTATAATCAATCCGTAGCTATAATAGAATTGTATATTTTTGATCTTTTGGACCTATCTCTCTATATATCATTGCTGGAGGATGTAGACTATCGGTAAATCTAGTAAATCGGTAAATATCCCAATACCCCATGGCCAGTTTCCTTTACCATCTCTGCAATATTTACCTATTTACCACTTTTACCGCCTCTTCTACTCCACTGCCCATAGGCCGGAGAGAAGACAAGCCCCTCGGCCTCAAGCTTTTCAATAAGGCGAGAGATAGCCGCGGGCTTTTTCTCGAGGCAAGCGACGATATCCTTCGTTTTCCGCGCCTCGGGCTCGAATGGCACAACTTCGAGAACCTCACGCCGCTCTCGGCTTTGTACATACTCGGCAGCATCTCCAAGAACGGTCCACGAACCACAAGCGCCATCGAAGCGTAGGGCGAGCGTTCGCTCTTCCACGTCGCGGCCAGTGATGAAGAGGGAAGCATCGGCCTCACCTCGGGTACGAGTGAGAATCCACGTTGAATCGGCAGCCCCATTCAGACCATTGGTCCCGCTAACCATGTCCATTATATCATCGGCGGCCATCTTACGGACGTGGTGTATTAAAACGATTGCGCAATCGTGCTTATCGGCAATCGCTTTGATCGAGGAGGCAACTCGGAAGTCTTCACTGTAGCGATCTTCCCCTTGAGAAGCGCCCCGGAAACCTGCCAGAGTATCAATCAAGACTAGCTTCACGTCAGTATGCTCTTCGAGAAATGCGTCAAGGTCCGCGTATCCTTCAGTCCCATTGTGCCATCGCGTGAAGAGCTTAAGGCGCGCATCGTGAAAGGCGCCTATCTTCTCGAGACGGTCCTTCAAGCGCCGCGGCGTGTCCTCGAGGGCAAGATAGACGGCCCCGCGCTTTTCGACGTGATAGCGGCCCAGAACGGCCCCACCTATACCAACGGCAGCGCCTAGGGCCAGAGCAAGCCAACTCTTGCCGAGCTTCGGCGCGCCTGCAAGAATCGTAAGACCAGATACGAGGAGATCAGGGACGATCCATTGAGGAGGCGGGAATTCAGTATCGAGGAGCTCGCCGCATGTGATTCCCCGCGGGAGGGCAGCAATACGTTCGAAATATGCAAGCCTCTCGGCGCTCATTGGTCGCGCGCCTTCAGGGAGGGCATCGGGCGAGAGCTTGCCCTCTCTGATTAGTCGCTCATCGTAGAGCTGATCGGCGCGAAGCTCGTGCATTTTCTCACGTTGGAGGTCAAGATCGAGATCATCAGGTAACACCGACGGTAACTTGGCCGAGTGCAGCGGAATGAAGTCTTTATCCTGCATAGACTCATCCCCATAGTGGCACTAGCCAAGATAGCGGGTGCCGAGTATTTGGGGCTTCTTGCCAAGTGCAAACGTTGACAGAAAGAAGTCTATCGGATACGTTTTCTTCACAGTGCTCACCCGCCCCCGCAGCCGCTTCCACTCGGCCGGGGGCGTTGCTTTTCTCAAGCATGCGGCCCCCTCAGCTCGGCTTTCCGGGCTTCGGCGCGGATCTCTTCGATACGATCAACTGCCTTTCCGTGAATATGAACCTTAATACCAACTTCGCCGAAATCCGGCGCCCCATCGAGAAGCCGAGTAAGTGCCTCGAGGGCCGCCCGCTTTTCAGAAGTCGTCATACTTTAAGCCCTTCGCCCATCGCGGAAGCTATAAGAGCTTCGATGGCACCCTCATTTAGAAGGCGGCGGCCTCCTAGGCGAATGCTTGGAAGGCGCCCGTCTTCGCACATTCTGTAAGCCGTAATTGTGGCAATGCCAAGGCGTTGCGCGGCATCCTTCACGGAAATCAAACGACGATTAGTGTCCATGCTCCCCCCTTCTCTGGTTGGTTTGACATGGGCTAGACTAGCAAATCCTTATCTTTGAATGGTTTACCACATGTTATCAAAAAGGCTGAATTTGTTTACCTCGGAATATCTCGACTTCGGATTGTCTTTAAGCTTCCAGCATTAACAGGGGCCCCGCGGACAGTAAAGAGTTGAGCTGCATCCTTGTCCTCAACATGGTCAATTGTCCCAGCCTCTTCTAGCGACAAAAGCATTGACGCAAGTTCTTTCAGCCCTCCGCGAACATTGATTTTTATTGCTGATTCTTTGCGGAGCGCCTCTTCCTGATCTGCTATCAAGATATCCATGATAAAAAAAAACATGCTGTAGTGCGTTGAAGGTTCACTAATGCCCAGCGCCCATGCCCTGCGGTATCGTCTTAATGATTCGAGATAATCTTGCCCGGAGATTTCCAATTGCAAATATCTTGTCCGAAGTTCGTTGATTATCCGAGGGTATTTATCTAGTAACTCGTAATCATCATCGTCATTATTGGGGTCGGGCGGCAGTACATCCTCTTCGTTCATTTCTCTATCGCCCGATTGCTTGGATCACCACCCGGCGAGGCGAGGGCGGAAGCCGCTTCCAGCGCTTAACGATCATCTGTCGCCACGCGGTATATTCGCCCTGGCCAAGAGTCAATACCGCTATTTTCAAGCGGTTTAATACCCAACTACGGTACGCGCTCTGCCATCTCCGTTCAAAGTCATACTTCTTACGCCAGTACCTAAGCTCTTTGAAAGTACAAAGACCGCTCGCCACAATTTCCTTTACGCCTAAGCCTTCCCTACGCAAATTCAAGATTCGGCGGGCAAGCTCGTCGCTGTACCTAGATCTACGCCCCGGCGGAAGTCCTTTACGTTCCGCGCGGCCCTTTCGTGTCGTCGGTCTGCCAGTCGGAAGAAGCTCCCCAGGGGGAAGAAGCCTATAGCCCGGCATGGGCGGCAGTGTGTAAGGGTCCGGGTCTTCTTGCTGGTTCACGGGACAATTATAGACTCGTTCTAGACTCGAAAACAGTGGCCGAAAACGGCCCAATTGGGCACGGCCTCGCATCAACAAATGCCTTGCGCCTTTGACCTATGGCCGACGTTCACTAGAGATCATCATTAACTGCCTTCTCCCGATTTGCTTTATCTTCGATATCCTTCTCGTCAGTCATCTGCTTGTCAGCGTAAGAGAGCAAGATTTTCTGCTGGTCTGGGTCAATAGTGCAGAATATGTAATTGGAATCAGCAAAAACCCAACTGGCAAAAATAACGTAGTCGCCATTCTTCAGGGCCTCTTCCTCCTTGCCGTCGCCTTCAACGTAGCCGTCGGTAAATGTTCGCATAGTTTTCGTGGGTTGACCATATTTGCCTTTCAATTCCTCTATTAGACTATCATATTCGGGGAGTACAACACCTTCATAAGTGGGCAGAATGGCCATGCCCTCATAGAACTGATTGTGATGGAAGGCAAAATAGAGTTCGGCCTTTGCCCAATCTGCAAACGTTCCAGCATATGACAACGAATCTTTGTCCTCTTCTTTGAACACTAGTTTTTGTGTGCTTTCTATCGATTTTCGTGCATCCTCTTTTGAAGTCTTCCAATCGATTCCTAAGAATCCATGTAGCGAAGTGGGAGGGGAGGCGTCGCTTAGTATGGTACGGAGGTCTCTCGGTTTTGTGTCTGGTTCGGGAGTCGTATCGAGCGGAACGGCGGAGGGAGTAGTCCCGTCGGGAGGAGTAACTTGCCCGACCGCTATTACTTGCAATGAGAGCAGAAGAAGCAAAAACCTTGCTTTCATGAATCTTCGCCCTCCGGTCTCCAAGTCTGCTTCGCTTCATCGAAGACCCAATCCTTGCCCGTGTACTCCTGCTGCTTTAGAATCCATTTGGGTTTTTCGCGGAAATTGGTTGCGTTTGGCCTATTATAAACAACGGGCTGAGTTTGCTGTATCGTTTTTTCAGTGCGGTTAGGAATTGTTGCTAGCTTATGGGTTTCCAATTCATCACTATCTTTCCTATGTTTGAGATTTTTGCATTTCTCGACCAATGCTTCACATGTTCTTCTTCTTAATTCCGCAAATGAATCAAACCACTGGTGCTTTCGAAGAAGGAAAGTGAAGAAGACTACTGTATAAGCAATCCCTAGAACCTCCGCAATTCCAGACGATATTTTCACGGGGATAAGGAAAAAAGCTACGACGAGCGGTGTTGCATAGACGACGATTCCGAGAATTATAGCGGCCTGATTCATAACGTTTTTCGAAAGATTAAGCGTACCACCGAGAATGGTTGACACGCCCGAAATTGCTCTTTCTTGCCTTTTCCGGGAAAGGATATCTCTGATGAGTAGAACCACCAACCGTAATGGACGGATCAACAAGCCTAATGCGAACAGCAACATCATAACAAAAGCAAAGGGATTATCAGAGGGTGGTAGATATCGTGTCAAAAGGTAGACGATTAATGCGCTAGCGAATAGAGATATTGTCAATGAAAACAGAATGAGTATTGCGCCTATTCTGGAGTAACGTCTTTCAGCCTCCAAAGACTTGGTTTGGTTCATGGCATGACCGCTCGTTGTCTCCACCTCGGTTTGTACTTCGAAAGCTTATGCTCTTAAACTGGGGGCTTACTGTCTCTATTGGTAATAATAGTCACCCGTCATAAGATTATTGTCAAGGTCCTTCTTTAAGCAACAATAAGAACACGCTTAGAGAGGGGACCATGGCTAACGCACGGGAGCTTTTAGCCCAGAACATGAAGACGGCGCGAGCCCGGCTCGGCTATTCGCAAATGAAATTGGCCGAGAAGGTCGGCTGTTCAACCTCGCTAATCGGCGACATTGAAATCTGCAAAAAGTTCCCCTCGGCCGAAAACCTTGACCGGATCGCGAAAGCCCTCGCCCTTCACACGTTTGAGCTTTTTTATGACTCCAAGGAGTCTAGAGCCAAGCTGCAAGAGCACGAAAGCTTAGCCTCGCTAATGTTCACATTGAAAGATTCAATCGCCCTCGATATCGAGACAGCCTTCACGGATTATTTGAAACGGTAAGCCTTCGCAAGGGCTCGCCTTCTTCCGGGCCTTCCTCGCGTTCCCCGGCCTCGAGCCATGGCCAAACACGTCCACTGGCCGGCCCCCCTTGGAAGCCCGAGCGGATGCAAGCTTTTCGAGCTATCCGGCCCGTTTGGAAGGCCAGAGAACCCCCCGCCGCCGTTCTTTCTCTGCTTCGGATAGGGGAGTTTTGCCCTTATGGCGTTTGAACCATGATTCGAGCGCTTCGTCTTGCGGCCGTTCGGGATCGAGGCCCCGAAGAGTTTTAGTAATCGCGATATCCCGCCTGAGCATCGAGGCCGTGAAGCACGTTTCCGAACCGGTCCCGGCCCGAGCTATTCGACGCTGTCGCGCTGCAAAGTCCACGCCCTGGCGCTTGCATATCTCCTCCCCCGAGTACCATACAGCCCGTTCAAGGCTTGCCGGGTCCTCGGGGCAGAGCGGAGCCGAGCACGTCGCGAAGTGAGGGCAGCGGTTCATATCTTCCCCACTGCCTCGGCGAGGTCATCGAGTATTTCGATAGCCTGCTTTAGACCGTCATAGCGCCCCGAATCGAAAGCTTCAGAGGGCTTGCCCCTATCGTGTTCGTAGACTCGGAGAGCGTCGGCCTCGGCGGCCTTGAGGTGGTCGCGGAGGATATCGAAGGCTGTCATATCGAACCCCCGGCCGCCTTTGCGGTCCCTTCCGATACGGC
>Ga0181520_10009183_pt1 | contig 13740 bp, 8 predicted proteins | sample PEATcosm2014_Bin_29_FD_132451 | JGI IMG/M metagenome (GOLD analysis project Ga0181520, IMG submission 132451) | Peatland microbial communities from MTU Mesocosm Facility, Houghton, MI, USA - PEATcosm2014_Bin02_30_metaG | ecosystem: Environmental > Terrestrial > Soil > Wetlands > Peat | place... | reverse complement strand
GCGCTCGATCGGCAACCCATCCGACGCGCGCGCTAACATAACTTGAATCGCAAAAACGAAAGGAGTCCCCGCTTCGCTAACCCTTCGCTCCCTTCAGGCTCATCCTTCAATTGGAAAAGACTATTTCCGTCGCGCGATTCCGAATTCCGTGCTTATACTCGTTGAGAGTGACCAACGAACTGCGCAGACGGCTGGAATCTACGACGTTCTTCGACCTGGGAGCGATGATGGAGGGGTACGCGCGCGCGGCGGCCGAGCTGGCAGCGCGGGATTTCCAGCAAACGCTGGATTTTTCATCGCAGTCGATCGACGGCCTGGACGAGATTTTGGTGCGGGTGGGCGAAAGCCCGGAGCTGGACCTGGACTTCGAGGTGCGGCTGTGGGGCAGCTATCTGGGCGAGGTGCTGCGCCGCCGCTATGCCGGCAACTGGGAGATGACCCCCTACCCGGGCGGCACAATGGCGGTTCCGGCCATCGAAGTGCGCGGCTCCCGGCTGTTTCCACTGATGAAGGTTCACCGCAGGCTCACCATCGGCGAAGAAGAGGACTTGGGAGCTTTCTTCGCCATGGTCACCGAGCGGCTAGGCAAACCGGCGCAGGTGAACTGACAGAGATCCGGGGTAGGATAAATGCCGGGAACGGGTCGGTGTGTACCGCTTCCGCGCCTGAATATGGCTTTGTGCGACAATGGTATTCGACGATGCGGCAATTCGCGGCGGCGCGTGGAGGATCAAGTCATGGGCGAATTATTTCAACCCACACACCTTTTGGTCATTGGGATTATATTGCTGGTGCTCTTCGGCGGCAGGCGGCTGCCGGAGTTGGGCAAGGGTTTGGGCGAGGGCCTGAAAGGTTTCAAGGAGGGCCTCAAAGGCGTCAATGACCCCGCGCCGGCGGCACCGCTGCAGCAAAGCGCAACGTCCGCGCCGGCCTCCGTCTCGACGCCGGCCAATATGGAATACGTTACCTGTAGCCGCTGCGGTGGCCGATCTGAAAATCCGATGGGGTTCAAGGTCGCCGACTACGTTTGCCGCTCCTGCCAGGGAAAATCCTAAAGATCGCTGAGTGCCTCGGGCTGCTCTGTCCGGCAATTGGAATTCCGAACGAGGCCGCAACTCCGCAGCCTCACTATCTCTCTACCCCTCGGCACCGTGGCACTTCTTGTATTTCTTGCCCGACCCGCAGGGGCAGGGATCGTTGCGTCCCACTTTCTCGCCGGTGCGCCGCTGGGTGGGCTTGCCCGCGTCTCCCGCGCCGGCAAAGCTGGCCGCCTCCAACTCGCGCTGCTTCTTGCGCTGGAACTCCTTCTCCAGCGCGTCGATGGTCGTGGATGCCTGGCGCGTGGCCAGCGGGATTCCCCCTTGAGGCGCGGAAAAAGCCGCCGCGTCCAGGGTTCGCGGCTCGGCCGCGCTGGCCACCGGCGGGGCCTTGGGAACTGTCCGCCGCGGAGCGGGCGCCGCGTTCATCGCCTGCCCATCCGGTCCTAGAATCTGCATCCGGAAGAGGAACCGGACCGTATCCTCCTGGAACTTGAGCATCATCGCCTCGAACATATCGAACGACTCGCTCTTGTACTCCACCAGCGGGTCTTTCTGCGCATAGCCGCGCAGTCCGATCCCCTCCTTCAGGTGGTCCATCGCCAGCAGGTGGTCCTTCCACAGCCCGTCGATCACGCTCAACATCACCATCCGCTCGTGATAGCGCATGGTGGCCGCGCCAAGAATTTTTTCCTTGGCCTCGTAATCCTCTTTGAGTTTGTCGAATATCGTCTCGCCGAATTCATGCCGGCCCAACTCCAGGGGCTTGATCCCCGCCGCCTCCATCCTCAGCCCGAAATGATCGACCAGCTTCTCGTCCAGCCCCTTCAAGTTCCATTGGTCGGGATGCAGCTTCTCGCCCGCGAACTCATCCAGCAGCGCGCCCAGGATTCCGCTGGCATACTCCTCCAGAATCAGTTCCTTCTGGTCCGCCTCTTCGAGCAGCGCCCGGCGCAGCCCGTAAACCGCCTCGCGCTGCTTGTTCATCACGTCGTCGTATTCGAGCAGGTGCTTGCGGCTCTCGAAGTTCTGCGATTCCACCGCTTTCTGCGCGCCCTCGATGCGGTTGGAGATCATCTTCGACTCGATCGGCACGCCTTCTTCCATGCCCAGCCGCTCCAGCAGCGTACTCACCCACTGCTTGGCGAAGATGCGCATCAGATCGTCTTCCAGCGACAGATAGAATCGCGATTCGCCCGGATCGCCCTGCCGCCCCGCGCGCCCCCGCAACTGATTGTCGATGCGCCGCGACTCGTGCCGCTCCGTGCCCAGAATGAACAGCCCGCCGGCCGCGATCACCTGGTCGTGCTCCGCCTGCGCCGCGTCGGCGTGGCCTTTGTAGACCTCCTCCCACTCCGGCTCGGCAACCTCGAACTCCTGCCCCTGGTAATAGAAGCGCTGGAAGCCCGCCGGGGCCATGGGGTTGATCGCTCCCTCGGCCACGCTGATGGCCCGCGCCGCGCCCTTCTTGACCATCTCCTGCCGGGCCATGAACTCCGGATTGCCGCCCAGCAGAATATCGGTGCCGCGTCCAGCCATATTGGTCGAGATGGTCACCATCCCCAGACGCCCGGCTTGCGCCACAATCTCCGCCTCGCGCTCGTGGAACTTGGCGTTCAGCACCACGTGGCGAACGCCCTTGCGTTGCAGGATATTCGACAGCCGCTCGGACTTCTCGATGGAAGTGGTGCCCACCAGGACCGGCTGCTTCTGCTCATGCAGCAGCGCTATGTCGTCGGCCGCCGCCTTGTACTTTTCCTTCTCCGTCCGGTAGACCACATCCGGATTCTCAAGCCGCAGCATGGGCCTGTTGGTCGGAATCACCACAATCTCCAGCTTGTAAATCTTCTCGAACTCGGCCGCCTCGGTCTCGGCGGTTCCGGTCATGCCGCTCAACTTCTTGTAGAGCCGAAAGTAGTTCTGGAAGGTGATGGTGGCCAGCGTCTGGTCTTCCTTGCGGATATTCACGCCTTCCTTGGCTTCGATCGACTGATGCAGTCCATCCGACCAGCGCCGCCCCGGCATGGTGCGCCCGGTAAAGGTATCGACGATAATCACCTCGCCGTCCTTCACCACGTACTCCACGTCCCGCCTGTAGAGCGCGTGCGCCTTGATCGCCGTCTCCACGTAGTGCTTCAGTTCCCAGTTCTCCGCGTCGGCAATGTTGTCGATGCCCAGCAGCTTTTCGATGGTCACCCAGCCATCGTCGGTGACGCCGATCGTCCGCTGCTTCTCGTCCACAATGTAGTCGCCGGTCAGGTACTTCTCACCCTCGCGCAGTTCCAGGCCCAGTTCGGCCGCGCGCTTGGAATCGGTAGCGGCATCGATCTCCTCGCCCAACACCAAATCCGGGATGATCTTGCGCACCCGCTGGTACTTGTCGGTGGTCTGCTCGGTCGGCCCGGAGATAATCAGCGGCGTCCGCGCCTCGTCGATCAGAATCGAGTCCACCTCGTCGACGATGGCGTAGTAGTGCCCGCGCTGCACGCAATCCTTGATCTCGAATTTCATGTTGTCGCGCAGGTAGTCGAAGCCGAACTCGTTATTGGTGCCGTAGGTGATGTCGGAAGCGTAGGCGGCGCGGCGCTCGGCATCGTCCAGGTCGTGGACGATCACCCCCACCGTCATGCCCAGAAACTCGTATATCTTGCCCATCCACTCGGCATCGCGCTTGGCCAGGTAATCGTTGGTGGTCACCACGTGAACCCCGTGCCCGGCCAGCGCGTTCAGATAGCAGGCCAGCGTCGCCACCAGGGTCTTGCCTTCGCCGGTCTTCATCTCGGCGATCTTGCCCTGGTGCAGCACCATGCCGCCGATCAACTGCACGTCGAAGTGGCGCATCTTCACAGCCCGCCAGCCCGCCTCGCGCACCACCGCGAAGGCCTCCGGCAGCACCTCGTCTAGCGCGGCCCTCTCAGCGGCCTTGCGCTCGTCCGCGTCGGTTATGCCTTCCAGGCTCGCGGCAATCCGCTCCCGAAACTCGACCGTTTTATCCCGCAGTTGCTCGTCCGAAAGCTGCTTGATCCCAGCTTCCAGCTCGTTGATAGCTGCCACAGCCGGCCACAGCCTTTTGATCTGCCGTTCGTTGGACGTGCCGAATATCTTGGTAAGGACTTTATCGAAAAACACAGAATTCTCCGTCTACCAGTGTAAATGCTGGGGGCGAACGATGAGCTGCCGGGCAATGTCCTAAATAGCGCGTTGCTACAGTGCGTGGCCGGTTTGCTTTCGTCTTTTATTCCCCTCTTGCTTCTTCATTGACGTTACCCGCCAGCACCAAGCCGTCGCTGTTCGTCGTGGGCTGACCCCGGCGCGTCGATGAGCGGCTGATTCATAATTCAGATATGCAGCCATTTCGGGGATGGACGGGGACACTGATATTGGGAATGGCTATCGCCGGCTCACTCAGCGGGGCACAGACGGCCCGCTCGGCGCATGACGCGGCGCGGCGGCGTACCGATGTACGATGGCAACGCGCAGTGGAGCAAGCTGTGCGCGAGGCGCCCAATGCGCGAGTATTGGTTCTGGAGGCAAGCTCAGGCGATCTTCTCGCCTCGACTCGCCTTGCCGAAGCGGGCCGCACGTTGGCGACGCCCGGCTCGACATTGAAACCGGCGATTCTTTATTTTGCGCTTGCCTCCGGTCGTTGGGATGCGGAGCGAAGGGTAGCTTGCAGCCGCCGATTGCGCGTTGGAAGCCACCGGCTCAACTGCTCTCATCCCATTGCCGACCCCATGAACGCGCGGCAGGCTTTGACTTGGTCCTGCAACTCCTACTTTGCGGAGTTGGCTGGAACGCTTTCGCCCCGGGTGTTGCGGCAAGCCCTCGAAGAAAGAGGATTGCTGGCGGCCACCGGGCTGACCGCGCAAGAGGAAATAGCCGCCTTTCGCGAGCCGCGCACACGAGAGCAGGTTCAGCTTGCCGCGCTAGGCGTGGAAGGGATTCGAATCACTCTGCCGGAGTTGGCGGAGGCGTACAGGTCGCTGGCCGCGGAGATGGCCGCGCACCCGGAGACGGTGGCGACTAAAACCGTGAGCGCGGGGCTGAGGGACTCGGCCAGCTTTGGCATGGCGGGCGCCGCATCGCTGGGAGGCGTTCCGGTTGCCGGCAAGACCGGGACGGCCAGTGCGGAGAGCGGCGGCGCAACGCACGGCTGGTTTGTGGGCCTTGCGCCAGCCGGGTCGCCGCGGGTGGTGGTGGTGGCCGTTTATCTGCCTTCTGGGCGCGGCTCTGATGCCGCGCTGGTGGCATCCAAACTGCTGGCGCATTCGCCGCTGAGGAAGCCATGAAGCGAACCGCGCTGGCGCTCTTTCTGGTGGCCTCCTGCGCCATGACTCAGGCGCTCGCGCCTCCGCGCGCGACGATTCGCGTGGGAGTGTGGACGCTGTGGCGCGACCAGGATGCAACCGTCGCATCCATCTCCGGCGCGACGATTCGGCTTTGCGGCGGTTGCACCGTCGGGCCGCTCAAGAGCGTCGCAATTCATGCCAATAACGAACGACTCAGCTGGACCGATCCCAGAGGCTTTGCCCTTTCCTCCAATGAATTGCTGCTCACGGGCAGCTATCGGCTCACCGCGCATGGAGAATCTCTGACGCTCGGTTATCCGCTCAGAGTCGCCGCGCGATCGGGCGCGCTGGTGCTGGCCGCCACACTGCCAGTGGAGCGATACGTGGAGCTGGCGGTGGCCGCCGAGAGCGGCGCGGCCGATTCCCTGGAGTCGCGCAAGGCCCTGGCCGTCGTGGCGCGCAGCTTCGCGCTGCTCCCGACCCATGGACACGCGGCCTTCGATGTCTGCGACTCGACGCATTGCCAGTGGGTGCATTGGCACACGACGCGCGAGGCTCATGCGGCCGTGCTGGCCACGGCAGGCGAAAGTTTGTGGTTTCACGGAAGCCGCGCCGAAGCGTACTTTCATCGGAACTGCGGCGGCCGCACGGCGGCGGCGGCGGAAGTGTGGCCGCGGGGGCGGGCAGCGCAAGGATGGTTGGTTTCGCGCCCGGACCCCTATTGCCAGCGCGCTGGATCGAGCGAATGGTCGGAGACTATCTCGCGCGAGGAGTTGACTCAAGCGCTCGCCGCCGCGGGCTTGGTCGCGCCAGGATGGACGACTCTGACTGTGGCGCAACGAGGCGAATCGGGCCGCGCCGCGACGCTGCTGATCGGAGACGCAAAAATCTCCACGGAAGATTTTCGCCTTGCGGTGGGCCGCGCGCTGGGATGGAACCGCATTCGCGGCAATTGGTTTGAGATTGCGCCGCAAGGCGGCAGCTTTCTCTTTCATGGCCGCGGCTCGGGGCACGGCGTGGGACTCTGCCAGGCGGGCGCAGCCGAGATGGCGCGTGAGGGATACAGTTACCGCGAGATACTTGCGCAGTATTTCCCCGGCGCGACAGTTGCCGAGGAGACGACCGGCGCGCCCTGGCAGAGTTTGAACGGTCAAGGCTTCACGCTGGAGAGCAGTTCGCCGGAGGATAAAGAGTTTCTTCCGGCTCTCTCGCGTGCGCTGGGCGAGGCGGAGAGCCGCAGCGGACTTGCTCCTCACTCTTCAATTGCCGTCAGGGCTTTCCGCTCAACCCCGGCCTTTCGCGATGCCACGCTGGCGCCCGGCTGGGTGGCGGCTTTCACCGAAGGCGACCATATCGCGCTGCAACCATTGAGAATTCTCGCTGCGCGCAAACTGCTTGCAAGCGTTGCTCGTCACGAATTCCTGCACACGCTGGTGGAGGAGCATATCGCCGCGCAAACGCCGCTCTGGCTGCGCGAAGGGCTGGTGGAGGCTTGGTCGGGCGATCTGCGACAACGACAAAAGCCGGCGGCTCCATCCTTTTGTCATCCTGAGCGAACCATGCGAGTCGAAGGACCCGCGTCTTGCATTGCAAGCGAAAGGGTGGGAATCGAGCAAACTCTGGAGGCGATCAACCAGAGGCTGGCTCACGCCGCCAACGAAGAAGAGTCAGAGGCCGCGCACCGTGCTGCCGGCTGGTACGCGCATCAGCTTCTTGACCGCTTTGGCCGCGCGCAGTTGTTGGAATGGTTGCGCACCGGCGTTCCGCAAAGCGCGTTGCTCACCCTCCGGTAACAGGCGTTGAAACCTCCACAATCGCTTCGCAAGCCGCCGGCAAAGTTCGGTTGAAGAGTACGCCCGCCCACGCCAGCGACAAAACCCATCCGCCGACGTCTAGCAGATAACTCGCGGCCAGCTTCACTGCCACGCGAAACTCCTGCTGATGAACGGTTCCATGCGGATCGGCGGAGTAGAACCGTGTAGGCAGAGCTACGCTCACCAGCGCAACGATGGTCACACCCAACCACCAGCGCCACTCACGGAGAAGTTGCAGCACCCGCCGTACCGGCAGACGCCAGCCCGATTGCGCCGAGGCCACGGCCAAGGGAATGGCCAAGGCCGGCACGACGATCCAGCGCAGCGCCCACTCGATCCAGGTCATCCACTGAGAGATGTGCTCATACGTGAAAAGTCTGGCCCGCCAGTGCGCCGGAGCCTGCGAGTTCAAATAACCTGCCCATTGCGGGATCCGGTCGTCGCATGAATCCAGCATGGCCCAGCAGAGCCACACCGCGGCGATCCAGACAAGAAGTGAGAGCGCGCCCCACACCAGCTTGACGCGCTTGCCCTCGTCGTTGGCCAGGCTGCGCATCGTCCCGGCCTGCAACTCCAGCGCTGAGATGGCCACCAGCAGCGGCAGAAGCAGCGAGAGCGCTACCTGCCAGGCGTGTTTCTCCGGCAAGCGCGTCCATGCGATTCCGATCACGATCAACAGCGGTGCGATTGCGAACTGCGCCACAATCCAGCGGCGGCCGAGGAGCAGACGGCGAAATAAATCTTTCAATAAAATCACGGCTGCACCTCCAGCGTTGCGGGATCGGTTGTCGCTTGCACATTCGATCGATACATCGGCCCGGCCTGCGCGGGGCTGATTTGGAATTTGCCCGGATTGACGACCTTGAGCAAGTAGACATACTCACGCCGACTGTTGAATTCGGCGTTGAAGAAGGCCGCGCGGTCGTCGTGGAACTCCTTGCGCGTGTACCCGTCGTACCACCAACTGGGCTTGCTGTTCAGTGTGTAGAGGCCGGTGTTGGGCAGGAACTCGGCGCCCGCGGGAATCGGATCCTCGGCCAGCAGATACTTCCAATCCGATCCGCCCAGCGCCAGCCGCACCGCCAAAATATCGCCCACATGAACCGCGCCCTTGAGCGGAATCAGATCGTAAGTAATCGCATCGGTCGGCTTGGCCTGGACTTTTTGGAGCACATAGTAATCCCGCGCGATATTCAGCCCCTGTTGCCCTTGCTGGAATTGCCTGCGGTCGGCGGAGTACCAAGTACTTTCTGCACTCCAGTAAGTAATGCCGTTGCCGCTCTTGCGCACCGTCACCTGGCCACCGCCGGATGCCTGCGCCGCCGGGACTTCAATCTTCCAGGGCGGCGAGAAGGCGTCCTCCGGGCCAAAGTGACGCTTGCCCACGCTCGCGCCGTTGACGAGCACCTCGACATCGGTGCTGTTGGCCAACTCGCCGCTCAAGCTCAGGTAGTCGGTTAGCCCGCCGATCACCATCGCCGTCTGCTTGGTCGAGTGCCAGTAGTCGCCGTCGCGGTGCTTGCCCAGCCACATAGCCGCCTTGGGCAAAAGGCTGCTCGAACGATCCTGTTTAATCATCAGCTTTAGCGCGAAAGCCGTCGTTTCGGCGGATGTATCGTCCCAATACTCGAGCAAACCGTCATAGGTTCCCGTCCAATAGGCATCGGTATCGTCGGTCCGGGCCTTCTTTTCCAGCAGAAGCGACGCATCGTGCGCGCGGCTGTCGCCAGCGGCGTCCAGCGCCAGGCCGACCAGAGCAAGGCCCTCGTCGCTGAGCTTGTCGCGGCTCGACCAAGCTTTGTCCAGTGCGTCTTTCGGCGCGCCGCCGGTGGTGGCCAGCGCGTAGACCGCATAGGCGCGCAGGTCGGGGATCATCTCAGAATGCGCGGTCAGCGCCGATTGCAGCCAGGCGCGGCCCTGATCGGTTTTGTAGGCGTTGAACTTGTAACCGGCGTCTTTGGCCTGCCCAAGCCCGCTCACCACATACGCCGTCATGAAAACGCGGCTGGGATCGTCCGGCCACCATCCCCATCCGCCGTCTTCGTGCTGATAGTTTTGCAGCCGCTCGACGCCCGCGCTGACCATATCGTTCAATAAGGCGCGATCGATCGGCGATTTCAGATGCAGCTTGTCCACCGCTTGCGAAACAATCAGATCGGGCAGGAAGCTGGACATCGTCTGCTCGGTGCAGCCCCACGGATAACTCGTCAGATAGTCGAGGGCATCGAAGACCGTTCCCGCCACGCTGGGCGCCACGGTGACAGTCAGCCCGCGCGAGCCTGCATCCGAGGCTGACGGGAAGCCGAAGTTCCATTGGCTCCGGGCGTCTCCGCTGAAGACCGCGCCCGAAGCCGCCGCCCGCTGCTTCACCCCGAAAGGCAGCACCGGCAACGTCATCTCCAGCGCGTCGGACTCTTCATCGGTGAGCGCCTTCGCGGTCAACACGGCATTGCCTGTCGCGCGCGCCTTCACCCGCCAATCTACGAAGCCCTCGCCCTTGGCGGGTATTTCGATCTTCCGCGGCGAGTTTGGAGTGGGGCCGCCGATGACATCGACGCCACTTACATCCAGCGCAAAGGTGACGACCTTGGCTGTTTCAAGGTAGTTGTGCGCGATCGCCCGCAGCACGGTCTCGTCGCCCTGGCGGAAGAAGCGCGGCGCGGCCAGGCGCACAATCAGATTCTTGCGCACCAGCACCCGCGTCACCACGCTGCCCGCCTTGCCGTCGTCGCTCATGCCGCGAATCGTCGTCCGCCACGTCGTGAGCGAATCCGGAAAGGCAAAGCTCACGTGCGCATGGCCGTCGGCTCCGGTATGCACACTGGGATTCCAGTAAGCTGTATCCGGGAAGGCCTTGCGCACCCTGGGCACAACCAGGTCCGATCCCGGCTTGACCTGCGCCATGCGCGGATGGAAGAGACTATCGTTCAGCCGCGCCAGCAGCGGAGATTTCAATCCCGCTTCGCCGTAAAAGTAATACGCGAACGAACTCTCCGGATTCAATTCCACTTCGCGCTGAGGATAAAAAGCGTTGACGATGTTGCCGGTCTGGTCCGGGCGCACCGAGTAGATCGCCTCGTCTACCTCGCCAAAGCTCAGGTCGGCCTCCACCGGCTTGCCTTGATAGTCGACGGCCAGTACATCGAAGCTGCCTGTCTCTCCAGGCAAAAAGCGCGGCTTGCTCGGCGTCGCGGTAATCGTCAGCGTTCGCTCGACAAGAGGCACTTTGAGAGATTTCTGCGCGGTCGTCAACTGATCGTCATGAACAATGACCGCATCGACAACCAGATTGGGCTGCGCCAGTTTGGCAATCGGCACATCGAAAGCCACCGTGGCTCCAGTCGCGTGAATCGACTGCCGCGACTGCACACTGTTGCCCTCGACGGTCACCACCGCCCAGGACTCGTCTTTCAGTCCGGTGACCAGCAGCAGATGGGCCACGTCGCCCACCTGATAGCTCTTCTTGTCGGCGACGATCTGCGCCTGCGCGTTCCGGTTGTACCACTCGCCGCCGCCATTCCATATCCAAATCCAGGTCTTGCCCTCGACGCTGCGTTTCTCCGGCGTCTCGGAGCTTGCGGCAATCTCAAAGTCGCCACTGCCGGCGATGGCGGGAAGATCGACAAGCGCCGTGCCATCGGCGCCGGTCGCCGCATCCTTGCTGGTAACTGACGTCTCGGTGCGCTGACTGGTCGAGTAGCCGTTCCGCGGCACAGACGCCCACTTCTCCAGATTGACCGCCAGATGCACCGGCGTCTGCACCGGCTTGCCATCGTAATCCTGCGCCGTCACCTTCACCCTGGGCGTCTGCCCTGGCGAAAAGACATAGCTTGTCGGCTCCACGCTCAGGCGGAAGGAGGCGTATGTGGCCAGCACCGTTGCATGGCCCGCCACCTCACGCTCGCCGGCATCCGTCACGCGCGCTTCGATGCGGTAGTCCTGATCGTTGTGCTTGGCATCGATGGCCGTGGGCAGCGTGACTGTCAGCCGTCCCTCCGCATCGAGAATCCCCTCCCGCTCCTGCTGCTCGCTCTCGCCGTAGCTGTAGTCGGAGTCGTCGGCATTCTCGCCGCCCGCGGCTTCATCGCCCTCTGAATCGTCCTCGTCCCACCAGTAGTGCGTCGATGTGTGCACGACGTACTTGACCTTGGCCCCCGCCACAGGTTCGCCGAAGAAGTAACGGGCTTCGATGACCGCTTGAATCGAATTGCCCTGCATCGCGCGCTGCGCGGCAGGCTTCACCGTCACCTGATACTCCGGCTTCTTGTATTCCTCGACGTAAAAACTGCCGGCTCCCAGCACGTCGCTGCGCGTGAATTCGATGTCGTAATAACCCAGAGCCGCATCCTTGTCCAGCGTCAGGTCGGCGGTCGCCGTTCCATGCGCCGATACCTGCGCATCCTGCTTGAGCACCACCTTCCCGTCAGCGTCTTTGACCGTCAATTCCAGCGTCCGGTCCTCCGGCAGCAGCAGCGCATCGTCCTTCTGACGGCGCACAATGGCCTTGATGTGAACCGTGTGCCCGGGCCGATAGACCGGACGGTCGGTGTAGACGAACGAGGTCAAATCCGCCGTCCGATCCGCCGCAAAGCCATAGCCGTAAGGCGTGACGATGGCCGCATCCTCGCCATGCCGCGCCAGAATCCAGACATTCTCCGGCGTCGCGCCCGTGGCTCCGCCAGAGGAATTTGTTCCTCCGCGCACCTTCATCGTCAGCGAGGCCAGACCGTCCGCGCTCGTCTTGCCCGACGATTGTTCGTGCCCGTCGGACCAGAGCGCCACCTCGGCCTTCTCGATCGGCCTGCCGCTCTTGCGGTCGGCGACGTAGATGTCGGCGCGCCCACTGCTCGCCCGTTCCACCAGCGCAATGCTCGTGACTATCGCTATCGTGTAAGCCTTGTACGTGCCGTCCGTCGCCTCAATCAGATAAACCCCGGCGCTCAGCCCTTCGATGGGCAATTGCTGCGTCTCGCTGACGATGGCCGGCGGTGTGACCAGCTTCCACCGCTCGACGAGTTGGCTCGCGTTCAGCAGCGGAATTCGCGCGAAGCCTGTCGCTCCCACAACCTGGCTTTTCTTGCCGAGTTTCCCCTGGCCTTCGCGGAAGCTGTCTCGCGCATCGTCCGTGAACTGGCCGCGAAAGAAGTGCCGCACACGCCACCAGAGGCTGGCCTTGAAGTCGTGCAGCCACTCCAGAAAGCTCCGCCGATCCACCTGCTCGTTAGGCGATTGGCTCTGCACGCCATAGCTGTGCAGATCCTTCAGCCCGGCAAAGAACTTCTGCGCGTCGCGCACCTTGTAGACGCGAAACTCCAGCGCCGGAGTGTTTTTCGCGTAGAGCTGAATCTTCACGCTCTCGCCGGGAGCGAAGGTCCGCGAGGTGGAAAGCGAAAAGCTGCGCGGCGCGTCTTTGTCGGCCGCCAGCGCGAAGCAGGTCGGAAGAAAGAGGAACGAAAGGGCCAAAAGAGCCGAACGGAACCTCATGGGTTTCCTCGCAAGATATTCCAGCGATAGACGCCGAGAAAGTTTGGGTTTTGAGCGACAGGACGCCATTGCGGCCGCGGATGATCCAATAACTCGGAGAGCGATACGCGGCGAAGCTCGCCCGGTTTGTCGCGATCCGGTCCGGTGTGATAAACCGCCCGCGCCTCCGTTCCAGCTTCGGCGACAATCATAGAGTGCCAGGGAGAAGACTGTTCAAACTGGCGGAAGAACAATAAGTCCCCCTGCCGAGCCAGTCGCACATCGCGGCTGACAAGGTATGCATTGCGCTCGACCAGAGTCTTGGCGTCGGCAAACTGGGCGAAGCTTCCGTCCTCCAGGTCTTTCGCCTCGAACGCCCCCGGCTTGACGCGAAACAGCGAGGCGCCGAGCGGCGAATCCGGATAATGCCAGGCGCGTATCTCTCCCGGTGGCGCGGAAACCTCAATTCCTGTCGTCTGAAACCATGCCGCGTTGTGGCGTTTCAAGGCCTCGCGGTAGGAGAAGCGCAGCAGGCCGGCGCAGTCGACGATCTCCGCGGGAAGTTCGTTCCTGGGACGTATCGCCTGAAAGTCGGCGATCAGCGCAAACCAGCGGCGGAACGCTGCTTGGTCGGATGGGTCCGAAAGCCTCAGGAAATCCGGTGTGCCGTCGCCAAAGCGGTCGCTCCAATCCCGCGCCGCGCTTGACCGATAGCCCTGGCCTGCCTGGGAACTCCGCGCAACCGGCGTCGTTTTTCGCGTATCCAATTGCCGCAAGATGCTCGCCATTCGCGGCAAAAGAAACGTCAGGACGAGCAATGGAAGCGCGGCCGGCAGCGCCCGTTTGGCAATGACATTCACCGTGGAGCTTCCTCAAAGATGCAGCGATTCCATTGTCCTGAGTCTAAAGTTCATGGCAAAACCAAGCTGTCATCCTGAGCGGAGTTGGGCGCGTTTTTTGCGCCTAACGCGCGTTTCGCCGCTGAACGATTGAATGAACTTCCGATTCGCCGCACTAGTACTACAGTTGTATATCTGGATTTCGGCTGAGATTGGCAAAGGCCCGGGCCTAAAGGCCCAACATTTTGGTATCAATTTCAGAGGCCTGAAGGCCTCTGCTCCCTCCGATCTCGCAATC
>Ga0181520_10009182_pt1 | contig 13741 bp, 8 predicted proteins | sample PEATcosm2014_Bin_29_FD_132451 | JGI IMG/M metagenome (GOLD analysis project Ga0181520, IMG submission 132451) | Peatland microbial communities from MTU Mesocosm Facility, Houghton, MI, USA - PEATcosm2014_Bin02_30_metaG | ecosystem: Environmental > Terrestrial > Soil > Wetlands > Peat | place... | reverse complement strand
GTGGCCAGCGGCGAGATGGCGCAGCTCAAGACGATGGTCGATGCGCTCAGGACCGAACTTGAACGCCAGACCGCCGGCGAGTCCGAACGGACGCAAAAGGCGCTGGCCGGGGCCATTGCCGAGGCGGCGCAGTTGAAGGTGACGATCAACGCCTTGCGCGACGAACTCGAAGCGCAAAGAGTGGGCGAGGGCGAGCGCACCCAGCAGGCGCTGGCGGCGGGCAACGCCGAGGTCGTTCAGTTGCGGCAGGCGGTGGATGCGCTGCGCGCCCAGCTTGATGACCAGAAAAGTCAGAGTCTGCGCGACCGCGAAACTGATAAAGTGTTGCAGGAACGGGAACTGGCCCACCTGCGCGCCACCGTGCAGGAGATGAGGACCAAGTTGGAAGCGACCAATGCTCGACCAACCTGAACGGCTTCGCCGCCCCGCCGCCGGTGGGCGGAAGAACGGCCGCATGGCCGAACTGCTGCTCGAGGTGTCCAACCGGCTGGCGCGGTCGGCGAATCTCGACGATGCGCTGCGCACCATGCGCGACATCGCCACCAAGGTGATCGGCACCGAACGCGGTTCGGTGTTCCTGAACGATTCGGCGACGGGAGAGCTCTATTCCCGCATTTCCGGGCGGTTCGCCCGCGAGATTCGCCTGTTGAACAGCGCCGGCGTCGCCGGGACGGTATTTTCCACCGGCAAGGGCGCGATCATCCTCGACGCCTATTCCGACGATCGATTCAACGCCGCCATCGACAAGCAGACCGGGTTCACCACGCGGTCGATCCTGTGCGCTCCGTTGCGGACGATCAAAGGCGAGGTCATCGGCGTCGCGCAGTTGCTGAACAAGGTCGATGGCGCTTTCACCGCCGAGGATCTGTCGCTGCTGGAGGCGATCATTTCGCAAGCCTCGGTGTCGCTGGAAGGCTTTCGCACCATCGAAAACATCGAAAAGGCGCGCAAGCAGGAACTCGACTTCCTCGCCGTCGTCTCGGAGATCAGTTCGGAACTGAAACTGGGTCCGCTCCTGCAGAAGATCATGGCGGCGATCACCCGCATGCTGGATGCCGAACGGTCGACCCTGTTCATCAACGACGAAAAAACCAACGAGCTGTACACCGAGATCGGCCAGGGGCTGGGGGCGACGTCGATCCGCCTGCCCAATCATCTGGGCATCGCCGGCGCGGTGTTCACCTCCGGCCAGAGCGTCAATATTCCGCACGCCTACGCCGACCTTCGCTTCAATCCCTCCTTCGATCGCAAAACCGGTTTTTTCACCCGCTCCATCCTGTGCGTGCCGGTGGCCAACAAGGTCGGCAAGGTGATCGGGGTGACGCAGGTGCTGAACAAGCGGGGCGGCACCTTTTCGGCCGACGACGAGGCGAGGTTGAAGGCGTTCACCTCGCAGATTTCCATCGGGCTGGAAAACGCCAAGCTGTTCGACGATGTGCAGGCGATCAAGAACTACAACGAGAGCATCCTCGAATCGATGACCAACGGCGTCATCACCTTGAGCGAAGACCACAAGATCGTCACCTGCAACGCCGCCGGATGCCGCATTTTCAAGGTCCGCCTGCGCGATGTGGTGGGCAAGACGGCGGCCGAGTTCTTCGCCGACAACAATGCGTGGCTCCCGGAGAAGATCAAGGCGGTGGGCGGCGAAGGCGGCACCGAGGTGATGGTCGATGCGCCGCTGACGGTGAACGGCGAGCCGCTGTCGGTCAATGTCACCATCATGCCGTTGAAAGCCGGCAGCGACAAAATTCTCGGCTCCCTGGTGATGATCGAGGACATCTCGTCGGAAAAGCGGATGAAATCGACCATGTCGCGCTACATGGACCCGACCCTGGCCGACCAGTTGCTGGCCTCCGGGGCGGATTTGCTCGGCGGCCATTCGGTCAACGCCACCATCTTGTTCTCCGACGTGCGCGGCTTCACCACCTTGTCGGAAGAATTGGGGCCGCAAGGCATCATCAGTCTGTTGAACGAGTATTTCACCCTGATGGTCGATTGCATCACCGACCAGGGCGGCATGCTCGACAAGTTCATCGGCGACGCCATCATGGCGGTGTTCGGCACCGCCAAGCGGCACGACGACGACGAGGATCGGGCGGTGCGCACCGCCATCGCCATGATGACCGAGTTGCAAGGGTTCAACGGGCGGCGCCTGGCCGACGGCAAGAAGCCGATCGATATCGGCATCGGCATCAACACCGACACGGTGGTGTCAGGCAATATCGGCTCGCCCAAGCGTCAGGACTACACCGTCATCGGCGACGGGGTGAACCTCGCCGCCCGCCTCGAATCGGCCTGCAAGCAGTACGGCGCGCACATCCTGGTCAGCGAGCACACCATCAAGAAACTGAAGGGGACCTACCGGGCGCGCGAGATCGATCTGGTGGTGGTGAAGGGCAAAACCTTGCCGGTGCCGATCTACGAGGTCGTCGATTATCACACCGACGCGACCTTCCCCAACATGATGGCGGTGTTGCAGGCCTTCCAGTTCGGCGTCAAAGGCTATCGCGAGGGCCGCTTCGGCGAAGCCGCCAAGGCCTTTGCCGAGGCCCTGGAACTCAACCCCGCCGATGCCGCCAGCGCCATGTATGCCGAACGCTGTCGCGACCTGCTGGCCGATCCCCCCGGCGACGATTGGGACGGCGTGTGGGTGATGAAGTCGAAATGACGGTTAAGGACATCACCCGTGCAGCTTGAACTTGCCGCATTCGCCGCCACGCCATTGGCGAGTCACCCCTATCCGCATGTGATCGTCCCCGGTTTCCTTAACGCCTTGTCCTTGGCCGAGGTTGGCGTCGATTTTCCCAAGCTGGAGATGGCCGGCCTGTTTCCGCCGCGGGCTTTGTCCTACGGGCCGGCCTTCGCCCGCCTGCTCGAATTGTTCGCCGGCGACGAGCTGCGCCAGGCGGTGGCGGAGAAATTCGACATCGATTTGGCCGGCCGCCCCACCTTTACCTCGGTGCGCTGCCGGGCGCGGGCGCGCGACGGGCAGATCCATCGCGATGCCGATTTCAAGCTGGTCGCCCTGCTGCTTTATCTCAACGACCAGTGGGCCGAGGATGGCGGACGCTTAAGGGTGCTGCGCTCGCCCGACGATATCGAGGATTACGCGGCCGAGGTGCCGCCCGATGGTGGCGTGCTCTTCGCCTTCCGCTGCACCGACACGGCCTGGCACGGCCACAAACCGTTCGCCGGCCGCCGACGCTGCATCCAGATGAACTATGTGACCGACGAGACGATGCGGGCGCGGGAAGAAGCGCGCCACCAATTTTCGGCGCGGATGAAAAAGCTGAAGCGGGTGTTTGGCTTGGGCTGACCGCGCCCGGTCAATTCTGCGGGTTGGTGATCGGGCTCTTCAGCCGGCGGCTGGGGTCGTAACGCAGCGCGGTCAAGGGCTTGAACAGTTGCGACTGGGGCAGCGGCGAGAAGTCGCGGACATCGCGCGACGGCTTGCCGAACAGGAAGCCCTGCACATAGTTGCAGCCGCAGTCGCGGCAGAAATCCAGGGTGTCCGGCGTATCGACCATTTCGGCGATGGTCTCCACCCCCATGCGTTTGCACAATTCGGTCAGCGCCGAGAGAAAGGCCCGGCCCTTGGCGGCCTTTTGCGCATTCTTGACCGCCGAGCCGTCCAGCTTGACGACATCGACTTCGAGCACCGAGAGATACTGGAACGAAGCGGCGCCGGCGCCAAAATCGTCGAGACAGACGTGGTAGCCGCGCTTGCGCAAGCTCTGGATGAAGTTGTTGGCCGCCTCAAGATCGCTCATCCGCGAGCTTTCGGTGATCTCAAACATCAACTTGCCTTGCAGCCACTCGTTGTTCTTCAGCAGCTTCATCAAATTGTCGACATAGACCGGCTTGCCGATGGAAAAGCCCGAGACATTGACGGCGACGCGGAACCGGTCGTTATTGCGCGGAAACTTGGTCAGCCATTCGACGACCTTGCGCGCCATGGCGAAATCGAACTCGTGGATGAGACCGGTTTCCTCGGCGAAGGTGATGGTGCGGAAGGGCGACTCGCCGGGCTTGGCGTCGAACCGGCACAGCGCCTCGAAATGGTGAATGTCACCGGAATTGATGTGGATGATCGGCTGCAGCGCCACGTAGAACTCGGCCTGCGCCACCACTTGGCGAAAATGGGTGACCTCGTTGACCGCCTCGCCGACCAGAGCCGACATGTTGGTCGCCAGGTCCTTGATATTGACCCCGGATCCTTCGGCGTCGCGGAATTTGTTCAAGGTGTAGAGCAGGCCTTTGGCCAGGTCCTCCTCGGACACCTCGTCGACCGCCGCCATATCCATGGTGGCGGATTCGACCTTGGCGCCGGTTCCCGTCGGGTCGACCTTCTTGGTCAATGTCTCGATCTGGGAAACCAGATCGTCGATCTTCGTGCTGGAGGAGTGCAGGATGGAGAACTGCCCTTGGCCGACCTTCGCCGCCGAGTCGCCGCCCACCGAGTTGGCCTTGAGGAACTCGCCGACCGACTTTTCCAAGGTGGTCCGGGCTTCCGGGTCGATCTTCTCCTCAAGCTCCTTCATGCCCGGGATCGACAGCAAGGTGACGTTGGCGTCTTCGCCGGCGGCCTGGATCTTCTTCAGCCGGTCGGCGGCCAACTGCGAAAACCCGCCGCTGTCGAACAGCCCCGATTGCTGATCGCGCGGCAAGGTCACGGCGGCCTTGGCGCCGGGGACGCCCTTGCGCAACCCGACATAAAGATTGCCTTCGGCCTCGTCGAGACAGTAGGCGGCCATCGAGACAAGCAGCAGCGCGCCGTCGGCGGTGGCAACCCGCAGCACCTCCTCCTGGATGCGGCCGGTCCGCAGGATTTTCTTCAGGGATTGGCAGACCAGGGGAACATCCGCCGGCGCCACCAGATCGCGAAACGAGGTGCCGGTCAGCGATTCCGGGGTGCGGCCGAAAAAGGCCTTGGTGGCGCCCGCCGCGAAAACGATGTCCAGATTGCGGTTGATCTCGAACAGGAGATCGGCCCAGCAAAACGCCAGCGACACGTAGCGGTCCCGCTCGGTCCGCAGACTATCGGTTTTCACAGCGTCCATACTTTACGGTGCCCTCGACTCCCTCGCCCTTACGGTGCGCGTCCGAGACGCCAGTGGCTATAGGAATGATTTCTTATATTTGGGAGTTATCGTGTAACTCCGCAAGACTCATTTCAATCCATAGGCGGGTCAGTTTCTCCTGAACGCTGTTTTGGCCAAGCCGGTCGTTGAGCACGTCGAAGTCGACGTGATCCAGCGGCTGGTCCTGATTGGCGCAGGTGAAGACGATCGATTCGAGCCCGGTCTTCGGGTCGCGGTGGCGCTGCAGGCACTGGGCGCAAATCTCCTTCATCATGCATTGCATCGGCGAGTTGATCGAGCCGATGGCATGGTGACGCGAGGTCAGATGGGCGGCGAGAACGCCGTGACGGGCGCGCGCCACCGCCTCCATCATGCGGTGCGAGCCGATGGCGATGACCCGGTTGACGTCTTTCAGGGACAGCGGCGGTTCGCCAAGCCGGCCTTCGGCGTAGGCGGTCATCGCTTCGACGATATTGCCGACGAAGCTGCGGTCCTGGGGACGGTTGGCGGTCAGCGCGGCGCCGCGGTCGACGCACCACACCACCATGTCGGCGGCCGCCTCGATTTCCTCGACCTTGAAGCGGTCGGCATGGCTGCGATAGCCGGCGAAATAGAGCACCTTCGATCCGGCCCGGCGAAACGCCTGTCCGATGGAGAACAGCACGGCATTGCCGAGCCCGCCACCGGCGAGCAGCACCGTTTCGCCGTGCGGCGTTTCGGTCGGCGCGCCGGTCGGTCCCATCAGCACCACCGGCTCTCCCGGCTTCAGCATCCGGCACAGCTCGGAGGAGCCGCCCATTTCGAGGACGATCACCGAAACCAGCCCGGCTTCGGCGTCGACCCAGGCGCCGGTCAGCGCGATGCCTTCCATGGCGAGGATGCTGCCCTGGGCCCGTTGCGCCAGGGTTTCGAAGTTCTGCAGGCGGTAGAACTGGCCGGGTTTGAAGGCTTTGGCCGCGGCCGGAGCGCGGACCACCACCTCGACGATGGTGGGCGCCAGACGTTCGACCTTTTCCACCGTCGCCCGAAAGCGGCCGTTGATCTGGTCGAACAAGGCGTCCGGGGTGGCCGACGGCGGCGCCATCCTGGCCAGCGTCCGGCTGATCACCGGATAACCCTGCTTGGCGCTGGCCATGGCGGACACCACGTTGCCGGCGTAGGACGGATGCAAATCGCCGAAAAACGATACGCGCGCGTCGAGCCCGTCGCCGCCCGCCAGCAATTCGGGGTGCGCCGGCTTGGTCGACCGTTCCGGCTTGGCCGGCTGGCCGTCCTCGTCCACCGCCTGGAAATACTTGCCATCGATCCGCAGGCGGGAATCTTCGCGGGCCAGCACCGTGTTGGGCACCGTGCCGGCGGCGACGATGATCGAGCGCGCCGGCAGCACGGCCACTTCGCCGGCGGCGTTTTTCACTTTCAACCCGGCGGCATGACCGGTCGCGTCGATTTCAACCGCCACCGGGGTCAGTCCCTCGGCGAAGCCGATGCCTTCCTCCAGCGCCTTGTTGATTTCCTCGTGATTGCGATAGGCCGGGCTGTCCGTCAGCTTGCGGCGATAGGCGATGGTGGCGCCGCCCCAGCTTTGCAGGAGATCGAGCAGAGCCGGTTGGCGTCCGGCCACCGCAGCGGCGCGGCGTTCGGCGCGAATGGCGCGGGCATGCTCAAGAAATTCGTCGGCGACGGCGGCTTCCTCGGCGGTGAAGGCGGCGCGCACCGCCGCTTCGCCTTTCTTGGCGACGAGGATTTCATAACGGGCGAGAAATTTCTCGACCTGCACCGGGTAGTAGGCCAAGGCCTCGGTGCAGGCGTCGATGGCGGTCAGACCGCCGCCGATGACCACCACCGGCAAGCGGATTTGCAGGTTGGCCAGGCTGGCGGTGCGCGCCGCGCCGGTCAGTTGCAGGGCCATCAGGAAGTCGGAGGCCTGGCGGACGCCACGCGCCAGATTGTTGGGCATGTCGATGACGGTGGGTTTGCCGGCGCCCATGCACATGGCGACATGATCGAAGCCCATGGCGAAGGCGTCGTCCAGCGTCAAGGTGCCGCCCAGGCGGACGCCGCCGGTCATCAGGAAGCGCGAGCGGCGTTCGAGCAGCAGGCGGATGATCTTGAGGAAGTTTTTGTCCCAACGCACGGTGATGCCGTACTCGGCGACGCCGCCAAAGCCGGCCATGACCCGTTCGCCCAGATTTTCATAGAGCTCACGCACGTCGCGAATCGGGCGGAAATCGACGCGGCCGCCATCGACGGCGACGCCCGACAGTTCGGCCGGCAAGGGCTCGATCTTCAGCCCGTCCATCGCCACCACCGCATGGCCGTCGTTCATCAGGTGGTGCGCCAAGGTGTAGCCGGCCGGCCCGAGCCCGACCACCAGCACGGTGCGGCCGCTGGCCGGCAGCGGCAGCGGCCGGCGCAAATTGAGCGGGTTCCACCGGGTCAGCAGGCTGTAGACCTCGAAGCCCCACGGCAGATCCAGCACGTCCTTCAGGATGCGCGTTTCCGCCTGCGGAATGTCGACCGGATCGCGGTTGCCGTTGGTGTAGACGCAAGCGGTCATGCAGTCGTTGCAGATGCGATGTCCGGTGCCGGCCACCATGGCGTTGTCGACCACCGCCACCGCCAAGGCCGCCAGCGGCCAACCGCGCGCCTTGGCCTCGTGCATTTCGGAAATGCGTTCCTCAAGCGGGCAGCCGGTTTGCGACACGCCGATCGCCGTCTTGGCAAAGCCGCCATTCTTCTTGTCCGGCATGCCTTTGGAGCAGCTGTCCTTGCCCTGGTGGTGGCAGAGGATGCAATAGTTGATCTCGTCCAGCGCGCCGGTCAGGTCGGTGCCGGCATCGGTCAGGGCGAATCCCTCGCGGTGGCGCAGATGGTCGCCGGAGAGGGTCAGGCGTTCGACGCCGTCGCGGCAGAGTCTCTCGCCGGGGACCAGTTGGAACGGGTCACGCTTGGCCGGCACCTTGAACAGGCGGCCCAGGCGGTGACGCTTGCGGCCCTTGTCGCTGGCCAATGCCCAGGCGGCATAGCGGGCGGCGGTGGCGAGGCGATCGGCATTGGCCGTTTCGTCGGCCAGCCAGCCCATGACCTGGCGGGCGAAATCGAGTTCTTGCCATGGCCCGCCGAACAGTCCGGCCAGGTCCGCCGACAGCGCGTCGCCATCCAGCATCGCCGCTTCCTCCGGCTTCATCGCCTTCATGGCGCGGCGCTGGACAAACAGGCGTTTGCATTCGAACAGCGGAGCGAGCGCCCCCTGGCTGGCCTTGAGCGCCGCCAGTTCGTTGTCGATGCCAAACAGATGGCCCAGAAAATCGTCAAGCGGCGCGGCGAGTTCGACCAGCAGATCGGCCTCTTCGCCGGCCGAGGACGGCGGCGTGGCGCGGGCGGCGACCAGGCGGTCGGCCAAGGCGGCATCGGCGCCGCGCAGATGATCCATGAATGCGGCGTCGACCTTCGCCAGTCCGGAATCGTCGTACAAGTCGCGGAACGTCAACGAAAAACCCAACTTCGGCTCGATTGCCAACACACCCATTACCATTGTCCTTTTCTTGCCTTCCGCAGGGCCGTTTCCATCGGCCGTCTTCTCTCTCGGCGAATGCCGATGTACGTATAGTGACGCTTTCGTCTCGTTTCCAGGAGAAAGGAATTGACGGAAATGGGGTCCAACCATGCGTCGCCAGCCGATTTGGGTTCCGTCGTCGATCGCCGCCGCGCCGTCGGCAAATGGCTTCTCGCGCTCGCCGCCATGGTGCTGGTCATGGTCGTGCTGGGCGGGCTGACCCGGTTGACCGGGTCCGGCCTGTCCATGGTGCAATGGCATCCCCTATCGTTGTTGCCGCCGATGTCGACCTCGGCGTGGCGGCAGGTGTTTGCCGACTATCAGGCGTCGCCACAATACAGACTGTTGAATGAGGGGATGACGCTCGGCGATTTCAAGGCGATCTTTTGGCTCGAATACATTCACCGCCTGTGGGGCCGGCTGATCGGCTTCGCCTTTCTCGCTCCGTTTCTGTGGTTCGTCGGACGCGGCGCCATCGGGCGCGCCGAGGCGCCGCGTCTCGCCCTGCTGTTCGTCCTCGGCGGCTTGCAGGGGGTGCTCGGCTGGCTGATGGTGGCTAGCGGGCTGGCCGAGCGGCCGGAAGTCAGCCACTATCGGCTGATGGCCCACCTGATGGCGGCGCTGCTGATCTATGGCGCGCTATTGTGGACGGCGTTCCACTATCTGACCGACGAGGCGGAGGAAGGCGGCGACGGACGCGGCCTGTCGTCGCGGCTGATCGTCCTGCTCGGGCTGATTTGCCTGACCATGGCGGCCGGCGCGTTGACCGCGGGTCTGCATGCCGGACTGGTGTTCAACAGTTTTCCCCTGATGGACGGGCATCTGCTGCCGGCGGAGGCCTTTGACCGCCGGCCGATCTGGCTCAATTTCTTCGAGAATCTGGCGCTGGTCCAGTTCGACCACCGCGTCCTCGCGGTATTGTCCTGGGTGACCAGCTGGGCGGTGTGGCTGTCCTCCCTGACCTTCCGCTTGACCGGGGCGGCGCGCCGGCTGTTGGCGGCGATCCCCGTACTGGCGACTCTGCAAGCCGGGGTTGGCATCGCCACCTTGCTGATGGTGGTGCCGGTCGCCCTGGCCGCCATCCACCAGACCATCGCCGTCCTGCTGTTCACCGCCGTCCTGGCGGCGCTGCATGAGGTCAGGGCATAAGCTGCTTGCGTTCGAACCACGCGACAATCCGCTTGGCCGCGGTTTCCCACCATTCGTCGTCGAGCATCAGGCCATGCGGCGCGCCATTGAGGATTTCGAGCTCGGCGCGGAAATAGGTGGCGGTCTCGCGAAAGGCCGACACCGGCAGAAACAAGTCGGCGTCGCCGCCCAGCACCAAAATCGGCGGCGCATTGGCCCCCTGTGGCGGCGTCGGTTGCGCCGGCGCCAGAAGTTCCGCCGCGACCCGGTGCGATTCGCGCTGCAACAGCGGCAACACCGTCGACATCTTGTCGCTCGACACCTCGTGCGAGAACACCGCGCGGGCCATGACGCCGGGGGCCACCGCCTCCGGCCCGAGGCTTTGCAGCAACCCGAGCTGCCACAACACGTCGGGCGCCGCCATCGACATGTGGATGGCCGACGACCCGAGGCCGCTGGGCGGCACGGTGGCGAGCAGCACCGCCGCGCGGGCGGGGTGGCTGCAGATGTAATGCTGGACGATAAGCCCGCCCATCGAATGTCCGACGAGGATCGGCGGTTTGGCGAAATCGCCGGCGACCTGCGCCAAATCGTCGATATAATCCGACAGCGACGCCCAGGTCAGGGCGCCCTCGCTGGCGCCATGACCGCGCAGCGACATGGCATAGCAGTCGAATCCCTTGTTGCGGAAGAAGGGCATGAAGTGCCCGGCCCAAATGGCGGCGCTGGTGTAAGACCCGTGCAGAAACAGGATGGCATTGCCATCGGCCTCCGCCTTGGATGTCTTCTTGGACAGAATCTCCAGTTTCATTGCCGCTGCAGCCTCCCCGGGGCAGGTAATATTGGCCAGATGATAACCGATATCAACTGGAATGTCTTGTTATCGCTTTGTTTTGTTTGGCGAAGCCTTGCCTCGCCGGGCGGCCGGCGCCAGTGACCCCCGCCCTTTTTTCCTGCCTGCCACGTCGGAGCCGAGCCTTGTGAGCAGGTCCATTCCGTGTACAATGCGCTGCCTACCTGGAAGCGACCGGAGGCGGCATGGATATCAAGGAAGCCCTAACGTTCGACGATGTGCTCCTGGTGCCCGCCAAGTCCGATGTCCTTCCCGCCCAGACCGACACGCGAACGCGGTTAACGCGTACCATCGAACTCGGCATTCCGCTGATTTCCTCGGCCATGGACACCGTCACCGAGAACCGCCTGGCGATCGCCCTGGCCCAGGCCGGCGGCATGGGAATCATCCACAAGAATTTCGACATCGCCGCCCAGGCCGAGGAAGTCCGCCGGGTCAAACGTTATGAATCGGGCATGGTGGTCAACCCGTTGACCATCACGCCGGAGCAGACCCTGGCCGACGCGTTGTCGTTGATGGCGGCCAACAAGATTTCCGGCGTGCCGGTGGTCGAGCGCGATACCGGCGTGCTGGTCGGCATTCTGACCAACCGCGATGTCCGCTTTGCCACCAACCGCGCTCAGCCGGTCAACGAGCTGATGACCAAGGACGGTCTGGTCACCGTGCGCGAGGGTGTGCCGCATGAGGAGGCCAAGCGCCTGCTCCATCAGCACCGCATCGAGAAACTGCTGGTGGTCGACGACGCGTTCCGCTGCATCGGGCTGATCACCGTCAAGGACATGGAAAAGGCCCAGGCCTATCCGAACGCCTGCAAGGACGAGCGCGGCCGGCTGCGCGTCGGCGCCGCCACCGGGGTCGGCAAGGACGGCCTGGAACGCGCCGAGGCGCTGATCGACGCCGGGGTGGACGTGGTGGTGGTCGACACCGCGCACGGCCATTCGGTGGGCGTCATCGAGGCGGTTGCCGAGATCAAGAAACGCTCGAACTACGCCCAGGTCATCGCCGGCAACATCGCCACGGCGGACGCGGCGAACGCGCTGATCGACGCCGGCGCCGACGCCCTCAAGGTGGGGATCGGGCCGGGCACCATCTGCACCACCCGCATCGTCGCCGGGGTGGGTGTTCCGCAATTGTCGGCGCTGCTCGATGTGGCGGAAGTGGCCCGGGCGCGCGACATTCCTTTCATCGCCGATGGCGGCATCAAGTTTTCCGGCGATATCGTCAAGGCGATCGCCGCCGGCGCCTCCACCGTGATGATCGGCTCGCTGTTCGCCGGCACCGAGGAAAGTCCCGGTGAAGTGTTCCTCTACCAGGGGCGTTCGTTCAAATCATACCGCGGAATGGGGTCGCTGGGCGCGATGGCGCGCGGCTCGGCCGATCGTTACTTCCAGCAGGAGGTCAACGACACGCTGAAACTGGTTCCCGAGGGAATCGAGGGCCGGGTGGCTTATAAGGGCCCGGTGGAGACCGTCATTCATCAGCTGGTCGGCGGATTGCGCGCCGGCATGGGCTATACCGGCAACCGCACCATCGCTGAATTGCAGCATGGCGCCACCTTCCGCCGCATTACCTCGGCCGGCTGGCGCGAAAGCCATGTGCACGATGTGGCGATCACGCGGGAAGCGCCGAATTATCGCAACGAAAGTTGATGGTTTGCCGTGACTCCGTCCGCACGCATTGCCGCCGCCATAGACCTTCTTGACGCCATCGACGCCGATGTGCGTCCGGCCGATCAGGTGGCGTCCTCCTACTGGCGCGCCCGCCGGTTCATGGGGTCGAAGGACCGCCGGGCCGTCTCCGAACTGGTCTGGGGCTGCCTGCGCAAGCGGGCCCGACTCGACTGGTGGCTGGCGCAATTGGAACAGGCGCCGACGGCGCGGTTGCGGGTTCTGGCCGCTCTGGTGTTGGGCGAGCAACTGGCCGGCGAAGCCCTCGCCGCCTTGTTCGACGGCATCGCCAACGGGGCGACCGAGTTGACGTCGGCGGAACGCGTTCTGGCCGACCGCCTGGCCGGCCACGAATTGTTCCACCACGCCATGCCGCCGTGGGTGCGCGGCGAATTTCCGCCGTGGCTGGAGGGACGGTTGGCCGCCCAGTGGGGCGACAGCCGGCTGGTCCAGGAGATGGGAGCGCTGCGCGACGAGGCGCCGGTCGATCTCAGGGTCAATCGCCTGAAGGCGGACCGCGACAGCGCCGCCGCCGCGCTGGCCGCCGAGGGGTTGGAGTCGGCGCCGACCCGCCTGTCGCCGATCGGGCTGCGCCTGCCGGCGCGCACGCAACTGACCTGCCGCGTCGCCTTCCAGGAAGGGCTCGTCGAGGTTCAGGACGAAGGCTCGCAATTGGTGGCGCTGCTCACCGATGCGCGACCCGGCCAGGCGGTCCTCGACTACTGCGCCGGCGCCGGCGGCAAGACCCTGGCGCTGGCCGCCACCATGGCCAACAAGGGACGGATCGTCGCGCTCGACACCCATGCGGTGCGCGCCAGCAAGGCGGCGGAGCGCCTGCATCGCGCCGGTGTGCACAATGTCGAGCGGCGGATTCTGGAGAGCGCCAACGACCGGTGGCTGAAGCGCCAGACCGATCGCTTCGATCGCGTTCTGGTCGACGCCCCCTGTTCCGGCAGCGGCACCTGGCGGCGCAACCCCGACGCCAAATGGCGGTTGCAACCGGCCCGGCTGGCGGGGTTGACCTCGACCCAGCAGAGCATCCTCGACAGCGCGGCCAAACTGGTCAAGCCGGGCGGGCGGCTGATCTACGCCACCTGCTCGATCCTGCCGGAGGAAAACGACCAGCAGGTCGCCGATTTCCAGGCCTCGCACAGCGAATTCAATCTGTTGCCGGTGCAGCAGGTATGGCAGGACGTGCTGGGCGGTCCGGCACCGGACGACGACACGCCGCTCCTCCACTTGACGCCGGCGCGAAACGGCACGGACGGGTTCTTCGTGGCGATTTTCGAGCGGCCGTTGCCGGCGAACGCGGCACATTAGAGGGTCGAGTCCACCGCCTGGTGCCCCGTCGTCCCCTCGCCCGCTTGGCGGGAGAGGGAGGGACCCACGCAGTGGGAGGGTGAGGGTGTGCGCCTGTGAAAATCGTTCAAAGAGGCGGAAACTGAATGTTTCT
>Ga0181520_10009181_pt1 | contig 13742 bp, 9 predicted proteins | sample PEATcosm2014_Bin_29_FD_132451 | JGI IMG/M metagenome (GOLD analysis project Ga0181520, IMG submission 132451) | Peatland microbial communities from MTU Mesocosm Facility, Houghton, MI, USA - PEATcosm2014_Bin02_30_metaG | ecosystem: Environmental > Terrestrial > Soil > Wetlands > Peat | place... | reverse complement strand
GCCTCAGCGGGCATTGGAATGAATCAGTAAACGGTATTGTTGGTGTCCGTGATAGCGTCCATGTAAGCCACATCGTAGGCCGTACCGGTCACGGTCACATATTGGTTATCGATCGACGAGCCGTCTTTGGTGGAGTAAATGTACACCTGTCCGCCCTCGGCGGTGTAGATCTTGTGCAGTCCCGTGACGGCAGCAATACCTGTGGCGTCGCCGATATATGGCTCCAGGAGGACGACCTTATTTGAGGACGTGTTGAACATGGTGAGGCAGCCATACCCAATGGCCGGGTTGGTGGCGTAGCGAACACCGGCGGTACACCCGGTCATCGCGATCCAGAGGGTATTGTCATCGGCCTCGAGCATGCGGCTGGTTGCTCCAGGCTGTCCATCGCTGATGGGAACCGGAAGTGAAGTCGTTTTGCTGGTGAGATTCACAACCGTCAGGTTGCCGCCATAGAGTGTTTGCCCCTGTATTACTTGCGGCTGCTGGCCGATAACGTACATGGTGGAGGAATCAATGAGAGCATTGCTTGCTCCACCGGGGATGGGAATATTCGCCATGGGGGCGGCACTCGCGTTGGGACAAGGTGCGTTTGCGGGTAAATTGCAGGGGAGCAATCCGGATTGCTGGGCGAGGAGAAAGATCATTGGCGCCACAGGCACAACCGAGATCGAAGCCGCTGTACCGCCGCACTCGGGGCCGCAGTTGAGGATGTAAGCCGTGCCGCCGTCAGGCGAAAAAAGCGCTTTGACGGGGCGATCAAAGACCAGAGGAGCGCCGTAATAATTACCGGTCGCATCGACGTGGTCGGGGCTTTGCATCTGGAACAGGCACCAACTCGGCGCGGCCTGTGGCTCACAATCGATCGCAGCCTTGGGCCAGGTCGCGGGGCCACCGGCATATGAAAGCGATTGCGCCGCGGTGAGCAGTCTTGGATAGTAGGCAAAGTTCGAGTTCTGGACGAAGGCCAGCGCGACGGAGCCGCCGGGATTCACACTAACGCGGTAGACGTTCGGAAGACCGAGACCGACAGATGAGCCGAGGCTCTGGTTCACGATAGTAAGGCCGTGAGAGCCCTGGCTGGCGGCGAAAACGTATTGGCGGTTGCGGGTAATAAAGATGCTGGACGAAAGGCCATTAAGGCCACTAACGGTGCCATCGGTCTTTTCGGCTGCATAGTCGGCAAGGGCGAGGCTGCCGTCGCCGGCCCCGTAGACGGCGCCGAACTGCTCCTCTGGCATACTCTGGATGGAGATGGGAAGCGCGCCGCCAAATCCGGCGATCGAGAAGGAGGAAGGCACTCCGTTGTAACCGCTCCGCTCGTCGTAGAAGGCATCGACGATCTCAAGCGAGCCTTTGGCGAGAACTCCGGGGTTCTGAATGGCGATCATGACGCGGTTGACCAGCTTGCTGGGCGGCAACACGCGGCCGTCAAAGTAGTAAGTGCTTCCGCAACCTGCCAGCGCAACGGCCGCCGCCAAAGCTGCACAGGCGCTAATCCAAAGACTTCTCTTCTTCAAAATCCCAACCCTCTATCGATCGTGCAGAACCGTCCGCAACGTTGAATATATGGCAATTTGAGCACACGGAAGAGACCGAAAATGCGCAGGCCAGAACCGGTTTCCATGCAGGTTATGACTTTCGAAGTATAACAAAGCGACCCGATGCTCCGGACCGGTAAGCCAGTGAGCGGAATCAAGCTTGCGCGAGAAACGCGACGCGATGCGTAGCTCGTTTGCGGCTGCTGCAGCCGCGATCGAAGCCGCTCGGGAAAACGCAGCCCGAAAGCGCGCGGATTCCGCCAACGTCCCGGCTGGCGATGCGTTAGCATGGCAACAGAATGACCAGCTTTGCCGAGATATTCGCTGACGGCCCCATTCTCGCCGACGGCGCCATGGGCACCGTGCTTTACGCCCGCGGCGTGCAAATCAGCCGCTGCTACGACGAACTGAACCTCTCGGACCCGAATCTGATCCGATCCGTCCACGAAGAGTACTTGCAGGCGGGCGCGGAGATTCTTGAAACCAATACTTTCGGAGGCAACCGCTTCAGATTGACGCGGCACGGGTTGGGCGGGAAGGTTAAAGAAATCAATGCAGCAGGCGTTGGGCTGGCGCGCAAGGCTGTCGAGAATTTGAAGGACAGGCAAGCTGGCGAAGCATGGGTGGCCGGTTCCGTCGGGCCGCTGGGAGTGCGTCTTGAGCCGTTGGGTAAGACGGGGCTCGATGAAGCTCGCGCTGCTTTTGCCGAGCAGATCGGCGTGCTTGCCGCGAATGGCGTGGATCTGCTGATTGTAGAAACCATGCCGGCGCTGAATGAAGCCCACGAGGCGCTCGAGGCTGCGAAAGCTGTGGCGCCGCATCTTCCTGTGCTGGTGATGGTGACAGTCGACGACGAGAGCGAGTGCCTGGACGGGTCCTCGCCTGCGCAGGCGGCGGCCCTGCTGACAGAATGGGGAGCCGGAGCCATTGGCGTGAATTGCTCCACCGGACCGGTGACGGTACTGACAGCCATTGAGGCTATGCGCGCTGCCACGACTCTGCCTTTGGCGGCCATGCCAAACGCCGGCATGCCGCGAGCCGTCGAAGGCCGAAACATTTATCTTTGCTCTCCGGAATATATGGCCAGCTTTGCGCGGAAGGCCATCGGAGCTGGCGTACAGATTGTGGGAGGCTGCTGCGGCACGACGCCGAATCACATCCGGGCGATGCGAGCAGCCATTCGCGCCATGGACGAGCAGGCGCATGTGGTGGGCGGCGGAACGGCACCGGAGCTGAGCAAAGAGATCCCCCCGGCGCCTTTGGCCCAACGATCCCGCATTGGATCTTTGATCTCCGGCAATAAGTTCGCCACCCTGGTTGAGATTGTTCCGCCGAAGGGAATCGACTGCTCGAAGGAGATTGAGGGCGCTCGGATGCTGGCAAGGCTGGGCGTGCATGCCATCAACGTCTACGATGCGCCGCAAGCCTCGGCGCGTATGAGCGGGCAGACGCTTTGCATCCAGATTCAGCAGCACACCGGGATCGACACGATTCTGCATTACACCTGCCGCGACCGCAATATTCTGTCGATTCAGTCGGATCTGCTGGGAGCTTCTTCGATTGGACTGCACAATATTCTCTGCGTAACCGGCGATCCGCCCAAGGTGGGCAATTATCCTGACGCGACTCAAGTATTTGACGTGGACTCCATCGGTTTGGTGAACATAGCGCAGCGGCTGAATCGCGGACTCGATGTCGGTTCGAACTCGATTGGAGCGAGCACAAACTTTGCCGTTGGTGTTTCGGCCAACCCCGGCGCTCCCGACATGGAGAACGAACTGCGACGGTTTGCCTACAAGGTGGAGGCGGGCGCAGAGTACGTGATTACGCAGCCGGTCTTCGACCTGCGTCTGCTGGAGGAGTTTCTGGAGCGGATCAAGGAACATCGCATCCCGCTGATTGCGGGCATCTGGCCGCTCACCGGGCTGCGCAATGCGGAGTATATGAAGAATGACCTGCGAATCTCAATGCCCGAGGAGATGATGCTGCGCATGGCGCAGGCGGACACGCCGGAAGCCGCGCGCGCGGAGGGGATCAAGATTGCGCAGGAGATGGTCACGGCCGTGCGGCCCTATGTGCAGGGAGTGCAGGTGAGCGCGCCGTTCGGCAACTACGATGTTGCCGCTGAAGTAGTGAAGACCGTGTTGCGGCCGGAAAATTAAAAGAGGGAGTAAACGCCATGCCTTCGTTTGAAGAATCGCTCAAAAAGCTGGAATCCATCGTCGAGCAACTGGAGAAAGGTGATCTGGCGCTGGAAGACTCGCTGAAACTCTTCGAGGAGGGTGTGGGACTTTCTGCCGCCTGCAAGCAGGAGCTGGATGCTGCCGAAGGCAAGGTGCAGATGCTGGTGAAGCAGCGCGATGGTTCAATAGTTCCCGAGCCGTTCCTGACCGACAAGCCCTTCTAAGCGCGAAATCTTATTTTGAAAAGTTTCATGCAGGTGGAGCAGCGTATCTTTGCGCGCCGAGCTCGGCCGCAAGCTGAAGCAGCGATTCGTCGCTGCCGCGGGCTGAGGCCAACTGCATGCCGCCGTGTGCGCATGGGATTGCAATTGCGGGAACGCCGGCGAGCGAGAAGGGCGCAGTGTAACGCAACAATCGGCCGCGTGTTTCGGAATGGTCGGCGCCGGCCTGGAGGCGCGCGACCGGAGCGCACGGCAGCAAGACGAGAGAGTCGTCCGCGAAGAGATCGTCCATGCGAGCGCGGAAGGCCGCATGACGCTGGCGCAATGCAGCAATTTCGCCGGGTGAAATGCCGGCGCCCCAATGCAGTCGATCGCGGATCGCAGGTTCGAAGCGATCGAAGTTGCCCGCGTGCAGTCGAGCCGCTTCACTGGCTTGAAGAGGAGCGAAAATTTCGACCGCGTCAGCCCACCAATCCGAATCGATCGAATGCCCTTCAAGGCCGAGCGCTTCGAATTCGCGGATGGCGGAGCGAAAACAGTCGGCGACCGTCGGCTCGCAATCGAAAAGAAAACTTTCGGCGACGAAGGCGAATCGAGTGAATTGCGAGGCAGGAGGGGTTTCATGCGGTGCGAATGGCACGGCAAGCAAAGGCGCGTCCCGGAGATCGCGAAAGAGCCAGCCCATGGTATCGAATGACTTGGCAAGATGCGCGCCTCCGCGCCAGTCGCCACGCCCAAGAGTTGAGCGGTAGCCTGCGAGCCCGCAGAGTGCCGCCGGCACCCGGATGGAACCGCCGGTGTCAGTTCCGATGGCTGCGAGCGCCGAACCCTCCTGTATGCTGGCTGCCGCGCCGCTCGAAGAACCGCCGGTAAGCACCTCAGGATTGGCAGGTTGCACGCAATCGCCAAACTCCGGGTTCTCACCGGTAATCCCGTAGGCCAGGGGATGCAGATGTGTCTTGCCGACGATTACCGCGCCGGAAGCGCGCAGTCGTTCCACGAGCCAGGAGTCACGCGCAGCGATTCCATTGCGATCGCGGTAAAAATGTACGCCACAACTTGTTGGCGAGCCCGCCAGGTCAAAGCAATCCTTCACAGAAATGGGCAATCCCCAAAGCGGAGAACGGCCGTCGCCAAAGACGCCGCCCGCGCCGTCTGGCATTGCTTCGACGCGTGTTGCTTCTGAGCCCGTAAAGGCCGCATCCTGCCAAATGTAGGTGTTGCGTCCTGCATTGTGATTTGCGTTGGCAAGCGCGGTCCCGGCCAGATCCGATGGCCGCAGAGCTCCGGAAGCAAGCGATCCGCGAAGCTCACGAATCGTCCATGGTGTCATAGCGAGATTGTAGCCCGGCAATTGAGGCGACAGACGGGAAGCGCCACGGGCGGAAAAGGAAAGGCGGCCCCGATGGGAGCCGCCCCCGAGAGCATGCGAGAGAACCAAGATTAGAAGTCGAGGTGCAACGACATTTGAATCTGTCGCGGGCTGCCGATGGTGTGCGTCACGATACCGAGACCTGCCGGCGAGGAATAAAGTCCGTCGGGTCCTGTCGCTGGCTGGCCTGCGGAAGGGAAGGCGTTGTAGCCGGCATTCTGCGATACCTCGTTCCCCGGGATATCGAAGCTCGTCGTATTCGTCAGGTTGTAAACATCGAAGGTGTACTTGAGGCTGTAGCGCTCCTTGTCGAAGCTCGTAACCTTTACGAGCGAAGCATCGGCGCGCTTCTGGAACGCCTGCCGGAAGATGTTGCGTTGGCCGTTGGTGAAGCCGGTCTCGTAGATATCGTCTGGAGGAATCGCGCCATTCAACCCGCCTGCAGGGAGAAGAGGAAGGGTGAACGCTGCGGAATTCAAGGCCGGCTTTCCTCCTCCAGGGGTCCATGCGCCAGATGCACCGGTTACCGCACTCTTGGCTGTGTAGCCTTTCGCTAATGGAACAATCGGATTAGTGATGCCGTCAGAGGTTGAATAGTAGATGCTGCCAATCGCTCCGGAGAAATCGATCACGCTGTAGGGCTGGCCACTCTGGAGCACGGTGAGGCCGTTTAGCGACCATCCGTCGATCACCTTGCCGGCAAAGGAGGTTTTTGACGCAAAGCCCGGGATATTGAAAACGTAGTTGAAGTTGATGACGTGAGTGCGGTCGAAGTCTGCGGAGCCATAGGCGCTGCGCAGATTGAGCGGGTTGTTGCCGTTGTAGAACAGTCCCAATCCGCTCTGCTCGTCGATCGCGTGCGACCAGGTGTAAGAGCCGCTTACCAGGAAGTTGTGGCTCATCCGCTTGTCGATGTGGAACTGAAGCGCGTTGTAATTATCGATGCCTTCAGCAAGATAATCGATCGACTCTGCCGCGTAGCCGATATAGGGCACGCGCAAGTCCACGTTGCCGCCTTCGTAGTTTGCCAGGTAGTATGCCGGCGCACCGAAGCAGGATGCCGATCCATTTGGGAGGTCGTTGAAAGAAACGTTGTATCCGTAGGTATACTGCTGCGGGCAAGCTCCGCCAGATAGCGTCGGACTCCCCTTGGACGCAATCGTTGGCTGGTTGAAGGGCACCGGAATCACCTGATGGCGACCGATGTTGCCTACATAACCGAGCTCAATGGCGACGTCGTTGCGCGGCTGCCATTGAAGATCGAGGGTGTAGTTGATGGTGTATGGCAGTTTATTGGCGCTGTCGTAGACGCCAAGCGAGATTGGCTGGCCATTGTTGGTAATCTCACCGTTTGGCGTCGCGGCGGATACCGGGCAAACTCCGGGAATTCCGCTGTAACCATAGTTGACGATGCTGCAGGCATTGGGAAGGAATTTACTGAGATCCGAAGCCTTGGGGTTGGTGGGAGCGGCATATTGAAGAGTGGTGCCGTAGGGATTCTCGAGGTTGCCGGTCGTTGCCGTGGGCGGTCCCGTTGGAGGATCGAATCCGCCGTCCCCGCCGCAAGTGGGAATGTAGTACTGGTAAAAGGATTGAGATGATGTGGGGCAGGTTGAGACATTCACGAAGGGCAGTTGCTGGTTGACGCCGAATGGGCCGCCAGTCACCGTGCCGATAGCATAACCGGGCGAAAAATAGCTGAATAGCTCGCCGCGATCGTAGTAGATGCCGGCGCCCGTACGGACGACCAATTTGCTATGGAACATTCCAGGTTGCCATGCGACACCGACGCGAGGACCGATGCCCCACTGGCGGCCTGTCAGGGTGGTGTTGCTCACGCCTGAGGTGCCGTTGGCGTTGTTGCCCGCGATGATGAAACCGGGATTGGTAATGGTATCGGAAGCCGCACTGTAGCTGTAGAGTTTTGGACTAAAGTTGAAAAGCCGCCCGTACTTCTCGGTTAGTCCGCCGTCCCAATCGTAGCGCACACCCAACGTGAATGAGAGCGTGGGCGTGATTTGGTATTTGTCCTGCACATACATGCCAAGCTGATTGGAGCGGTAGTAACGGTTGGCGTTGCCTTGCATAAATGAAGTTACGTAGAAGCCGGTCGCTGCATTTCCTGGCGTGACGTAGCCCTGCACGAATTGGCTGAAGTCATCCGTAGCAACGGTGCCTGTGCCGGTGCGATGGTCAATGGTATTGAGCTGGGTGTAACTGTAACTGGTGCCGAAGTTGATGGTGTGTTTGCCAAGAATCCAAATCGCATTTCCGGATGGGGCGAATCGGTTCTGGAACATACCCGTATTGCTTGCCTGGCCTTCAGCGTTGGGGCCGATGTTGAGGTAGACCGAGCTTACGCCACTCGGCTGATTTTCGCCCAGGATGTTGTAAATGGAGACGCCGGGGAAATAGCTCGATCCGAAGACATTGATAGATCCGGTTCCGGCCGTGCCGCCAGGGATGGAAGTTGGGCCGAAGGGTTGCTCATTGTCTGCATAATCCTTTTCGCGCAGGAAGCCCATGGTTTCTGTCGTGCTCAGGTTCGACTTGACAATGAAAGTATTGTTGATGGAGCCTTCCATCGCACCGGAGTCGAGGTGCTCAGTAAAGCCGGGAACGCTGGAGTAGGCGTAAGGCGCAAGAGTGGGATCGTGCTGGTAATAGTATTTGAACGCGAGGGTATCCTTGGCAGTTGCGTTGTAATCCACGTCAGCTACCCCGATGTCTGCCTTGAACCGGCCCGTGCCGGGAAGGAACGCATTGTCGAGGTGTGCGACTGACGGTGCGACGCCACCGAGCGAATCGTTGGGGATGAGCCACTTTCCGGGTTCCCCGGGCAGTGCGGGCGAATTGAACAGAATTCGGGCGAGCGGATCAATCTGCGCCGCAGAGACCTGATTGTCGAGGTAGGTGCCGGCACCAAATGATTTGTTGCTCACGGTGGCGAGGCCGTTTGCGGAGCGGTCGTCTGAAAGGCCGACGGGAACATCGAAGAAGGAATCGCCGAGCTCTGCGTCGGAGACGTGCAGGTGCTGATAGCCGACGAAACCGAAGAGCTTGTCCTTGATGATGGGTCCGCCGAAGGTTCCGCCAAGTATGTACCGGTGCAATTGCGGAACCTTTTGATTCGCCGGAACGTCGGGATCCTGATTGAAGAAAAATGGAGCGGCGTTAATCCAGTTGGTTCCGCGACGGAAGAAGACCGCGCCATGCAGGTCATTGGTGCCTGACTTGGTGCTCATATCAATGTGCGCGCCGGAGGTTGAACCCTGATCGGCGTCATACATGGAAGCGTTGACGCGAACTTCCTGCAGCATCTCGGGCGCGGGAGTGGGCAACGCATTTCCAATGGTCAGATAGATGGAGGCAGCCGACTGAATTTCGCCGCCGCCGCCGCCGGGACTGGTCTGGGCGCCAGTGCTGTTAATGATGCGCGCGGAGGGAACCTGGCTCGTGCTCTTGCCGTTGAAAAGGTTGCTGGCGTCAACGCCATTCAGAAGGAAACTGTTCGATGTGTCGCGCTGTCCGTTGGCCCAGATTGGCTGGTTGCCGAGACCGGAGTTGGCGCCCGTGCCTGAAGGCAGCTCAGCATCCACGCCCGTGGAGAGGATGGCCAAACCTGTAAAGCTGCCGGTTGGCAACGGCGTGTCGGCGATCTGCGTGGTTTCCATTACGTAACCGTTCGTGGTGTCGACGGCATTCATCAGCGGCGCGGCTTCCACTTCAACGGTGGTCGTATTCTGGCCAACTTTAAGCGATGCATTGACCGTCGCTGTGCGGTCCGCCTGCACTGTAATGTGTGGCGTTTTTTGCACCTGGTAACCATCGGCAGTAAACGTGAGCGTGTATGTGTCGATGGGCAAGTTCACGAAAGTGTAGCTGCCTGCGCCGTTGGTCTTGCTGGTGCGGGTCAACGTAGTTTGTTCGTCGATTGCAGTGATCGTCACATTGGGAATCACGCCGCCTGAGGCGTCAGTTACCTCGCCCGTGATGCCGCCCAGGGTGATCTGCTGTGCCGCGAGATGGCCGCCACACAGCACAGCGGCTGTCGCGATTGCAACCAGCCGGGGAAGTGAGGATAGAGAGACACGCATGATTTGTTTCAAGGATGTGGCCTCTGAATTGGGATGCCCCGCAAAGATTCTGGGGGGGTCAACGAAACACTCTGAAAGGTTGAAAATGCGTGCGTTATAGAGCGTTTAGGCCCAAACGGGAAAGAGATATTGCAATGAACCGACCCTTCTTGTTGGGGCAGGTCCCGCGGACGATGCGGGTTATCGAAAGATTAATGGCACACACATAAAATTCTCATAAGAAAATTGGGATTTTAGGCGGGGCGCCGAGGTTTCCCTCAGGACACTATTTGGCAGGCGATTTCCGGCGGCGCAGCCCATACCAGGCGATACCCGCAGCAATATAAACGAGATAAAGGTAGGGAATACGCGCGTGAACTGCGTCGGAGGCGTAGCCCAGGTCAAAGAACGCGATGAGGAGTAGGGTCGCGACGGTAAGAAAGCTCAGGGCCGCGACCAGACGCGAATGTTGGCCTACCGCGCGGCGCGCAAATGGCAACGCGGCAGCCACCAGCGCATACGCAGTGAGAAAGCCAAAGACCGAAAGCGACCCCAGCAGGTCGTACATCGAGTAGCCGGTTACACCGTTAATGGCCATGGCGCCGACGGCGATAAACATGATCGCAGCGGACAACGCGACGGCTGCTCCCGGTGTTCCATGACGTGGGCTGGTGTGCTTGAGTGCTAAGGGCACGAGGCCTTCGTGAGCCATGCGCAACAGAACTCGTGCGGCTGCGGTGGTCCAGGCCAACACGCATGCAAACATGCTCACGAATGCGCCAAAGTCGATGGCAACGCCGAGCGGCGAGACACCGGCCTTAGCGGCGAGCAAGTGCATGGGGCTGGTGGAGTTACTGAGAGCGTCTGCTTGGCCGCGAAAACCCAGTACCTCAGAGTACGCGCAGAGCATAAAAAAAACTCCTGCGAGCAATGCGCATTGCAGCACGGCCCGGGGAATGGTGCGCAACGGGTCGCGCGCCTCGCCACCAAGCGTGGTGGCGCTTTCAAATCCAACAAAACTGAAGATGGCAAGCACCAGCGCAGGACCTAGCCCGGTGAAGGAAGTGCCGTGCAACTGGAACTGGCTCACGTCGAACTGCAGGCCGATTCGAAACGGAAGCAGCGCCAACACCGCCAGGATCAGAGTGACCGATACGGCCTCGATCCACAGCATGACTTCGGCAGAAAGCTTTACATCACGATACGCGATGTAACTAGCTGTGCCACAGACCACGGCTAGCGTTAAAAGAGGCATGGGAGCCCGATGGAAAAACTGCTGCGAAAGGACAGTGGCGTAGTAAAGCGCTCCGCCCGCGACCGAAGCACCCGTGGCCAAATAAGCAAGAAGCAGGCCCCACGCAGTCGTGACGCCGAAGGCCGGAGGCAGGGTGTTGGCCGTGTAGGTATAGAGTGATCCGGGCGACGCCGAAAGTCGCGCGAAACGGCTGACGCAAAAACCCACCAAAAGCATGGAGATGGTGGCCAACAGATAAACGAACCAGGTGGCATTGCCGGCCGCCGCAAAGATCAATGGGATCGTAAGGGAAGCGGTGGTGCTGGGCGCCGTGGCGGACACGGATTGCGCCAGCGTTTCGACGGGGCCGAGGACACCCGCATGGAGGCCGATCGCGGTTCTGTTGCCGGCCTCCGCTGGCGGGGACACGTTGGCCGTTGTGCTCGTTGTGCGGGTCACTGGTTTTACCTCACTGTGCTGGTTGTCGCGCTTAACGCTCGATTGTAGCTTCGATGGATCCGTGCGGCTCGTCAATGGGCACAAAGATGTGGTTGGGATTGTCCTGGCCGAAGGGGCTCAAGTCCGCTAGCAGATGATGAAGGTTAGGCATGGAGAGATGAATGCGCGCAGTCTCCGGCGCGGCTTCGAGCGCGGCTTTCCCCATATCGAAGAGCGTGTGTTGCACGCTCATGCTGTTGTGCACCGCGAATTCTTTCAGCAGTGCGGCGAGAATCCGCGCGCGAACCTGCGCATAGTCTGGCGCGGCATCTGAATATTCCCACTCGACGGTTGCACCCGTTCCAAAAATGCGGTCTGTCGCGGGCTTGAGCGTGGTCAACTTGTCCTTGATGTAGCCTGTGAACGCGGATTTCGTAGTTTTGAGGATGGTGAGGCCAACGATGCCCGAAGTGATCGCCCACGCGGCGCCCCTTTCGCGCACGGCGCTGACGGTCTCGAGTTCCGGGCCTCCCATCTGAAACGTCGTTGCTTCCGGTGAGCCATCGACGATCATGCGCTTCCACGCTTTCTGTTCGACCTTGACGCTCACCTTCGACACTTGCGGATTGTTGTTGAGCAGATAATCGCCGTACTCCATGGCGAAGGCCTCGATGGTTGCAGCCCTCGAGTTGCGCGCCACAAAGTAGACGGTGTTCTTCATGGTGTCAGTGGGCAGGACTTTGCTGTTGTCGGCAGCGGTGTAACTGGTTTCAAAGTCGCCGTAGAGCATCACGTAGACAGTCCACTCGTTGAACTCGTGACGGTCGCCACCGTGCGCATCTTTGACACGCGTGATCCGCGACAGCCGAACGCGCGATTTTCCGTAGCGATTTTGCCCAATCTTGGCCATGACTTAGCTTCCTCTATAAGTTGTGTAACTGTTGTCGCTGAGCAGGAGCGGCAAATGATAGTGGCTTTCGCCGCTGCAAGTGAAGGTGATGGAGATCTCGGGATAGATGCTGGTGCGGCCGTTTTGGAGTAGATACGCGCCGGTATCGAATGTGAGCCGGTAGACTCCGGCAGGCAGATCAGGCGCGAGATCGCGGCAGCGTCCGTCTGTATCGGTGACGCCGCGAGAGACTTCCGTCCACGAGCCAGGCGAATTTTGCACGCTCTCCGTCCACGGCGGCTCTTTGCCCTCGGAATGAGTGACTTCGATCCAACCGCCGCCCTCGTGTCTTTCAAGGCGAACTGAAACTCCCGCTGCCGGCTTGCCCAGGACTGTGTCCAATACGTGCGTTGTGATTGCGCTCATTCGACTAACCATTTTCCTAAACGAATTTGCAGAATCTGCCTTTGCTGCTCTGCCGCTTCCTGCAGTTCAGCTTCGCGGCTGCTAGTCAGGCGGCGCCGCAGAATCGCAAGCATCTCTTCTGCGCTTTTGCCGGTTGCACACACGATATAAGTAAAACCGAAACGCTGCTCATACAGTTCATTTAACTCGGTCAACTCGGCTAACAAACTATCATCGGCCGTAGTCGCCCGCGCCTGTTCCTGTTTGGACCACGTTGTCGATTGCGCTCCTGCGTGTGCTGTTGCTTTTCGCTCGCCAATGCGCGGATGACAGGCGAATGCCTCAAGCCAATCCGCTTCCAGCATTGTGGTCCAAACTCGGTCGGCCGAAGTGGAGAGTTCTTCCACGCTGACAATTGGACGCAGGGCAACCATGGCTGTAGCCCAGCGTTTTGATCCGCAGCAGGCCATCATCTTGTCCATCGCAGCAGTTTCGTCCGTCTGGTTCCACGCTGCTAGGGTGACGTTCACGGTTGCGATCCCTCCCGTGGCAGATCGAGTAGGAATTCCTCGAGGAGATTGGCGGCTACGCTACGCCGGTATTCGGCTGTGGAACGGATATCGTCGATGGGCTTAACCTCGGCCGACAGCGAGCGCCGCGCGGCAAGCACCGTTTCGCTAGTGACAGTTTGCCCCAGCAGTGCTGCCTCGGCTTCTTTAAGGCGCACAGGAAATGGCGCCAGGCTCGCAGCTCCCAGGCGAATCTCGCGAATCACGCCGTTCTCAAGCAGCGCCGTTCCAGCGAGCGCGACCTTGGCGATGGCCATGGCTCGGCGAGTCCCAACTTTGCGCAGGTATTGTTTGTGGCGCGCAAATCGCCGCGGAATGTGAATCGCGAAGAGCAGTTCATCGGACGCAAGGGAGTTGCGCTTATAGCCGGTATGAAATTCGGAGTAGGGGATACGACGGCTGCCACGTACGGAGGTCATCTCAATCTCGGCGTCGTAGGCGAGCAATGCGGGCGACGAGTCAGCGGCCGGGGAGCCGTTGACGAGGTTCCCGCCAAGCGTGGCGCGCGTCTGGTTGGCAACCGAACCGATCCAGCTTGCGGCTTTGGCCAGAAGCGGAAGTTCTGTGGCGATCGCTGCATTCTTTCGCAGATCGAGAAACGTGGTGGCGCCGCCGACGACAATGCTTTGCTGATGCGTTTGAATATAGCTCAGATCGGGAATGCCCCACAGGCTGACAAGCTTTGGGGCATTGAGCCTGCCAGCGGAGAAGGCAACCATCAATTCCGTGCCGCCGGCGATCGGCGTCCACTTGCCCGGCTCGGCGGCGAGCAGCTCAAGCACCGCGCTGAGGCTGCCGGGAGCAATGAGGGCGT
>Ga0181520_10009180_pt1 | contig 13742 bp, 13 predicted proteins | sample PEATcosm2014_Bin_29_FD_132451 | JGI IMG/M metagenome (GOLD analysis project Ga0181520, IMG submission 132451) | Peatland microbial communities from MTU Mesocosm Facility, Houghton, MI, USA - PEATcosm2014_Bin02_30_metaG | ecosystem: Environmental > Terrestrial > Soil > Wetlands > Peat | place... | reverse complement strand
CTGGCGGCGGTGCTGGGGGTGCTGGCGGTGGGGTTGTGAAAAAAAATTCCGGGCGGTCATTTTCGTTACCTAGTAACGTGACGGGGCGATTATTCAGCTTGACACCATTGGCAACTCGTTGGTTCTCAATGGTTTAAGGTCTGTCAAAGAAAATCTGACGGTGGGAGCCTATTTCGTTACTAGGTAACGAGCCTGGAGAGGGCCGGCCTGGTTGGCCGCAAACCGGGGAGTTTTTAACCGCGAAACACGGGAAAACGCGGGGAAATTTGACCACAAAGAACGCAGAGAACACAAAGAAAGACGGGGAGTTTTTAACCGCAGTTGGACGCAGTCTGTGACACGATTCAGAACACTCCCAAGATCGCATAAACCCCAATAAAATCAAGGACTATTCGCCAAAACTCGCCCACTATTTTGGTGAACTTTCCACCGCTTTAACTTGCACTTTTACTGACAGTCGCCGCCTCGTTTCTCCACATCTTCCTTGCCTCTGGGAAAGGGCGCGGCAGCGTGGCGGCCAGCGCAGCGTGCGAACGTGTCCAGAGGCCGTGCCTTTGGCGGCGGGGTTTGGGGCTGGCCGCTGACTCCCCAAAAGAGGACAAGCGGCTGAACCGTTGCCAGTACAGCCGGGTGCGCAGGGTGTGGGGGCGGTCAATCTTCATCCATCGTTGTAATTGTGATGGCGGGTTGCGGGGCGTCCATGTTGAGGGGGCCGCAAGTGGCGATCAGTTTGACAAGGCGCGGGGCGCGGTTGTCGTTGCGCACGTAAAGCGCAAAGGGCAAGCGGGTTTGTCCGGGCGTCGCCTTGCGGATGGCGTGGCGGAGCATCCAGACAATGTCAAAGTGCCGTCCGGCTTCGTCCTGGCCCTCAACGCCTTCGGGGACGGTCACGAAAGCCTCAAACACGGTGCGCGTGAGGAAAACCGGAAAGCGGATTCCGGCCTCCTGTGCGGTGGTGGATATAATCACCTGCACGCTGTCGGCAATGGCTTGGACGCGGGTGTATGAATAGATGACATTTCCAAAGGGGGGAGTCTTTATGTCCATTCTCCTTTCAAACGGGCATCACGTCGGCGGCGAAATAGCTGCCGTATTTCTGGCGGGGGTCAAACGGGGCGGACTGGTCATGAAACAACCCGCAAGGGTGTTGCCAAGACTGGCGTTTCCGGTTCCAATGAAAGCCAAGCTCAGCCAAAACGCTGGTAACGGTCGGGGGCTGTTTGTCTGAAAACTGAATCCAAACCCATTTGCCGACCACTTCCGCCAGTTCAAAAAACTTCGGGGCTTCCCGGCGGAGCAAGGCCAGCAAAGTTTCGGTGTTCAAAACCCGGTTGGCGTTTCTCCGTGCCCAGTTGATTTTGGCGCGGGAGTCCGGTTTCTTTGATGATGGCTGGACGGCGTTTGCTGGAGCCGCTGCTTCAATTTTTATTTTGTTTTTCATAAGCTTTTTTTTGATCATCGCCGTCCGTGTCTCGCCGTATGCCGCTTGCTTCACCCCGGCGGAGCCGTTTTTTGAACTGACTCTGGTTTTTTTCCGGCGGGCAGGAGGTCTGACAGCGAAGGATGGGGCGTTACCGGATAGCCGGTTCGCTGGCGGGCCTCCTGCTCTTCGTCGCCGGAAAAAAGACCGCCCCGCGCGAGCGGGTTTCAAAAGCTTGAGAAAAATGGCGGAGCAGCAAGCGGCCTACGGAGAGACCTGGACGGCATCGGGATAAAACAAAACGCGCCATGTCAAAAACACCAATCAAAATCCTCTGGCCTCGCAGAGTCGCCGAAGGCACAAAACACACAATCCGCGCAGCGGGCGGGACGGGCGGGCTTCATGGCCTTGAGATTGGCATGAAGCCTGATCGGCGCGTTTTATGCCCCGGCTCGCTGGTAAAACTTCAAAGCCGTGAGCGGAACGGAGCGTCTGGCCTGGCCGCGCGCGCGGGGGGAGGGGGCGCGGATCAGCGGGCAGGCCAAAAAGCGGAGTGGAGCGGCGGATTTGAAGTTTTAACCAGGGAGCGCCAGCGGGGGGAGCCAAGTCAGCGGGATTTGCAAGGCCTCGTCTGAAAGGGGAATCGCAAATCCCGCTGTCTTGGTGACGGGGGGACTTGAAATCGTGTGGTGCGACATGGTTTTTTAGCAAAATCCGTGTAACTGATTGGCATTCAACCAAATAGGTGTGTCAGAGGCCGGCTGCAAGGAGATTGGCCAATGATTGAAATCAGCGAGTTTTGAAAAAATGACGAAAATTAACGATTTTTTGACAGAACGCGTTTTTGGGAACGTATTGGTATAGGAAGCGCAATATTGGTCATCTGGGTTGGCGAAGGCACTCCGGGTAACTAGCAAAGTTCAAATGCCGCCAACCCAAGTGACGTAGTATTAACATGTTACACAAATGAATGATATTATACTGTCTTCTTGCTTGCTTTCAGGAAGAACGGCCATATTATTCCACAAACCCTATTCCGTTTTGTAGAACTTGGATCAGATGATGCCTGATCCAGACAGGAATCATGAAAGTCAGAGATTATCAGGCAAAGTTGGATGCTCTCGCACCACCGAAAGAAGGTATTTTTCCTTGGTGGCGCGGAGGTTTTACCTTGATTGAGCTGCTGGTGGTCATCGCCATCATCGGCATTCTTGCGGCGTTGGTGCTGTCGGCGCTGGCCAAATCCAAGGAGCGCGGAAAACGTATCCAATGCCTGAGCAATGTGCGGCAAATTGACATGGCTTTGCGGATGTATGCGGATGGCAATGGCGACAAATTCCCCCAAGTGACAGCGGGCCGCTGGGCGTGGGACGTGCCGTGGAAAGTGGGGGATTCGATGGTTCAGAATGGTGCCAGTCAGCGGCTTTTCTATTGTCCCAGTTCGGACTTTTCGGATCAGGACAACCTGAATCTCTGGAATTACGAAACGAATGTTTACCGTGTGGTGGGTTATGCCATGACCTTTCCAGGGACGGCGACCGTGACGGCCACCAACCAGAATCCCAGCATGCTTCCCCAGTCCATGATTGACAGGAGTCGGGGCATCACCTACCCCCCGCAGTCGAGCTCGGAGCGGATTCTGATGGCGGATGCGGTCATTTCAAAACCCGGAGATGCGGATGAGGTGAATCGATGGCTGAATACTTACATTGATATCAAGGGCGGCTACCCAAAAGTACACCAGACGGCGCATTTGGAAAAAATCATGCCGACGGGCGGCAACGTGGGGATGCTGGATGGGCATGCCGAATGGCGCAAATTCATGTTGATGTATGTGCGCACGGATCCGATGAGCAAAAACCCGGTATTCTGGTGGTGAAAATGAACTGCTTATCTTCCATGGCCAACCAACCGAAAAGCGGATTTACCCAGCTGGATCTGATGGTCTTGATCGGGTTGGTGGTGCTTTTATCAGCGTGGGTTGGGTTGGGGCGAATTGGTGAACGGGGGCGGATTGCGAAATGTGCGGCCAACCTGGAGGTTTTGGGGCAGGCGATGCAGAGTTTTGGGAACGACCATAATGAGGCCCTGCCGCCCGCCGCGATTGAGTCCCGGCGGATCGCCTGGGACATGCCGATTGCCCCCTACCTGCCCCGCTCTTTGGTAAAGAATGGCGTTGATCCCTTGTTCCGGTGTCCTTCAGACCGGCTAAACCATTCGCGCGCCCGCAGTTACACGATGTCTGCCCACGATATGCAATCGGACAACTGGCCGCCGGGATCGAACAATGCCACCGGGGTTGGGCTGGTCTGGAACCAGGAAAACCTGCCCAGATTGTTGGGCGAGTCGGCTGTGACAATGGCCGCCACCAACGCGGACTTTTTGGCCATGGTCAAACGCTCTTTGATCCCGTCTCCGGCGGGCACGCTGGTTTTGACCGAACTGATCAATGCCGACAACAACCTGAAGGATACCCGGTGGGCGGCCATCAGCAGTTCCGGGCAGCAATTGGAACAACTCCTGCATGACGGGGTCCGCATCCACGACGGCCGGTACAACTATTTGATGCTGGATGGCCATGTCGAGCTGGCCTCGCCACTGCAGGCGGGCGTTTCCCAGGGACCGCTCAACATCTGGACCATCCGCAAAGCGGACTAAATTATGCTGGAATCAGGGCTGACATCACTGCGGCGGGGCGTTCTGGGACGGAGTGTCCGGTTCATGAGGCGGGGGTGGGCGAGGTCTCCCGGCACCTGGATCAGCGTTGCAGTGATTTTGTTCATCGGAGTTTTGCTGGTCCAGGCGCAGATCGGCCGGGCCGGCCATCGCCGGCAAATCGCCGCCGCCTTTGGCGCGGCCAACACCTTCTATGGGGAGCCGCAGATGAACCACGATGGCCACCGGTTTACTTATGTGGCCACGACGGAACTCCGAAGCTGCGCGTTATATTTGTGCGATACCGGGAACAGGCAACCGCACGAGGTTGTCTCCGCACCGGACGGGCTGGGTTACTGGAGGGATGATTATGATCTGCGGGCCTGGGCTTGGTCGCCGGACGACAGTTCGTTTATTTATACCATGCAGGACAAGCTGGTCATTTGTCCGGTGGAATCAACCAATGGGCGGGCGGAACTGACGGTCGGAGTGGGTGCGGTTTCCCAAGTGGTCTGGCTCACTCCCACCCAGTTTGCTTTTGTGGAACAGGGAAACATTCTTTACTGGGTCCGGAAGCAGATCAACGGGCGGTGGCTTCAGCGACAACTGCCCTGCAATGACGCGATTTCCAGTTTGACAGCGGTGGACTCCCATACGATTGCCTGGCTGCAAAATGGTCTGATTTGCCGCCTCAATCTTGATGAGTATCCCGCTGGGACAACCGACCCAGTGGCGCCGGTCACCCCGCTGGTGCCCGACTCGATCATCAGTTGGAGCCATAATGTTTGGGGGTTTGATAACGCGGCTGAAAACAGCGGCCGACCAGTCCCCGACACCGTGTCGGGCGTGGCTCCCGCGCCAAATTGGAACGATACTTGGGCGGAAAATTCCGCTAAGGTGCAGTTCAAGGGCGTGACTGTGGAAAACTTGTTTGACAGTGCGGGGACGGTGACCGGCGCGGGGATAACTTACGCCGCCTGGAACAGCGCCAGCCTGGTGGGCTATCATGTGGGACCGGATGCGGATGGTTCCTACAACCGGGAACTGCTGAACGGCTTTTTGCATGCCGGTCCGGCAGCCTGGGGTCCTCCGATCACTAATTCATTTGTTTCGCTCACCGGTATTCCCTTCACCCACTACGACGTGGTCGTCTATTTTGGTTCTGAGGTTGGCGGCCGGCATGGCCGCATCTCTGACGGGGTGGCCAATTATTATTTCAGCACCGTGGGGGCGGCGGAAGTCAGTGGCTCCAACGCGCTGTTTTTACCAGCCACGCAAACCAACGGCACCGAATTTCCGGGTGCGGACTTCGCCTTTTTCCCCGGACTGACCAACCGGAGCCAGACTTTCACCTGCCTCCCGTTATCTGGAAATGACCGATGGCTGGGCATCGCGGGGATTCAAGTGATTCAGGCGTCCAATGTCTATGTGCTTCCCGGCCCGGCTCCCGTCAATAAAATTGTCACCGTCGGGCAGCCGACCAGCTTTTGCCTCCTGGCCGGGGGCTGGCATCCGAGTTATCAGTGGCGTCATGCCGGCACGAACCTGCTCAATGCGACGAATGCGACCTACAGCGTGGCCTCGACGGTGGCGGGCCAGGAGGGTGATTACGATGTGATCGTCGCCAACCGTTACGGTTCTGTCACCGGCGGAGTGGCGACGTTGACCTTTGATACTCCCAAAACCATTCCGCTGGACGCATCCGGCCTCGCTCAATCAGGCAGTCCGTTTTTACCTTCGACTCCGGACACCCAAGCCGCGTTGCCGACCGATGGCCTGACGTTGTGGCTGGATGCCTCGACCTTGCAACAGCCTGACCAAACGCCGGTGAACCGGCTGACCGATTTGAGCCCTAGCCAGAATACGGCCTTTGCCGACGGGCCTCCGCCCACCTATAACGCTCCGGACAGTTTGAGGGCTTTGAATGACCGGGGCACGATCCATTTTTCCGACGCCGGTTCGATCAACCATGCGACGGGTTTGAAAACCGGTCGGCGTTTGGGCATTACCGGATCGTCACCCCGAACCCTGTTTGCGGTGATGCGCCGGGCCGGAAACAAATCCATGCTGATCAGCGCCGGGGATGCGGGCACCCAGGGGGCTTATTTCGGTCTCTGTGACCAAAACGATGCGCTTTACCTGCCTGCGGGAATGGTGACCGACAACCGTCTGGAAGCTGTGGCGCCGCAGTGGCATATTTTATCGGTTGAGGATGACGGCATCACGCAAAGGGGTTTTGTCAATGGCGCTTTCAAAGGCGCGGTCACCCTGGCCCTTCACACGGCCGACGCGGAGGTGCAACTAGGCATTCGCCGGGTGAAGAGCGGCGATGCCCGGCAGACGGCCGCCTCAGACGGAGATTTTGCGGAGTTGCTGATTTATGACCGGGCCCTGAACACCGACGAACGACAGCAAATCGAAACGTATCTTTCTAGAAAATGGTTTGGCGGCCGGGTGATCACCGCCCAAAGCCCGCTGGTGTGGGTTGATCCCAAAATGAACGGAATCACCGGTTTCACCCGTTCGAAAACCACCGGCCAGTTGCTGATCCGTGCGGACAGCCGGGCGGGGACCAGTCTGTGGCGATACGATTTTAACACCGGCCTGTCCCGACTGGTCCAGGCTGACTTCATCCGGGACGCGCAATGGGTTGGGTCCAATGAATTTGCCTACCTTGGCCGAAAATCCGGGCATCAGGAGCTGGTATTGGCGGATGGCACCGGTACTGAGAAAGCCCGCCTGTTTGACCAGGGAAATGTCAACTGGTTCGAGATGGCTTCCTGCGGCGGAAAACTGTCGTTTTCGGGTGTCGTCAGCAATGAGCCGGCGAACGGCCTCTGGCAGTATGACCTCGAAACAGGAAAATATCAGTCCCTGGTGGCTTATTCGGATCATCCGTTTGAAGGGGCCAAACGCATCCCCCCATTTCGCAGCTTTATCAAATGGCCATCGTTAAGCTGCCTCATTTATCCACCGGCCACCGTTGACCGCCATAAAAAGTACCCCTTGGTGATTACCGACACGCTGTCTTACGATGCCATCCACGGCCCCATGTTCCAGTCCGCCATAGCCGATTGCGGGGCCTATGTGGTGATTGTGGAGCGCAACAGTTGGTATGGCGGTATCGAACAATGGGGAACCAATGTCCTGAACGTCTATCAAAAGCTGAAGCTGGACCCGGCGGTTGATCCTGAGCAGGTTTACCTGTTTGGCTCCAGTGCGGAAACCCGATACCTGAGTGAACTGGTTGAAAAAACACCGGGCCTATGGAAGGGGGTCATCCTGCTTAATCCAGCCGGATTGCCTGATTTCTCGAATTCAGCTCGCAGCCAGAAACGGCCAAAAATTCTGATTATTGCCGGTGGCGAAGAACACGAGGACAAATACCTTAAAAAATATCAGGAAGATTCCCTCAAAGACGGTGTCATGGTCGAATATCTCATTTCCCCCGGCGAAGCTCATCGTTTCATTGGCAAAGCGGCCAAACTCGAACGCGCCCAAGCCGTGGATCAGTTTATCTTTGAAGAATGAAAACCAACTCATTAAATGTGGATTGCAACGTGGGACAGGCTTCCAGCCTGTCTGACGAACGCGTCAGCGTCCGCAGTTCTGCAGCAGAGCATCTTCCTTTTTGGATTAAGCTCTACATCCTGTCCGCCGGGGGCATCCTGCTTGGCGGGGCGCTGATTCGCTTGGTCATCGCGGCGGGCAGCGCCCAGGCGCTGGCGCTGCCGGATCCCATGCTCGGCCTTCCGCTCCGGCACGCGATCCTGGCGGCGGGCCTGATGGAACTGGTGGTGGCTTGCCTTTGCCTATTCGGCAGGAATACCCTGCTTCAAACCGTCTGGCTGGTGTGGCTGGCTACCACTTTCGTGGTGTATCAAATCGGCTTGGTTTGGATGCACTGCCACCCACAGGCGACCTGCTTGGGCAGCCTCACAGACCCGCTCCGCTGGTCACGCGGACTACCGGGAGATTTCTTGGACCTCGTGCCCTATTACTTGGTTTTTGGGAGTTATGCGGCGTTGGTGACACCCTGCCTGCGCAAGAGGAAGGTGGGACAGGCTTCCAGCCTGTCAAAAGTAGCGACGGTATCCGGCCTGTCCCCCGGCGAGCAATTCCCGGCCCATGTTCGCTTTCTAAAAATCTCCTGTGCTGAATGTGGCGGGCACATTGAATTTTCCACCAACCTGTTTGGTGAACAAATGCCCTGTCCGCACTGCCGGGCCATCATCACCCTGCAAAAGGCGGTCAACTTGAAAATGGCCTGCCCTGCTTGCGAGGGACACGTCGGATTTCCTGATTATGCGCTGGGGCAACACATTCCCTGTCCGCATTGCCAAAAGGAAATCATATTATCGAAATCATGAACACCAAACTCAACCATATTGAAAACTGGCCGGAACTGGCGCAGCAGGTTAACTGGTCCGTGTCGGTTTTAGCAAAGCATTGCGGGGTATCGGAACGGACGCTGCGTCGGCATTTCCTGAAGCAAATTGGTAAATGCCCCAGGGAATGGTTGGCCGCGCAACGTCAGCGTAACGCCCTTGAGTTGTTGCGCGACGGCTCATCCGTCAAGGAAACGGCGTCCTGCATGGGTTACAAGCAGCCCTCCAACTTCAGCCGCCATTACAAAAGTCTCACCGGTGTCTGTCCCTCTGCGCAAACAATTTTAAATGACTCGACCAAGCTGTAACTGGCCGAAAAAGATGGACAATGTCCGAAAATGATGGCTCTTTACACTTTTAAAAGCAGGTCGACAGTGATTTACTAATAAAGTAAATCAATGAACGAACGGCAAAAAACTTCAACGGGTGACAAAAGCAAGGGAGTGGACAATAGATGCTTCCAAATGTCACAGGTGATACCGCGACCCTGTCTGAAGGTGTTGTCTGGAACCTCCTTGACAAAACGTCCCCGAAACTTAGTTGGTCTAGATAGTCCAAGCGAAAGAAAAGGGATTGCGGTTCATACTGTGCATAATATGGCAAATTCAAGAACTGCCCCCCCCTTTACTGGAGATGTGATTGTCTTGTTCAACAAAGATAAAATGATTGCAAATCAGAAGTCAATGTAATATGCCGCTATGTGCACTACAAGTTATTATAATAACAAGTCAAAGTGGTTTATTTATTCTGCCAGCATAATTCTACTGGCAACAGGTCTGGCCAAAATTATTAGTGGGTTTGGATCGTCTAAAATACTAATATTACCAGATCCAGTCTTTGGGATGTCTTTTCGGTCACTCATGTTAATTTCGGGCTTGGGTGAAATTATTATCTCAATTTTATGTTATAGCCGAATAAAATCAAGTTTGAAATTGATTATATTAGCATGGGTTGCAACAAGTTTTCTTATTTATCGAGTGGGAATGATCGAGGCGGGATGGCGCAAGCCTTGCATTTGTCTTGGAAATTTAACACAGGAAATACATATATCAACGAAAGCAGCGGATGAATTAATGGAATTTGTTCTAGCTTACCTAATTATTGGAAGTTATGTTGGAATCTTCTATATTTTTAAAACAAGCCAAGCAACAAAAAAATTAACCCTCGTCATTCAAAAGTGAATTTACATGCAAATAAAAAACAAATTTAAAAGCTATTTATATACGTTAATAAGGCGAGAAGTTTTTTGCGGATATGCGAGGCTCGTTTTTAAAAGCATCCAGGCAAAATTCAAAATCGTCTTGGCGGTGGGCTGCTTGCTAAAATTTTCAGTATTGTATGCCCAGACCCCAAGTGTTGATGCCTTTAAATATCACTTAAATAATACAGACCCAATAAAATCGTTGCGCTTTACAACAATTGATTGTCATACTGGAAATCAAAATCATTATTATGCTGAGATTGGTACGAATGGCTTTTTTTTGAGAGAATATGATTTAAATGAAGATCCGACTACACCCATATCAATTGAAAACAGACCAAAAAATTCAAATTTTTATGGCGAAAACAACGACTGCTTTTGGGAGATTGACAGCGGCCTTGAAATTAATAAATCATACAAATCCAATTCAGTCGCAAATGTTTGCACTCTTGGTGTAAAAACATCAAAAAACATAATAAATACACTTCGTAATTTCGGCATATCATCTTTTACTGCCAAGCGTGGGACTATCAAGTGGAATGAAACAAATTCAACATTATTTACATTTCATATTGCAGATGGAGTGACAGTGAAACGATTAAGTGATCAGGCAACTTTAACCAACCTTCCTGGTAGCATTGTTATTGAAAACGGGGTGATTCAGAAAATGAACGCCTTTAATAAGGTTATTTATTATGAATACTCCACTAATTCAAATGTTCCTTTCGGAATTCCAATCAAAATTATTTTGGGTAAAAATGCATCGCAATGTAGTGAAATTTTTTTAATTGAGGAATTACAGTATGGTAGCGTCGGCGGTTTCGATAAGGCTTTTGATCCAGAATCAAAGTTTTTGTCCACGAATATGGCAACTATAGTTGTTCTTTCAAACGGTAAACGCAGTGTTTTGTACAATTCATCACAAAAATTTACACCAACAAATCACAACTCAGAAGATTTTCATATTGAAAAGCCTCAGATTCGGTTTTTTGTTGTTGGAATATCGACCGGCCTAGCGGTTATATTTTTTTTGCTCTATCGTTTTAGTGAAAAAAGCAGCTAATAATAATAACATTGAACAATGTACTTAAATCAAATAATAAATATGAAACAATGCATAGTAGTCCTCGGTTGTTTAATCAGTTTAACCACGGCAGTATACCTTGGTTTTGCAACTGAAGTCGGTCCAGGATATTCTCAACAACCATGCTATAATGGCGGACCAACTGGTGCGCCACATGATGTTTGGTGTATCGAATGCGGCAATCCTATTACAGGAGTCGGATGTGAGCCTGATGATGAAAATTCGATAACCTGCGACTGCTATACAACGGATTACGGCATGCAGCAAGACTATGATGGAGCTGCAAGTGAAACCCAGTGGCTTTGCGGCACAAATGGGAATTGTTATTATTGTCAACAGCAAAATTACGATAAGCAAGGTTGTATTTGGGCACATTATGCATACCAATGCGACGGTGGGTGGCTTGGTCTTACCTATTTCAATGGTGGGGAAATGGAAACAGCCACGAGTACAAATTATAGTGGCGTATATAAAGATGTTAATTATTCTTGTCCCAGCAACTAATTATTTCAAAGGGAATAGCAAAGAAGAATTCTTTCAATATTGACTAATAATTAAATGTGAAACAGATACCTGTGTTTTTCACCCTTAAAAGCGCCGCTCTGGGCCGTGCCAATTCGCATGTCCGGCCGGGACCGACGAATGCTGCTCCAAAGCTAAAATGCACCAACAGTCATCCTTGGCCGCTCGCAGGTGCAGGGTCGTCAATCTCAGACTAGGTACAAACTTTTCCGATGAGCCCGTTTTCGTGTAGGAAAAGAAGGCCGATACAATTATTTTTAGGCAATAGTTCGGTGAACAAAGTCGAATCATCGCCCCCTCGTTTTGCATTTTAACAACCACTCAATAGTCTACGTACACCACTCTTTTGGGGATGATGCGCAAATCAACTACCACGGTTTTTAAAATCGGGGTTGTTGCCTTTTTTTTGTTTGCGTTTTTGTTTGCTGACGGGGTTCTATTTTCTTCCGCAGGTTTTACGGGTTCAGCCGACAGAAAAATTGCTGCCATTTTTCACGATCCAGAAGAGGAGAGGATTGTTTTTATTTGCCTGTGGCTTTATTCTATCGCCTCTTTCTTTCTACTTTTGCGGATGGAAGGTAATTTTACTAGGCTTAAGTTCAAAGAAGCAAAGCCAAGTCGCAGCGTGGTTTTTATATTATTTATCTTTGCGATTTTTTACACGATTAATTATAAACCATACACGGATGCGTTAATTTTAATCGGTGGTCCCATCTTGGGTCTGTGGGCTGCTTTGTGGGCACAATTTGAAGTCAGAAGACGGACGGAGAAACCCGTACATCGGGGAGCGGAAGCTGGAATTACGATAATTATCATTTCCATGTTGGTAACTCTGTTGGTAATGGCTTCGGTTTGGAATTGGAATGGGAATTCCGGTCGTTTCTTTGGTTATCACGGTCATGTGCGCTGGGTTGGCCTTTTGGATAACCCCAATTCTTTCGGGCTGATGATGGGAACGGGGATTGTTTTGGCCGTGGGCCAAGCGGTCCAAAGACTTAGGTCTAAAGCCCAAAATTTCGGGCCAGAAGTCGTTCGTCAGAGGGTCTCTTTTGCGGTCTTGTTTTTTTTAGCGGCATTACTAATGGGGCGTGGGTTGGTGCATAGTTATAGCCGGGGGGCGTGGTGTGCCACGGGATGCGCGTTGATTTATTTGACGTGGCGAGCTGGGATCTGGCAACAGGGGGCGGAAAGCGGAGAGCCGGGGTTGCAGTGGATTTCGTGGTTGAAGAGGAATGAGCTTCTTTTGTCGGTAATCTTGTTGTCGATTGTCATATTGTGCTTTTGGCAATTTCGGCAGGCGGAGTGGCATTTGATGCGGCGGGCGTTGTCGGCGGTCAATCCGGTGGATTTTTCGTGGCGAAACCGGGTGGCAGCCTGGGAAGGTGCCTTGCAAATCACGGCGGAGCATCCGTTGTTCGGCACCAACTGGAGCCAACCGGAATCGCTTTACGAGCATTTATATTTGGTGCCTAGATTATCCGAAAGCGTCGCTATTGAAATGAATGATTATTTGATGCTCGGCGCGACGCTGGGGTTTCCGGCGCTGGGGTGTTTTGCGATGTATGTTTGGATGACTTTGGGACGAAAAGCGGAAATCGAGAAATCGGGAAAGCTGGAAACAGATATTTGCGAATTGGACTGGCTTCAAACAACTTGTCACGCGGGGGCCATTGTTTTGCTGGTGGGGTTTTGGTTTGATGGAGGATTGTTTAAGCTGCCGACGGCGGCGACGTTTTGGATTTTGTTGGAGCTGGGAGCCGTCCCACCGCAGAATTATTTAACCGCAAAGAACGCAGAGAATACAGAGATTAAGACCGCAATTATTTAACCGCGAAATACTCGAAATACGCGAACAATGAATGGCGCACAAAAGAACAAACCAAGGCTGGAAGCTTTGAGCTTGGCGCTTTGGGCATCTCTGCGCTCTTTGTGGTCAAAATTCCCCTTTCCCACTCTCGTGCGGAAGGGGCTTGGCGGCGGTGGATTCCCGATCTTCATGTTGCTCTTGTTTCTCGGGGCGATGTTCTGGGCCAAAGCGCAGGACCCGTTTTCCCGCCGGTGGTTTACGCTCAAGACGGCGGATCGGGGTTCGTTCCATTGTGTCGCCGTCCTGCCCAAACCGGTGCGGCGGGTTCCGGTGGTGGTTTATGCGCACGGCTCGGGCGGCAGTCTGATGACCGATGGCAATGATTTGCGCCAAATGGCGGAACTCGGCCTGGCGACGGTGAGCCTGGATTATGACGAGACGAATGCGGCGACCTTCAATGCCCAATGGTCGGCGTTGCTCCTGTATCTGGGCGGGCAAGGGTGGGCGGATACGAATGCCGTTGCCTGGGTCGGACTCAGCCTGCGGGCGGAAAGGACATTGAATGTTGCGCTGCAACCTGCGGCGCAGCAACCTCATTTCCTTGTTCAACTTAGCGGGTCACGACTTCCTTCGGACGACCAACCCCGGATCGCAAACCCTCATTT
>Ga0181520_10009179_pt1 | contig 13743 bp, 10 predicted proteins | sample PEATcosm2014_Bin_29_FD_132451 | JGI IMG/M metagenome (GOLD analysis project Ga0181520, IMG submission 132451) | Peatland microbial communities from MTU Mesocosm Facility, Houghton, MI, USA - PEATcosm2014_Bin02_30_metaG | ecosystem: Environmental > Terrestrial > Soil > Wetlands > Peat | place... | reverse complement strand
GGAATGGAGACCATCAAGAACCTGGCGCTGGCCTCAGAAGCCTTCAGGGTGTTTGTGCCTCACCCGCATATTCCATTGTCGGAGTGCGAGGCGATCCAGCGGCATGCGCATCGCGCAGCCGCGATTGCCGCCGTGCTCCCGTTGGAGCCGGCGCACCGCGATGCGACGGTTGTGGCCGCTCTGCTCCACGACGTTGGAAGTCTTATCCTGGCCGGCAAGATGCCCGATGCGTTTTGCAAAGCGCGGAAGCTGGCCGCGGAGCGCGGATGCGAGGTTTTTGAAGCGGAGGAGGAGCTGCTGGGAACTTCGCACGCCGAGATCGGGGCCTACCTGCTCGGGCTGTGGGGCTTGCCCAACATTGCCGTGGAGGCCATCGCGCACCATCACCGTCCCGACCGCATCACGCACTCCGGATTCGATTGCACGGTAGCCGTCTATGTGGCGGAACTGCTGGAGGAAGAGCTGGAGGCTCACCCACAAGGTGCACCAGAACGGGGGATCAGCGAGCACGATCGGGCGTGCCTGGAAACGCTGGGACTCTTGCCCCGGATTTCAGAGTTCCGCGAACTCGCGGCGCAGGCTTGTGTTTGAAGACCGACGCCCTGATAGACCGCGGAAAAAGGGCGCTGTTTTTGGGCCGAAATTCTCGAGATGCATCGCGCAGGGCCTAAAGAGGCTGCGGAAGAGGTCCAGGTTCCGGACAAAGTTTGCCAGAAACACCCCGCAGGGGCTCAAGCCCGCAATCATTTTGCGACGTTTACGGCACGAGTAAACTCGTGCCCTGACGCTTCGTGCACGTCCGAAGCAGTTTTTCCGCAGCCGGGCTACAGCGCGTTTTCGCCGCGCTCGTCGTTGCGGATGCGGATGGCCTCGTCGATGCGGGTGATGAAGATTTTGCCGTCGCCGATGCGGCCGGTGCGGGCGGCGCCCTCAATGGCCGCGACCGCCTTATCCTTCATATCGTCGTGTATTACCAGCTCGATCTTCACTTTGGGGAGGAGGTCGACGGTATACTCACGGCCGCGATAGAACTCGGTGTGGCCCTTCTGGCGGCCGTGGCCCCGGGCTTCGAGAATGGTCATGCCCTCGATGCCCGCTTCAAGCAGCGCATCTTTTACGGCATCCAGTTTTGAGGGCTGGAGAACTGCTTCAATCTTGAGCATACAAATATTGCCTCGTTCGATAGCCTATCAGGAGGGGCGGCATATTCGCCGCCTCCACCGGAAGAATATTGCCTTGGAAATTACCAAGGGCACCGATCAAAAACCTATCAGGTATTGAAATCGTACCCTTCTTCGCCGTGTTGCGAAAGGTCGAGGCCGGCCATCTCGTGTTCGGGAGCGACGCGGAGGCCGAGAATCTTGTCCACGGCGAAGAGCAGGACCAGGGTGCCCACGATGGAGATTCCCCAGGCGATGCCAACGCCGGCGAGTTGATTGAGGATCTGGCTCCAATGCCCGTCGATGCCGCCCGTGGGCACGCCCTTGCCGTAGATGGGATTGATGACGCTCGCGGCAAACACGCCGGTGAGGATCGCGCCCAGAGTGCCACCCGCGCCATGAACGCCAAACGCGTCGAGAGAATCGTCGTAACCGAAGCGGGACTTCACCTGGAAGACCATGAAGGAGCAGAAGAAGCCGGCCGCGAGGCCGATAAACATCGCGGACATGGGTTGGACGAAACCGGAAGCTGGAGTGATGGCGACGAGGCCGGCGACCGCGCCGGAGATGGCACCCAGCGCCGTAGGCTTGCCGTTGTGAATCCACTCAAAAATTGTCCAGCCGAGGGCTGCGGTAGCAGTGGCGAAGTGCGTATTGACGAAGGCGCTGGTGGCGAGCGGACTGGCTCCCAGGGCGCTGCCGGCATTGAAGCCGAACCAGCCTACCCACAGCAGGCACGCACCAATGAAGCTGAGGACCAGGGAGTGAGGCGGCATGGCCGTTTGCGGGTAACCGAGACGCTTTCCGAGATAGAGCGCGCAAACCAGAGCCGAGACGCCGCTGGTGATGTGGACAACCGTTCCGCCGGCGAAGTCGAGCGAGGGGATGTGGCCGGCAGTTGCGTTCAACAGCCCGCCTACGCCCCACACCATGTGCGCCATGGGGCAGTAGACAAAGAGCGACCACAGCGAGAGGAACAGGGCCATCGAGCTGAACTTCATGCGCTCAGCGAACGCGCCAGTGATGAGCGCCGGCGTGATGATGGCGAACATGAGCTGGTAGATCATGTAGGTCTGCTCGGGAATTGTGGCGGCGTAGTCCGGGTTCGGGTCCAGCGAAACGCCGCGCAGGAAGAGATGCTCGAATCCTCCCACAAACAAATTGCCATGGCCAAAGGCCAGCGAGTAGCCGACAATGGCCCAGAGAATCGTGACCAGGCCGATCATGGCGAAGCTTTGCATCATGGTGCCGAGGATGTTCTTGCGGCGCACCAGCCCGCCGTAGAAAAGCGCCAGGCCGGGGCCGGTCATGAGCAGCACGAGAGCCGCCGAGGTGAGCATCCAGGCGTTATCACCGGCGGATTGAGCGGTCGCGACCGCCTGCTCGAGGGCGGTGATTTGCGCCTGCGTTGCCGGGGCCTGGTCGACTGGGCTGGATTTGATTGCCGGGGCCACAGCCAGCGCGAGGTGTGCCGAGAGTAAGAACAGGAGCAACAGCTTCAAGGAACGTCGGGTCATGAGGCCTTCCGCTTTGAATTTTTGCGCGCAAGGCGCGGTGAAAAACTGTGAATGCAGAATAACTGGCGATGGAAAGCCAGCCTACGGTGCAAGCTACAGGCGGCTGCGAGGCGGCAAGAGGGCCCGCCGGGCAGAATTCTATCGAAGATCACTTTGGACTTTCGTATCATTCTCGTAAAGACCGAGAAATAACGCAAGTTTTTAGGGTTTCCTTATTGCTTTTTCGCGCGCCGGGTGCTGTGACAGGGCCTGGGATTGGATTTCGTGTGCGTGAAGCAGCGAGAACGCACCAAGCCGGACTTCAGGGCTCATTCAAGAGCGTTTACCTGATCAATTCTGACCATCCCTGTTGGCGGAGGGAGTTATATTAGGTTTATGGCGGCTACGATAGAGCGCGACCGTTATCTTTTTGGCGCGCTTGATAGCAGCGCGAAAAATCGCATCAAGGTGGGTGAAGCGAACTACGGCTACGAAGAGCCGGAGGGGGTCTTGCTCACTTCGATGGATTTTGCGGTGAATTGGATACGCAAGAACTCGGTGTGGCCCATGACGTTTGGGCTGGCCTGCTGCGCCATCGAGATGATGTCGATGGGCGCGGCGCGCTTCGATATTGCGCGCTTCGGCGCGGAGGTGTTCCGGCCGTCTCCGCGGCAATCGGACCTGATGATTGTGGCGGGGCGCGTGTCGCAAAAGATGGGCCCGGTGTTGCGCCGGCTCTACGACCAGATGCCCGAGCCGAAATGGGTAATTTCGATGGGTGCATGCGCCACTTCAGGCGGCGTGTTTAACAATTACGCGCTGCTTCAGGGTGTGAACCAGGTGGTTCCGGTGGATGTGTATGTTCCGGGGTGTCCGCCGCGACCGGAGCAATTGATTTACGCGATTTCGCTGTTGCAGGAGAAGATCCAGCGCGAACCGCGCAGCCTGATGAAGACGCTGAACGCAGAATGAGCCCCTGCTATGAGAGGGTGGAACTCCTTGGCAAAGCCTGGATTGACCACTTACGGCCGGCGAAAGAGCGTGCGCTCTCGATCCGCCATAAGACGGCTTGTGGAAAGAAACATGGAATGTGCCCAGCAGAGTTCCTTTCTGCCGGGTCTTTGACGGTGAATCGAAGATCAAGGGCTACGCACGCGGTGCGAAGCTGAAAGGAGGGAACATGAGTTCCTTTTTCAATCTGTTTTTTCAACCATGCATCAACGAAAATGTGGAGCGTAAGAGCATGTATTCGCGAACTCTGAAGTCCGTTTTGTCTGTCCTGGCATTGGCATGTTTTGCCCTCGTGCCCATGGGGTGCAAGAAGGCCCCGCCGATCACATTGGCGTGTAACGCCAGTGCTCCTACTGTCTACCCCGGCGATCCGCTGACCGTTTCGGCTACGGCCGGGTCGGTGGACACAAACAAGAAGAACAACGTCATTTACAGCTGGAGCGGAGACGGCACAACCGGCAATGGCACTTCAGCCACCGTGAATACAGCTTCTCTGGCTCCCGGTTCGTACACTGCCAAGGCCGACGTGAAGGAAGGCAAGAAGGGCAAGGAGGGTTTGAAGCCCGGACAGTCCGCCGAATGTTCTGCCAGCTACACGGTGAAACAATTCGAGCCGCCGACAATCAGCTGCTCGGCCAGCCCCAACACCATCAAGCCGGGCGACGCGGCGACCGTGACGGCGGTTGGCGTAAGCCCGCAGAACCGTCCGCTGACCTATAACTACACTGCCACGGCGGGCACTGTGACGGGCACCGGGACGACTGCTGCGTACTCCTCGGCGGGCGCGCCGACGGGAGCGGTAGGGATCACGTGCGGCGTTTCAGACGACAAGAATCAAACGGCGTCTGCCAGCACGACCGTGACCATTCTGGCTCCGCCGCCGCCGCCTCCGGCGCCCAAGACGCAGGCGCTTTGCTCGACCAGCTTTACCAACGATCCCAAGCGTCCGCTGCGCGTGGACAACGAGGCCAAGGCGTGCCTGGACCAGGTGGCTCTGGACCTGAAACAGCAGATAGACGCCAAGGTGGTAGTGGTGGGCGAGTCGGATGCCAAGGAGAAGACACTGACGGAGAAGCAAGAGACCTACGCCGCCAAGCACAAGCATGCCAAGGTGGAAGACGCCGCCGCGCAGCGCGCCGTAAATGCCAAGGACTACCTGGTGACGGAGCAGGGGATCGACGCTTCGCGCATCAGTGTGGCCACGGGCACGACCGACGGGCAGACGGAGGAGAACTACCTGGTGCCGGAGGGCGCGACGTTCAGCTCTGACGTGAGCGGGACGACGCCTGTAGACGAGACGGCGGTGAAGCCGCAGGTGCGTAAGCCGCTGGCGGAGCGCCATCATAAGAAGGCAGCGCAGTAAGCCGGCTCTTTTCACAACAAGAATCCGCGAGCCCTTCCTGAAGAAGGCGGGGCTCGCGGAAGCTCGACCTGCAACAGCTTCCCTTGTAGTGTCTTTGAGGCTGACCAGTGCACAAACTGGTTAGCCTCTTCGCTTTTTACGGCCGGAATTGTCTATTCTGGAAAGAGATAGATGCGGGTCTTGAAAGAGATGATTGGGAGCTTCAAGTCTGAATGAGCTGCTTGCGGAGTGTTCGAGGTCATTGGCGCCGGATCGGGGCTCCGGCCCAGGCGTTTTTTGCTTTTGGATTGTTGCTGGGAGCGGTGTGCCTGCCGGCCGAGAACGCGTGGACGGTTGTGGGTCCAGCGGGCGGCGATGCGCGGGCGCTCGCGGCGTTCCCGGGCGAGCCGAAGCACCTTCTGCTGGGCACGACCAATAGCTGGCTCTACGAGTCGATGGATGAGGGCGGAAGCTGGCATCGGCTGGCAAAGCTGGGAAGCGACGATGGGTTCGTGCTCGACAGCATTGTGGTTGACTCCCAAGACCCGGCGACAATTTACGTTGGCGCGTGGAAGAACTCTGTCGATGGCGGATTGTGGATCAGCCACGACCGCGGCCGCACCTGGAGCGAGCCTGCGCGGCTCAAAGGCCAGCCGGTTCACGCGCTGGCGCGGGCGCCCTCCGATCCGCACGCACTTTATGCGGGAACATTGGAGGGAGTCTTCCGGTCGAGCGACGGCGGCGCGACATGGACGCAGATCAGCCCGCCGGGCAGCCACGAGATTCACGAGATTGAATCTCTGGCGGTAGACCCGGGCAACGCTGACACGGTCTACGCGGGAACCTGGCACCTGCCATGGAAGACTTCGGACGGCGGCAAGACATGGCACAACATCAAGCAGGGACTGATTGTGGACTCGGATGTGTTTTCGATCATCGTCGATCCCGAGCATCCGCATACGGTTTACCTGAGCGCGTGCAGCGGAATCTACAAGAGCGAGAACGCGGGGACTCTGTTCCGCAGGATCCAGGGCATTCCGTCGGAAGCGAGAAGGACGCGGAGCCTGATGCAGGATCCGGAGCAGCGCGATGTGGTGTACGCGGGAACGACCGAGGGGTTGTACAAGACCGTCGACGCCGGTAAGAACTTTGAGCGCATGACGGATGCGGACGTTGTGGTGAACGACGTGTACGTCGATCCCGGCGATTCGAATCGCGTGCTGCTGGCCACCGATCGCAGCGGCGTTTTGACGAGCCAGGACGGGGGCGCGACGTTTACGCCGTCGAACCAGGGAATCAGCGAGCGGAAGGTTGCGGCGGTTCTCGTGGACCGTGACAATCCGGAGCTGCTGTACGCGGGCGTGGTGAACGACAAGAAATATGGCGGCGTGTTTCGCTCGAGCGACGGGGGCGCGCATTGGGAGCAGTTGGGCACGGGCCTGGACGGGCGCGATGTGTTCTCGCTGGCGGAGACAAAGGATGGACGCGTGGTGGCGGGGACCCCCCACGGAATTTTCGTTTTGGACGATGCAGGAAATCTGGCAGCGGCAGGAAATCCGGCAGGGGCGGGCGATCCGCCTGCTGCAGGCGGCGGGGCAAACGCGTCGACTGCAGCAGGGACGATAGCGCCGGTTGCGGATGGGTCAATAAATGGGGTCAGAAATGGGTCGGGTGCTGCGCCCGCTGCGGGCGGCGCAGCGGCAGCGACAGATGGATCAATAAATGGGTCTGGAAATGGGACGGGCACTGCGTCTGGGGCTTTGACGTGGGAGCCACGCAACAACATTGTGAATACGGCGGTGAAGACCACCACACAGACGCACATGCACACAAAGGTGAACATCGAGAAGCAGGTGCAGGCGCCGACGATCGAGCTGGAGAGCCCGGTGAACGCGCTGGACGTTTCGAGCGATGTGTGGGTGGCGGCGACGGGCTACGGCATTGTGACCAGCCGCGACCAGGGCGCAAGCTGGCAAGGCGGGCCGGTGATGGGCGAGGGGGACTACTTGTCGGTGACCGTTCACGGCGAAACAATGGCCGCGGCTCGCGCCGACGGCGTGGTGCTGTCAAAGGACGCGGGGCAAAGCTGGTGGCCGATGGGATTGCCGACGATGCTGACGCGGATTCATCGCGTGGCTTTTTCGCCGGACGGCACGCTGTGGCTGGGCGCGCGCGAGGGCGTTTACTATAGCCGCGACCTGGGCAAGACATGGATGTGGATTCACCGGCTTCCCTTCCGCGACGTGGACGACCTGAGTTACGACGCGGAGTCGAAGAGAATTCTGGTGAGCTCGCGAGCGAGCGACGAGGTGTACGCCATCGATCCTAAAACGATGACGTGGGATTGGTGGCAGACAGGCTACGATATCGTGCTGATCCGCGCCGCAGGCGACCGGCTTGTGGCTGCCTCGCTCGATGACGGAGTTCTGGTGGGGCCGAAACTGAGTGCTGCCGTTACTGCTCCTGCCGCGAGCGCGGGGGCGACGCCATAAGCGCCTCAGCCCGATCGGGCGCGTCAATCGGGAAATGTGCGCGCTCGTAGGCTTCAACCAGGGTCACCAGAATCTCCAGACGATCGCCCTCCTGCGTCCCTTCATCCGCGCCCCAAAGCAGCTCGATTTCCGAAAGTGCCGCAGCGTGGTCCTTCTCATTTCTGATTGGACTAAGCTTCATGTCGCACCTTCCTCGCGTCGATTTTGTCATAAGCGACGTGCGTACCGAGAGAATTGCCAGAGCCTACTGCACTGTGAATGCTTTGTCGACGATGGCGTTGGGATCGCTGCCGACAGGGAGCAGCGTGAAGAGCGATTGCGAGGCAGTGCGGACGACGGCCACGTCGCCGGAGCGGCGATCGGCGACCAACAAGAGGTGCCCGGCAGACGAGAATGCGAGCGCCGCGGGGCCGTCGCCGACAGAGATGGAGCCGATACGCTTGCCGTCGTCGATTGAGTACACCGTGACTTCCTGTGAGCGATCGTTGGCCACGTAAAGCAGAGAGTTATCGTGAGAGACGAGCCCACGGACGGGAGTGTTGCCGATCATATAGGTGTCACCGACCTCGTCGGTGGAGTTGTAGATTTCGGAGACCGAGTCGGAGAGGGAGTTGGAGACGAAGATCTCGCCGCCATCGGGCTTCAGCGCCAGGTCGACGGGCGCGCGGCCCACATCCATAAGCGTTTCAAGGCGATCGGGTTGAGGGGGCTGGGCACTGGGCTCGGCGAGCGCAATGACCATGACCTGATGACCAGCCGAGCAGGGCAGGAAAGCCTTTGAGGAATCGGGACTGATGACGACCTCGGACGCTCCGGGACAGCTCGGAAACGAGGCGCGTAACTTTCCGCTGGCCGCATCGATGATGGTCGCGGCGTTTCCGTGCTGGTTGGCGACCACGAGGGTTTTGCTATCGGGGGCGAGGCGGACAAAAACCGGATTGTCTCCGGCGGCGAGCTGCGCGATTTCGCGGTGAGCCGTGAGATCGATGACGGAGACGGAGTTCGAGCCGGAGTTGGCCACGTAGGCGACGGTCCCGGCCGAATTGAGATCGATTGAGACAGGCTGGCGGTGAAGAGGGATGGTGGCCACGACTGCATTGTGCTCGGCGTCGATGACTGAGAGCGAGCCGTCGGCCGGCGCGGCGCCGGAGTTCACGACATAGATTTCGTTGCGCGTGGGGCTGGCGGCGATAGCAACCGGATTGTGGCCGACGGGCATCTCGCGATCGACGCGAACGTTGACCACGTCGAGCACAGTGACGGTGTCGCTGCCTCCGTTGGTGACGTAAGCGTATTCGCGGTAGTTGGGCGGGTACTGGGGAAAGTCGTGGGGACGGCATGCGCTAATGCTGAGCGCAAGCACTGCCGGGAAGATTGCGCTGAAAAGCAACCGCAGGTCCCCATTCGACTGCGATCGCTCCCGCGATCTCCGCTCAGGGCAGGCTTTCGACTTCGGTCGCCGAGGCGACCTCCGCTCAGGATGACAGGCCATTTCGATCGACTTCGCTTCGCTCCGCTCAGGATGACAGGCCATTTTGATTGCTTGCTATTTCGCTTCAGCGGCGGCGGAAACGGTGACGCCCCGCGTGAGATGGCGGCCGACGACCGGCGCAATCTTTTCGATCTCGCTCATCATGGTTGCAAACTGCGCGGGATATAGAGATTGGGGCCCATCGGAGAGAGCGCTCTCAGGGTGATTGTGCACCTCGACAATCACCCCGTCAGCTCCGGCGGCGACCGCGGCGCGGGCCATGGGCAGAACGCTGTCGCGGCGGCCGGTTCCGTGGCTGGGATCGACGAGAACGGGCAGGTGGCTGACGTGGTGCAACGCGGGGACAATGCTCAAGTCAAGCGTGTTGCGCGTGTGATCAGTAAAGGTGCGCACGCCGCGCTCGCAGAGAATGACTTCGTAGTTGCCCTCGCTCATTACATATTCGGCGGCCATCAGGAATTCTTCGAGCGTGGCGCTCATGCCGCGCTTGATGAGCACGGGCTTGCGCAGGCGGCCGGCTTTTTTGAGGAGAGAGAAGTTCTGCATGTTGCGCGCGCCGATCTGGATTACGTCGGCCCATTCCGCAACGAGGTCGAGGGTTTCGTTGTCGAGTGCTTCAGTGACGATGCGCAGGCCGAATCTTTCTCTGACTTCGGACATGATCTTCAGCGCTTCGAGACCCAGGCCCTGAAAGGCGTAGGGAGAAGTGCGCGGCTTGTAAGCGCCGCCGCGGAAGAACTGCGCCCCGGATGCGGCGACCTCGGCGGCGATGGCAAAGGCCTGGTCTCGAGTTTCGATGGAGCAGGGACCGGCGATGACGGCGAGGTTACGGCCGCCGATGGCGGCATTGGATCCAGCAAATCGGACGACGGTGTCTTCCTCTTTTACGTCGCGGCTGGCAAGTTTGTAGGCTTTGGAGACGCGAATGACTTCCGCAACGCCGGAGAGCGATTCCAGGTTGCCGCGATTGGCCTCGCCCTGATTGCCGGTGATGCCGATGGCGGTGCGCTGTGCTCCGGGAAGGGGATGGGGACGGAAACCCAACTCGACGATGTGGTCGCAGACCGCCTGAATCTCCTCCGGCGTAGCCTGCGCTTTCATGACGACTAACATGAATAACCCTCGATCCATCAGTCTACCGGGTCGACGAGCGAAGGGCAATGTTTACGGGGAGATGCGATGGCAGGGAGCGAGGGAGCAGGACTTGTGCGACGGGAAAGGAAAGTGGAATCCAACAACGCAGATCCAGGAAAAGTGGCGTCAACGAAAAGTAATAACAACGCAGATCGGGAGAAAGAAATTTCGGAAAAAGAGCGGCAAAGATTATTTTGATTTGGATTCGTCTGTCACTTCTGTTGAGCAATTCGCGGCCACGATGGCAGGAGCGATGACCATACCGATAAAGGCAAGAGCAATCAAGAAGTCATGCATGATCTCTGTCTCTAGTCGGCGCTAAACGGCCTTGGACAATCTGCCGGCGAAAGACCCTTTGGCGCGCTCGCCTCTTTATGAGGAGGCAACACCGCAACGCGAGAGTCCAAGGCCAAAGCTGATGCCGAAGAACAGTTGTGCAGCCGATCTACTTTGCAGCCGATGTACCACTATCATCGACGGTAAGAGAGGAATCTTGAAATAGCACAAAAAGCTGGACGGTTACGCGGAAGTGGTAGAGGGCGTAAACCTTTGTAGAGTTACAAAGGGCGCGGCAAGCCGCAGCCAAGTGCGAAGGTCATAATGCCTGGTGACGGAGCGCACAGGGGCGTGTGACAACGAGGCGAGATCGGGTAGTGTCCTAACTCAAAGTTTTGAGGCTCACATTGCGCGTCGCGGCAGTTCCCCGCGAATGGCTTCGAGGGTTCGAATTGTCAATAAGCGCCTCGAATTCAGCATACAACGCATGAAAGTGCGGTGGAACATGATCTCCGAAGTACATTTGGATCAATATCCCGTAAAACCTGCTGATCGTCGGCATCTATTTCTCTTTCTTGGGTTTACAAATAATACCCTCTCTCCGAATCTAGTTCCAGGTCTCAGCTGAGTCGAGTTTGCCCTAGCTGTATTTTGCGGTTGATTGCTTTTGCGATTGCCACTTGACGAAGAGCCACGCGGCGTAGCCGAGCTGGATGGCCCAGGTGACGGTGTAGGCGGCCCTCGTATAGAGATGATTGAGCGTCGCTACGATCGCATCGTGATCGGCCGCGGACATGTGCAGGCGCCAGTCGAACGGGGGCTCGGGCGGCGCGGTGAAGACGAGGTAGCCCGCCCAGCCGAATAAGAAGATGGGGACGGCGACGATTAATGCGGTACCAAGCTTCTTCATCGGAGACCTCGATTTTCGCGGCACAGTCGCGCCGCCGATCAGAAATTCAACGCTTGCTCGGCTTCTTCAGCGGCGATCTTCTGTTGCTTCCGCTCCACGCGGTAGCGAAGGGCAAGAATGAGCACGCCCCAGAGAAACCAGGCGAGCATGTTCCAGAGGAGCGCGCCGACCATGGTGGAGTCCATGCCCGAATCCTTCCCGCCGCCAAAGACCGGCGCCGGATGCTGCGTGCGCCACCAGCGGTTGGACATATAGACGATGGGAACGTCGAGGGCTCCGAAGATTCCCAGCACGGCGGCGAGGGTCTGCATCTGGGGCCCGGCAGCGAAGCGGCGCAAGAGCAGGTAGCTGACGTAGATGAGCCACAAAACCAGCGTGGTGGTAAGGCGCGCGTCCCAGGTCCACCACATACCCCATGCGCGCCTGCCCCAAAGCGGACCGGTGATGAGCACTACGGTGCAGAAGACGACGCCGACCTCGGCGCCGGCCAGCGCCCAGGCGTCGAACATTTGCGCGCGCTCGGCGTGGTTGTGCCGAGAGGCGAGGTAGCCGATACAGCCGATGAGGCTGATGGCGAAAAACAGGAATGCGACAGACGCCGACGGCACATGGTAGTAGATGATGCGGAACATTTCGCCCTGCGCGGCATCGTTGGGAGCGACATAAATGGCCTGATTGTAGGCCCAGCCGAGCAAGGCGACGGTGATCAATAGATAGATGCCGATGGCGAGCTTTTTCATGGGGAATCCAGCTCTTTCTAGTTTACGACGCTGGCGCACCAGGCGCCGTTGACTCAGGCGCGACGAGCAACCGGGCTCCTCGTTGTGATCCTTTTATGCGGAATGAAAAGGAACTCAAAGGCCGCCAGCCTGCCACTGCTACGATGAACTATCCTGAGCCCAGATGCGCGATCACCTGGCGACGCTGATGGACGATTTTCGCCGTTTCGACGGCGAAATCGCCGTGGTGCGCTACCAGGGCAATCGCCGGCGCGTGACGACGTATGGGGAGCTGGCACGGCTTGCCGGCCGCTTTGCCGCGCTGCTCGGGGCCCGAGGCATCGCCGAGGGCGAGCGCGTTCTGATCTGGGCTGAAAATAGCGCAGAGTGGATCGCCGCTTTTCACGGCTGCATGCTGCGCGGCGTTCTGGCGGTGCCACTCGACGCCTTCGGAACCGCTGAGTTTGTGGCGAGGGTGGCCGCTGACGTCAAGCCGAAGCTTGCGGTTGGTGACGCAGTGCTCCTGGAGAAGTTGATTCCCCGGTCCCAGAATCGGGACCGGGGGCACCAGTTGTCGTTTGACATTCTGACCTTTGAAGATTGGCTGGGCGAGCTGCCCGCCGCGGAGATGGGCGCCATCTCAGGACTCTCGAACCAAACACCGCTGCAGATTCTGTTTACTTCCGGGACCACGGGCGATCCCAAAGGCATCGTCCTGACCCATGGCAATGTGCTGGCCAGCGTTGGCCCGATCGAAGACGGCGCCAAGCCCTACATGCGCTATGAGCGGCTGGTTCATCCGCTGCGAATCCTGCACACGCTGCCGTTGAGCCACGTCTTCGGGCAGACGATGGGCTTATGGGTGCCACCGGTCCTCACCGCGGAGCTGCACTTTGAGAGCCGCCTTGCTGCGCCGCACCTGATCGAATTGATTCGCGACGAACGCATTTCGGTGCTTGCTGCCGTGCCACGCGTGCTGGCGCTACTGAAGACACATTTGGAGGCAACGCACGACGGACTGGCTGAACGCGTGGCGTCGGTGCAGAAGATCGGTCCTCTGCGGCGCTGGTGGCGATTCCGCCGAGTGCATCGCGAGTTCGGGCTGAAGTTCTGGGCTTTTGTTTCGGGCGGAGGAGCGCTGCCGGGGCCGCTGGAGCAGTTCTGGAATGCGATGTGCTTCGTGCTCATTCAGGGCTACGGAATGACCGAGACCACCGCACTCATCACGCTCAATCACCCTTTTCACGTGGCCCAAGGAACTATTGGCAAGCCGGTTGCCGGCCGCGAAGTCAAGCTCGGGCCCGACGGCGAAGTGCTGGTGCGCGGTAACGTGGTCTCCGGCGCAACTTGGGAGGATGGGGCCATGCGGCCGCGCGAAGAGGAGTGGCTGGCGACCGGAGACATTGCGGAGCGGCAGGAGTCTGGCGAACTTAGATTCCTGGGCCGGAAGAGCGAGGTGATTGTCACGGCAGCGGGCGTAAATATCCACCCGGAGGACATCGAAGCGGCGCTCGAAGAACAGCCTGAAGTTGCAGCGTGCGCGGTGGTCGCGATGGAGACGCCGACGGGGCCGGAACCGTGCGCCGTACTGGCCTGCCGGGGAGCGGGCGAATCGGCACTGGCAGCGATCGAGCGCGCCAACGCCGTGCTGCCGGAGTTCCAAAGGATCACGCGGTGGGTGCTGTGGCCGGAGCCGGATTTGCCGCGGACT
>Ga0181520_10009178_pt1 | contig 13744 bp, 9 predicted proteins | sample PEATcosm2014_Bin_29_FD_132451 | JGI IMG/M metagenome (GOLD analysis project Ga0181520, IMG submission 132451) | Peatland microbial communities from MTU Mesocosm Facility, Houghton, MI, USA - PEATcosm2014_Bin02_30_metaG | ecosystem: Environmental > Terrestrial > Soil > Wetlands > Peat | place... | reverse complement strand
TTCAACCGCATTCTTATGCGCTTATCGCCATTGCGAATGCGTTCCTAAGCAGTTTAAGCGCCCAGAGAGTAGACGCCTACCAGCTTGCCGAAAGCCAATGGCAAGTAACCTCCATTGCGGGCAGCGCGGCGTAGAGAGCGAGAATTCAATGCCAATCCGCCGCATCGCCGTGCTCATGACATCGTTTAACCGGTGCGAATCGACGTTGAGGTCGCTGGCCGCACTCACTCGTCAGCAGCGCGCGGCCGACTTTACATTGCAGGTGTTCCTGGTTGACGACGGTTCTACGGATGGTACCGCTGATGTAGTGCAGTCAGCATTCCCGGAGATTCGGGTCCTGAAAGGGGACGGCACGTTGTTTTGGAACGGCGGCATGCGAATGGCATTTGCGGTCGCGCTTCAGGAATCGTTTGACGCGTACGTTCTTTTGAACGACGATACCGTGCTCTATAACGGTGCCATTGCGCGGCTCGTAGCATGTGCACAAATGAGGGTCGAAGCCGAGAGGCCCGTTATCGCCGTGGGAAGCACCGTCTCGCCGCAAACGGGCGAACACACTTATGGCGGCATCATGAAGCACGTGCATGGAGCTGTTATTCGGTTCGAGAAGATTCCGCCTCACGAGTGCCTGGCCATCTCCTGCGACGCGATGAACGGAAACGTTGTGTTGATTCCTCGAGAAATTGCAAACGCTGTTGGAAATCTCGATAAGCGATTCCGCCACCAGTTCGGAGATCTTGACTACGCATTGCGCGCCAAACGCGCCGGTTTTCAGGTGATGGTGGCGCCGGGCTATTTTGGCGAGTGCGCATCAAATTCCAAGGCAGGAACCTGGCGCGACTCTTCACTGTCTCTGAGGAAGCGGTGGAAACATTTGTTATCGCCCAAGGGGATTCCGGTGAAAGAGTGGTTCCTCTTTACAAGCCGCCACTATGGCTGGCGTGCAATGTACTATGCGTTCTCGCCCTTTGTGCAGACCGTCGTGTCGAGCGTGCTGTCGCACGACGGAGCTGGCGCTACTCGCCGCGAGTCGCGTCCTGCATCTTGATCGCGCGCAGCTGGCGCAGATTCCTGACCGCAATTGAGTGAAACGTACCATGCATTACGAGGTATAAGTTGACTGTGAGACCCCATACGATCGCCTCGTCCGCGCTGGCGGGCATACGGTGGAACTACGTCGGCGGCATTGGCGCAAGCCTTTGCTCACTTGCGATCAGTGTGGTTCTGGCACGCATTCTTGGCCCCAAACCGTTTGGTCAGATCATCATAGCCATGACCATTTATGGTTTCCTCAATCTGTTTGTCGACGGCGGTTTCAGCCAGGCATTGATCCAGCGATCGGCCCTGAGCGACCGCGACATTCGCATCACATTCACCTGGCAGGTTGGAATTGGCGCATGTACGACCGGCCTTGTGTACCTCTGTGCGCCGTGGTTCGCACGCCTGTTTCACGATGCGTCGGCAGTCCACGTGATTCAAGTGATGTCGTTCCTGATTGCGATCCAATCGACGGGGCTGGTTTCAGCAGCGCTCTTGCGCCGGGAGATGCGCTTCAAGGCAGTCCAATTCGCATATCTTACGAGTTACCTCTTTGGATATATTGTCATCGGAATTCCGATGGCGTTCCACGGAGCCGGAGTGTGGAGCCTTGTGTGCGCCTGCATTGCGCAATGCGTGGTCAATACTCTCCTGCTTCATAGGGGAGCCAAGCACTCACTCATACCCATCTTTGCGCTTCCGGAGCGCTCCATTTCTTTGTTTGGCGGCACGATGATTGCCAATAACGTTGTCAACTGGGGGCACTCGAATCTTGATAACATCGCGGCTTCGAGGCTTGGACCTGTTGCGCTGGGGCTCTACGGGCGCGGCTCCAACTTTGCGTACCAGCCCGTGAACACCGTGGTAAACGGACTGCAGTCTGTACTGCTGTCCTCCACCGCGCGGGTGCAGGAGAAACGCGAACTGATGCGCGACCTGAGCCTCGCGGTTATGGGAATCGTTTTCGGAGTTCTGGGAGCAGCCTATGCGACATTCGCGCTAACTCCCGACACTGTGATGTTGGGCCTGTACGGCGGCAAGTGGGTCGCATTGATACCCCTGATGGTTCCCCTCGCGCTGGCGATGCCGTTTTATGGCGTCCACTGTCTTTTTGGTCCGATTCTATGCGGGCTGGGGCGGCCCGATCTTGAATTTTGGCCGCAGGCCGCGAGTTGCGCCATTGCTGCGTGTGCATTCTTCGCGGCAACACATTATTCGCTTCTCGCTCTTGCCTGGGCCCTCTTTGGAGTGGTGTTGATCAGGTTAACGATGATTGCGGGGTTCCTATTTCGGCTTCTGAAGATAGCGTGGCTGGATGCGTTGCTCCTTGTGGCCAGGAGGGTTGCGTTCTCTGCGTGTTTCGGCGGCTTGGCATGGTGCGCCGACCACTTGCTGCGCTTGGCGCACCTCGGAACTGCTCAACGTCTTGCCATCCTGTTCGGTTTCTGCGGAATTGCTCTCGCGTGGTCGGTGTGGTACGCAGGGAACCTGATCTTCGGCCATCAGGCAGTGCGCTTTCTGTGCAATTACGCGGCGCATTTACCGAGTGCCTATGTCAAACAGTTGAATCGCCAGGTGGGAGTGGGCCGAGCACCGATTGTGCCAACATTGCAGGAAAACTCTTGAGAGCCAAGTCGTGCTTTGCCGGCGAAACGAGTGCGGAAATGTATTGTCGGGCAAACACATGTGAAAGCCAGGATATTTAAGGATGCGGTTAGTCGTAGCAAAAAGACACGGGCGGCGCGGCGGCGGGCTGGGGAACGAAATGTTTCCGTGGGCCAAGGGATGGATTGCCAGCCAGGTTCTGGACGCGCGCCTGATCGGCCCTTCCTGGGGCTTGAATCAACGTAAATACCATCGGAATTTCGGCACCTCGCGGCTGGATTTTCTGGCCGAGGAGACGCTCACGCATCTTCCCCATCACGCTTTCACAGAAAGCGAGTATCGCGCGACCGGGGAGATCGATTTCGGGGCCGCGATTCGAAAATGGGCGACGGCGCAGGAGCTCAAAGCAAAGTCTTCCTATGTTGTCAGCGTTGAGGGCATGTGGGGAGGGTATCCGGCGATCCGCAACGCACGCGGATTTCTGCTTGCGAAGCTGTTGAGCAGCCGCGATGCGCTGCGGAATGCATATCAAGTTGTATCGACGCTCGACCGCCGCAAGCTTTTCGTCGCCGTTCACATGCGATTTGCCAGGGATGGCTTCAACTCGACAGTATCCGGCGAGGACGTTCGCGGAAGGTTCAATATCTTCATTCCGGGCGAATGGTATTTGTGGGCGTGCGAAGAGCTGAGGAAGCAATTTGGGGATCGAATACAGTTCTGGTTTTTCACAGATCGTCGCGGTCCCGAGTTCGATGAAGCCGTGCGACGGTTCAACCCCGGCCAGATGCGGCAACAGGGACTAACCGAATGCAGCGATCTGCTGCTGATGGCTCAAGCCGATCTTCGGGTGTGTTCCGTCTCTTCTTACAGTTTGGCTGCAAGCTTCCTTTCCGGCGGGCCCTACCTTTGGTACGAACCTCAACTCTCGCTCGATCGCGGAAACTATTCGCTGTGGGGGCACATTGGACCGCAGCACGCTCCGTGGACGCCTGAAATGAGTGACTCGAGTGCCCCACATGACGCGAACGCCACTGGTTCTGCGCTGTTTCCGGGAACGGCGATGGGAGTTGGCGATCCGCTGCCCGAGAGCCTGCTGCAGATTCTCGATCAGAAACTCCTTCTCAACGATCCAAGGACAAACTTGCTGGACTACGGATATTTGCCGGAAGCTGCCATCAAGGCGTGAATAGCGCTCCCGCGAATTCGCGCCGGCTGCAGAGTCCGCAACGCAACTTCCTCCCAGACATTCAGACCTCATGCGCATTGTGATAATTCATAACCGATATCAACAGTCGGGCGGCGAAGACCGTGTGCTTCACGCCGAGACGGCGCTGCTGCGGGCACGTGGTCATGAAGTGGAAATAGTTGAGGAGAATAACGATGCGATCGTACGATGGACGGCAGCAGCCAAAGCGGCCTTTGATTGCGTGTATTCTTTTTCATCCGCGCGCGGCATGGGCAAGCTTATCGATGAGTTTCGTCCGGATGTAGCCCACATTCACAACTTTTTCCCTCAGTTGTCGCCTTCTGTGCATTATGCGTGCCGCAAGGCGGGGGTGCCGGTCGTGCAGACGCTCCATAACTACCGTCTACTATGCCCGGGAGCAACACTGTTTCGGGAAGGAAAGGTCTGCGAGGACTGCACGCGAGCTATGGTTCCGTGGCCAGCAGTCGCGCATGCATGTTATCGCGAAAGTCGAACGGCGAGCGCTGCTGTGGCCAATATGCTTACGATCCATCGGGCGGCGGGAACCTGGACGCGCACAGTGTCCCGATTTATTACGCCCACCGAGTTTGCGCGCAATAAGTTCATCGAGGGAGGTCTGCCTGCGGAAAGAATAGCGGTGAAACCGAATTTCCTGAGCCAAGACCCTGGAATTGGAAATGGCAATGGGAGCTACGCGCTTTTTGCGGGCAGATTCTCGCAGGAAAAGGGCTTGGATACGCTTCTTGATGCATGGAGGCAATTAAAGGTAAGAGTGCCGCTGAAGATTGTGGGCGATGGACCTCTGGCACCGATGGTGCAGCGGGCGGTTGCCACGCTTCCAGATGTGGAATGGCTTGGGCCGCGCTGTCATGAGGAGGTGTTGCAACTCATGGCGGATGCGGCATTCCAGGTGATCCCCAATAGCTCGTATGAAACTTTTGGCTTAGTGGCGATGGAGGCGTTTGCTGTGGGGCTGCCCGTGTTTGCATCCCGCCTGGGAGCCTTGGCGGAACTGGTGAGAGACGGAGAGACAGGAAAGCTCTTCACCGCTGGATCCAGTGAGGCGTTGGCGGCCACAGTCGGTTGGGCCATTGCACACCCGGACGAACTGAGAGCGATGCGGCACAATGCCCGCTTGGAGTTTGAAAGCAAATATACAGCTGACGCCAATTACAGCCAGCTCATGGGGATCTACGAGTCGGCGCGCGCAGAGATCCGCGCAAGGAAGAGCGAAGCGAAGTGACAAAGAGAAAGAAACTCGCCATTCTGTTGAACATCGTCGCTCCTTACCGGGTGCCGATCTTGTCTTCTCTCGCGGATCACTTTGACACGCTAGTGCTGCATGGAGGCAACGAGGCGAACCGGGAGTGGGCGGTTAGTCTGCCTCCAAGCCTCAAGGTGCGCAAGGCTTTTACCTTGCAGATCCCACTGCGCAAGAAGTGCGGTGTCGACGGGGTTACAGATACTTCTTACGTTCATCTGAATCTAGGACTGATTTATTGGTTACTACGGTTCCGGCCGGACGTGGTCATCTCCAACGAGATGGGAGTGCGCACCATCATCGCAATCCTCTACGGAAAACTAGCGCGTGTTCCGGTGTGGGTGTGGTGGGGCGGCACTATGCAGTCGGAACGCAATCTCGATGGACTGCGAGCACGCTTAAGGCGCTTTCTTGTGCGGCACGTCAGCCGATGGATTAGTTATGGCATGACTACTACGGAGTACCTGGAATCGCTGGGGACTCCGCGCGAGCAGATTCTGCAGATTCAGAACTGCGTACCGCATGAGACATTTCAAACTGTTCCTCAGGGGCAGTCGGCTTGGTTCGCGAACGATCCGCGTCCCGTGATTCTTACTGTGAGCCAGCTGATTCAGAGAAAAGGCCTGGATAAGCTTATTGAGGCCTGCGGACGCCTGGCGGCGCGCGAGAAGAAGTTTACGCTGGCGGTTGTCGGCCAGGGGCCTGAGAAGGACAAATTGCTCGATCTGGCCAAGGCCAACGGCATCGAGCACTTTGAGATTTTGCCCAATCAGTCGCAGCAAGCTTTGAATGAAATCCTCAGAAGCGCAGATGTTTTTGTGTTTCCTACACTGCAGGACGTATGGGGCCTGGTAGTAAACGAGGCACTATGGGCGGGAACGCCCGCGCTGTGCTCCCGATACGCGGGCTGCGCGCCGGAAATCGTCAGCGAAGCGAATATCTTCGATCCGATGTCTCCTGAAAGCTTCGACGCGGCCTTGATGAAGGTGTTCGAGGGCGGGGTATTTCCGCCTGATCTTTCCCAGCTGCTGACTTGGCAGGAAGTGGCATCGGTGATGCGTTCCTCGCTGGAAACGGGCGTTCCAACTCGCTAATAAGCAACGGCGGACTCGACTGCAAAGATCTCTCCCATCCTTGCATCGGTCCGCCGTATTTTTTTGCTGGTATTGCTGAATCGATTAATTCATATGCTGATCGCCGACCAGCACGCCCGCGGCAGTTATTTTGGATGACCAGAAGGTCCGCTCCGTGTTTTCGGCTTGCAGATTTACACCTGACGACGTGAGGCAGGGGTTAGTAAAGTCATTGCCTGCCGCGGAAACACCGGCATCGGTGCTATCCGGTGGGTTTACCCATTGATCGTATGCCGTTGGTGCATTGTTCGAGTTAGGCCCGACCATCCCACCGGCAGTGGTGGTAATTGTATCGTTATAGAATTGCGTGCTCGCATAGTAGTTCCAAATGACAACCGCATTCGCTCCCCACGCATACCAGGATCCCGAACTCGTCATTCCGCAGGAGACAATGCGATTCCCCGTGGCCGTGACGTCGTGGCCGGCAGCAATACCCACGCCAGTTCCCGCGGTAGCAACCACCTGGTTGTTTTCAAATTGCACAAAAGCGGAAGGCGAGGAGCCATTCGTTCCGGGACCGTCAGTAATCATTGCGGTGCCGGTGTAGTGGCCGGTCACGACGGGCGATGAAGCGCCCTCCATATAGTTATCGTGCACCGAGATGGGATGCCCTACGGATCCCTGGCTGTTATAGATATTGATGACGTCTTCCGTAGAGCTCTGACCAATTGTCTGCACGATCTGATTCCACGCGATTTGAGCGCCCTCAGGTGCAGATACTCCATTCAAGATGATGAAGTGTCCCAGGCTCGGCCGACTCGCTAAAAAGCCGCCTTGTCCGTCGCTCGCGCGGTCTTCAAGATTGCTGGCATAGTTATTGGTAATTTCGAGAGTGGACGGCGAAGTAGCGCCAAGCTTAATCCCGAAGCTGACGCCGATCATCGAACAGTTCTTGACGACCAGTGACGTCACCTTGGTTGCGTTCAGAAAAGCACCCCGCTGGCTTCCAGAGACTTCGGGATCGAGGGCCGTTCCCGTAACGTTCTGGATGGTCACGTTTGCGCCCGTACTGACGCCGCTCACGGTAACAAGTGGACCGCGGCTGGAAATCACGGAGTCCTGAAGCACAACCGGCTGGTCGGTTTTGATGGTGACTGCGGCCGTGTTGGGATCGGTGCTGGTCCAATTGCCAGAGTAGGTGCCGCCGCTAGTGATCTGAATGGGGCCGGATGCCTGTTGTGCGGTGACGGTGACCGATGCAGTCGCCGTGGAGGATCCGCAGTTAACGGAAACCTGCGCGGTGCCTGCTGTACCCCCCTGGAATTGACCGCTGCCGAGGCTGGTGAGCACTGAGGGCTGCGATGACTGCCACGTGCACTGCTCGCCGGCACCATCACCGGAGACGGAGAACTGTAATTCCTGCCACGCCTGAATGCTGGCGGTCGACGGGCTCAGAGCCGTGGTGGTGGTCGGAGCGGACTGACTGGACTGAACGGCAGCCGTGGACATTGACCCAGAGCAACCCTGGAGCAGAAACAGAACAGGCAACATGGCGGAGCTCAGAACTACTTGCTTCGGTGAAAAAGTAAGTTTCAACATTGCATCCTCGCGGTATCGTCGATCTAGTTAAAGCCTACGGCGAGGATGCTTGTAAGTGAATGGCACTATTAGACTTAGCGCCGAACACCTGTAACGCTTTTTCGGTGCAGAAGTAATCGAAAATTTGCTCGAAACTACTTACTCGGGGTGATTACTTACCAAACGGGTTACCGATGCTCGGCGGGGAACGTAACCTAGGTTGCAGGAGTGAAGTAAGTACGTACTAACTAAACCATGTAAATATGTTTATAAACTGGAGATAGCGGAGCCTCAGCAGTCTCAAGGATGCGATAGATGCTGAGGGCGCACGACGCGGTCCACGGCATAGGACGTGGGACGCTGGCTGCTGAAGTAGTGGCGCACTTGCAGTTCGCCGAGCATGCCGATGGCCAGCATCTGAATACCCGCGACGATAAGCACAGAAGCGATAACGAACATGGGGCTGTGCTGATTCATCACATCGATGTGCGGATTAAAGAGCTTAATGGCCAGCAGCGTGAATGCCATGGCGCCGCCGGTGAGGATACCCAGGATGCCGAATCCGCCAAAGAAGTGCAGCGGGCGGGTCATGTACTTGAGCAGGAAGCGAATGGTCATCAAGTCAAAGAAGACCCGGAAGGTGCGGGCAAGGCCGTAATGGCTCTTGCCGCGCTCACGGTTCACGGTGTGGATGGGTATCTCGCAGATGGACGCACCATACCAACTGGCGAGCGCGGGAATGAAGCGATGCATCTCGCCGTAGAGCGGAATGCTTCGGATGACTTCTCGGCGATAGGCCTTGAAGGTGGTGCCGAAGTCGTGGATGGCGACACCGGACAGCCGGGCCATCAGCCAGTTAGCGCAGGCTGATGGAATGCGGCGCAATATGAAGTTGTCCGTGCGCACTTCGCGCCAACCGGAGACGACGTCGTAGCCCTCTTCGAGCTTTTCAAGAAAGGCCGGAATGTCGTTGGGGTCGTGCTGCAGGTCGCCGTCCATGGCCAGGATGAATTCGCCGGATGCATGGTCGAAGCCCGCCGCCAAAGCCGAGGTCTGGCCGAAGTTACGGCGGAGCTTGACGATCAGGACGCGGCTGTCGACGGCGACAATCTCCTCCAGAAGCTTGAACGTGCGGTCGCTGGAGCCGTCGTCGACGAGAACCAGCTCGAAGGAGTCATCCACTTGCGCAATGACCTGCTTGAGCCGCGCATACAGGATCGTCACGTTTTCCTCTTCGTTATGAAAGGGAACGACGATCGAATATTTCGTCATTTGAGCTCCTCGGCGTTCGACGGCAGAGCCCCTTCCGCCTCCAGCAGTGCGTGCACCGAATGCATCATTTCTTCCTTGACCGTCAATTCGCTCGCCGGTACAGAGTCCAATTTGGCGACTCCGCAACCTGGAGATATTCGGAACCGAGCAGCTCGGGGTACGATTGCAAGACCGCGGCCAGAGTTTGTCTATCGCTTGCCGGGAATTTCGGCACCAGAAGGAGGTCTACGTCCCCAATCAGGAGTTTCTTCGGCGGCATGGCAGACGGGGCAATGTTGGTAGGGCTGAGGTTCACCGCGCCACCATGGGCGGGAGGGCGCTGCGTCGCGAACGAAAACGGATTGCTCGTGCCCATGCCCTGTACGGATTCACCAGGTCGTCCGTAAGTCTGAACCAGCGCGATGCCTTCTTCGGTGTACCGGACAAAGTTCTGGCCATTGTCGTTCGACGCGCACGGCGTTACGCAATCGGCGAACGAGATGGATGCCAGAGGCGCCTCGCGAAAGTGATAGGTTGGTATTCCGGGCAGAAGCTTGTGCTCCAGGGCAGCTGCAAGACCCGCCGCATCGTTGCACATTGGCAATCCGACAGCGAGTAAACCCATGGCCAGCAGCGGGGCGGCCTGCGGAAGCACAGGAGCTTCCAGGATCGCGACAGTTACTTCGTTCAAGAGCAGCAGCGCGGCCGCACTTAACGGAGGCAGGCCGTAGACCTGCGTGTTCGTGAGCAGGAGCAGCGTGCTTGCCCCTGCCGCCATCGTCACGATCAGCGACAAGGTGAATTTACGGCGAAGCGAAACCCCAGGCAACAGGCACACGAGCGCGGCCATCATAAGCACCAGCCCAAACTCGAGCCGTTCGTGGTAAAGCTCACTAATCACCGAAGAAAAGCTGATCCTGTGGCTTTGCACCCTGGCCAGTAACTGGTATTGGTGGACCTGCGAGGCCAGGTCAAAGCGCAAATAGGCCATCATGGGAGCGCTAAACGCTGCGAATCCCGCCACCATTCCTGCCAGGCGGTTGCGCGCGCCGGAACAAAGTAGCAACGAGACGGCCGCAAAGGTCAACGCCACGAATCCGTAGCTGATCTTCAGAAATAGCAGTAGTGCGCAGGCCAACCCGGTCGAGAAACCGCCAAGGAGATACTGCTTGCGACTGCTGGCCTCCTGCGGAAGGAAGGACTCGAGCATGACCAGAGCCGTCAAGGCATAACCATAGCGGTTGTGCTTCATGCAAAAAGCGGCTTGATAAAAATGGAAGCCGAGCGGAAATGGGGCGGCTGCGAGTAGCGCCAGGAAAAGACATGCGACAAAAAACGGCGCGGGCCTCATGCGCGATCGAAGCAGGAAAAACGCCCAGAAACTAATCAGCGAAGTCGCAAGGACGCTACCGTATCCTAAGCCGCGCGCGTCGCCGCCGGCCAGCCAAAGTCCTGTTGCGTGCAACAGGTAATAGGCTGGACCCATCTGACTGTAAAAGTCCATCCCGGGCCGCTGCCCGTGGAGAACGCGCCAGCCGCCGTCCAGCGACACGAAGATATCGTGACCGAAATTCTGCAGAACCGGGACTCCAACGATCGCCACCGCAAAACACACAAGTAGAAGCAACACTGCTAATACTCGATGGCGCAGGCGGTCGGCATCGCGGGATCCAGCCCACCACGATACCAAGCCATCAAAGGAGACTTGTTTGAAACCGCGTTGTTCAAGCACTGGTGCGACTGGCATGCAAGTCGTATCCAACCGGGATTTCCATCTTGCCTTTTGGTTGCCAATCAATATATACCCATTCGCCTCCGCTCGCGATCCCACTTGCGTCCGTTCCCATCCCCTGCGCTCGCAGAAGCACCGCACTTTAGTGCGGATCCATCCCTCGAACCGGGCATCTTAAGCCTTGGGGACGCCCTCAAAGTTCAAAGAAGGAGAAAAGTTATGGCAGCGACGATGAAGCGTATTTCGAGAGGCGCCCTTTTGATGGTCGTGGGCGTGTTGAGCGTGACCCTGTCCAACTGTGTGAGTGCGCAGAACGTCGGCACTTCGAATGCCGCCCCGAAGGTCACTGCCTACTGTTCGAACCCAGGCGCATTCGATGAAAGCTGCTTTCGTAATGCACTTACGGCTGTAGCCGGAAAGACAGGGGCAAAGTTGGTGGTTCCAGCAGGCACGTATCGCTTAGGTCCACTCGTCATCGCAACCTCGAATGTGACACTCAATTGCGAGCCTGGAGCTATCCTTCAACCCACAGAGTCGTCAAGCGGGGTTCGCGTCACAGGCAACAGCGTTGTATTCGACGGATGCACGTTCGATTTTGCGAACATGAAGTCAGGCCCCGGTATGATGGTCACGAAATCGTCGGGGTTTACTCTGCAAAACGGCGAAATCATCCACATTGGCGAACAATCGGGCTTGCAATTGAATCAGACGTCGAATGCGGCAATCGATAAGAATCGCTTTGCCACGGATGGGACCGGCGATGCGGTGTTTGCGTACGGGCCGACGGCCAACATTAGGATTACTGACAATCATGGCGTGGGGTCGATCGACGTCGATTCAGGAAGGAACGCAAACGGCGCCAGTCATGGGGTCGTGTTTACAGGGAATGTGCTGCAGCCGGTAAAGGGTAAGACGATTCTGACGACTGGGGACTTCAGCAACGGCTATGGGCCGGCAAGCCCCATCACGCAGATTGTGATTACAGGGAATACATGCAACATCGTGGCGGCGAGTGCCGCAGTTGAGCCGTTTGGCTGCTACTCACTGGTCAGCGGCGACGGTCTCACCTTTACCAACAACACGATGAATGCTGTGGGGCAGTATGTGCAGAATTCTCTGGTCGAGATGGGTACGGCGGACGCGACCATCTCAAATAATACCTTCCGTGCCGGGAACGACCCTGGTACGCAAACCTATAACGAAATCATTATTTACAGTACGAATGTTCAATTATCTAACAATACTTTCGTTGGAACGAGTGCGCATGGAGACGCGATCCGGATTTATCCGGAGAGTAATGCCGATGATATCTCTATAAGTGGCGGCAGCATCACCGTCGATAACTCGGGCGGCGCGCGGCCACAGAATGATGGCATTTCCGTTGCCTGCAACGAGAACCGCATACCGCTCCGAGTGACAGGAATTGCTGGCGGCGGCGCGAAAGGCGCGGTCAGTTCGGTGGCGATTGTGCAATATCCGGGCAAGAATGCGCCGGTGGGTGGTGGATTCAGCCGGACTTCGGGAGTTGCCGCGACGGGCGGATCGGGGACGGGGCTCAAACTGGATGTCCTGAGCGTCGACGCGCACGGCGGCATTACCTCTCTCGGAGTGTCTCCGGGCCAGGCGGGCAACAACTATGCGATGGGCGATGTGGTTTACTTGCCCGTGCGCGGCACAGAATCTGCAGCCGAGGCAAAGGGAGTTGAGATTAGCGGAGTGACCATCTCGGGCGCTTTCCTTCATGCGGTCGACATTCAGAGCTTCCAGGAAGCGTCCTGCCCGGTTTCTGCAGAACTGCAAAACCTGACCATTTCCGGCGCGAGCGATGCGACGCCGATTGCGACCGGCGTTTTTGAGAGGGGCGCAACGGTGAAGTCAGGTGCGATCCGGCTTGCCCATGTAACTAAGGCCACCGACACTGATCGCTGAGGGTACGAGCTGACTTCTTATTGCCGAAAGGGCGCGCGATCCGCGCTTGACAGGTGTACAGCCGCACTTCTACCTTTTCAGACTGCAATTTATTTCATTACCAAATTGCGGCGCGAACCCTTGTCTTCAGGAGGCGATCCCATGCGAGTTAAGAGAATTCTGCTCGTTAGCTGCTTGCTTTCAGCTTTGGGTCTGCATGCCCAGGCACCAGGCACGACGCCCGCTCAATCGCCGACGGCTCCTCCCACTCCGGCCGCGCCTCCGACGCCTGGTGCGCCGGCCTCGCCGCGTGCATCGCAGCCACCGCCTTCAGTTGTGGCGGGGATTCCCGTGAACTACGACGAGGCGAAGGTTGGCGAGTACACATTGATCGACCCGCTGGTGCTTAACAACGGAAAGCATGTGAAGGATGCGAAGACGTGGCGGACCAAGCGGCGGCCGGAGATCGAGGCGATCTTCGAGGCCGAGCAGTACGGGCGCGATCCGGGACGGCCCGCTGAAGAAAGCTTCGATGTGACCGACAAGGGGACGCCGGCGCTCAACGGCAAAGCGATTCGCAAGCAGGTGACGATTTCGTTTTCGAATGATCCAACGTGGCCGAAGATTCACCTGCTGATTTATTTGCCGGCCGCGGCGCACAAGCCTGTGCCGATGTTCTTCACCATCAACTTTGGCGCGATCCAGAGCGCGGTGGACGATCCCGGGATCACGCCGATCGAGGTGTGGGATCCGCGGACGAATAAAAAAATGCTGCCGCCGCCGGGCCGCGGATTTGGACGCATCGATATTGAGCCAATTTTGGATGCGGGATTCGGCGTGGCCACCTATTATTACGGCGATGTGGATCCGGATTTTCTCACGGGATTTCCGAATGGCATTCGCGCGAAATATCTGAAGCCGGGGCAGACCGAGCGGGCGCCCGACGATTGGGGCTCGATTGCCGCGTGGGCGTGGGGCATGAGCCGAGTGCAGGATTATTTTGAGACAGATACGGCGATCGACGCCAAGCGTGTAGCCATTCACGGCGTGTCGCGGCTCGGAAAGACGGTGATGTGGGCCGGGGCGCACGA
>Ga0181520_10009177_pt1 | contig 13744 bp, 9 predicted proteins | sample PEATcosm2014_Bin_29_FD_132451 | JGI IMG/M metagenome (GOLD analysis project Ga0181520, IMG submission 132451) | Peatland microbial communities from MTU Mesocosm Facility, Houghton, MI, USA - PEATcosm2014_Bin02_30_metaG | ecosystem: Environmental > Terrestrial > Soil > Wetlands > Peat | place... | reverse complement strand
GCGCGATAACCGGCCAGCCCGCTGAGCGCCGCGGGTACGCGCACAGAGCCTCCAGTGTCAGTGCCGATGGCGGCAACGGCCGAACCCTCCTGCACGCTGGCGACTGCGCCGCTCGAGGATCCGCCGGTGAGCGCGCCGGAATCGCGTGGCTGGAGGCAATCGCCAAACTCCGGGTTCTCGCCGGTGATTCCATAGGCCAGCGGATGAAGGTGAGTTTTGCCAACGATTACTGCGCCAACGGCGCGTAGTTGCTCCACCAGCCAGGAGTCGCGCGTGGCTGTGCCGTTCAGATCGCGATAAAAACGCACGCCGCACGTGGTGGGCGAGCCGGCAAGATCGAAGCAGTCCTTCACCGAGATGGGCAGGCCCCAAAGTGCAGGGCGGCCATCGCCGAACGGGCCGCCACTTGAACGCGGCTTCGCCTCGGCACGGGCCGCTTCCGCAAGGGTCCACGCCGCATCCTGCCAGAGATACGTGTTGCGGCTTGCATTCCCGTTCGAGCGCGCGAGCGCGGTCTGGGCCAGTTCTGATGGGCTTATGGTTCCGTTGGCGAGCGCGTTGCGAAGAGCGTGGAGAGTCCACGGGACGGCGGTCATAGAGAGATTGTAGGGGCTTGAGGGCTCATAGACGCGCGGTCGGGATAGTGGCCTCACGAGCGCAACGAAAAGGGCGGCTTCGTGGAGAGCCGCCCTTCGGGAGTTATCGAGCTGTGTGCATCAGAAGTCCAGATGCAGTGCCATTTGAATCTGGCGCGGGCTGCCGATGGTGTGTTTGGTGATGCCCAGACCGCTTGGGCAGTTGTACAGCCCGCCTGCGACGGGATTGGCCGTGCCGCATCCGGTGGGCAGGGCCTCCGCGGTGGAACCGACTTGGACGGGAACGTTGTTAAATGCCTGGTTCTGGTTCACGTTGTTCTGAGGAATGTCGAAACTGGCAGTGTTGAAGATGTTGTATACGTCGAAGCTGTAGTGCAGCGTATACCGGTCGTGAATGGGCAGTTCTTTGGTTAACGATGCATCGGCGCGCCGCTGCCAGGACTGGCGGAAGATATTGCGTTCGCCGGAGACGAAGTTGGTCTCGAAGTCGTCGCCATTGGGTACGCCCATGGTGCCGGGCTGCAGGATGGGAACGCCGAAGCAGGTGGCCTTGAGCGCCGCGCCGGCGCCGGTTTGGATGTTGTAAAAAGCGCCATTCTGACCCGTCAGCGCGTTTTTCCGGTTGCATCCCGCAGCCAGCGGAACGACGGGGTTGGTGATGCCGTCAAAGGTGCTGTAGAAAATGCTGCCAACGGCGCCCGAGTAGTCGATGACGCTGTACGGCTGGCCGCTCTGCACCGTGGCCACGCCGTGAATTGCCCAGCTATCGAGCGCCTTGCCTGCAAGCGTGTCCGTGGCAAAAACCTTAGGGGTGGTGTAGCCGTAGGTGAAATTGAGAACGTGCGTGCGATCGAAATCGGATGAACCGTAGCCGCTGCGCAGATTGGTGGGATTGTCGCCGTTGTAGAAGAGGCCCAGGCCGCTCTGTTCGTCGGTGGCATGCGAGAAGGTGTAGGACACGCCGGCCTCGAGGCCGTGACTGAGGCGCTTTTCGAGGTGCGATGTGAGAGCGTGGTAGGCCGCAATGCCTGCCGCGGTGTAGGACTCGGACTCCGAGGAATAACCGATGTACGGCACGCGCAGGTCAACGTTGCCGCCCTCGTAATTGTTCAACATCGAGCCCAGCGAGCCGCAGTTCGATGCGCCGGGCTGATTGACGCACATGGGCACGTAACCTGTCGCCGGGTCGAGCACCGTGTAGCCGTAGCTGTAGTACTGCGTGGCCCGTCCGCCTGGGTGGGTGGGACTGCCGGGCGTGGCGATCTGGGCCTGGTTGAAGGGCACGGGAATCACCTGATGTCGGCCCAGGTTGCCCACGTAGCCAATCTCAATCATAAGATCGTTGCGCGGTTGGTATTGAATGTTCAGCGTGAAGTTAATGCTGTAGGGCAGCTTGTTGGCGCGGTTGTAGACGCCGAGAATGAAGGGTTGCTGCGCATTGCCAGCGCTCGCAGGGCCACCCGTGACCGTGCCGTCGATAATATGCGCGGCATTGGGGAGATAGTTGGTGACGTCGGAGGCTTTGGGATTGGAAGGACCTGCGCCCTGTTTATAGCCCCAGGGGTTTGCGAGGGTGTATTCCGCTCCTGGCCCCGGAAGATTGAAGCCATCTCCGCTGCAAATCGGAATGTATGCCAGGTAGAGGAAGGTTGGGTCGTTGGCGTTGTAGGAAGAAGAATACGGGCAGTGCTGCTGGGTCACGAACGGAGGCGTCTGCATAATACCGAAGGGCCCGCCTTCTACCTCGCCTGCTGCATATCCCGGCGAGAGATAGGTGAACAGCTCGCCGCGATCGTAATAGAAGCCGCTACCGCCGCGGACCACAAATTTGGAGTGGAAGCTGGACGGCTGCCACGCAAAGCCGAGGCGTGGTGCAATGCCCCACTGGCGGCCGGTCAGCGTAGTCTTGCTCACGCCGGAGGTCCCATTCTTGTTGTTGCCGGCGATGATGAAACCAGAGCTGGTAATGGTGTCCGTGGTCGCGCTGTAACTGTACTGCGAGGGATCGAAGTTAAACAGGTCGCCGTTCTTCTCTGTCAGGCCGCCATTCCAGTCATAGCGAATGCCGCCCGTGATGCTAAGGGTCGGCGTCACCTGGAACTTGTCCTGTGCGAACAAACCGGTCTCGTTGGCGCGGAAATAGCGATTGGCGTTGCCCTGCAGGTACGTGGATGCCGTAAAATTCTGCGTCGAGTAGGGCGTCACCCAGTTATCGAGGAAGGAGACATAATCGGGCGAGGCCACACTGCCCGTGCCGGTGCGACGGTCACGCAAATTCAACTGCGTATAAGCCCAACTGCCGCCGAAGCTGAGCGCGTGGCGTCCCTTGGTCCAGATGGCCGTGCCCGAGGGCATGATGCGGTTCTGAAACACCCCGGTGTTTTCGGCTTGGTATTCCGCATCCGGGCCAATGGAAAGCGACGGGGAAACCCCGCCGTAGAGCGGGCCCGCCGGCTGTGGGGTGGTACAGTTTGGGGGGCCGCTGCAACCGGCGAAATCGTACGCATCGCCGATGGCATCGTTGATGGTGTAGCCGGGGAAATACGATCCAAAGGACGAATCAATCCCGACGGATTGGGCTGAGAAAGGTTGATCGTTGGTGGCGTACACCTTCTCGCGGAGAACGCCGACGGTCTCAGAGATGCTCAGGCTCGAACCGATGGTTTGCACGTTATTGAGCGAACCCAGCTGCGAGCCGGTGTCCATGTGACCGGTGAAGCCGGGCACGTTGGAGTAAGCGTAAGGTGAGCTCGAGGGATCGTGCTGATAGTAGTACTTCGCCGCAAGAATGTCCTTGGAGCTCACATTCCAGTCAAGATCGGCGACGCCCTGGTCGGAGATGAAACGCGATGTGCCGGGGAGGAATGCGTTGTAGGGCGAATAGACGTTGGGCATGGCGTTGGGCAGGGCGCTCGGAACCAGATAATTTCCCGGCTCGCCGGGTTGCGCCGGTGCGGTGAGCAGGCCATAGGCGACGGGGTTTGACGACTTGCTGAAGTTGTTGTATGTGCCACCATAGGTGGGATCGAAGCCAAAATTGTTTTGTTCGTTACTGATATTTGCCGTCCAGTTGTTATTGGCGACCGAGATCAAGTTTGATGCACCGCGGTTGGTTGCGCTCAATCCGGGCGGAACGTCGAGAAGCTCGTCGCCTGTCTCCTGATCGGAGATATGCAGGTGCTGGTAGCTGACGAAGCCGAAGAGCTTGTCTTTGATGATCGGTCCGCCAAGATCGCCGCCCAGAATGTAGCGGTGCAATTCCGGGTTCTTATCACTGGCCGGGATATTGTTGTCTTTCTTGAAGAAGAACGGCGCGGCGTTGATCCAGTTGGTACCGCGATGGGCATACACCCCGCCGTGCAACTGGTTGGTGCCTGACTTGGTGCTCATGTCGATGTGCGCGCCGCTGTCGGAGCCCTGCTGGGCGTCGTACATCGAAGCGTTCACGCGAACCTCCGCGATGGTTTCAGGCGCGGGCGTGGGGATGGCGTTGCCAATAGACAGATAGACCGAAGCGGCACTGGGCACCACGCCACCGGCGGCATTGTTGGCCTGACCGGTGTTGTTAGAGACGCGGAACGAATCCACCTCGCTGGTGCTCTTGCCGTTGAAGAGATTGCTGGCGTCGACGCCGTTCACCATAAACGCATTCGAGGTGTCCCGCTGGCCGTTGGCCCAGATGGGCGCATTGCCCAGGCCGGAGTCGGAGCCTGTACCGCCGGGCAGCTCCGCATTCACGCCAGGCGAAAGAATCGCGAGGCCGGTGAAGCTGCCGGTCGGCAGGGGCACGGCGTCGATCTGCTGCGCCTCCATCACGTAGCCGTTGGTCGTGTCCACGGCGTTCATCAGCGGCGCGGCTTCCACTTCCACCGTGGTTGTCGCCTGGCCCACCTTCAGCGAAGCGTTCACCGTGGCCGTGCGGTCGGCTTGCACCGTAATGTGCGGAGTTTTTTGCGCCTGATAGCCGCCGGCCGAATAGGTGAGCGTGTAAACACCGATGGGCAAGTTGACGAAGCTGTAGCTTCCCGAGCCGTTGGTTTTTGTGGAGCGCGTGAGCGAGGTCTGTTCCTCGGTCACCGTAACCGTCACGTCGGGAATCACGCCGCCCGAGGCGTCGGTCACCTCGCCGGTAATTCCACCCAGAGTTTGCTGTGCGCGAACCGGGTTGGTCGAGAAGAACGCGGTGGTGACGATTGCCAGCAGAATAGCGATACACAAGGTGGACGTGCGCATGGAATGCTTCAAAGGACTGACCTCGAAATAGAGATTTCCCGTTGTGAAAATCCGGGATTTCAAAAAAAGAAGCAAAGTTGAATGTGAGATCCGGCGTTTGCGTGCGTGCAACTTCCAAACTGAAAAGAGTTATGGTTTTGAACGGAAACCGTTCAAGGATTTGGAACTCAACACCGCGCGGGTTAGTGGCATGGTAATGTCTGCAGCATAAAGTTCATGTAAAGATTCGTTATAAAAGCGCGTCCATTAGGGACGCGTTTTCCACATTGCGTCAACGATTTGCACGCATCGCCCGCCGAACGCCGTACCAGCCTAGCCCCATGGCGATGTAGACGAGATAAAGCCACGGAATGCGCGCGTGAACCGTGTCGGCCGCGGAGTTGAGGTCAAAGATCGCGATCAGAACGACGATGGCCACGGTGAGAACGCTGATCGCGGCAAGCACGTGAGAATGCCTGCCGAGCGCGCGCCGTGCAAAGGGAAGCGCCACGGCCACCAAGGCGTACGCAGTGAGAAAACCGAAGACCGAAAGCGAACCGAGCAGATCGTACATGGTTGAGCCGGTGGCGCCGCACAGAGCGAAACCTGCGGTAGCTGCGAACATGAGAGCGGTGGAAAACGCGATCGCAGTTCCCGGAGTTCCATGCCGCTGGTTGGTGCGCTGGAATGCGACGGGCAAAAGTCCATCGTGCGCCATACGCAGCAGCACGCGCGCGGCCGCTGTGGAGCAGGCGAGCACGCACGCAAACATGCTGATGAATGCGCCGAAGTCAATGGCCACTCCAAGCGGCGACACCCCGGCCTTCGCGGAAAGAAGATGCAACGGGCTCGTGGTATCGCTGAGCGCCGCGGATTGGCCGCGGAAGCCGACCACCTCAGAGTAGGCGCAGAGCATGAAGAACACGCCGGCGAGCAATGCGCATTGCAGCACCGCGCGGGGGATGGTCTTGAGGGGCTCGCGCGCCTCGCCGCCCAGAGTTGTCGCGCTTTCAAAACCGGCAAAGCTGAAAATGGAGAGGACAAGCGCCGGTCCCAATCCTTTGAATGAAATGCCCTGCAGACGGAATTGGCTGGTGTCGATCTTTAGTCCCATATGAATGGGGAGCAGAATGAGCACAATCACGATGAGAGTGACCGAGATGGCTTCAATCCACAGCATGACTTCTGCCGACAGCTTGACATCGCGATAGGCAATGAAGCCCGCGACCAGGCAGGCCGCTATCAGCGTGGGGATGGCCGGCGGCGCCCAATGGAAGAACTGCTGGCAAAGCACGGTGGCGTAGTAGAGCGCTCCGCCGGCGACCGATGCGCCCGTGGCGAGATAGGCCAGCAGCAATCCCCACGCGGCTACGACGCCGAAAGCGGGCGGCAGCGTATCTGCTGTGTAACTGTAGAGCGATCCCGGCGAGGAAGATAGCTTTGCGAATCGGCTGACACCGAAACCCACAAGCAGCATGGCCCCCGTGGCCAGCAGATACACGAACCACGTGGCGTTGCCGGCCAGCGCAAAGACCAGCGTAATGGTGAGCGACGCCGAAGTGCTGGGCGCCATGGCGGAGACGGATTGCGCCAGCGTTTCTGCGGGACCGAGCACGCCCGCGCGCAGGCCATAGCTTTCGGCTGCGCCCTCCTGCGCATACACATGGCCATTTGCGGTCGTTGTGCCGGTCACATGCCTGCCTTTTACTGGTTGTGCTTGAATTACCGCTCGACGGTGGCCTCGATCGTACCATGCGGCTCGTCGATGGGCACGAAAATGTGATTCGGATTGTCGAGGCCGAAGACGCTCAGCTCGGCAAGCAGATGATGCAGATTCGGCATGGACAAGCGAATGCGCGCGATTTCAGGGGCAGCCGCCAGCGCAGCCTTGCCCATGTCGAAGAGCGTGTGCTGCACGCTCAAGCTGTCGTGCCGGGCAAACTCTTTCAGCAGCGCAGCCAGAATCCGCGCACGCACCTGCGCATAATCCGGCGCAACTGCCGTGTATTCCCAGGTCACAGTGGCGCGCGTGCCCAAGATGCGGTCGGTGGCAGGCTTGAGTGTGGTCAACTTATCTTTGATGTAGCCGGTAAACGCCGACTTCGTAGTCTTCAGAATGGTCAACCCGTCTACTCCTGAGGTCACGTTCCACGCGCCGCCTCTTTCGCGTTCGGCGTGTGCGGTCTGCACCTCCGGTCCGCCCATTTTGAAGGTCGTGGCTTGCGGTGCGCCGTCGACGATCATGCGCTGCCAGCCTTTCTCCTGCACATCGATGCCGACTTTTGCAACTTGCGGCTGGTTCGAGAGGAAGTAGTCGCCTAACTCGCAGGCAAAGGCCTCGATGGTTTCAGCCTTCGATCCGCGCGCCACGTAGTACACGGTGTTTTTCATCGTGTCGGTGGGAAGCACCTTGCTGTTGTCGGCCTGTGTGTAGCTGGTCTCAAAATCGCCGTACAGCATCACATGCACGGTCCACTCGTTGAATTCATGCCGATCATTCAGGCGTGTGATGCGTGACAAGCGCACGCGCGATTTACCGTAGCGGTTTTCTCCCAGTTTTGCCATTGATTAGCTTCCTCGATATGTGGTGTAGCTGTTGTCGCAGAGCAGGAGCGGCAAATGGTAATGTCCCTTGCCGTCGCAGCGGAATGTGATGGAGATTTCTGGGTAAATGCTGCTGCGGCCGAGGCGCTTCAAGTAGCTGCCGGTATCGAATGTGAGCCGGTAATCGCCCTGTGGCGCATCGGCCGCAAGATCGCGGCAACGGCCATCGGCGTCGGTCACACTGGCCGCAACTTCAACCCAGTCGCACGGCGCATCCCGCACCCGCTCCGGCGGTTCGCCATCGATCACATCAATGTCCGGCACTTCGAGCCAGCCCCCGCCGCCGAGTTTCTCGAGGCGCACGGCAATTCCCGCCGCCGGCCTGCCCAGGGCCGCATCCAATACGTGTGTTGTGATTGTGCTCATTCGACCAGCCACTTTCCCAAACGAATTTGCATGATTTGCCGCTGCTGCTCAGCCGCCTCGCGTAACTCGGCCTCACGCGTGGACCCAAGCCGCCGCTTCAGAATCGCCAGCATCTCTTCCGCGCCCTTGCCCGTGGCACATACGATGTACGTGAATCCGAACAGCTCCTCGTACTTCTGGTTGCCTGCGGCGATTTCAACTAGCACATTCTCGCTCGCGGCGTTCGTCTGCGACTGCTCAGCCCGAGACCACGCTACCGACTGCGCGCCCGCATGCGCCGTTGCTTTCCGCTCGCCGATTCCTTTCTGTTCTCCGATGCGGGGATGGCAGGCAAAGGCCTCAAGCCAATCTGCTTCCTGCATCGTGTTCCACGCTTGGTCTGCCGTCTCGCTTAGCGCCGCCACACTCGTGATAGGGCGCAGGGCCACCATCGCATCGGCCCATCGTTTGGCTCCGCAACAGGCCAGCATGGCATTTCGGGCCTCGGTTTCGCTGGCCGCATTCCAGGCTGCAAGCGTGGCATTCACGGCTGCGATCCTCCCCGGCGCAGTTCGAGCAAAAACTCTTCGAGTAGATTCACGGCCACGCGCCGCCGATAGTCGGCCGTGGAGCGAATGTCGTCGATGGGCTGCACCTCGGCATACAGTGCGCGCCGCGCGGCCAGCACTGTCTCTCTCGTGAGCGCCTGCCCAAGCAGCGCCGCCTCGGTTTGCCTGAGCCGCGTGGGATAGGGCGCAAGACTTGCAGCTCCGAGCCGAATCTCGCGGATGACGCCTTGTTCAACGAGCGCAGTGGCTCCCAGCGCGACTTTCGCGATGGCCATGGCGCGCCGCGTTCCCACCTTGCGCAGGTATTGCCGGTGGTGCGCGAATCGTCGCGGCAGATGAATCGCGTAAAGCAGTTCGTCCGCGGCGAGCACAGTGCGCTTGTAGCCGGTGTGGAACTCGGAGTAGGGAACTTTGCGGCGTCCGCGCACAGAGATGGTCTCAATTTCGGCGTCGTAAGCCAGCAGCGCGGGCGAAGAATCCGCGGCGGGCGAGCCGTTCACCAGGTTTCCGCCCAGCGTGGCGCGGCTCTGGTTGGCAACGGAGCCGATCCAGCTTGCAGCCTTGGCGAGCAACGGCAGCTCCACGTTGATGGCGGCATGCTTACGCAAGTCGAGAAACGTCGCCGCCGCGCCGATCGCAACGCTCTTTGGCGTCACCTCAATCGTGCGCAGGTCGGGAATACCCCACAGGTTGACCAGTTTGCGCGAGGTCAGGCGCCCAGCGGAGAACGCCACCATCAATTCGGTGCCGCCGGCGATCGGCGTCCACTGGCCCGGATCTGCGGCAAGCAGATCGAGCACCGCGGCCAGGCTGCCGGGCGCGACCAGCTCGTGCAATTCGGCATTACCGCGCATTTTGACTCGGCTCCAATACGGGTTCTTCGGCGGACGCGTCGCTTTTCGCAGCTGCTGCCGCAACGGACTCGAAGATGCGCATGTATCCCGTGCAGCGGCATAGATTGCCAGCCAGCCCCTCGCGAATCTCCGCTTCACTGGGATGCGGGCCGTGCGAGAGAAGCTGCGCCGACGCCATCAACATGCCGGGCGTACAAATGCCGCACTGGGCTCCGCCATTGTGCAGAAATGTTTCCTGCAAAGGATGAAGGTCTCCGTCGAGAGCCAGCCCCTCCACAGTTTGAATCTCTGCGCCCTCGGCCTGCAGCACTGGCACAAGGCAACTATTCACCAGATCGCCGTTCATGCGCACCGCGCAGGAGCCGCACTCGCCCTCGCCGCAGCCCTCCTTCGTCCCGGTCAGATGCAGGTCCTCGCGCAGCACATCGAGCAGGCGCTTCATGGGCGGCACATTTACCGTACGGCGTTCGCCATTCAAAGTGAAGCGGATCGCAGGGCAGCGCGCGCCGATGTTGGCGCTTCCGTTGGCGCTCATGGCAAGGCCGGCTCCTCCACCGGTAATTGAGCAGTAAGCCCCGCATAAAGATCCTCGGGCAGAAGCGGAATGGAGTTGAAACTCACACCCGTCGCGTCGCGGATGGCATTCAGAATCGCGGGCGCGGGGCCGTCATGCGGCAACTCGCCGATGCCCTTGGCGCCAAATCCTCCGTAGCGAAAGGGAATCTGCTCGAAGTACACGGCTATGGGCGGCACATCTTCGGCTGTCGGCATAATGTAGTTCGTCATCTGGTTGTTGGCCATGCGGCCGTTTTCGAGAACGACCTTTTCGTAGAGCGCGTAGCCGATACCTTGTGCGATGCCGCCCTCGATTTGTCCCGCAGCCATTACAGGGTGCAGCACTCGGCCCACTTCCTGCACGGCCCAGAAGTTCTCCACCTCTGCCGAGTAGGTCACTGTGTCCACCGCGACCTGCGCCACGTAAACCGCCCACGCATACGCACCGTAGGCTTCGCCGTGATACTTCTGATCGTCCCAGTAGATTCCCGGCGGCGCTTCATAGCGGCACATGGACGATAATTCGCCATGCGCGGCACGATAGCGCTCACAGGCCGCGAGGAATTCCTCGCGTGTGTAGGTTGCGCCGAGATCTGCCCGCTCGCGCAGCAGATCAATGAGCTGCAGGCAGGAGCGCTCAATAATGCGACCCACAACCATCGAGGTGCGCGAGGCCACAGTGGGCCCGCTATTCGGCACCATATCGGTGTCCGGCGCAGCCATGGTCACGTCGTTGTATTCGATGCCCAGCGCTTCGGCCGCAATCTGCGTGAGAATCGTGTTCGTTCCCTGGCCGAATTCGGTGTTCGACACGAGAACCCGCACCTTGCCTTCCGGCGTAACGTCCACGCCGCCCAGCGAATTCAGATAGGTCTCACCGGAGCCGGTAAAACCCGAGCCGTGATAAAACGCGGCCAGCCCAAGGCCGCGCTTAATGGGATTTTCGAGATTCTCTCCGGCAAATTGCGCACGTTTGGGGTAGTAATCACTCTCTTTCAGGGCGCGTTCGAGTAACTGATCGAGAATGATCGGCTCACGCATCAATTGTTCAGTCGCGTTGGTATCGCCCTCGTGCAGGAAATTCTTGCGGCGCAGTTCGACTGGGTCAACGCCAAGCACCGCGGCAATTTCGTCCATGTGACGTTCCATCGCGAAGACTGCTTGCGGCGCTCCGAAGCCGCGAAACGCGCCGTAGGGCACGTGATTCGTCGCCCAGGAGCGCGCGCGCACCCGCACATTGGGACAAAGATACGGGCCTGTGGAGTGCAGCGTGGCACGCGAGAGCACGGTGGAAGAAAGCGTGGCATACGCGCCGCCGTCGGTGTCGAGATGGATCTCGATCGCCAGCAGCTTGCCATCCTTGTCGAGCGCGGTGCGATGACGCACGCGCGCGGGATGGCGCTTGGTAGTTGCGGCCAGATCTTCCATGCGGTCGTAGACCATCTTTACCGGATGGCCGCTTTTCCTGGCCAGCAGTGCCGCGTGGCAGGCAAGAACGGACGGATAATCCTCCTTACCGCCGAACGCTCCGCCGGTTTCTGTCTGGATCACGCGCAATTTATCTTCAGGCAGATCGAATACGCCGCGCAGCGCTTTGAAGACGTAGTAGGGGCATTGCAGCGAGCCCCACACCGTTACGCCGTCCGCTGCGCTGTACTCGGCTATGACGCCCTGGTTCTCGATGTACAGATGTTCCTGCGCGCCGGTGCGATATTCGCCTTCGACGATATGTGCGGCGCGAGCCCACGCGGAATCCACGTCGCCCTTCTCCAACAGAAAACTTTTGAGCAGGTTGTCAGCGCCCCAGATGACTTGATCCTGCAGTTCGCTCTCCTCGATGGAGAAGACCGGCGGCAGGGGATCGTACTCGATCTTCACTGCACCGAGCGCTTCACGCAGCTTGTGCTTATCGGGATGCGCGAGGAGAAGGATGGGCTCCTCGCAATGATTCACCTTGCCGTCAGCGAGGCACGGCTGATCCGCAACGATGAGCTGAATAATATTTTCGCCGGGAATGTCGGCAGCCGTGACGACTGCGAACTCGCTCCAGTCGATGCGGCGGTCGAAGGCGATGGAGCGAATAAGCCCGCGCGGAATCGTGCTGCGCACCGCAGCTCCGTACCACATGCCCTCGCGCTCCATGTCGTCTATGTAGCACGCGCGGCCCATCAGCTTGTCCACGCCCTCCTTTCGGGGAACGGGGGCGCCAACGATGCGGGTTTTCGCATGCGTACTCATGATTGCCGACTTTGCCGTACGGATTGAGGGATAGCATACAACGGCGCAGCGAAGTTTTGAAAGCGCACGTCTTATTCGGCCAGACGCGCCAACGTGCGCGAGAGCACGTGCACGCCGCTGCCGATCCACTCCGGTGAAGCGTATTCGTCGGGACGATGGCTCACGCCGCCGCGGCAGGGAATGAAAAGCATCGCCGTTGGCGCAATGCACGATACAAACGACGAGTCGTGGTAGGCGCGCGCCACCATGCGCTTGTATTTCTTGCCCGCGGCGATGGCAGACTCTTCAAGCGCCGCAAGAATCTCAGGATCGCAGGTCGCCGGTGGGTCGGCATTGATCAGTTCTGTGGCGATCTTGACGCCGCGGCGTGCACTCACTTCCTCGACTGCGCGGGCAAGCGCAGCCAAAACGCGGTCGCGGCGCGCACCATCGATGTCGCGCACGTCGGTGGTGAGCTTTACGAGCGAGGGGATGCTATTCACTGCGCCGGGAAAGACGTCGCATACTCCCACGGTGCCCACGGTGTCGATGGCGCCCGTCGATTTCGCCGCCGATTCCAGCGCCAGGATCAATTCCGCTGCGGCAGCCAGCGCATCCTTGCGGCCGGGCATCAATTTGCCGCCGGCGTGGCCGCCTTCGCCCTCGATCACAATGCGCTGGCTGGCGGGCGCGGCAATATGCGTCACCAGGCCCACGTCGAGGCCTTCCTGCTCGAGAAACGGCCCCTGCTCGATGTGCAGCTCGACAAATTTATGGAAACGCCCTTTGGAAACAGCCACAGATTCAAGCGGGCCGGAAAATCCGGCTTGCGCGCGCCACTCCTCCAGGCTGCGGCCCTCTTTGTCGCGCAGAGCGAGCGCCTGTTTTGGAGTGAGCACGTTGGCCATCATGCGGCTGCCCAGGCAGCCGATGCCGAAGCGCGTGGGCTCCTCGGCGGTAAAGATGACGAGCTCGATCGAGCGGCGCGGCTTGAAGCCGAGTTTCTTGAGAACGCGAATCGCTTCGAGGCCGCCGAGAACGCCCACGCAGCCGTCGTATAGGCCGGCGTTGGGAATCGCGTCGATATGCGAGCCCGTGCCGACCGGCGCAAGAGTGGGATCGCTGCCTTCCCAGCGCGCAAAAGTGTTGCCGATGGCGTCCTGACTGATCCTGAGGCCGGCGTCTTCGCAAAGCCCCTTCACGTAGGCGCGGCCGCGCATGTCTGCCTCGCCGAAGACGACGCGCGTCACCACTGGCGGGTCAGCTTCGGAGATTTGTGCCAAGGCCATCAGCTCCGCCATCAGGCCGTCGATCGACAAATTGGGCCGCTCCGTTGTCATGCGCCTTGGTCTCCAAGCGGATGACGCCGCCAATCTTTGTAGATCAGGTATTTCGCGGGCTTCTTACCCAACGCGCCAAACCACTGCGGGCAGTAGGAACGCATCCAGATAAAGTCGCCGGCCTGAACCGGATACCAGGAATCTCCCAACCGATAGATGCCGCCGCCCTCGAGCATCAGCAATCCATGCTCCATCACGTGAATCTCGACCATGCTGAGCGCCGCGCCGGGATCGTAGGTCATGGTGTTCACCGCGAAGTCGTAGGACGGACCGTCGGGCATGAGCGCGCGCACGCGTAGCGCGTTGTCGCCCATGAGCGCCACGGGAGCCACGTCGCCTTCATCGGCAATGAGGATCTCCGGAGCGGCCACGCCGGCCACCGTTTCGTATTGCTTCTCAATCACTGCCGCACGCGCAATGCCCGGTGCGCGCACCGTGTGCGGGGCGCCTTG
>Ga0181520_10009173_pt1 | contig 13751 bp, 11 predicted proteins | sample PEATcosm2014_Bin_29_FD_132451 | JGI IMG/M metagenome (GOLD analysis project Ga0181520, IMG submission 132451) | Peatland microbial communities from MTU Mesocosm Facility, Houghton, MI, USA - PEATcosm2014_Bin02_30_metaG | ecosystem: Environmental > Terrestrial > Soil > Wetlands > Peat | place... | reverse complement strand
TTGTCTGCCCAGGCAACCGCGAATGTCGTTCCGGGCCCCCCGTTCGGAGCCCCGCCGTTTGGAGCATCGACCGTCGCCTCGATCATCGGCACCTGCTCCGCGCCCCCGTCCGCGTTATACGCCGGAATCTGGGACTCGGTCACCGCTGCCGGCATCTGGATCGTGAACCCGTCCGCGCTCCGGTCAACCGTTTGCCACGCCGCCGAGCCGTTTCCGGGATTTGACCCACCGGACGGACGGCCAAGGCCGAAATCCGCCCGGTACTCCCAAACGAGGTACGCCACTACCCCGATCAGAACAATCCCAACGACAAGGCTGAGCGTCCGCTTCACTCTTCCAAGAGTGCCCAATCTGACCCTGTGTTTTCAAGAAGATTCCCCTTTTGGGCCAATTTGTGTGCCTGAGACGTAAAAAAGTGGGCTGCCCAGCCAATTTCCACATGGCGCGTGCACATCTTCGCCCGATTACCCTTGCAACCTTTCCCGAGATTAGGCATCTTAAGAAGTAATTAGCAGAGGCTTCCCCAAATGTCCCGCCAAAGAAAGGTAACAACTCTCTCTTGAGGGTTCTTCGGAACCTCTTCCCAAAATCCCCCCTGGTTTCCCTCCCAAAACTGCCTCGCGAGCGGGCCTACCGGAAGGTAGGCCCATATGCTCTCTCTGCTGGGACATCCTTTCATTCCCCCTTAGCTTCCTTCCATTGAACTGTCATCCTGAGGCGCATCGCGACGAAGGATCTGCAGTTGCTCTTTACGCGCGGGCGCATCCGCCACAATAGAATCGTTCCAGCGATGCCGCTATCCTCCCGCACCAAACCGGCCGCAGTCCGCAGGTCGATCGACGCACGATTTTCCGAGGCCGGACTCGCGAGCGCATCCCGCAAGAAGAAAGCCGCCACGCCGGCACATCAGAACGGCCAAGCTGCACGCATTGAACGCGTCGAGCCGGAAGACACCACTCATCCCGCGCCCGTTCCCCGCCGCGCCGCCAATGGCGTTGAATGGCTGCCTATCCCCGGCTGGGATCTTCCATGGCTCTGGGCCGGCTTCTCCACTCGCAAAGGCGGCCTCAGCCGCGCCTATTGCCCTGAAGATTCAGCGGCGGGGGAACTCAACCTGGGCTTGACCGAAACCGACGACAGAGAAACTGTCCTTGCGAACCGCCGGCTCCTGGCCCAGGCCGTCACATCCGATCCCAAAATCCCGCTGGTCGCACTCCGCCAGTTCCATTCCAATCGCATTGTCCGGGCTGTTCGCGCCGACGCCGCCCGCTCCCGCCCGCACAAGGCCGACGGACAAATCACCGATGAGCCGGGCCTGTTCCTTGCCATCCAGACCGCCGATTGCATTCCCGTGCTCGTTGCCGATCGCAAGCGCCGCGTCGTCGCCGCTTTTCACGCGGGCTGGCGCGGAACCGTCAAGCGCATCGTTGAATCCGGCGTTGGCACCATGCAGCTGGCATTCGGGTCCCAGCCTGAAGACTTGATCGCGGCCATCGGTCCCGGCATCGGCCTTTGCTGTTACGCCGTCGGTGAAGAAGTTCTCTCGGAATTCGAATCGCAATTCTCCTACGCGCGCGAATTGTTCAAAGAGGTCTTCGATTCCGATCCTGTCCGCAAAAAATACCCGATGCTCTTTCTCACGCAGCGCGCGCCCGGCCACTCACCGATCGGACCCAGCCTTCACGTCGATCTCGTTGAAGCCAACCGCCGCCAGCTTCTCTCGGCCGGCCTCAAGCCGGAGTCCATTCAAGTCATCGGCGGCTGCACCCAGTGCCACACCGACCTCTTCTTCTCCCATCGCGCTTCGCACGGCCACACCGGCCGCATGATGGCCGTCATCGGCATCCGCGATGCGCGGAAACGCGGCTCCGTCGCCGGCACGCAAAAACACTGAGCCCCATGACGAAATAGAAGTTGATTCTTGGGGGATTGGTTTTCTGCTGCCTACGCCTTCGCCTCGCCCGGATTCACCAGGTCGCGTAATTCCTTTGACGGCTTGAAGTAGGGAACTTTCTTGGCGGGAACGTCAACTCTCGCGCCGGTCTTGGGGTTGCGCCCAATGCGGGGTTTGCGCTGGCGGATGCGAAACGAGCCGAAGCCGCGAATCTCGATCTTGTCTCCGCTTTGCAGGGCGCCAATCACGGATCCGAAGATGGTTTCTACAATCACTTCGCCGTCGCGCCGGGTCAAATCGCCCAGGCCGGTCACCTTCTCCACCAAGTCCGCCTTTGTCATCTGCCACTGACCTCCGCATCCAGCATAAACGGATTGTGCCGAGGAAAGCACGAAAATGCAAGCCCCTTTCTGGAAATTATCCTTTGCGCATCAGCAGTTTGGCGGGTTGCGCCCCCTTCTCGGGCCGCCCTTTGCCACCCCTTCGGCCCGCTGGGGGTTGTCGCCGGACACCTCGCTACGGTGTCCCTCTATCCGGCATGAAACAGCTCGAAACAGCGTTTGCGTCACCTTGCGCATCTCACTGGAGGATTCGATGTGGCTCCGCTTTCCTCTGGACAGTCTTTTCAAGTCACCGGCTTCCCGTTTGCTGTCCGCGCCTCCGCGTAGAATAAACTGATCGACGTAACTCCACACGGCAAATGGGCTACCCGCAATACAGCATCGTCATACCCGCATATAACGAAGCCGCGCGCATTGGCGGCGCGTTAGAGGCGGTTCTTGCCTGCGTTCATCAACGCGGCTGGAATGCGGAAATTGTCGTGGTCGACGATGGCTCGCGCGATGAAACCGCCGCCATCGTAAACGCTTTCGCCGCTAAAAACCCTGAGGTCCGCATGCTCCAGAATCCGGGCAATCACGGAAAGGGCTTTAGCGTCCGCAACGGCATCCTCCACTCCTTCGGGGATGTGGTCATGTTCACGGATGCCGATCTCTCCGCGCCGATTGAGGAAGCCGACGGTCTCTTTGCCGCTATTGCCGGCGGAGCTGACATCGCCATCGGCTCTCGCTGGCTCGAGCGCACGCGCCAAACTATCCGCCAACCGCTTTACCGGCAGTTTTTTGGCCGCTGTTTCAACGGGGTCACCCGCGCCATCATGGGGCTGCCCTACGCCGACACGCAGTGCGGCTTCAAAGCTTTCACCCGCGCCGCCGCGCAAACCATTTTTCAGCTCCAGACTATCGAGCGCTGGGGATTCGATCCCGAAATCCTCTTCATCGCGCTCAAGCGCGGATACAAGATCGTTGAAGTCCCCGTTAGCTGGGCTCACGACGAGCGCACCCGCATCAGCTATCTGCGAGATGGAACGCGGATGTTGCAAGACATCGCCATCGTTCGCTGGAACGCTCTCCTCGGCCGCTACAAGAAACCTGTTGAACGCATCCACCGCGAAAGCCTCGTCAGGTAGCGGCCGCTTACGCGTGCTGTGCGGTTGTTACCTGACCGAGAATCGCAGGCCGCTTTGCTCCGGTTGCCGTTGGCACATTGCCCGGCAGGTGATGCCATGTCTGCCAGGCCAGGAGTGCAAAGGCCATCGCCTCTTTGGCCTCCGCCGGCACACCAAAGTCCCCGCTTACCGCCAGCTTGGAACCCAGAGGCTCAAGCCTTTCGGCGAGCATGGCCATCAGCGTCCTGTTCTGTGCTCCGCCGCCGGAGACAATGGTATCGACCTCGACGCCCCTCATCCCTGGACGAACAAACGTTTTGTAGCTTCGCGCAATTGTCTCAGCCGTCAGCGCGGTCGCCGTCGCCAGCGCATCCTCGGGCCGTTTGCTCTTTCGTTTACATTCGGCAAGAAAACTCGCCGCGTACTCGCGCCCAAACTGCTCGCGTCCAGCCGTGCGAGGCGGTTTCAGCTTGAAGTAAGGATTGCGAAGCGCCTCTGCCAATACCGGCTGAAGGACCTTGCCCCGCGCGGCGAATTCACCATTCCGATCGAAACGCTTGCCGAGAAGCGTCTGCGCAAGCGCGTCAATCACCATGTTTCCTGGGCCGGTGTCGAAGGCGATCAGTTTGTCCGGACCTGCGCCAGCGGGAATCGCAGTCAGGTTGGCGATGCCGCCGATGTTTTGCAGCACTCTTCCGCGTTTCATGTCGGCAAACAGCATATAGTCCAGCAGCGGAACCAGCGGCGCTCCCTGACCGCCGGCAATCATATCCGCGGGGCGAAAATTCGAAACCACGGGAACTTCGGCCGCTGCGGCTATGGCCGCTGCTTCACCCAGTTGCCAGGTGCACGCGAAGCGCCGCCCCGCATAGACCTCTGCGCGCGGCTGATGATAGAGAGTCTGCCCATGACAACCGACGAGGTCGAGCTTCACCCTGTGCCGCTCAAGCGTCGCCTTCACCGCTTCGGCATAGGCCAGTCCCAACCGCCAGTTCAGGCGCGCGAGCTCCGCCGTCGAGGTTGCCTCTGCGTTCATCGCCTGCAGAATCGCGCGCCGCAACTCTGCCGGGAACGAAAAGCCCTCATGAGCCAGCAGCGTCAACTTCGCCCGATGCTTCCCCGGCACAATCCGCACCAGGGCCACGTCGATGCCGTCGGCCGACGTTCCACTCATGATCCCGGCGACCGTCATGGTCTTCGCAGGCATTCCTTCAAGTCTCCAATTCCAGCTTCGATTCGCTTGAATTGTACCGGTCGAGAGCGATGCTGCAACACCAATGCCCCACTTATACTCGAAGAACCGATCGATTTCGCGCCGCGCTCGATAAAGCGGCGCAATCGGGAGCAACGATCGCCCGCTTCGTCGCTTGTAACCACGAGGCTGCTTCGCGCGTCTCAAGAAGTGCGTGCCGGAATTCTGGAGGTCTGATGCTTCGTTCCCCTTCTTTCTACATTGCCTTCGCCTGCGTTGCCCTTTGTCTCTTGCTGGGGGCGTTGAGCATGAGCCGTTGGGGCCACGCCCAGACACGGGGCGGCATTCCGGCCCCCAAGGACGATATCCCTCTTGCACAACATCCGGGCAAGGAGACGGCCGTCTTCGCCGGTGGATGCTTTTGGGGAACGCAGGCGGTATTCGAACGCGTGAAAGGCGTGGTGGCGACGACCGCGGGGTACTCAGGCGGTTCTGCGGAAACAGCGACCTACGATCAGGTGACGACGGAAACGACCGGCCATGCTGAATCGGTCAAAGTCGTCTACGACCCCTCGAGAATCACGTACGGCAAGCTTCTCCAGATATTCTTCTCAGTCCACGACCCCACGCAGCTGAATCGGCAAGGGCCCGACGTGGGAACCTCCTATCGCTCCGCGATTTTCTACTCAAACGAGGCCCAGAGAAAGATCGCCGGCGAATACATCGCACAGCTTGATGCAGTCGGCGCGTTTCACAAACCGATTGTGACTGAAGTGGTGCCGCTGAAGGGCTTCTACGACGCCGAATCCTACCACCAGGACTATGCTCTGCATAACCCCGACAATCCGTACATTCTGGTCTGCGACCGGCCCAAAGTGGAGACTCTTCGCAAGGAGTTTCCGGACCTCTTCCAGGAATATACGGGCAAGTGAGCGCGGGCGCTCAACCGCAAGCTGGGCCTCCAGGCCTCGCTGTCCGTCGTTCGTATTACCCCAACCCGGAGGCGACCCCCGAAACGTGAGCCGAGCCGCAAGCTCCCTCCCGTGCATCTGACTAACCGGAACCTTAGTTTGGTTGGTGCTTTGGGAGACACGCGATGAAAGCTGTGGTGCTCAACGAATACGGCGGCCCTGAGAATCTGAAGTTTGAAGAAGACGTTCTCGACCCATTAACCGGCGGCAATACCGTGCTTATCGCAGCCACCGCCGCCAGCGTCAATCCCATCGACTGGAAGCTGCGGTCGGGGATGATGCAGAAGAATGTCCCCTTGACGTTTCCCGCCATCCTGGGCCGCGACGTCAGCGGCATCGTGCGCAAGGTGGGCGCAAATGTAAGGCACTTCAAGCCGGGTGACCGCGTCCTTGCACTGACCAACAAGACCTATGCCGAATTGGTGGCAGTCGACGATTCTGACGTGACCCATCTGCCCGATGGCGTCGATCTGGCCGACGCAGCCGCGCTCCCATTGATCTCGCTCACCGGGGACCAGCTTGTGCGCCTCGCCACCAACGTGCAAAAGGGGCAGGTTGTTCTCGTAACCGGAGCGCTGGGCGGAGTGGGCCGCGCGGCGGTGCACACAGCCAAAAAGTTAGGCGCGCAGGTGATTGCCGGCGTTCGCGGCAAAGAGCTGGACGATGCCCGCGCCCTGGGCGTGTCTGGTGTGCTCGCCATTGACGATGATCAGGCGATCGAGAACTTTGCTTTAGTTGACGCGATTGCCGACACGGTTGGCGGCGAGGTTGCGGCGAAGCTCATCGCAAGGATCAAGCCAGGTGGCTCTTTTGGCTACGCGACGATGTTGCCGGACGGTGCGCAGGCCAAGAATCCGACGGTAAAAACTGCGCGCGTGAATGCCAAGCCCGATCCATCCAAGGTGCGCGAGTTTGCCGACGACGTGCGCGATGGTAAATTCGTTCTGCCTATTGGCCGCCGCTTGCCGTTGCGCGACGCGGCTGAAGCTCATCGACTTGGGGAAAAAGGCGGCATCGGCAAGATTCTGCTGCTCGCGCCGGGCGCCGCCTAGTCTGCGTTAGCGGGCGAAAGAAGTGAGCCCCAGGCGCGAGCCTGGGGAACTCAGTGTCTTCATGATCGCAGCCCCTGAAAGGGGCGAAAGATCGCCACTTCGCGAGCATGCCGGATCCACACATTCCGATGGCCGCTGGCATCTCACGCCACGTGCGCGGCCATCACGAAACCCGAAACCCTGCTTCGCCGGGCGAAGGCGCGCTTCCGCTAAACCGGTACACATCCATCGGATCGCAAACATGAGCCGATTCATGGCCAGCCAGTTCAGATTCATTCAAGGCCGTGGCCACAGTTACAAAACAACTTGTGCAAATCGAGTCGTGAGTTTCGTCGGAGTTGTGTCGATGTGGAAAGCTTGACTGAAAAGTCATGGGCATTTTCCCTCTCCTCTCATTTGCGAATATTCTCGAAGAATACCCGGCTCTTTCTTGCGCGTCTGAGCAATTTCGCGCATTTGAAGGATATATGTCTTCAATTCAAGCGGAAGCACTTCTCATTTTTGCGTGTCGTGCGGGATGATCGCCCTGCTTGGTTTCCGCAGAGTATGCCGCTATCGAGGCGCGAATCCACGAGGGGATCGAAGAGTCGAACAGACTCTGCCGCGGATCTCTCAAGACGCAATGGATCGCGCCGAATTTTGAGGCTCTCTAGAACTTGGCTTGCTTGGGATTTACTGCGCGATTTGCCGCAACGTCGAGTAGTTTCGGCCGCGACGCGTTTTGCTCCGGCAACTGGTCCTGCAAAACCATCATCAGCAGCGATTTATGCACGCGGATGCGGCCTTTGTAGCTGATGTAGCCGAGCTTTCTAAATCGATTCATGAAGAAGCTCACGCGTGACCGCGTCGTGCCAATCATATTTGCAAGGGTTTCCTGCGTGACCGGCGGAATCAGCGCCTCCGGGTCGGATGCATTGCCGTAGTTGGCCATGATCAAAAGCATTCGCGCAAGGCGCCGTTCGCTGTTGTTGAAGAGCTGATCGACGAGATCCGCCTGGGTTCTCGTGCTCCGGAGTGCGAGAAACTGAACGAACAAGTCCGAGAACGCGTGTTCCTCGTGGAGCACCCGGGTTAGTTCCTCCGCAGCGATCTTCAGCACCACGCACACGGTGAGAGCCGTCGCGCTGGTCGTGCGGAGCTCGTCGGGTCCGGCCATGCACTCCTCACCGAAAAAGTCTCCCGGAGCGAGCAGCGTAACCGTGGCTTCTTTGCCGTCTTTTGAAACAATCGTGAGTTTCGCCCGGCCCATCCGAAGATAAAACAAACAGTCGGCACGATCCCCCTGAGAAGAGAAGATCTCCTTCGCCTTGACGCGAACCATAGTTCGCCCCGAACCCGCAGACGCGAGGTATGTCACCGTATTGAACCGTCTCACGCTTGTTCGAGCCATACCCAAGCATCCCACCTGGTGCGGCCAGTGTCTGAGCTATGTAGCTCTGGCGTTTCCCGCCCCGTTTCTGGCCTCATTTCCTGGACCATGAAGTCAACTTCCCCCCACCTCACCCGCTGTCAAGTGTCCCTCGCGCTCCAAAGTGCCCTAACCCGTTGCAATCATTCGGCAAATAAACTTTCCCAAGTTTGCCGATTAATACCCTCGATTGGCGCATCCTTGAACCATGAGCCTTACCTCAAGACAAATCCGAATGTCCGCGGCGCCCAGCGGTTTGTTGAAGCCGGAATTACGCGCCGCCCACATTTTTGAACCCCATCAGCAACCCTGGAAATCAGGGGTCCCGAAACGGCAAAAATATTAAATAAAAAAATCTTGCATTCTTCGCCAAACTTTCGCCATTTAACTCTTTTAGAATCAGCAAATCGCATCCAGAATCATCGGGAATGTGCACTGAATTACGCCGAATTTGTGAGAAACAACTCGTTTAGAATCAGCAAAAATAGCGCGAAAAATGACGAGAGATTTTATGAGCCGCAAGCCACACTATCAAAAGAAGTTACACTCAAGAAGCGAGGGCATAACTCCGTCGGCCGTAAGCTGTCTCCTGTGTCCTGCTTGCTGTCTGCCGTCTCCTGTCCACTGCCTACCGTCCGCCGCCCACGATTGAATTTGATAGCGGCGAGACTTGTCGCGGCTTCCAAACGTCTCTCGTAAACAGGCGCCAGACCCCAGGGTCCGGCGTCAAAAACAAGCACGCAGGTGGGAGACGTTCACATGGTTAAGAAACTCGGGATCACACTTTTATTTCTCGCGCTCGGTTCTGTCAGCGCGCTGGCCGCCGACTTCAACGGCAAATGGACCGGCGATGTGCAGGGCCGCATGGGCCCGCAGACCCTCACCTTCGACTTTCACGTCGATGGCTCGACGCTTACCGGCAAGATCACCACGCCCCGTGGCGATATGGACATCGCGAACGGCAAAGTGGACGGCGACAACATCTCGTTTGAACAGGATTTGAACTTCAACGGGAATTCATTCACCATCAGTTACAAGGGAGCCGCGCAGGCTGATGGGACGATCAAGTTCACGCGCACGTTCGGCGCAGATGGCGATCGTCCGCCGCAGGACTTCGTTGCCAAGCGCGCAACGGATGCGGCGCCTGCACCAGCGGCAGCGCCTGCGCCGGCAACTCCGCCTCCGCCGCCAGCAAACACAACTGCGCCCCCCAGTAACTGAGCACCCGCACAGTACAAGTTCAAATGTGAGGATTCTTGGCGGCTCGGCTGAGCCGCCTGAGTCTATGCGGTCGCTGTCTTTGCCAGGTCTTCGAGGTGGCGCGCTTCAATTTCGAACTCGCGCATCTTGTACTTCTGAATCTTCCCGGAGAGCGTGGCCGGGAATTCCTCAACAAAACGGACGTGCTCCGGCACTTTGTAATACGCGATCTGGCCCTGGCAGAAGGCTCTGATCTCTTCTTCCGTCGCTTCCACTCCAGGCCGCAAGCGGATCCATGCCACCACAATCTCGCCCAGTCGCGCGTTGGGAATACCAATCACTTGCACCTCGCCAACCTTCGGGCAGGTGTAAAGGAACTCCTCAACCTCGCGCGGATAGATGTTCTCGCCGCCGCGAATGATCACATCCCGTGAGCGGCCGGTGATGTGGATGCATCCGTCCTCGCGCATCACTCCCAAATCGCCGGTACGCAGCCAGCCGTCAGGCCCAATCACCTGCGCCGTCCCCTCCGCATCGCCGTCGTAGCCCTTCATCAACGCATAACCGCGCACGCAAACCTCGCCCTGCTGCCCGAAGGGCAACGTCTCGCCAGTCTCAAGCGCCGCAATTCTGATCTCGGTCTGCGGCATGGCGCGTCCCACCGTATTCACGCGGATCTCAAGCGAATCCGCTGCGTCGCTCATTGTCACCACCGGCGAAGTCTCCGTCTGCCCGTAAGCGATCACCAGCTCGCCGATGTGCATCTCTTCAAGCACGCGCTTCATCAGCTCCACCGGGCACGGCGCGCCGCTCATCATGCCTGTGCGCAGGCTCGTGGTGTCGTAGCTCGCAAAGTCCGGCAGTCCAAACTCCGCCACGTACATTGCAGGAACGCCGTAGACGCTCGTCGCGCGCTCCACGTGTATAGCCTTCAGCGTGGCGCGTGCGTCGAACGTCCAGTTGGGCAAAATGATCGCCGCACCGGAGTTCACCGCGCTCATCGTCCCGATCACGCACCCATAGCAGTGGAACAGCGGTACCGGAACCACAATCTTGTCCTGCTCGGTATAGTGAAATCCCTGCGCCAGGAACTGCCCGTTATTCACCACGTTGTGGTGCGTCAGCATTACGCCCTTCGGCAGCCCGGTGGTCCCGCTCGTGTACTGGATATTGGCCACATCATCGATCGCCACGTGGTCCGGCAGCCGCCCTTCGGCCTCCAGCAGCGCCGGCCACTCGGGAGTGTCGAAGTAGATCGTATGTTCGAGCTCAAGATCGAGTCCGTGCCGCGCCCGCCCCAGAATTTCCTCATAGTCTGCGCGCTTATCCTTATGCCACAGAAATAGCGCCTTCATTCGCGATCGCGTCAGAGTGAACTGCAGCTCGTGCGAGCGGTAGGCCGGATTCACATTCACCAGCGCCGCCCCGGCTCGCGCGCAGCCCATGTGCATCATCACCCACTCAATGCAGTTGGTCGACCACAGACCTACGCGGTCGCCCCGCCGAATCCCCAGCGCCCAAAGCCCACGCGCCACCCGATCAGCCTCGGCGCTCAACTCAGCCCACGTCAGCCGCTTCTCCTGGTGCCGCGATGCAACCGCCAGCCGATCCGGGAACCGGTCTGCCGTCCGTTGCAGCAGCTCGCCGATCGTCAATTCCAGCAGAGGCCTTGCGGGGCCACGCGCATAGCTCCGGGTGCGAATCTGCTCGTCGATATTGATGGACATTGCGGGCATGGTTCTGTCTTTGTTTCAACGATGAAGAGGCAGTGTACGCCCCCGGCTTTCCCTCAAAAGTGATCCAGCCCACACCACCATGCCCCGAACCGAGACCAGCCGTCTCACCCGGATTTAGGTATCATCAAGGCATGGCCCCGTTTGCCCCCGAGACCGAGACCGCGAAACCCCGGAGCCAATCAGCCGGTCCGGCCCATGCCTTTCGGACCCACGACCCGCGGCTGGAGCCAATCGCCGCCAAGGTGCTCGCCCAGCAGCGTCTTAGCTCCGACGACGGCCTGGCGCTCTACGCCTCTTCTGACGTTTTGGCAGTCGGCTGGCTCGCCAACCACGTCCGCGAACGGATGCATGGCGACCTCACCTTCTTCAACGTCAATCGCCACATCAATCCCACCAATGTCTGCGTAGCTGCCTGCAAGCTTTGCGCCTTCGGCCGCAAGAAAGGCGATCCCGCTGGCTACACAATGGCTCTCGACGAGGCATGGGAAACGGCTGCCTCGGGCTATTCCGAGGCTGTAACGGAGTTTCACATTGTCGGCGGCCTGCACCCCGATCTTCCGCTTGAGTTCTTCCTGGATCTGATTCGCGGCCTCAAAGAGCGCTTCCCGAAGGTGCACATCAAGGCCTTCACTATGGTCGAGATCGCATTCCTCGCCCGCCGCGCCAAATTAACCATCGACGAAACGCTGATCAAGCTTCGCGAGGCCGGCGTCGACTCCATGCCCGGCGGCGGTGCTGAGATCTTTGCCGCCCGCGTTCGCTCCATCATCTGTGATCACAAGATCGACGGCGAGGAGTGGCTCGAGACCGCGCGCGCCGCGCACAAGCTGGGTTTCAAGTCCAATGCGACAATGCTCTACGGCCACATTGAGAACGACGCTGACCGTGTCGATCATCTGCTCAAGCTGCGTGCCCTGCAGGACGAAACCGCCGGTTTTCAGACGTTCATTCCTCTCGCATTTCATCCAGAAAACACGCCACTCGACCACCTTCCGGTGACAACGGGGCTCACAGACATTCGCCAGATCGCCGTCAGCCGCCTGCTCCTCGACAACTTCCCGCACATCAAGGCGTACTGGCAGATGATGACGCCGAAGATTGCGCAGATCGCGCTGCGCTTTGGCGCCGACGATCTTGACGGCACCGTGATCGAAGAGAAGATTTACCACGATGCCGGCGCCACCACCCCGCAGGGTATGACCCGCAAGCAGCTTTGCCGCCTCATCACCGAGGCTGGCCGCGTGCCCTTCGAGCGCGACACACTCTACCGCGCCGTGACCCGCAGCGAAGAGAGCTTCACCGTCGCGGTGTAGCATGGATTTGGCTTAGGGAGCATCTAGCAATTCCCCGAAATTCAGCCAGAAAACCAGTCGGCACTGCGTGCCTTTCAGGCGCTCTTCCGTCAATCCAGGAGCCTCACTGGGTAAATGATGAACGCCTTGCTTCGCTCCGGCCGTTGGATCTTCTCATTCGCTATCGTTGCGCTCGCCCTTGAGAACGCATGGTGCGCGCATGGCTCGTATGCGTCGCTCGGCCCGAACTCCCATTCCATGCCCGTGCTTCCCTTTATGCCGGCGATCCCATGGCTCGTGATCCTCTTTGCCATGCTTTGGGTCGCATGCGGCTTGGGACTACTCGTTCAGTGTCGGATGCGCGCAGCCGCGTACACGCTCGGCGCAACATACATCTTCTGGACACTCGTCCACGTCCTCCCGTTTTACATCGCCTCACCCGGTGATATGGGGCTTCGCACCGTGGTCTTTGAGCCTCTGTCGCTCGCCTGCATTGCGATGCTATTGCCGGGGCCGTCAGCTACGCCAAGGTGGCTCTCCATCGCATGCCGCGCCGTGATCGCCGTCGCCATGATCGTCTTCGGCGTCGATCACTTTATCGGAATCAAATTCATCGGCTCGCTCATTCCGGGCTGGATTCCATGGCACGAACCCTGGGTTGCGTTCTTCGGCGTGGTATTCATTGCGGCGGGGATAGGAATCGGATTAGGCGTTCTCGAACGCTGGAGCTGGATTGCGATCGGGACGATGTTCGCAATCTGGGTGATCACGTTGCACCTTCCGCGGGTGCTGGGCCTTTACGGGATCCCGGGCGCCCCGCGAAGTCCTGACGAGTGGTCGAGTCTCTTCATCGCCGTTGGCCTCTGGGGTGGTCCATGGGCTGTGGCGAGGAGTCTAAGGGACAAGGCGAGCTGACGGAGCAAAACCATTCCTGCCGGTGCTGCTCGCCTCAGTACGCTCCGATCCCCGTCAGGTTTTGCCCCAGGATCAGCGTGTGAATGTCGTGCGTGCCCTCGTACGTCTTCACGGACTCCAGATTCATGCTGTGGCGCATGATCGGATAGTCCTCCGTGACACCGTTCGCGCCGAGAATATCGCGGGCCAACCGTGCGCACTCAAGCGCCATCCACACGTTATTTCTCTTGGCCATTGAAATATGCTGATGGCCTGCCTTGCCTTGATCCTTCAGCCGTCCCACGTGGAGCGAGAGCAGCTGTGCTTTTGAAATTTCGCTCGCCATCCACACCAGTTTCTCCTGCACCAGCTGATGGCTTGCGATCGGCTGGTCGTGAAATTGCTTCCGGGTTTTGGAGTAGCTGAGCGCCGTCGAATAGCAATCCATCGCCGCGCCGATTGCGCCCCAGCTGATGCCGTAGCGCGCCTGGTTCAGGCACATCAACGCGGCCTTCAGGCTGTCCGCGCCCGGCAGCAGGTTGGCCGCTGGCACACGCACGTCCTCAAGTGAAAGGCTGCTCGTGACCGAAGCGCGCAGAGACCATTTGCCGTGAATGTCGTTGGATTTGAACCCCGGCCGATCGGTCTCCACCAGGAATCCGCGA